>ERZ1673738.1235-NODE-1235-length-39946-cov-10.369356_pt1 | contig 39946 bp, 42 predicted proteins | sample MGYA00580198_ERZ1673738 | MGnify/ENA primary metagenome ERZ1673738 (study PRJEB41218, sample SAMN15661784) | gut metagenome | host: Homo sapiens | place: Canada: London | collected 2015-08-20/2019-03-30 | study: EMG produced TPA metagenomics assembly of...
CGTCCTCGTCACGGAAGCAGGGCGCTATCTGGAAATAGCGGTCAAAGCCTGAGGTCATCAGCAGCTGCTTAAACTGCTGCGGTGCCTGCGGCAGAGCGTAGAACTTGCCGGGGTGCTTTCTTGCGGGAACAAGATAGTCGCGCGCGCCCTCGGGGGAGGAGGCGGTGAGGATAGGCGTTGTTATCTCAAGGAAATCATGCTCCATCATTGCCTTGCGCAGAGCGGCAACGACGTTGCAGCGCAGTATAATATTCTGCTTTACAGCGGGGTTTCTCAGGTCGAGATAGCGGTACTTCAGGCGCATGGTCTCGTCTGCCTCGCGGCTGCGGTTGATTTCAAACGGGAGCTCGTTATAGCGGCAGCGGCCGAGTATCTCGATCTTTTCGGGGACGACCTCGATATCGCCGGTGGGGAGCTTGGGGTTCTTGCTGGCGCGCTCGCGCACGGTTCCCTCGACTGATATGGTGCTCTCCTTATTTATGCCCTTTATGATCTTCATCATGTCCTCGGTCTCGACGACAACCTGAGTCGTGCCGTAAAAATCGCGGACGATGACGAATGCGAAATTCTGGCCTACCTCGCGGACGTTCTCCATCCATCCGACGATCTTGACCTTTTCTCCGACGTTTTCAAGGCGGAGCTGATTGCAGGTATGGGTTCTTGACTGTGTCATATTTTAACCTCCCTTATTCTTTGATGACCGCGGCTTTCGCGCGCTCATCCATGTCTTTCTTTATAAGCGCAGCTGCATCGGAAAAGCTGAGCTTTTCCTGATTGCCGCTTTGCATATTCTTAACGGCGACGACGTTTTCGGCTATCTCATCCTCGCCGATGAGGATCACATATGGAATTCCGAGCTTATCGGCATAGCTCATTTTTGCCTTGAATTTCTTCTGCTCACAGTAAAGCTGAGTTCTTATGCCTGCGGCGCGCAGAGCCGTGGCTGCGGCGATAGCATAGCCGAGCTCCTCGGCCATGGGGATAACGAGTGCATCGGCAGGCGCGGAAACCGTCTCATCCGAGAGCATACCCTGCTCGTTGAGGACATAGAACAGTCTCGTAAGGCCTATTGAAATGCCGACGCCGGGCAGCTTTTTATCCGTATAATATCCGGCAAGATCGTCGTATCTGCCGCCGGAGCATACAGAGCCTATCTCCGGGTGGGCGGTCATCTCCGTCTCGTAGACCGTGCCGGTGTAATAATCAAGGCCGCGTGCGATGGAGAGGTCAATTGCGAAATTCTCCTCCGGTACGCCGAAATCGGCAAGATACCTCGTCACGGTCTTGAGTTCCTCAAGGCCCTCGTCAAACAGCGCATCCATGCCCCTATAGCGCTCAAGCCCCGCAATGACCTCGGCGTTTGTTCCGCTGATGGCCATGAAGTCCATGACATCGTCGGCCTTGTGCGAGAACATGTGCAGCTCATCCATTAGAAGCTGGCGAACCTTGTTCGCTCCGATCTTATCGAGCTTATCGACCGTGCGCATGATGTCTCCGGCCTTTTCGCTCATTCCGGCAAGACTGTAAAAGCCGTTTAAGAGCTTGCGGTTATTGACCTTTATCTTAAAGCCGCGAAGTCCGAGTGCCGTGAACGTGCGATAGATTATCGCGGGTATCTCCGCCTCGTTTATGATATCGAGCTTACCGTCGCCGATTATGTCGATATCGGCCTGGTAGAATTCGCGGAAGCGGCCGCGCTGGGCTCTCTCACCGCGGTAGACCTTGCCGATCTGATAGCGGCGGAAGGGAAACGTCAGGCTGCCGTAGTTTGCCGCGACGAATTTCGCCAGCGGAACGGTCAGGTCAAAGCGCAGCGCAAGGTCGCTGTCGCCCTTATTGAATCTGTATATCTGCTTTTCGGTCTCGCCGCCGCCCTTTGCAAGCAGCACCTCAGCCGACTCGATGATCGGCGTATCCAGCGGAGCAAAGCCGTAAACGGAATAGCTCCTTCTGAGCGTTTCCATCATCTTTTCCATCTTAATCTGGTCTGCCGGAAGCAGCTCCATAAAGCCCGACAGGGTCCTCGGCGCAACTTTTGCCATATATCCTTTATCCTTTCAACAATCACTAAATGCTGCTATCACAAAAGCGATAACAGCATTTGAGTTCCATTTTTTGCTGCACAAATCATCTGCGCTTGGGGTTAACGATATTTCGCCAGTCAAGATCGCCGCGTCGCAGGCCCTGAACGAGCACCTCCGCCGTCGCGGCGTTAGTCGCAAAGGGGATCTGATACTGGTCACACAGGCGTTCTATCTTATTTATATCATCAAAGCCGCCGGGATTGGCCGGATCGCAGAAAAACAGCACAAGGTCTATCTCGTTATAGGCTATCCTCGCGCCGATCTGCTGTGCTCCGCCCTGATCGGCGTGCAGATAAAGCGTCACGGGAAGGCCGGTCGCCTCGGACACGAGCTTGCCCGTCGTATTTGTCGCACAAACGGAATGCTCAGCAAGAATACCGCAATAAGCTATGCAGAACTGAACCATCAGCTCTTTCTTTCTGTCATGTGCCATAAGTGCAATATTCATAAGCTACCTCATTTCTGTTGCATCTGTTTTCAAAATCACCTGTTATATTATATACAATGTAGTGGCCTCTTTCAACGCTTTTTTGACAAAAAGCGCATTTTTTATTACTGCAGCAGCTCGCCCTCGACATCGGTTATATCCGTCGCGGACTTCATGCTGAAGTACGCCTCGAGTATCTCACTTGCTATGACCGAGCAGTTTGAGCCTGCGCTGCCCTTCTGGACAACGATGGCCATTGCTATCTCAGGATCGTCAAAAGGTGCATAGCAGATGAAGATCGCGTCGTTTGCAACGCTCTCGCCCTTCTGCGCGGTACCGGTCTTGGCGGCGACCGAGGTCATGGTATAGCCCGTCAGCGTTGACTTGCCGACAAGCCTCATGCCCTCCTTGACAGCGTCCCAGTTATACTGGGGGCTCTCGACCTTGCTGAGGATCTCATCCTCGCGCTCGTACACGTTATCGCCGTAGCTGAAGCTGCGCACGGATTTGAGTATAGACGCGCTGTGTCGCTCTCCGTTATTGGCGACCGTCGCGCAGTACTCGGCAAGCTGGAGCGGAGTGAAAAGGCTGTCGGACTGGCCGATAGCGGCCTGCATGGTATGGCCTATCGACCATGCCTCGCCCGTGAGCTCCTCGTGGTTTTTGGCGTTTGCCATGTTGCCCTTGGACTCCGGCAGCTCTATTCCGGTGCTCTCGCCCAGGCCGAACAAAGCCGCGTATTTATCCATCTTATCGATGCCCAGATCGTGGCCTGCCGAGTAGAAGAATATGTTGCAGGAGTTCTGGATAGCTCCGGTGACATTCAGATAACCGTGCGTGAGCTTCTGGTTATTCTGCGTGTATATCCAGCAGTATGGCGCATAGCCGTACTGCTCATAGCGCGTGTACCGGCCGCGGCACTCTATCGTTGTTCCCGTGTTTATAATGCCCTCTGTAAGCGAGGCGATGGCCGTGCAGGGCTTGAAGGTCGAGCCCGGGGCGTAGGCGCCGAGCAGGGCGCGGTTGTACAGAGGAGTGTTCGGCGCTTCAAGTATCTCGTTATAATTTTCAAGCAGCTGCGCCGGATCGTAGGTCGGCCAGTTGGCTATGGCAAGCGGCTCGCCGGTTTTGACGTTTACGACGACGACTGCCGCACCGTCTATCTGATCCTGCTTTTCCTTGTAGCTTCCACTTGCTATCTGCTGTTCTTTTTTAGCGTCTATCTTAGCCTGTATCGAGGCGACGCCGTTTTCGAGCGCAAGCTCGGCCGCCTCCTGAAGCGCGATATCTATTGTCAGGTACACATTACTGCCCGGCTCAGGCTCTTTTGTGTATTCCTTGCTGATGACCGTACCGTCGGAGGACGAGGTCGTGCGCACGGTGCCGTTGGTGCCGTGCAGATATTTTTCAAAGGCGTACTCCGCGCCGTCCTTACCGACTGACGCGTCGGCGGAATAGCCCTGATCGGCGTATTTTGCGTAGTCGCTGTCGCTCATTGCGCCGGTGTAGCCCAAAATATGCGCGGCAGCGGAGGTTGAGTATTCGCGGACATAGGATTCCTTGATATTTATGCCCTCGATGTTGTTCTCGCGCAGCGTGGCTATGAGCTTCATATCCGCATCCTTGACGAAAACATAGTCGGAGGTGTTTATCAGATAGCGCACGTTTATCGCATATCGCACGCCGGCAATGATTCTTGCCTCCTCAGCAGTGTAGTTGCTGTCGATCTTATACCGCTCACGCATGCTGGAGAGTATCTCGACGGCGCTGGCGTTTTCCTTTACCTCGTTTTGCTTCATGTATGCGTCGAGCCTGGCCTGATCCTGCTCGGAGACATTTTCAAACTCGAACGGCGGGCTTTTCGTTATCGGCAGATCATCAATATAATCGTCGCCGTAATCGCGGATCATGTTTACGAGCTTTAAGATAACGGCGTTTGAGTCAACGCTGTTATCGCTGGGGAAAAGCTCGTCTGTATTTATGGTCAGGTCATAGCACGATTTATTCGTGACGAGCGTTCTGCCGTTGCGGTCAAGGATATTTCCTCTCGCGGCGGTAACGGTGCTTGTCGTCACCATATTATTGCGGCTTTCCTCATAGTACTTCTCGCCCTCTATGATCTGGAGCTTGTACAGTGCAACGATATACACCGTAAGAAGCACGACAAAAACAGCCGCAAGTGCTATAAGTCTTTCTTTCTTGATAATGTTCATTGGGTATCCTCGATCAGTAGGAGTGATTCATCGCGCCGCCCTCTTTAAACGGCAGGTACAGCAGCATGACCGGCAGAACAGACAGCACCGTCTGCAAAAGCGCCGTTAAAAGGCCGGGCAGCAGCTCCGTGCCTCCGCCCAGAAGTGCGTGCACGAGCTGCACAATGCTGCAAAGAAGTATCGCCGCCATGCTGAATATCATAAATGCGAAAAAGCTCTTGTTTATATAAAACTCCGAGGCAAAGCCCGCCCCGAAGCCGAGGAGCGGGAACAGTATCGTAAACAGCACCGTTGTTTCGGAAAAGGCCATGTCCGTAAACAGGCCGAGGAAGATGCCGAACACCGCTCCGCGCACGCCGCCGAGATATATTCCGGCCGCCACCGCCGCAGCTGGGATTATAAAGCCCTTCGCACCGAAAATGCTGAGCCTTGAAAACAGTACGCTCTGCAGCAGCATGACCAGTATCATATAGACCGCATACCTGAGCACCATACGGACTTTTTTCCATTCAAGAGCCTGAATAAGTCTGTTGAGCAATTATTCCACCACTTCAAAATCCTTTACGACAAAAACCTGAACGAGCGCCGAAAGATCGCAGCCGGGCTTGACCTCTCCGTATTCTATCTGACCTCCGGCCTCCGTTTTTACCGAGCTTATCGTTCCGACAACGAGCCCCTGCGGAAAAGCGCCGCCTGAGCCCGAGGTCATGACCGTGTCGCCCGAGAACACCTGCGCTCCGTCGGCAAGGTAGCTGAGCTTCACACAGCCCTCCTGCATCATGGCAAAATCGCCGACAAGGAGGCCCGACGCGCCGTTTTCGGATACGAGAGCGCCGATATTGGTGTTAAGGTCAATGACCGTCGCAACCGTCGCCCACGTTGAGCCGACCTCGGTGATCTGGCCGACCATGACGCCGTACTCGGTTATAACGCAGTCGCCGACGGCGAGACCGGCGTTTGTACCCTTACTTATGGTAAACGAATGTGCCCAGTTCGAGGTCGTCCACGCGACGACCTTAGCCGACTCGAGCGTCATATCGCTGTGCTTTTCCTTAAAGTTCAGCAGCTGACGGAAGCGCTCGTTTTCCTCGATGGCGGCCGCGCCGTTTCGCGCCTCCTCCTGCGCCTCGGTCAGCTCCGCACGCAGACGCTCGTTTTCCGCGATGAGCTGATCGTATTCGTAAAGATAGCCGTATATGCCCTCAAGCCACTCGGCGACGGAGCTTACCATACGCTGCACGGGAGCCTTGACCGTACCGGTCACGTTTTGTATCACTCCGGCGTTGCCCTTGAGAAGATACGAGGCCGCTCCTGCGACGAGCGCTATGACCAGCACTATGACGCCGAGCTTTATTCCGTTTTTCTTAAGATAATTTTTTACGTTCAAAAAAGATGCACCCCGATCTCTTCGAGCATTTGGCCGAGCCTGCACAGCGGCAGACCCATAACATTGAAGTAATCGCCCTCAAGCCGCCTCACCATAAGCGCAGCTCTGCCCTGAATACCGTAGGCTCCGGCCTTGTCCATGGGTTCTCCGGTGGAAACATATCTGTCTATCTCCTCATCGGTCAGTCTGCGGAAAAACACCTTCGTGCACTCCGCTCCGGCCATCGTTTTGCCGCCGAGGACGACAGTAACGCCCGTGTATACCTCGTGTGTATTATCCGAGAGCATATGCAGCATCGCCCTTGCCTCGGCCTCGTCTTTGGGCTTTCCGAGTATCCGGCCCTCGGCCCATACGACGGTATCGGCAGCTATAACCAGCGACTCGGGACGGCTTTTCGCAACCTCCCCTGCCTTGGCTTTTGACAGAGCCATGACCGTTTCTGCGGGGCCTGCACCCTCTGGCGCTATCTCCTCGCCCTTTGCCGGAACAACGGAAAACTCAAGTCCCAGCGTCTCCAGCAGCTCCCTTCGTCTCGGTGAGCCGGAGGCCAGCACGATATCCATATCAGTCAACTCCTCTGTAGTAAAGGCCGCGGGTCAGATCGTTAGGCTGATAGTCGCCCTCGCCCTTATATCTTCTTGCCACCTGAACGCACTCGCGTGCGCCCTCGGTGGTGAACATCAGTCTTATGCCCCAAAGCCCCGCGCCGCACAGCTCGTCGTTTTTATCGGCCATGAACAGCTTTCGTGAATTGTATATCACATTACGATGGTCAAACTCGCGCACGACGGGGAAGGTTGAGCCCATACGATCGGAAAGCTGCGCCGGGCTCTGACAGCTGCACGTGCCCAGACTGTGGCTTATTACGCACTGGTCGGACACCATAAGCGGCAGCCGGCCGTAGGCTATGAGCTCCGTCGGCACGCATTTCGCCATGTCGCGCACCTGCGCAAGGCGAAGCTCGAATGAGGCTGTTGCGGACAGAAAGCCCATCCTCTGTATCATATCCATAGAATACGAGTTAAACACATTCATGCCGAAGTCGGCACGCGTTTTCATGCCGGCTCTGCGGGCAAGCTTTATATGCCCGAGATTTCCGACGAGCGCTTCATTTATGCCGCGGTCAAACAGGCCCCTGAGCATTGTGAACACCTGCTTTGTCTCGCTGTCGGTCACAACTCGCGGCAGAACCGCCACGGGCACCGTGCCCCGCTCCCTGAACATTTGGATAAGGTCAAAGCTGTCGTGCATGACCTTGACGGGAATATAGATATAATCTGGCCTGGTATCGGCAAGCTCCTCGGTCAGCTGCTCTGCCGTGCGCACCTGATAGATCATGACGGGATCTGTCACCGCTCCCTGCCCCGACGGCATCGGCGGCATAGGCAGGCTTCGGCGCTGCGGCGCTGCGGCTCGGCGGTCGTTTAGCGCCGTGATGAGCTTTCGCCTGAGCTCATTTATCTCGGAGGCGGACAGGTAAAGGCCGCTCTGCACCCTGCTTTGCGCATCAATGCAATAGTACGGCGTGCCGCCCGTTTTGCCGAGCCTGTCGCTCAAAACCTCGGAGCTTATTGCCTGACGTATGGCCTTTTGCGGCTCCGCTCCGAAAGCGACAGCCTTGTTGCCGAGGTTATCGACGGCCGCCGCCTTGACCGCCTCTCCGGCATTTACGACGGCGTAGAACTTAACGGGAACGCGGCGCTCCTCGCGGCCGATATATTCTCTGCGCACGTCGGCAAACATCTTCTCGCCCGTCTTGTCCGTTTCGGCTCTTACGCCGAACATATCGGTCTTATCACCGTTAAAATAGCCCTGCGTAAAGCCCTGGCGCGAGAATGCGTCGGCAAGTGCCTGCAGCTCGTCCGCAGTCGGCTCGCGGCGCTCTTTTATGATCTTTGAATATATGCCGGTGACTATGCCCGTATATTCCGGGCGCTTCATTCTGCCCTCGATTTTCACGCAGGCAACGCCGGCATCCTCGATCTCGCGCAGGCGATCGACAAGGCAGTTATCCTTCAGTGACAGCGGATGACTGTCCTCAAGTCTGCCGCCCATGGTGTATTCCATGCGGCAGGGCTGGGCGCACATGCCGCGGTTTCCGCTGCGGCGGCCTATGAGTGAGGACATGTAGCACTGCCCCGAATGGCAGAAGCACAAAGCACCGTGGACGAAGATCTCCGTCTCTATAGGCGAGTGCTTTGTGATAAATTTTATCTGCTCAAAGCTGAGCTCGCGCGCCAGGACGGCGCGGGTCAGGCCCATCTCGGCCGCGGCCTCAACGCCGGCAAGGTCGTGTATGCTCATCTGCGTGCTCGCGTGCAGCGGGATATCCGGAACGATCCTTTTCAGAACACTCAGAAGTCCGATATCCTGAACCAGTATTGCGTCCGCGCCCAGGTCCGATACGCGCCGGGCAAGCTCGGCGGCCTGCTCCATCTCACGGTCGCCAACAAGCGTGTTCATCGTGACATAGACCTTGCAGCCGCGTATGCGGCAGTACCGCACCGCCTTTTCAAATTCCTCGTCGCTGAAATTCTTCGCTCCGCGGCGAGCATTGAATATTCCCAATCCCATATAGACCGCATCCGCACCGTTCTGTACGGCGGCAACGACCGCCTCCGGCGAGCCTGCGGGTGAAAGCAGCTCCAGCATATACCCCTACCTCTTGCATTTATCTGCAAATTCTGTTTGTAAGTAATCAATGAATTATACCACAAACAAGGCTATTGCTACAAGCTTATTTTAATGATATAATTCCTCTTGTTAAAGCGCTTTGTGTAAACTTTGAATGAACAGGTGAAACGATATGCCCACAGCGGAGCGTAATTTAATACCGGACAGCATCGCGGACAAGCTTATCGCCGCGCATGACGGCGACGTCGCACTGTTGTATATCTGGCTGTGCAGGCACGATGCATTTGACGCCGACGCCGCGGCGCGTGAGCTTTGCCGCACGGGTGCGGAGATAAAAAACGCCTACGAAAAGCTCTGCCGCATGTCCGCGGCGCAGACTCCTGCGGCGCGCAGGCTCCCCCCTGCCGAGGAGCTTCCGGAGTACACCTCGGAGGATATCGTGCGCCGCTCAAAGGCCGACAGCGGCTTTCAGGCCGTCATCGCCCAGGCGCAGCGCAAGCTCGGACGGGCGCTCTCGACGGCCGATCTCAAGACGCTGTTCGGCATCTACGATTATCTCGCTCTCCCGGCCGACGTCATATTCATGCTTATCGGCTACTGCATCGACGTGTTTGCGGAAAAATACGGTCCGGGCAGGCTGCCGTCGATGCGCAGCATAGAAAAGGAGGCCTACTCATGGGCAAACAGGGAGATCATCACCATCGAGCAGGCCGATGAATACATACGAAAGCAGGCTGAAAGGCGCTCACGTGCGGGTGAAATAAAAGCCTCCATGGGGCTCGGCGCGCGTGTGCTCACGCCGACCGAGCGCAGGTACATGCTCTCTTGGTTTGAGATGGGCTTTGACAACGAGTCTATACTCATTGCATACGACCGCACGGTCATAAACACCGGCGCTTTAAAATGGGGATACATGAACAAGATCATGCTCTCTTGGCATGAAAAAGGCATACACACGGCCGCCGAGGTCGCCGAGCGCGACAGCCGTGCGCCGGCTTCGGCCGTGAAAGCGGAAAATCAGCATCGCAGCAAGGTCTCGGGCGATGAGCTCGACCGTCTGCGTTCAATATACGAAAAGGTTAAAAACGGTTAAATAATGGCACTGGACGGAAAGATTCTGGCGCGAGCCAGGGAGCGGATAGCGCACAGGCACGCCGATAACGTCGCCGAGCACTATCTCAGACAGGAAAAAATATATGCCCTTATACCCGAGATAAGGCGCATCGACGCCCGCCTTCGCACACAGATGTCCGAGCTCGTCGGCCTGACGATAAAGCGCAGCGCTGATCTTGCCGACGCGCTCAGGGCGCTGGAGGAGGAAAGCCTTGCGCTTCAGGTAAAAAAGGCGGAGCTTCTAAACGAGCGCGGCTACCCTGCGGACTATCTTGAGGATATCTATTCCTGTCCGAAATGCAAGGACACGGGCTTTATCGGCAGCGCGATGTGCTCCTGCCTTACGCAGGAGTATAACAGGCAGCTCACCTCGGAGCTGAGCACACTTTTGAAAAATAACGACGAGCGCTTTGAAAGCTTTGATCTCAGCCTTTACGGCGAAGCGAGAGAGGCAATGAGCATTGTTTTCGATACCTGCCGGGAGTACGCCGCAAGCTTCTCCGAGCGTTCGATGAATCTCCTGTTTCAGGGCGGCACGGGTCTCGGCAAGACCTTTCTGTCGGCCTGCATAGCGCGCATCGTCGCGCAAAACGGCCATTCGGTGTGCTATGACACGGCGGCGAGTGCGCTTGAGGCCTTTGAGCTCAAAAAATTCGCACGCGACGCGGAGACGGCCGAAAAAGCGGCTACACGCGTTGAGCGTATGCTCGAATGTGAGCTGATGATCCTTGACGATCTCGGCACGGAGATGCTCACGCAGATAAGCATCTCGGCGCTGTACACGCTTATAAACACGCGCCTTGTAGAGGGTAAAAAGACCATCATCAGCACGAACCTCACCGACGCGGAGCTTGCGCGCCGCTACACTCCGCAGATTTGCTCGAGGATCGACGGCGAGTTTCTCAAGCTCCCGTTTGCCGGAACGGATATACGAATGATGAAAAAGGAGATGTAGGAATGGATCAGCACGAGATAACACGCGAGATACCCCTGCTCAATGCCCGGGGCGAGCTCACAGAGCCCGGCTACGCCAAAAAGCTGCTGCCGGTCTACCGCCGTGCAGACATCAAGGCAAGCCCCATGCGCATAAAGGAATGGGACTACTACCTCATCAACAACGGCCGCTTCGCCCTTGCGCTCACTATCGACGATAACGGCTACATGGGCCTTGACTCGATAAGCCTGCTCAACTTCGAGGAGGGCTGGGAGATAACGACGAGCCCCATGTGCTTCATGCCGCTGGGCAAGCGCAAGCTTCCCGAAACGAGCAAAGCAGGCGACACTACCGCCATCGGCAAAAGCTATAGCATCTATTTCAAAAACGACGGCTCAGGCGTGCGCACGCTTATCGCGCAGATGAAGCGCTTCGGCCCGGCAGGCTCGCTGTACGCCAGGGTAGAGCTGTTTGACGAGCCCGAGGAGAGCATGGTCATCGCAACGCCGTTTGACAAGCCCGGGCATTTTTACTACAACCAGAAAATAAACTGCCTTCGCGCCCGCGGCGAGGTGACCTACGACGGACACACATATGTATTTGACCCTGCCGACAGCTTTGCGGTGCTCGACTGGGGACGCGGCGTGTGGACGTACAAAAACACATGGTACTGGGGCTCGGCCTCCGGTGCGGTCGACGGCGTGCCCTTCGGCTGGAACATCGGCTACGGCTTCGGCAACACCTCCACCGCCAGCGAGAACATGCTTTTTTACAACGGCAAAGCCCACAAGCTCAGCCAAGTCAAATTCAACATTCCCGGCAATGAGAAGGCCTTCATGGACCCCTGGACCTTCACCTCAGACGACGGCAGGTTCGAGATGGACTTCCGCCCCGTGCTAGACCGCGCATCCTGCACGGACGTCGGCCTTATAAAAAGCGATCAGCATCAGGTGTTCGGCCTGTTTACCGGCAAAGCGATCCTCGACGACGGCAGGGTCATCGAAATAAAAGACTTCCCCGGCTTTGCCGAGAAAGTCTCAAACAAATGGTGAGTTTTCAGAGGCGCATTGACGCACCTACCGATACGGTAATTGCCGGTGCCCGGTGTCGAGAGTACCGGCAAAACCATAAAGCTGTCGCTTCTCGCAAGTGCGGTGCAGATTTGCAGCGGTTTTATCCGTAGTTTCCGATCGTGACACTGCAATATATGTATCGGTGCAATGTAAGTGCGCTACTGAAAAACGCAAAGGCCGAGGCTGTGTTCCGGTCTTTGCGTTTTTTTACTCATTCACAGCTTATATTCGTCCAGATCCTCCTCCATCTCTCCCGCCGCGTCGAATTTGGCTTTTATCTGTTCGTTTATCCTTGCATCCATTCCGTCCGGCAATAAGACCATATCCTCTTCCCTTACGCTCAGCGTTGCAATGTCATCCTTTTCGCCATATTGCGGGAAGTTCACGAGCCATGTGCCGTCACAGAATACATCGTAGCATATCCAGCCCTGCATTCCCTTGTGTACGCCTTCCTCCGCGTACTCTTCCTTCTCAACTATGACCTCAACGCAGTCCATTTCCTTCATTCTATTTACCTCCATACGGTGTAGTCAGTCTTATTCTGCCTCTCGGCTCGACCATCCATCCTGTTTGAAAAGACACTTCTCCTACCTTATCTTTTCGTGGGATCTCGACTCTGATCGTAATTCTTTGCCCTTGACCGTTTAGTCTGCCCAACGTATAATCGCCATCCAAATATTTCTCTAAAGCCTGTTTTTCGAATTCGGCTTTAAGCCAGCGAGAATCTTGAATGGAGTAGCCCCAACTTTCAAGCGCCCGGTTTTTACCATGCTTATAGTCGTTTTTAGGATCAAATAGATACGGATCGAACTTGCTGTAGTCACTCTGTGCACATGCCGCAGCCCGGACAAGCGAATAGTCAAGCGGACGCAGCTCACAATGGCAGTGCGGATGATGTGGGTTTTCCGGTACATTTCCGTATTCAAACCAGCATTTGTCCAGCTTCAGACATGTCGCGCAATGCCGTATTCCCTCGGAATGATGGATCCACTCTACCCATACGGGATCACCGATGGATTTCTGCACAAGCACTCTGCCAAAGCACTTTTTATAATACATGTATTTCTCCTTTCTTACGAGCACGAAGGAAATACTCCTTCTACCCATAGGGAGAAACACCGCAAAACTTGTACGTTTTCGTACAACTAAAATTTTTTCACTTAAAAAAATCTTCAGTTATAATTTAATCAACTCTTGCAGCAGCATCCAACGTATATATAGCAAAAGCCGAGACTAAGCCACTGCTTTTTCGCCCTTCACTCATCGTCGAATTTGGCTTTTATCTGTTCGTTTATCCTTGCATCCATTCCGTCCGGCAATAAGACCATATCCTCTTCCCTTACGCTCAGCGTTGCAATGTCATCCTTTTCGCCATATTGCGGGAAGTTCACGAGCCATGTGCCGTCACAGAATACATCGTAGCATATCCAGCCCTGCATTCCCTTGTGTACGCCTTCCTCCGCGTACTCTTCCTTCTCAACTATGACCTCAACGCAGTCCATTTCCTTCATTCTATTTACCTCCGCGGCGGACATTTTTTGGTCAGCCTATTGCAGCCAAAGCGAAACCTTGCTATAATCTACTTGAAAAGCAAAAATGCGGCAGCATCCGGGCGCGGCAACGCCCGAATGCCTACGCAGGTGCTAAGACCACCTACGCAACGGCCCTACGGCCGCACCGCACACGTATTATACGACATCCCCGCGCTTCTTGCAAGCACGGCTTTGCTGTCATGCGTCTGCGCCGTGTTGCATAAGACTCAGTTTCTTACGCTGTGTAGGCTCTGTCCTGCACGGCGTTTTTGTTTTTCACCCGGCCGCCGGGGGGGAAAAGCTCCCGATGTGCTGTGGTGAAAACATATGTGGATGGCGGGAAAATGGCTGAATACGAAAAGATGTACGCCGTTTTTGTGCGGCGCGGTCGACACGGCTCTGGAGCTTATCGAGCAAAACGCCGACACTCGGCAGGTGACCGAAACACTTCAGGCCGCGCCGGACAAAGCCGAAAACATGTACATCGCAGACTAATGAAAAAATCCGCTGCCCAACAGGAGAACGGCAGCGGATTTTTTGTGGTTTTTTGTTGCAGTATACTGCGGATTGAGGAGCTCCGCAATATCGGTAACAAGCAAAGAAAAGAGAGATGGAAAGAAGAATCAAATGAATAATTTTTGTTATTTATCTGACGATGTGATAATAGCACATCACGTGAGGTTTGTAAAGAGGTATTTGCGATTTTTTTATCAAATAATTTTAAATTTTTTATGAAGTTATGAGCCGAGCTCCTTTTTGATCCTACCTATCGCGTTTTTCTCAAGGCGCGAGACCTGCGCCTGACTTATTCCGATCTCGCGTGCGACCTCGGTTTGGGTCTTGCCCATGTAAAAGCGCAGCGAAAGTATGCGTTTCTCGCGCTCGGAAAGACGCGAGACCGCCTCGTCAAGGGCTATCTGCTCGAGCCAGTGCTCATCTGTGTTTTTCGTGTCGCCGATCTGATCCATAACGCAGACGCTCTCTCCGCTGTCGCTGTACACAGGCTCGTACAGCGACAGCGGCTCACATATCGAATCGAGCGCAAACACGACCTCCGAGCGCTTTATTTCGAGCGCGTTTGCTATGGCGTCAACATCCGGCTCACGTCCGAGCTCCGCGGTGAGCCGCTCCTTGACCTGAAGGACGCGGTAGGCCGTATCGCGCATCGAGCGCGACACACGAACAGCACCGTGATCACGCAGAAATCGCCGCAGCTCTCCCGATATCATCGGCACGCCGTAGGTTGAAAACTGCACATTCTGGCTGAGGTCGAAGCAGTCTATCGCTTTTATAAGACCGATACAGCCGACCTGGAACAGGTCGTCCATGCTCTCGCCGCGCCCGGAAAATTTCTGTATGACCGAAAGAACAAGGCGCAGATTGCCGTTTATGAGCTTGTCGCGTGCGGCACTGTCGCCTGATTGCGCGGCCGCGATGAGCTCGCGCATTTCCGCGTTTTTAAGAAGCGGCAGCTTGGATGTGTTCACGCCGCACAGCTCGACTTTACCCTGCATAGCATCACCCTCCTAAGTGATGCTATTATTTCCCGCCCTTTCCCGTATTATCCCCAAAGCATACGGCAGCTCCACGCAGACAGCATAAATACCGCAAGATCGGCCAGCAGCGCCGCCGGTATCGCGTGGCGCGTATTTTTGATCCTTGCCGCGCCGAAATAAACGGCAATGACGTAAAACGTTGTCTCGCTCGAGCCGATCATGACGGCTGCCGTGCGCCCCGCAAGCGAGTCCGCGCCGCAGCTTTTTATAATGTCGGCTGCGACGGCGGTCGCAGCGCCGCCGCTTACCGGACGCAGGAGCGCGAGCGGCACGGTCTCCGGGGGAACGCCGATATATGCCATAACAGGCTCTAAGAGCGCCGACAGCGCGTCTAATGCACCCGATGCACGCAGCATGTACACCGCCGGGAACAGCACGATTAGCGTCGGCAGCATATCCTTGAGCGTTGTAAGTCCCTGCGCCGCGCCACGGCAGAGCGCCGGAAAAACGTCCGCACCGGACACGAGCGCGTGTATGCCGACAGCGGCGAGGATAAGCGGCACGGCAAGCTCAAGGAGGATACTCAAGCCCGCTTCTCCATCGCCCTCGCCGTCAAAAGCCCCACGGCGACGGACGCGACGGAGCTTATCCACACTGCCGGCAGAATGTCAAGCGGAGCGGCAGCTCCCTCGGCGGCGCGTATTGCGGCAACAGTCGTAGGCAGAAGCTGAATGGAGGCCGTGTTTAATACAACGAGCCTGCACAGCTCGTTTGACGCCACGCCCGGAGAGCCGAGGCGTGCCATCTCCTGTGCCGCAAGTATACCCATTGGAGTTGCCGCGTTGCCGAGGCCGAGAAGATTGGCGCTGACGTTAGCCGACAGCGGCTGCATCACGCTCTCATGCTTCGAGCTTCCGGGAAACAGACGCCTGAGGGCGGGCCTTAATGCCCGCGACAGAGCATCGGCGAGACCTGATGTGCGCATGAGCTCCATCACGGCGCACCACAGGCAGACAGCGCCGCCTATCCCTAAGCACAGCTCAATCGCAGCCGCTGCGCCGTCCAGCGCCGCCTGCTGTACCTGCGCGGCCGAGCCGTTAAGGCAGCCGAAAAGTATGGAGACGACGATCATCGCCGTCCATATTAGTCCCATAAGCATATTTGAAGCCTCTCGTTTCTGAACACTTGTTGCTACATTTTATTTGATGGAGTGCAAATATATGTTCAAATCAGTGTAGATTTTGTGAAATTGTTTATTTTTTGTGAATAACGAAAATTTCTGAAAATTTCTATTGACAGGATGTCCAATTTTGTTATAATTAATGGTGTGTTTTGTGGGATATAGTATTTCTGAAACGGAGGGAACTACATGAAATCTACAGGTATAGTAAGGAAAGTCGATGAACTCGGCCGCATAGTTCTTCCCATTGAGCTGCGCCGTACTCTTGACATCGCTGAAAAGGATGCTCTTGAGATCTTTGTTGAGGGTGATAACATCATCCTGCACAAATATCATCCTTCCTGCATCTTCTGCGAAAGCACCAAGAACATCATCAGCTACAAGGGCAAGAATGTATGCCCCGCATGCATCAAGACGCTCAAGGAGAAGCTTTGATCAGCAGGAGCGCAAACAGAAAACCGCCGGCTTTATAATAAGTCGGCGGTTTTACTTTAAGCTTATGGCAGATCTATTTCCACTCAGGCGGCGTTAAAGCTTTGTTCGGAAAAGCTTCAAGGCCGCGCAAACAGAATACGTCTGTCCGCATATGACAGAGGATATTTTCGCTCAGGCAAGGCAAAGCCCGAAGCGCATACTTTGTGTATTCGCAAGGGCTTCAACGCCGCATGAGCGGAAATAGACCTGTCATCTTGTCATAGCAGGTACATTGCGCCCATTATTATAAGCAGCTGCCTGTCTCCGCTTTCACGGTACATCAGGTACAGTATCAGGATAAGCAGCAGATCCTCGGTCTCCAGCTCGCCGAGCTTTTTCGGCAGATCGCCCAGGATGGGCAGCTTGCCGAGAGGCGGCATCGGCGCGGGCGGCGGGCGATGCTGCGGCTTTTGCGGCTGCGACTTCTGAGGCTGCCCTCCGCGGTGACGATCGTCGATGCGCTCGGCGCGGCTGCCGTTGCCGCGGTAGAGATTATACGCCGCCATCGTCGTCGCCTCCGAGCTGCCCGGCGGCAAGCTCCGCTATATCCGCAAGGCGCGCGATCTTCATGGCTTTATCCATTTTTCCGCGCCGCCTTTCGGACAGAAACGGCCGCATCGCCTCAAGAAGCTTAGCGTCGCGGCTGTCACTGCCCTTGCCCGACAGGATGCCGCTTAAATTTTTCAGTATCGACGGGTCGATATCCGGCACGGCGCTTTGCTCCCGCTTGGGGCTCTCCGCGCCGGACATGAGCGATTTTGCAAAGCCTGCAAACCGCTCCATCTCCTTCGGGTCATTCAGCAGCTTATTCAGCTTATCCTCAAAATCGCTCACCCGGCTCACCTCACTGCATTCAGTTTGTCAAAAAGTCCCTCACAGGATTTTTTGACTGCACTTTTCCGCCGGGCATTTTGAAGGCCTTCAAAATGCTTTTACCGAAATCCTTGCTGTCTCAAGAATTTAGACGGCGGTTTATCTGACTCGAGGCGGGCCTTGCCCCCTCGAACTCCCCGCTGCGCGGATATCTCAACGCAGCAGCATAGTTTTTTACAGTCTCACTGCATTGCTTTGCGCAGTTCCTCGGCCAGGCGCTTTCCCTCGTCGGTCGAGAGAACGCCGCGCAGTATGTCCTGCAGAGCCGCCATATCTCCGTCCTTTGCGGCTTTCTGCACGGTCTCCGGATCGACAAGGCGGCCGACCGCTTTGCCGTCGGGCGATTCGGCCAGCTTTATGAGAGCCTCGCTCCTGCCGCTTTTTTTCAGCTCGCTGCCGAGCTTCTCAAGATCCTTCATCACTATCACCCGCTCACATTATATTCATGAGCCGGTCAAAGCTTTACAATTTTATTCTCACAGGAGGCAGATTATGAAGATCGCCGTTTTTTCGGACACTCACGGCTTTTCCCGCGGCATGGAAAACGCCGTCGCGGAATATAAGCCCGACCAGATCATCCATCTCGGTGACGGTATGCGCGACGCGGAGGCTCTGCGCGAAAAATTCCCACTGCTCCCCGTGTGCTGCGTTCCCGGCAACTGCGACGGATACTATGACGGCGAGGAGGCTTACAAGCTCATAGCTCTGGGGCCGTACAAGGCATTTCTGACCCACGGCCACCGCTACGCCGTGCGCGGTGGAAGGCTCGATGTTCTGCTGTATGCAGCCGAGTGCTGCGGCGCACAGATAGCCATGTTCGGGCATACGCACAGGGCGCTGTTCGAGCAGCTCGGCGGCATTTTTGTCATAAATCCCGGAACGGCCGGTAAGCTTCCGAACCGAACCTGGGCAAGGCTTGAGATCACGCCCGAGGGCGATATAAGCTGCCAGATATGCGATATTGCTCTTTAGTTTACAAAAAAGCGTAGATTATTTAGTGCTTTTCGGTTATAATCGTATAGCTGACGGGAGTCAAACACCTGCCAGCTATGGTATTTCACACAACAGGAGTTACGTTATGAAAAAAATTATCGCACTGATACTTGCTCTCGTTATGCTCTGCTGCTGTGCGGCGGGCTGCTCGAACAACGCCAAGGAGGACACCGTGATGACCGTCAACGGCACGGCAGTCGGCTTTGACGAATATATGGCAGGACTCAGCCAGGCGGTCAGCGAGCTAGAGGATCTGTATAAGAGCTATTCCGGAACGACCGTCGACTGGGACGGCAAGTTCATGTTCGACGACACCGTAACGAATCTCGACTGGTGTCTCAAGCGCGCCGGTCAGCAGGTTGCAAGATACCGCGTGGTCGAGCAGAAGGCCAAGGAGCTCGGCGTTACGCTCACCGATGAGCAGGAGTCCGGCATCGACGAGAAGATCGAAAGCATAAAGGAGCAGTATGTTACCTCCGACGACAAGGCCGACACTCAGCTCAAGGCCTTCTTCGCCACCTACGGCTACACCGAGGACAGCTATAGAGAGCGCTGCCGCCTTAATTATCTGTACACTGACCTTTTCACCGAGCTATACGGCGAGAAGGGCAGCAAGCTCAGCGAAGAAAAGGTACAGGCCTATGCCAAGGAAAACAACTATATCACCTCCGCGCACATCCTGTTCCTGACCAGCGAGACCGTGACCGGAGAAGACGGAAAATCCACATCTAAGGAGCTTTCCGACGAGCAGAAGGCCGAAAAGAAGGCAAAGGCCGAGGAGCTGTGCACCGAGCTCAAGGCCATAACTGACGATAGTGCGCGCTGGACGCGCTTTAAGGAGCTCATGAATGAATACAGCGAGGACACCGGCCTTGCGCAGTTCCCCGAGGGCTACTGCTTCACAAAGGGCAGCATGGTCACGGAGTATGACGACGCGAGCCGCGCACTTAAAGAATACGAGGTCTCAGACGTTGTCGAATCGCAGTTCGGCTACCATGTCATTATGCGTCTGCCGACGAAGGGCACCGATCTTGTATCCTACTCCAACGGCTATCAGCAGTCGGTCGTTCCCCTGACCTATCTCGCAGCACCCGTTGAGTTCGACTCGGACATTGCCGACTGGGCGAGCAGTGCAAAGATAGAATACACCAAGCTTTACGACAGCATCGACTTCCGTCAGTTCATCACCGACGAGGGCTTCGTTTTCCAGTCCTACGCAGACTACACCGCCGCGCAGAGCAAGAGCAAGGAAGATTGATACTGATAATAAAAAATGCAGAGCCAATGGCTCTGCATTTTTTATGCTTATTCCGCGTCCTCGGGCTCGGCGGGCTTTGTCGGAAGGGTTATTTCATACTCCGTGCCCGTATCTCCATAGGTATAGGTGACATTGAGCTCACCCGTTTCCTCATTCTGCTCACAGGCGGTGACGGTTATAGACAGCGCCTGAACATCGAGCTTCTGCTCGTAATAATAGCCGTTTGCATTGAACATGTCGCGCACCATCATACGGTGGCCGTTATCATAATCGTGATAGGCGACGAGCTTTCCGTTATCCCAAAAGGCGTTAAAGAACGATTCGGAAACGCGGCTGTTTTTCAGATCGTAATAGCGGCAGAAGGTCTTATCGTTGACGTAAAACCGCACGCCGAGAAGATCGTCGTTTATGGCGGCAACGAGAGGCTGCTTTGCGCAGATGGCGCTCTCAAGCTCCTTGCCCGCCTTGTCCTTTATCGTGTAGCTGTACTTTGTGACGCCGCCGCTGTGTTCCTCCATTACGACAAAGCTCTCGCCCTGAGCGAGGATAGTTCCCGTGGGCGCCGGCGTCTCTGCCGGCGTATCCTCTCCGCAGCCGGAAAGCAGCATCAGCACGAGCAGCATAACCGCAGCAGTTCTTTTTTTCATCTCTCTGTCCTTTCGTAGCAAATGAAGCTGTATTCAATATCTCCCTCGCGCAGCGCCTCGCTTTGGTCTGTGATGCGCCAGTCAGATGACTCGTCGAGGTTTTCGAAAAAGCTGTCCGAGCGTGGACGGCAATTTATTTTTGTGACGAAAACACGGTCGATATATGGCATCATGTCGCGGAAAACGCTCTGTCCGCCGAGCACCATCGCGTCCGCGCCGGACATTTCGTAAGCTTCGGCGGCGCTGTGTGCGAGCTCGGCGCCGTCGATGGCCGTGCCGCCGCGTGTCAAAACTATATTTCTGCGCCCCCTGAGCGGCCTGCCGCCGGGGAAATCGGCAAGGGTTCGCCTGCCGACAATGACGGTTCTGCCGCGCGTGAGCTCGACAAAATGCTGCCTGTCGGCCTTCAAAACGACCGGCTGCGTACCGCCGGCGCCTATGCCCCAGTCGGAATAAACTGCAACTATTGCGTCCATGGCTTTTCCTTTCAGACAGCGACGGGGATCTTGGTCTTGAACTCGGAATACTCGTAGTTTTCGACCTTGAAGCTGTCTCGCGTAAACTTATAAAAATCGTCCACCGTGGGATCTATAACAAACCTCGGCGCGGCCTTGGGCGGATTTGCGATGATCTCCTCTATGGCCGGAACATGGCGGTCATAGATATGCGCATCGGCAATTACATGCACGAGCTCGCCCGCCTTGAGCCCCGCGATCTGCGCAAACATATGCGTGAGCACGGCATACTGCACTACGTTCCAGTTGTTTGCCGCAAGCATGTCCTGCGAGCGCTGATTGAGTATGGCGTTGAGAGTATCGCCGCTGACGTTAAAGGTCATAGAATACGCGCAGGGATACAATGCCATTTCGCTGAGCTCGGCGTGGTTATAGATATTTGTCATTATGCGGCGCGAGGCCGGGTTGTGCTTTAAATCCCAGATGACCTTATCGACCTGATCCATATCGCCCTCGGGATAGTGGTTTTTAACGCCGAGCTGATAGCCGTAGGCCTTGCCGATGGAGCCGGTCTCGTCCGCCCACGCATCCCAAACGCGTGTACGCAGCTCATTTACGTTGTTGCTCTTTGCCTGCCATATCCACAAAAGCTCATCAATTGCCGATTTCCAGAACGTTCTGCGTATCGTCAATATCGGAAATTCCTCGGAGAGGTCATACCGGTTTACGATACCGAACTTCTTGACCGTGTGCGCCGGAGCGCCGTCGGCCCAGCGGGGGCGCACCTCAAGCTCCGTGTCCCACACGCCGTTTGTCAGTATATCCTTGCAATTGGCTATAAATATCTCGTCAGCTCTGCTCATATCGCACCTCTTATTCGAAACTTTTCTCATTCTATCATCTCACCGAATTTAATGCAACGCATATTATAAATTACCGGAGGTGATGAGATGAATATTTTAGTTTGCGGCGGCGATGAGCGCAGCGTTATTCTGGCGCGGCTTCTGCAAAGGGGCGGGCACGAGGTGCTGTGCTTTTGCCTTGACAAGGCCGAGTTGCCCGACGGCTGCCGCGGCGTAAGCTCCCCTGTTGAGGCCGAGGTTGTAATACTGCCCGTGCCGGCCGAGGATGCGCACGGGCTTTTGACCGCACCGCTTGGCACTCAATCCTGCCGCATTGAGCACATACTCGACTGCGCAGGAAACGGCGCAATACTCATCGGCGGTGGGATAAGCGCCCGGATAAAAACCGCGGCCGAGCAGCGCGGCATAAAAGCGTACGACTGCATGCGCTGCCCGGAGTTCACGGTGAAAAACGCCGCCGTGACCGCCGAGGGTGCCGTGAGTGAGCTGATGGGGAAAACAAAGACCGCACTGTGCGATATGCGTGTGCTCATCGTAGGCTGGGGACGTATCGGAAAGCTTCTTATAAATAAGCTCTCGGCGCTGTGCCCCGCCGTATGCCTTATGTCGGCAAACTCCGAGGCAAGAGCGCTTGCCTCGGAGCTTGGCTGCAAAGCCATTACACCCGACTGCCCGCCCGAGCTGCTCTGCGGCTTTGACGCGGTGATAAACACCGCTCCCGCGCAGGTGATACCCGATCTGCGTGCGTTTAAGGACAGCTGCATCCTGCTTGAGCTTGCGTCCGCACCCGGCGGCATCGACAAAAAAGCCGCCGGAGAGCTCGGTCTGGAGCTTGCCGTTCTGCGCGGTCTGCCGGGACGCTACGCCCCCGAGAGCGCCGCGCAAGCTATGCTCGCCGCCGTTTCTGACATATTAAAAGGAGTAGTATCATGAACAAACCACGCGTAGGCATTGCCCTTTGCGGCTCCTACTGCACATACGATAAGCTGTTTTCACAGCTTGCTGTTCTTGCCGATAAATACGAGCTCGTACCCATCATGAGCGAGACCGCCGCCGCGACCGACACCCGTTTCGGCACACACGCGGACTTCATCTCGCGCCTTACATCACTTTGCGGCGCAGAGCCCGTGCACTCCATCGCCGAGGCAGAGCCATTAGGCCCTGCAAAGCCCATGGAGGCGCTCATAATAGCTCCATGTACGGGAAATACCATGGCGAAAATTAATCACGGGATAACCGATACCGCCGTCACCATGGCGGCAAAGGCACATCTGAGGAACTCAAAGCCGCTTGTCATCGCATTTTCGACAAACGATGCGCTCTCCGGCTCTGCTCCGAACATCGCGGGGCTGTTAAACCGAAAAAATGTCTACTTCGTACCGTTCCGGCAGGATGACCCCGTCAAAAAGCCCTTCTCAATGGCATCGGATTTTTCGCTGATCGCTCCGACTGTTGAATCGGCCCTCGCCGGCAGGCAGCTCCAGCCTCTTTTAGCGGCGCATTAAGGCACCTACGGATACGTTTAGTGCCGGTGCCCGGTATCGGGACTGCTGAGAAAACAGTAAAGCTGCCGCTTTTCAAAGCACCTGCCGCAGCCTTGTAGGGAACGGCCTTAGTCGGAACTTCCGTCAACTCGTAGGGGCGATCATCGATCGCCCGTTTTTTATGGTTTCGTGGGCAGTTTCGAACCGGGCAGCCGCAATAACCGTATTCGTAAATGCGTGCTTGCGCATTTAAAAAAGTTGACAAGGTTCGACACGGCGGTATATAATTTTTATTTGTGAAAATTACGGAACGGATGGACTGATGACTATGAATGTGACAGGCTTCGACAATGAAAAATACATGCGCGAGCAGTCGCGCAACATAAGAGAGAGAATTGCAAAATTCGGCGGAAAGCTCTACCTCGAGTTCGGCGGAAAGCTGTTTGACGACTTCCATGCCTCACGTGTCCTGCCGGGCTTTGAGCCGGACAGCAAGGTGAAGATGCTGCTTAAAATGAAGGACGAGGCGGAGATCGTTATTGCCATTTCCGCAGATGATATCGAGCGCAACAAGCGCCGCGGCGACCTCGGCATAACCTATGACGAGGACACGCTCAGGCTCATCGACGCGTTCCGCGGCATCGGTCTTTTTGTCGGCAGCGTGGTCATAACCCACTATCGCAGCCAGCCGGCGGCGGAGCTGTTCCAGAAGCGGCTCGAGCGCCTCGGCGTCAAGGTCTACCGCCACTATATAATTCCCGACTACCCCTCGAATGTCGAGCTTATCGTCTCCGAGGAAGGCTTCGGCAAAAACGACTACATTGAAACCGAGCGCAGTCTAGTCGTCGTCACCGCCCCCGGCCCCGGCAGCGGCAAAATGGCAACGTGCCTGAGCCAGCTTTATCATGAGCATCGCCGCGGCATAAACGCCGGCTATGCCAAGTTTGAGACCTTCCCGATCTGGAACATTCCCCTCAAGCATCCTATAAATCTTGCCTACGAGGCGGCCACTGCCGATCTCGACGATGTGAATATGATTGATCCATTCCATCTCGAGGCTTACGGCGAGACGACGGTAAACTACAACCGCGACGTTGAGATTTTCCCCGTTCTCAATGCCATCCTCACGCGCATCTACGGCGAGAGCGCATATAAAAGCCCCACTGATATGGGCGTCAACATGGCCGGCTACTGCATCATAAACGATGAAGCCTGCCGCAATGCCTCCAAGCAGGAGATCATCCGCCGCTACTACGCCGCGGCGTGCTCACTGCGTCAGGGTCTCGGCTCCGTCGAGGAGGTCCGCAAGATCGAGCTCATTATGAACTCCATCGGTCTTTCCTCGGCCGACCGTCCAGTCGTTGCGGCGGCAACCGCCCGTGCGGAGGAGACCGGTGCTCCGGCAGTCAGCATCGAGCTGCCCGACGGAACGATAGTCACCGGCAAAACAAGCTCGCTGCTCGGCGCATCCTCGGCATGCCTTATGAACGCTCTCAAGAAGCTTGCGGGCATAAACAAGGAGCTGCTGCTTATCGCGCCCAGCGTCATTGAGCCTATCCAGCATCTCAAGGTCGAGCACCTTGGAAACCACAACCCGCGTCTGCACACCGATGAGCTTCTCATAGCGCTTTCCATCTGTGCCGTGACAAATCCGCTCGCGGAGCTCGCCATCGATCAGCTCGGCAGGCTGCGAGGCTGCGAGGCGCATTCCTCGGTCATTCTCTCTCGCGTTGACGAAAATCTTTTTTCCAAGATCGGCGTCAATATCACCTACGAGCCGAAATATCAGGCGAAGAAATTATATCACAAAAAGTAAAATATTTTTAAAGGCAAGGCTCAGGGCCTTGCCTTTTTCATAATTATATTTTAAAATCGGCTCAAAGGAGTGATAAGCATGACAGTTTTAGTTACCGGCGGCATGGGCTATATCGGCAGCCACACCTGCGTGGAGCTGCTTGAGGAGGGCTTTGACGTTGTCGTCATAGATAATCTCGTAAACAGCAGTGAAAAGGCAAAGGAGCGCATTGAGGAGATAACGGGCAGAGCCTTCACCTTCTACAGAGCCGATGTGCGCGACCGCAAAAAGCTCGATGAGATATTCTCCGCGCACGACATAGACTGCGTCATCCACTTTGCCGGGCTCAAGGCCGTCGGCGAATCGGTCGAAAAGCCGCTTGAGTATTACGACAACAACCTCGGCTCAACGATTACCCTGTGCGAGGCCATGCGTGCACACGGTGTAAGGAAGATCATCTTCTCGTCCTCGGCGACGGTGTATTCTGCGGATAACGATATGCCTCTGTATGAGACGTCATCCATCGGCAATTGTACAAATCCCTACGGCTGGACAAAGTATATGTGTGAGCAGATTCTGCGCGACTATGTCAAGGCTGACCCGACGTGGAGCGTTGCGCTTCTGCGCTATTTTAACCCCGTCGGCGCACATCCGAGCGGACTTATAGGCGAGGATCCCAAGGGCATTCCGAACAATCTCATGCCGTATATATCGCAGACGGCAATCGGCAGATTTGAGTATCTGCGCGTTTTCGGCGACGACTACAACACCCCCGACGGCACGGGCGTGCGCGACTATATCCACGTCGTCGACCTTGCGCGCGGTCACGTCACGGCGATATCGTACATGGCCGAGCACACGGGCGAGCTTGTCTTCAACCTCGGCACAGGGCGCGGATGCAGCGTGCTTGAGCTCGTGCACGCATTTGAAAAGGCAAACGGTCTGACCGTTCCGTATAAAATCGTCGGCCGCCGTGCGGGTGATATCGACGAGTGCTACTGCTCCCCTGAAAAAAGCCGCCGTGAGCTTGGCTGGTCGGCGGAGTTTGACGTTGAGGACATGTGCCGCGACTCATGGCGCTGGCAGACGAAAAACCCCAACGGCTACAGAGATGAATAAGCCTTCATAATAAATCTCCCGTTTTTTCAAACGGGAGATTTTTTCATTATTTGAAGTCGTGCGCGTTCTGAAGAACCATTTCCTTTACCTTGAGAAGACGTACCTTTGTGGAGTTTTCATTCTCCTCAAGCTTCATGGAGATGTATTTTATGTTGCTCTCAAGCTCCGGGATCATGACGTATTCCAGGGCGTTGACCCTTCGGCGCGTCTTTTCGATCTCCTCTGCCAGCAGCTGCATGGTCTTTTCGACCTGTGCAAGCCGGAGCATATCCTCAAACACCGTCGCCATGCGCTCGAGCGCATCGTCCAGCTCGCCCGAGGTCTGCGCAAAGCCGTAGGGATATATCTCCGAGGGGTCGTTATTGCGCGTGTGGAAGGAATACTGCGGAACGTTGACGCTCATGATGTTCTTAAACTCCATATCGAGCTCGACGCTCTGGCGCGGATACAGCAGAGCCTGCTCGAGCATTTCGGGGCTCATGATCGCACTTGCGACCTGAAGGGCGGCGAAAGCCTCCGTCAGCCCCTGCTCGACGCGCTCGCGCAGCTGCTTGTTAAGGCGCACGATGTCCATGAACTGGCGCATCAGCTCATCGCGCTTATCCTTCATAAGCTTGTGGCCGCGTCGGGCGGTTTTAAGTCTGCCCTTGAGCTGCTTGAGCATCATTCTTGTAGGGGTTATCGTGGTGCCTGCCATAAAGACTCCCCCTTACTTCATATATTTTTCGATCATCTCGGGCTTTACGCGCTTGAGCTCTGCTCTGGGCAGGATGCTCAGCAGCTTCCAGCCGAGGTCGAGGGTCTCTTCAATGCTGCGGTTTGTGCTGTTGCCCTGATTGACGTAGGTCTTCTCAAACTCATCGGCAAACTCGGCAAACAGCTTATCATCGTCGGAAAGTGCGGCCTCGCCGAGGATGGTCATGAGCTCCTTTGCGTCCTTTCCGCGGGAGTACGCGGCAAACAGCTGGTTCATGGTACCGGCATGATCCTCGCGGGTCTTGCCCTCGCCGATGCCCTTATCCTTCAGTCGGCTCAGCGACGGGAGAACGTCAACGGGAGGCACGATGCCCTTGCGGTGCAGATCGCGGCTGAGGATGATCTGGCCCTCGGTGATGTAGCCCGTAAGGTCGGGGATCGGGTGGGTCTTGTCGTCCTCGGGCATGGTCAGTATGGGGATCATGGTGATCGAGCCCTTGCAGCCTATGCGGCGGCCGGCGCGCTCGTACATCGTAGCAAGGTCGGTGTACAGATAGCCGGGGTAGCCGCGGCGTCCGGGAACCTCCTTCTTTGCCGCCGATACCTCGCGCAGAGCTTCCGCGTAGTTTGTGATATCGGTTATGATGACAAGAACGTGCATGTCTTTTTCAAACGCAAGGTACTCCGCCGCCGTCAGCGCCATACGCGGAGTCGCGATACGCTCGACCGCGGGGTCGTTTGCTAGGTTTGAAAATACAACTGTTCTGTCGATGGCGCCGGTGCGCTTGAAGTCCTCAATGAAGTACTCAGACTCCTCAAACGTGATACCGACCGCGGCGAACACGACAGCGAAGTTCTCACCGTCGCCGAGAACTCGCGCCTGACGCGCTATCTGCGCCGCCAGTGCCGCGTGCGGAAGGCCGGAGGCGGAGAATATGGGCAGCTTCTGACCGCGGACGAGGGTGTTCAGGCCGTCGATGGTAGAAACGCCGGTCTGGATAAATTCAGCCGGGTATGCGCGTGCCGCCGGGTTCATGGGCATGCCGTTAATATCGCGGTGGGCGTCGGCCAGAAGCTCGGGGCCGCCGTCGATGGGCTGACCCATACCGTTAAATACGCGGCCGAGCATATCCTCGGAAACCGCAAGCTCCAGCGGATGGCCGAGGAATCTGACCTTCGTCTGTGCAAGGTTTATGCCCTGCGCGGAGTCGAACAGCTGAACGACGGCCTTGTCGCCCTCGACCTCGAGGACCTTACCGCGGCGAGTCTCGCCGTTAGGCAGCTCGATCTCGCACAGCTCGTCATAGGTAACGCCCTCGACCTGCTCGACGATCATAAGAGGATTTGCTATCTGTCGTATGGTCTTATAATCTTTAATCATGCGTCCTCACCTCCTGCGATGACCGCATCGATCTCTGTCTTCATCTGCTCAAGGATGGAAGCGTACTCCTGCTTGTAGCTGTCGGGAGAGGCCATCTTCGCACGGCCTATGCGCTCCTTTGCGCCGATCGAGAACAGTGTCTTCATATCCGCGCCCTTGCCGAGAGCGTCGCGCCCGAGAGCGTCAAAGGTGAGTATCATGCGCATCAGCTCAAACTGCTTGTCGTAGGACGAATACGCGTCCTCATCGACGAAGGCGTTCTGCTGCAAAAAGTCCTCGCGCAGCATTTTTGCCGTTTCCATGGTCAGGCGGTCGGCAGGGCTCAAGGCGTCCTGACCGACGAGACGGACAATCTCCTGAAGCTCGTTTTCCTCCTGGAGTATGTGCATGGCCTTGTCTCGGTTGAGCATATACTCGGGGCCGAACTGCTCGTTATACCATTTTGCCAGCGTGTCGACGTACAGCGAGTACGAGGTCAGCCAGTTTATCGCCGGGAAGTGGCGCGCATAAGCAAGCGATGAGTCGAGTGCCCAGAAGACCTTGACTATGCGCATCGTCGCCTGCGACACGGGCTCGGAGATATCACCGCCCGGAGGTGAAACGGCGCCGATGGCGGTAACGGAGCCGCGGCGCTCATCCGAGCCGAGGCATTCGACGACGCCTGCGCGCTCGTAAAACTGTGCGATACGCGAGGCAAGGTAGGCCGGGTAGCCCTCTTCACCGGGCATCTCCTCAAGTCGGCCGGACATCTCACGCAGAGCCTCCGCCCAGCGCGAGGTGGAGTCGGCGAGAACTGCGACGTCGTAGCCCATGTCACGGAAGTATTCCGCGATGGTAATACCGGTGTAGATAGACGCCTCACGCGCCGCAACGGGCATATCCGAGGTATTTGCTATAAGCACCGTTCTCTTCATAAGAGGCTCGCCGTTTCGGGGGTCTGTGAGCTCGGGGAACTCCATGAGAACGTCGGTCATCTCGTTACCGCGCTCGCCGCAGCCGATGTAGATGACTATATCGACGTCAGACCACTTTGCAAGCTGGTGCTGAACGACGGTCTTGCCCGAGCCGAAGGGGCCGGGGACTGCCGCCGTGCCGCCCTTTGCGATGGGAAACAGCGTGTCGATTATTCTCTGGCCTGAGTTCATCGGGCGCGTGGGCATGCTCTTTGACGCGTAGGGACGGCTTATGCGGACCGGCCACTTCTGCATCATCGTAAGCTCGTGCTTTTCGCCTCTTTTATCCTCCAGCACGGCAACGGTCTCCGTTACGGTGAAGTCGCCGCCTTTTATGCTGACGAGTCTGCCGCTCAGGCTCGGCGGCACCATGATCTTGTGCAATATCGCACTCGTCTCCTGAACGGTGCCGATAACGTCGCCGCCGGTGAGCTCGTCGCCCTCGTGCGCGACGGGTACAAACGTCCACTTCCTTGTGCGATTGAGCGCCGGAACGTCGGTGCCGCGGCTTATCGTGGCGCCGGTGAGCTCGCGAATCTCCGGCAGAGGACGCTGGATACCGTCATAGATATTCTCCAGCATGCCCGGTCCGAGCTCGACGGACATCGGCATGCCCGAGCTTTCGACCTCGGCACCCGGTCCGAGACCTGATGTCTCCTCATAGACCTGTATCGAGGCGCTGTCGCCGGTCATGTTAAGTATCTCGCCTATAAGTCGGTCGGGGCCGACACGCACAACGTCGGAAACGTTCGCATCGCCGAGGCCCTCCGCGACTACAAGCGGTCCTGAGACCTTTATTATAGTTCCGCTCATACAGATACCTTTCTTTCTTAATTATTCTCGAGGATGTTCGTGCCTATGGCACGCTCTACCGCGGCATTGAGGGCCGAAAGCCCCATGCCGAGACTGCCCTCTCTGCCGGGGATAAGGATTATCGCCGGCTTCGGACTGTCCTTGAATTTATCTATCTGACTCTGAAGCTCGACGGCGATATCCTCCTCGACGTAGATTATCGCAACGTCCTCCCTGTCGTGGGTGAGCGTGCGAAGTATCGCCTTTGCCTCAGAGCCGTCGGTGACCGGATATGCCTCCAGCCCCAGCGCGGTGAAACCCATAACGGTCTCGCGCCGTCCTATAACAGCAATTTTAAGCATACAGATCACGCAGCCTTTCCCGTATGGTCTCGGCCGGAAGTCCGGCCAGGAGCCCGGTGAGTATCATTCTCAGCGCGGTCACTTCGCCCTCAACAGCGGCAAGATATGCTATAACGGGCGCCTCGCCGTAGGCCACTAACCTTGCGCCCGTGAGATACGCCGTCACAGCGTTATCGCAGGCAAGCTCAAACTCGGTAAGTGTGCCTCCCTTTACGGCCGCCGCACCGAGCACCGCCGCGTTTGCAAGCAGCGTGTTTGCGTATATTGCCGCGAGCGTGTCACCCGAGCCGAAGGCCGCAAGGATGCGTCCCGTGTCTATGCCGCCGCCCGAAACGAGCGCCGTCTTGAGAAACTCCGCGTCCTTGTTCATGCGCATGGTGCGCACAGCGCTTCTGAGGTTTGCCGCGTCTATCATCGTCTGCGCATAGCCGCGCAAAAACGCGCTGCCGAGCTTCTGCGACGCCGCGAGGAGCTCCGAAAAATACGCCCTGTCGAGTATGAAATCGGCAAGCTGGGGATTCTGCGATCTTGCAAGAGCGCTTTTTGCCTCGACCATTGCATCGGCCAGCACCGGCGGCAGGCTCAGATATTTTTCCTCCGTGAAGCTGCGCTTAAGCTCCTCGGGGTTCACTCTGCCCGACTTGCTCATGAGATCGGAGCGGTCGCTTCCGCCTGATTCGGTCTTTATGACGATCTTGGCGTTGTGGTAATCATACCGCATGCGGAAGATTTCGATGGGCTCCGCGTCCGGGGATATACGTGCAAGCTCCGCGAATATCTCCGCTCTGTGCTCTGCAAGAGCCTGCTCGACCTGCTTTGCCGAAAAGCCCGACATGTCCTTATAGCCGCAGTCGGTGAGCATTTTAGCCGCCTCGTCAAAGCTTGGCGCATCTATCATGCGCTCTGCCCTGTCGCGGGTGAGCATTCTGGCCTCCCTGGCTCTGAGCATCGCGGAAAGATACAGATATTTTTCTCTGACGCACTTTTTATTTGACAATTCATTCCCTCCCTTTTCGGGATTTACAGCGCCGGAGCATCACTCAAACAGCACTGCCGCGACTTCGGTCGAAAGACCGCTGCGGCACTGGCGAATGAGCGCGTCAATGCTGCAATTTGTCTCTATGCCGCCGCAGCGGATGATAACTCCGCCGCAGATATCGGCAGTGTCCTCGCTCAAGGTGAGCCTGCCGGGCACTCCCTTTGCCGAAAGCAGCTCGTTTGCAGCCTTGCAGACAGCCTTGCCGAGCTCCTTTCTGTCGGACTCGTTGAGGAGTATCTCCTCCTCGCCGGTGGAGGCTGCATCGGCCGCCATGCGCGCAAGAAACTGCGTATACTTATCGCGAGGCATATTGACTATCTCGCTGCGTGCGGCGTCAAACGCCGAGGCGACCATCTCCTGCTTTACGGAAAGGACGCTCTTTTTTGCCTCCATCTCCGCAATACGGCGGCTGCCGCTGAGGATGTCCTCGCATTCGGCATTGCCGGCCTGCATGAGCTTTTCATACTCGGCAAGCGCGGCCTTGAAGCTCTCCGCACGGAGCTCTTCGGCCTGCTTTGACGCTTCGTCAATTATCTTTTTCGCCTGCGCGTCGCCGTCGGCCCGGATATGTGCTATTATTTTTTCAGTGCCTTTCATGGTAAAGCCCTGCCTTTACGTTATATTTCACCGTCGGATCAGATGTACAGCAGCATCATCATCGATGCAAGCAGGGACAAAATTGCGTAGAACTCAACGGTGATGCACAGGATCATGCCCTTCGCCCAGTGATCGGGGTTCTTGGCAAGCAGATTGACCGACGCCGCCGCGACCTTGCCCTGTCCGATAGCGGAAACGAGGCCGCCGATGGCGATGGGCATGCATGCCGCGAAGTAACGGCAGCCGTCGACAAAGGAAAGGTTAAGAGCCGTGCCGTCAAGCAGACCCATGTTCATGATCGCGACGAAGAAAACGACCAGACCGTACAGGCCCTGGGTGCCGGGGATGACCTGAAGGATCATCGCCTTACCGAACTTAGCGGGGTCTTCGGTGACAAGTCCCGCGCCGGCCTCACCGGCGATACCGGTACCGACTGCCGAGCCTGCGCCGGCCATGCATGCTGCGAGACCCGCGCCGAGAAGACCTATTGCAAGGCCTGAGTGTGCAAACAGAAATTCCATTATTGATATCCTCCTATTATTCTTCAGCTATATCGTAATATTTTGTGCTTACTTCAAGGGGCTTGAACGCCCTGCCGCCGTCCTTGTAGAACTTGCCGAAGTACTCGAGACACTGAAGTCTCAGATCGTGTACATAGCAGCCAAGGAGGTTAAGAGCAAAGTTCAGGCTGTGTCCGATAATGAACACGGGGATAAACAGCCAAAGGGTATTGGCTATGCCGCCTATGGTGTTGAAGACCGTTGCGATAACGCTGCCGGCGAGCATCAGCGCCATGATTCGCGAGTATGAAAGTATGTCGCCGAACCAGCCGGTCACGGTGTTGTAAAGCGTCGAAAACAGGCTCGTCAGCTTGCCGAAGCCCTTTGCTCCGCGGCTTCCGCCATAGAAGAGCATAACGCAGCCGATAACAAGAACCACCGGTACGCCGCCGATGCTGCCAACCTTGAGCGCCGTCATGACAGCCCCGATGAGAATGACCCACAGCGAGCCCTCCTCCCAGAATGCTCCGGCCGCGTCGCCTTTTTTGACCTTCTCGACAACGCTTATGACCATGCCGACGTTCAGATGGATAAGCCCGAGCACCATCGCGCCGATGAGCACCGTCATAACGTCGGTCATCGGGCTGAACAGGCACCACAGCTCGCCCCAGCCGTCGGGCATTCCTGTTATCTTTCCGATCTGCGCGAGCGCATCGCCGAAGAAGCCGCCTGTGAGTATGCCCATTATGAAGGTCGATACACCGCAGTACAAAAGCAGCTGGCAGAAGCTAAGCGCGCCCTTGCGGGGCCTTATCTTCTTCATCGCCACGACCGCCGCAAGGATCATTATAAGGCCGTAGCCCATGTCCGCCATCATAAGTCCGTAGAACAAAATGAAAAACGGTGCCATAAGCGGATTCGGGTCAACGCCGTCATATGACGGCAGACTGTACATATTCGTGACCATGTTCAGCGCGTTTGTTATTTTGTTATTGCGAAGAGCCACGGGAACCTCGGGGTACTCCTCGGGCTCGGGATCCGTAAGCTCCCACGCGCAGTCGAATTTCTCAAGAGTCTGCTCAAGCTCGGGGACCTTTCTCGCGAGCACCCAGCCCTGGAGCGCGACGGCGCTTTCCATGCCGTAAAGCTGCCCCTCGGCCTCGGCGTAGGCGAGCTTGGTCTCCATCCTGTCGGCACAGAGCTTAAGCTCCTGCCGGTGCTCGCCCATGGCAGATATCTCGTCTGTGAGCTCGGCCTTCTGCTTTTTGAGCTCACTGAGCTCGGCATTGAGCTTTTCGGTGCTCTCGGCTGCCGTGCCCTCTGAGCTTCCGAAGGCCGCAGCGGAGAAGTTATGTACCCTCAGCGCATCCAGCGCCGCGGGAAGCTCCTCCTTAAAGCAGATAAGCGCCAGATAATGCTGAGCACTGTCGTCGGATACGCTGATGAGCTCAGCCTCCTCCATTGCCTCGGCAAGGCTCTGCCGGGCCTCTGAAAGGCTCACCGACATGGGCATAAAGCCCAGCGTCACGGCGCAGCGCTGTGTTCCCTGCCCGTCGAGCGGATAGTCGAGCTCAAGCCAGGGCTTCAATGCGTCTATGCTTCCCGCAATGCGTGCACCCTCTGCGTTTATCCTGCGCACGGTCTCGTCTATGGTAACTATCCTGCGGGCAGTTTCAAGCGTAGGCGAGAGCGTTGAGTCGTCCAGCAGCGTTTTGACCTCGGCCTCGGGCTTTGCGGAAAGGAGCTTGCTCTTTACGGGCGCGTACTTATCCAGAAGCTCTACAGCCTGAATAAGCATCGCATAATCGGCTCTGACCTTGGTCACGTCGCTTCCCTCTTTTGAGAGATGCTGCCTCAGCTCCGGCGTAAGCTCGGAAAGCTCGGGCTCTGACATTTCAACGCAGCCGAGAAGCTGGAGCTTTCGCAGCAGAGCTTTTTTCTGGTTGCGAACGGCAATCAGCCTGAGCTTTTTCATTTTTTCAATGGCCATTACCCGTTCACAATCCTTTCCGCAATAAGTTTTGCCGCTTTTTCACGGCGGCTTTCTGCTTTGGCGCGGAGCACCGCTTTTTTATTCTCCGCCTTCAGATATATCTCATGTGCTTCTTTTTCCGCCGCGGTGCTTGCCTCGGCTCTGCGCACGGCAAGCTCTCCGGCCGCTTTTTCCCTCGCCTCGGCAATGTCAGTCTTTCCGGCAAGCTCTGCCTGCGCGACTATTCTTTTGGCCTCCGCATGCGCCTCGGCAATATTAAGGCGCATGCTCTCCTCTGCCGCGCTTATTCCGGCAATTTCATCAAATGCCATCAGCTCTCCTCCCTTCGTAATTTTTCTTTATACTATATTCAATTTTATGACGTTGAAAATCTTTAAGTTGAAAATCTTTGATATGTTAAGAATAACAAAACATCTCCATAATTTCAACGAATTTTGTACATTTTATATTGATAAAGTTCAAGCAATTTAAATTGTTAAATTATTGTTCAGCATCCTTTCAATATTAAGCACGCCTTAAACCCTTGATACAGCAGAGCCAAAAAATTGACATATGCCGCAAAAAGTTCGTTTGTTAATTAACATATTAAGCGTAAATCGTTGAATTTGCAAGATATTTTTGCAAATTTCCCATTCCTTTTTTTCATGCCGGTATCAGCAATTGCCGTCATTCCTTTCCCGAATGTCAAAAACGCTGCAAAAATCAGGAGTAATCCTTCGTGCGCTTCTTCCCGTATACGCAATATCCTTTCCAGTGTCCGAAGGTCTGCCGGTCGTTGATTTCCTGCGGGCGTTCCGGCAAGCTCTCACGGCTGATCCCGTAGAATATGGTTGACGGAAAAGCTGTTTCGGCACACTTAAGGCTTGGAGACAAGATCCCGAAGCATAGCATTGTGGGAATCGAAATGGCATTTTAAAGACTCACACATTTCAGCATATTTCCGGGCACTTTTTTGTTGTGCAGCACTTTTGTTCATGCTACAATATTTTCATAAAACCGCAAAGGAGAGCACAGATCATGAGGGATATCGCAAAATGCTGCAGGGTCGCGCTTGTTCAGGCAGAGCCCTGTATGTTTGATAAAAAGGCCTCGCTTGAAAAAACACTTAAATATATTGAAGAAGCGGCTCAGAAAAAGCCCGACCTCATCGTTTTTCCGGAGCTTTTCATCCCCGGCTATCCCATCGGAATGAGCTTCGGCTTCAGCATGGGCAAGCGCACCGAGCCCGGAAGAGAGGACTGGAAGCGCTATTACGATGCGTCGATCGTCGTGGATGATGCTGACTTTAACGCCCTTGCCGAGGCCGCAGTGCGCGCCGGAGCGTATGTAAGCATCGGCTTTTCAGAGCGCGACGCCGTTCTCGGAACGCTCTATAACTGCAATGTCATCTTCGAGCCCGACGGCTCGTATAAGGTGCACCGCAAGCTCAAGCCCACGGGAGCAGAGCGCGTCGTCTGGGGCGACGCAAATAAGGACTATTTCCCCGTGACCGAAACGCCGTGGGGGCCTATCGGCAGTCTTATCTGCTGGGAAAGCTACATGCCGCTTGCGCGTGTTGCCCTGTATCAGAAGGGAATAACGATATATATTTCTCCGAACACCAACGACAATCCCGAGTGGCAGGCGACGATACAGCATATCGCCATCGAGGGCAAGTGCTTTTTTATAAATTCCGATATGATAGTGCGCAAGTCTTCATACCCCTCCGACCTCAACGAAAAGGACGCCGTCGAGCGTCAGCCGGACATGGTCTGCCGCGGCGGCAGCTGCATCATAGACCCCTACGGCCACTATCTGACGCAGCCGGTCTGGGATGAGGAGACGATAATCTATGCCGAGCTCGACATGGAGCTTCCGGCAGCCTGCAAAATGGAGCACGACGCAGTCGGGCACTATGCACGCCCCGACGTGCTGGAGCTGACAGTTCACGAGAAATAAGTCACCCTACGCACCGTAAAGGAGGTAAAACGGATGAAAAAATTTGCAGCGCTTATCCTCGCCGCAGTATGTATTCTCTCCCTCGCCGCATGCTCGGCAAAGCCCGAAAAGGAAATTTGCATTTGGATGCATGATCTCAAGGCAGAGGATATCACAACAGTAAGCGTGTGGAGTATGAATATTGACAAAGAAACGCTTACCGTCCTCTCAACAGAAAAAACAGCCGAGCTCGTATCGCTGCTCAATAAGCTGACGGACGATGACTTTGCCGAGAACAGCGAGCACGCCGGGATCACCGAGGCATTCGGAATTTTGATTGAGATCGACGGAGAGCGCTATAAGCTCAATCAGGCCGACGCGCCTTTAGGCTCTTTGGAATTCGGCATCAGCGGCGATACGGCCTGGTGGATAGATAATGATGAGCTGACGAGCTTCGTAAAAAGCGTATGCGAGGTCACAGATTAATAAAAAACGCAAAAAACGCCCCATGGGGCGTTTTTTTTATTTTTTCTCCCTGGACTTAAAAAGCAGGGCGACGATAATTCCGAAAAACACGGCGGCGCATATGCCCGCTGCCGCGGCGGTGAAGCCGCCCGTGAACGCGCCGAGAACGCCTTTTTCGGAAACTGCCTTCTCCACGCCCCTTGCAAGCGTCGAGCCGAAGCCGGTCAGCGGAACGGTCGCTCCCGCACCCGCCCATTTTACGAGCGGAGAGTACAGCCCCGCAGCTTCAAGGACAAGACCCGAAACAACGTAGACCGTCAGTATACGCGCCGGGGTGAGCTTCGTTTTGTCAATGAGCAGCTGACCGATAGCGCACAGCGCGCCGCCCACGGCGAAAACCTTGAGATATTCAATAAGCATGTCATTCACCTCGGTCGGGCAGCGTCTTTTCGATGGCGAGCGCATGGCATATGCCGGGGATGCTGTTTCCCTGCTGGGTGCTCGTCGGCGACATGAGCGCGCCAGTCGGCGCAAACAGGACTTTTTCCCACTTGCCCTCGGAAAAGCCGCGCATTATAAGCGAGCAGAACACCGCGGCCGAGCAGCCGCAGCCCGAGCCGCCGGCGTGAACGTCCTGCCGCTCGCGGTCGAATATGAGCACGCCGCAGTCGGTGTAAAATTTCCCGAGCTTCACGCCGTCGCGGCGGAATAGCTCCTCGAGCGTGTCATGCCCGATAGCGCCGAGGTCGCCGGTGACTATCATGTCGTAATAGTCCGGCTCTCTGCCCGTGTCGGCAAAGTGCGCCTTGAGCGTTTCATATGCCGCCGGAGCCATGGCGCTTCCCATGTTGTTTGCGTCCGTTATCCCGGCATCAACTATCCTTCCGGGCGTCATATACGTCACATACGGTCCCTTGCCCTCGCGCTGCAATATAACGGCGCCCGAGCCAGTCACCGTCCACTGTGCGGTCGGCGTGCGCTGTCCGCCGTACTCGAGCGGAAAGCGGTACTGCCGCTCGGACGAGCAGAAGTGCGAGCCTGTGACGGCGCACACGCGCCCGGCAAAGCCGCCGTCAATTGCCATTGCTCCGAGGGCCATCGCCTCGCCCATGGTCGAGCACGCACCGTACAGCCCGAAGTGCCGCACGCCGGTGTTTTTAAGCGCAAGCGCGGAGCTCACGCACTGGTTTAAAAGATCGCCGGAGAATATCATGTCAAGCTCCCTCGGCGGAATGCCCAGCTTGTCGCAGCACAGCTCAAAGCACTCCTTGAGCATGGAGCTTTCGGCCTTCTCCCACGAGCTTTCGCCGAAGTACGCATCGAGACATATCTTATCAAAGCAGTGCCCTATCGGCCCCTCGCCCTCCTTCTGCCCGACGACGGAGGCAAAGGACACGACAGACGGCGGTACTTCGGGGCGCACGGTCTGCCGACCGATCATTTTGTTCATGTTGATCACCGCAGATATTTTGCCCGAAATGAGCAGAAAAATACGGCTGAACCGTTTCTGATTCAGCCGTATTATTAATTAATGTTCAGAAAATATCCTCGTTTACCTTCGCCGGGGGGACCTCAAGCACCGAGGGATCCTGGATGATGCGGTTTATGATCTTGAACACGCTTGCATAGTAGTGGCCGTCGACAGTGCGCTCGTCGAGAACGAATTTGCCGTCGACATACTTGCGGTCGACAACATTGCCGTGGCGGTCAAGCTCGTGCACATGGCGCTTTGCACCGAAGGATACGAACACCGGCAGCGTGCCGAAGTTGTAGATATGATGATAAATCGGGCCGATGCCGAGTGAGCCGAGGTCGGTGATTATCATCGAGCCGTGGAAGGGGCTCACGTCCAGGAGCTTCTTCGGCAGCAGGCCGAAATAGTCGGCGACGCGCAGAAGCCATATCGCAAAGCTTATGATAAAGCGCGGCAGGGCGGCAAACTTGTTTGCAAATTCCTCCGTGCCGTTTTCCTCGTCGGAGTTCTTGATCTCGTCGATAGCCGCATTCATGCGGTTATAAACGTCGTAAATCGTGTCGGTCGGCTTAAAAACGACCTTGATGGTAGTCTCGGACGAATCGATGGTCAGGCTGCGCTTTACGGCCATGACGATCTCGATATCGTTACGTGCGTAAATGCGCTTGCCGACACAGAAGCGGTTGAGGCCGGGCAGATATGCGCAGGCGCGAACATAGGCAGCGATGAGCAGATGCAGCATGCCCATGCCCTTATAGCCCGCTACACGCTGCTTTCTGAACCAGCGGTCGGCGTTGGTTATTTCAAACGATTCCTCATAGTAGTTGAGCGCGTCGTTTCGCGCGGGCATTATGAACGGAATAAAATTGTAAAAGCCGTTGAGTGAACGCAGCCGTCTGCCCTCAACACGGTCTCCGGCGCGTCTTTTATAATTATTGGCCATAGGAAGCCTCCTTAATCCTATACAAATTCAGCATAGACGTACTAAGTAATTATACATTGTTGCTCGCCGTTTGGCAAGGGAAAAACCGCGTTTTTGACATTCGTTGTTGAGAGTAACATTATATACGGAGAAAACCGCCTCTTTTGAGACGGTTTTGTGTTGGTGCTCCAGCGGGGATTCGAACCCCGGCTTTTTGCCGCGCTTTGCGCGGAAAAGCTTTTATTTTAATATCTATCGCCTCGCCGCTAAAGCGGCAACCGTCGATCTCGCATTCGTGTCCGGGGTTCTCGACCGGCAAAACAGCAGCAAAAGAGACGGCCTGATGACCGTCTCTTTTTTGGTGCTCCAGCGGGGATTCGAACCCCGGACACCCTGCTTAAAAGGCAGGTGCTCTGCCTACTGAGCTACTGGGGCAGGCTTGGCTGGGATGGCGGGACTCGAACCCACTATATCAGAGTCAAAGTCTGAGGTGTTACCATTACACTACATCCCACCATCTAAATCTATTCTATTGTACACAGAGACCGGGCTTTTGTCCGGCCTCTGTGACTTGTGGGGTGGGTAAAGGGATTCGAACCCTCGACACCCGGAACCACAATCCGGTGCTCTAACCAGCTGAGCTATACCCACCATATTTTAATTTTGGCACGCCAAGAGGGATTCGAACCCCCGACCTACTGCTTAGAAGGCAGTTGCTCTATCCTGCTGAGCTATTGGCGCATATTTCCGCTTTGATGGAGCGGGCGATGGGAATCGAACCCACGTATCCAGCTTGGAAGGCTGGTGTTCTACCATTGAAC
>ERZ1673738.1242-NODE-1242-length-39841-cov-6.131177_pt1 | contig 39841 bp, 45 predicted proteins | sample MGYA00580198_ERZ1673738 | MGnify/ENA primary metagenome ERZ1673738 (study PRJEB41218, sample SAMN15661784) | gut metagenome | host: Homo sapiens | place: Canada: London | collected 2015-08-20/2019-03-30 | study: EMG produced TPA metagenomics assembly of...
GCAACGGGAAGTGATTCAATAGCAATTGGAGTAAGATCAGATGATAGAGGTGCTCAAGGTAATCAAAGTATTGCAATAGGATATTTGGCAGGTGCTATATCGGATTATGGAACAGCTCTGGGGGCATCAGCTGAAGCTAATGAATATTCAACTGCTTTAGGAACTTCAACAACAGCATCGTCAACTTACTCAACTGCGATTGGCAATAATGCAAACGCCAGCAATACTGATGCAGTGGCAATTGGTTCACGCGGTGTAACAGCAAGCGGTGAAAGTTCTGTCGCAATAGGCAGCAAAGCAGATGCTGCAATTACAACAGCATCAGGCAGCGGTTCGATTGCAATAGGCGACGGAGCTGTCGCAACAGGTGATTGGTCAGTTGCATTGGGCACAATGACGGAGGCAAAAGGTCTTAACAATGTTGCTTTAGGTATTAACGCATGTAAGGGTGTAACCGGTTCAAATAAAACCTGTATAGGTGCTGATTCAGGACCGTCAAGTAGCGAAGCACAAGCTAGCGATAATTCAAATGTTGTATATATTGGAACAACAAGCAGTACTGTATATATTCCTGGAAATCTGGTAGTCGGAAAAGATTTATTAGCAGGAGCAAGATCCGTAAACGACAATGCCAATTATAAAATTTATTTAAAAGGCGGAAACAAAGGAGCTTACAGCAGCTGGGTTTATCTGGGCACAGACGATTATAAAGGCGGTGATGATAACTTTTATAGAGTTAATCCGGTGAGTGTTGGTCCTTATAATATTTATGACAATACCAGCATATCATCTGACCGCCGTCTTAAATATGTCGGCAAAGAATTCACATCAGGATTAGATAAAATCCGCCAATTAAATATATTTAACTACACATTTAAAAAAGATGAAACAAAAACGCCTCATGTGGGTGTTATGGCTCAAGATTTGCAAAAAATCTTTCCTGATGCGGTAAAAAAAGGTGCTGACGGCTTTTTGACAATCCGTATGGAAGATATGTTTTATGCGGTTATTAATGCAATAAAAGAGCTTGATGCAAAGATTACAGCTCAAGATAAAAAGATAAAAGAACTTGAATCCCGTTTAGAAAAGCTTGAAGCTAAAGCTAAATAATTTATCTCGAAAATATAGGCAGTCGTTCATTCGGGCTGCTTATACTTTCATTCCTTCTCCCGCCCCCATGAGCGGGAGTTTTCCTACATCATACAGATGAGATTTTGTTTACAGATAAAAGTTCTTTAAAAAATTGACGTATAAAAAGTTATAGATATGAAAAACATTATGTTTTTCATACCTCCTCCCCAAGTCTGGTAGCCGTTCTTCAAAAAGAATGGCTTTTTTTTGCGGACAAGTCTTATAGAAACTTACCTATTGTACCTGCATTTCTTTTTCAAAACCGAACAACGAGCTTACAGATTCATCATCATGAATTCTTGCGATTGCTGCGCCAAGCAATGGTGCAACAGAAAGCTGTCTGATATTTGACGGCATTTTTTCCATATCAAGAGGAATTGTATTTGTTACAATACATTCTTTGATAGGAGCATTAGCAAGTCTTTCGATTGCAGGACCTGAGAATACAGGGTGAACCGCACAAACATATACATCTTTTGCACCTTCTCTTTTCAGTAATTTAGATGCCTCACAGATTGTACCTGCAGTGTCAATCATATCATCAAACATTACACAAATTTTGTCTTTAACTTCACCGATAACGTGAGATGCAATAGCTTCATTATGTTTGTCGCGTCGTTTATCAATAATGGCAAGAGAGCATCCTATTGATTTGGCAAAGTGTCTTGTTCGTTGAACACCGCCTGTATCAGGGCTTACTGCAACTATATCATCCGGATTTATATTCAGGCTTGTAATATAATCTACAAGGATTGGTGTTGCAAAAATATGGTCTACAAGAATATTAAAGAAACCTTGAATTTGACCTGTATGCAAATCCATTGCAAGTACTCTGTCAGCCCCTGCTGTTGTTAACAAGTCAGCTACAAGTTTAGCGGTAATAGCTTCACGTCCTGAAGTTTTTCTGTCCTGTCTTGCGTATCCGTAATATGGGATTACTGCCGTAATTGTTTTTGCACTTGCACGTTTGAAAGCATCTATAATGATTAAAAGCTCCATTAAGTTTTCATTAACAGGGTTGCATAAAGGCTGAATAATGAAAACATCATCCCCTCTGACACTTTCTTTAACTTGAACATAAATTTCTCCGTCAGCAAAGTTTTTTATAACCATAGGACCGATAGAAGTTCCTAGACAATCAGCAATCTCCTGTGCTAATTTAGGGTTAGAACGACCTGCAAAAAGTTTAATATCATGAGTAGGATTGATTGAGCGTTCTAACTGAGGGAATGTCATTTCTGCAACCATTATATTTCCTTTCAAAAATTCTTGAATTCCAAATGCATGAAATATTATACGCTTATTGAGATTTAACCTCAACATTTTCTTAAGTAATATTACTAAAATAAAAACATAAGAAAATTTGCTATTTTATTTACTTTCTGTCCATACAGCTTCCAAAAGACATAAATCTTCACCTGTATCAGAGTTTTTAATTACATGAACAGTTGTTTTTTCATCTTTAAATTCAATTTCGGATAATACTTTTTGACCGAATTTAATCTCTTTTTTAAATTGAATATCAAGAATTTTTAGTTTATGCGAACTTTTAAATTCAAAACTCAACGGTTCAAAGGCCCAGATAATGTAGTTTCCGTTATTGGCATGACAATTTACGTCGATATCATCGTAACGGATATCAAATGTTTTAGAAATATCAATTTTTTCAAGCGGTCTGATTTTTTTGTAATTCAAATCACTTTCACGTTTTTCAAATGCAGGCATATATTCATTGTTCAATGCGTTTTGCGGAGGAACAATACTTTTTGAATTAATATCAACTAATGACCAGGTGCTTGCAATTTGAGCCAGCATTTTATCACCTTCATATAGCCAAAAGTCACGGAATGCAAATAATTTGTTGCATCCTCTTGGTTCGGTTTTAATTGTTAAATCATAAACCGATACAGGATAATCAGTGAATTCCATTCTATACTTAATAATAAACCACATAAGATTACGGTTGCGGATATATGAGTACCCGAATCCCAGCTGCTCAGCGTTTTCACTTGCCATATCCTGCAAAAAATTAAGTAATGCAGAAGGTTTTAATGCAAGTTTATAATCCATTTCAGAATACTTAATTTTTAAGTTATCTTCAAAAATCATATAATTATTCTATCATAAATTTATTTATCAATAAGAGAAAAATCTTTTGGAAGTGAGTCTTCTATAAGTTTGATAAATTCATGGGGTTTCATATCCAAAGCTTCAGCAAGTTTAAAAATAGTTGTGAGCTGCGGATCTTTCATACCTCTTTCAATTGTGCTTAATATTGAAACCGAAATATCATTTTTGCCTGATAATAAAAATTGACTTTTGTCACCGCGTAATTGTTTTGTAACATTAGCGAGAGCATTAAGTATTTTTTGTTTATTTTCATTAGTTTGCATTTATACATTTTACATGTATAGTATAAATATCGCTTTCGTGAACGAGATAGGAATTAAGGTTAATTTAATGTGCAACAAAAAAAAGACTATACTGTTGGATCTTGATGGTGTAATAAATGAATACACAAAAGGTTTTCAAAAAGATTATATTCCTCCTGTGAAAAAAGGTGCAGTTGATTTTTTGGAAATATTATCAAAAAAATATGATTTAAAATTGTTTACATCACGCAATAAAAGCTTAGTTGAAAAATGGGTATTTAATAACGGATTAGATAAATATTTTTCCGGTATCACAAATATCAAAGAAGTCTGCTGGCTCTTTGTTGATGACCGATGTATAACATTTAACGGAAATTACGATGATCTTTTGAATGAAATCATTAATTTTAAGGTCTGGCACGAAAATAAAGTACACTAACCCTATTATTCCAATCTGAATCATAGGCAGGAAAATAATTCCTGCCTTTTTTTTGTAGTATTAACAGCTTACAATTTTTATTGATTCGCAATTTTCTTGTATCTGACGCATAAGAGAACCTATTCCGTTATAACTTTTGCAAGATTTATAAACATATTTTTCATAATCATTTAATTGCGAATGGGTAAAAATTATATCAGAGTCCATACGTGCAATCATATCAGTAATTTTTTTGCATGCAAAATCAAATAAATTATCGCTTACTCCGCTTAAAACTTTATTTATATAACCTATTTCACGTTTATAAAGATTTGCCAATATACCATGATTACGGATTTGTTTTTTTTCTAAAAATGCATGGACTTCGTCGCTTCTGTCAAACGGATTGGAAATATTTACAATGTTACTTGATGAGGAAGGATTGGTTAGCCTGTAATTATAAAACGGCGTGTCTGTATAACAAATTTTTTCTGCAAGGCAGAGTGTCTGCACCTGAAACGGGTTATCCACCCAGCCTGCACCTTTTACCTCTTTAAAAGTAATTTTATTTTTCCTTAAAAATTCGGTTTTATAAATGCAAGACCAAATGCTCGGATGAAAATACAAAAATTGCGGATATTCTTCCAACTTGAAAACTTTATCAGGCATTGTATATTGTTCACTCCAGTTAATTTTTGATGAGCCTATACCGTCTGAAAATTCGTAAAATGCCGATTTTACCATATCCGCATCACAGCTTTGAGCAAGGGAGTATAGATTTTCATACATTTCTGCATCGATAAAATCATCAGGTTCTAAAATTGCGACATATTTCCCGCGTGCCAGTTTTAAACCTGTATTGCAAGCTGCACCATAACCCTTGTTTGATTTGTTTACAACGATTATTCTGTCATCAGATTTTTGGTATTCATCAAGAATTGCTTTTGATGAATCGGTTGAGCCGTCATTAACACAAATTATTTCAATTTCCTTTAATGTTTGATTAATTACGCTGCTTATTGCTTGTTTTAAATAGTTTTCTACATTGTAAACAGGTACTATTACAGATACTTTGATGTCCATTATTCCTCCTCTGCTTCTTTATAAACGGATTTTACCTTTTCTTCCTTGCTGTTAAACAGTTCTTCAAAGAGATTTAAGGCTCTTAAAACAGCTTTGTCCATGTCATAATATTTGTAATCCCCCAATCTGCCAAGAAAAAACAAATTTTGGTGCTGTTTTGAATACTCGAGATATTTGTTATAGAGTTTTTGGTTTTCATCATTAATTATTGGATAATAACGTTCATTTTTTCCGAAAACATAATTTTGTGAGTACTCTTTTGCTATAACAGTCTTTGAAGCTTTTTTGCTATTGTAATGCTTATATTCATGAATTCTTGTAAAATCATAATTATTCGGGTAATTAACAACACTGTTGTTTTGGTAAAATTCGGTATTATATTCTTCGAATTTAAAATTAACGCTTCTGTAAGGTAGCATTCCGAATTTGTAATCAAAGAATTCATCTATTGAGCCTGTAAAGAAAATACGTTTGAAATTATTAAGATTAATTTGTTTAAAATCAGTATTTAACCTAATTTCAATATTTTTGTTATTAAGAATATTATTTATCAGGTCGGTATATCCTTTTATAGGAATTCCCTGATAAACATCTTGGAAATATCTTGTATCTTTGCCTATAAGAACAGGTACTCTGGCTGTTACGGCTCCGTCAATTTCATCGGGTGTTTTGCCCCATTGTTTAACTGTATAGTGCAAAAATACTTTTTCATAAATATAATCTGCAAGAAAATTTAAGTCTTTATCGTTATATTTTGCAAGTTCGAGTATAGGAACTTTTGAATTATATTGGAAAGATTCAAGAAGTTTTAATTCAAGTTTATGGGCAACGCTGTCAGGAAAAACTTTATACAATGTGTCAATATTAAACGGAATTGTTGTTTCAATCCCGTCGATTACAGCCAAAACCCTATGCATATAAGTATTAAAGCTTGAAAACCTGTTAACATAGTCCCAAACCTTTTGATTGTTTGTATGAAATATGTGAGAACCGTATTTGTGTATAGAAATTCCGTTTTTATCCGTGTAATCGAATGAATTTCCTCCGATATGGTTTTTTTTATCAATAATAAGGACTTTTTCATCAAGGATATTTGCAATTCTTTCGGCTGTAACCGCTCCTGAAAATCCTGCTCCCACAACAAGATTAATGCCGTCTTTTCTTTCACAATAGTTTTTTATCATAATAAACTAATAATTTATTGTACAAACGAGTAAAACAATAAGACGGGTGTTTATTCAAGATGATAAATCATACCATGCGCATTATTTGATAAAACCTTGATTATAAGCTCTTACCACGCATACAGTAGTATTCTCTGCTTTAAATTTTTTGCGTAAATTTTTAGTAATACCGATACACTGATTATAGGTCATATTTAAATCTTTTGCAATTTTTAATTGTGTATACCCTTGTGCGAGTTGGTTGAGAATTTTAATTTCTAAAGGCATTAATGGCGGGTTTAACATATACTCTCCTATTATGAATTATATTAAATATAATTTTTAACTTATGTAGTAACCTAATTCTTGCATTACTTTTATCATAACTTTCTGTTGTTCTTCATTTAAGTTTCCAAAAATTTCTGTAACAACATTAGAAATTTCTTTGTTTTTTAAATTTTTGTCATCACCAAAATTGAAGAGATAGACGAGTGGAATATCAAGTGCTTCTGCAATTTTGAAAAGTATATTTGATGATGGAAAACTGTATCCTGTTTCTGTGCCTGAAATTGTTTGAGGAGAACAGCCGCATTTTTCCGCAAGTTGTTCTTGCGTTAATTTCGCCAAATTTCTATACATTTTGACTTTTTCACCAAATTTTTTTTTAATTTCTTTTTTTCTTAAATCCACGACCATAATATGAGATTATATGAATTTGTGATTAGTAACAATAGAACACATTCGTAGCTACTACGAACAGTTCGTATAAATAATTTATAATGCTGAATGAAAACAAACAATAAAGTCATATCGTAGTCTATAAGTTCAACTTATAGTTAAAAGAAAAATATCTTAATTTTAGCATTATTCACCCTTATTATAAAAGTCGCAGTTGACTGTCTTGCTCGCTCGCGTTTAACCCTTATCAGCCCTCTCGAAAAACGATACTTAATCGTTTTTCTCGGCAGAGTGCTCTAACCACGAACTGAATGCTTAAAGTGCAGCCGTTACGGATAAAGATAGTATTTACAAATCATCTGCAGATATTAAAAAAGACCCCGTTTAGGAGTCTTTTTTAATATGGAGCAGAAGGGGCGAAACTAGAACTTTTATTGCAACAATTCGTAATAAAATTGAAGTCTGAGGAAATGGCTCAAGTTATTTATGCGATAGATTTTATAAATTCTAAAATAAACGCTGCATAATTTTCAATTTTCCCTAATTTTATAATTAAGTGAAATCAAAAATTACATTTTCTTTGCCCGCATTTGCAATTCTAATTAAATCATTTGTCATACATTTGCTGGCATTCTTTAATATGATTTTGCCCGAACCATTTGATGCAGCATTTGCCATTCTAATTAAATCATTTGCCATTATTTGATTTGCATCAATTACCATACCAGCTCCAGCATTTGCAATTCTAATTAAATCGTTTGTCATCATATTTTCATATTCTCCTTATGTTTTATGTATTTCATTCATTGAGTTAATTGTAATATTTGTTTTCTCAAAACTACAAAAAATAAATATTTTCTTAATATTTAAGCAATATTTTAAAATTTCCTCGTTTTTTTACTTAAAAAGGACGAGAAATTATGACAAACAAAAAACCAAACTGTATTATTCAATTTGACAGAAAAGAGTATTCAAAAGAGGAACAAGAATATCTCATCTTCAGATTTGTTTCTTTGTTAATGAAAATGGAGGCACAACAACAAGCACAAAAGGCAAAAACTAAAAAAGAACAGCAAAGAATTGAAAATGAACTTATGGATTTCGGTTCTAAAGTTATAAAAGGGGTTCTAAAGCACTCCTCGGTTGATTAAAACAACACTCGAACTTTTGTAAACATTGCCATCATTGCATTTCGACAATTGCTCATTTTTGGTGTCTACGTCTTAGAACTTCTCGTAGTGCCGAAAAGTACCGATTTGCATAATAAAAGAGACTTTCGTTTGAAAGTCTCTTTTATGGTGGAGGTTGACATACGGTTTAACACTTCAAATTCGCCAAATCGCTGCATAGCTTAGGACTTGGATAGATTAAAAACCTGCAATTTTGACAACCCAAAATCCTGAAATCCTAAGGGCAAAAAACTGCATATTTTAGTTAGACAAGTGGCTATAATTGACGATATACTGTTAAATATGGTATAATAAACAAATTGATTAAGGAGAAGCATGGCTGACATTTCAATAGAGTTGTTAAAAGAGTGTATTGATAAAGATAAAGAGAACGTTATCAATAAAATTGATAATATTGAACTCTTAAAAGAGTTGTACCAAACTTATCTTCAATATTATAGTTTTTTCAATAGTGAATTTGATAGTTTTAATGCTAAATTATCTAATCTTAGTACTTTAGTAACTGTTTTACTGGGCTTTTTAATAACAATAGCAACCTTTCTTTTTGAAAATGAATATCTTAAATCTATTAATATATTTAATGGTGTTGGTCTATTTTTAGCTGCTCTCACTTTTGTATTATTGCTATATTTACTTATTATGATTTGCAAAGGTCAATCTTTTAAAACTTATTTAACATTAAGAGTTGATTTTCCCCTGAATGCGATATCTGATAGTCTAGAAAAATCTGACGACAAGGTTTATTATAATAAACTGGTTTTTTGTCTATACAAAACAGTTCGTATTAATTACCATAATTTAGAAGAAAACCGAACAAAATTTCCACATGCCTTTAATATATATATAGGCTGTGTTATTATATCTGTAATTTCGTTAGTACTAACTTGTATAGGGAGTGTAATTTAATATGTCAGATGATACAAAAAAACGACAAAGCCAAGAAAAGCAATTAAGTGAATTTAGTGAACATTATTTTCGTGATCATGCACCGATTATTCCTCGTCATGTCCAAAATAGTAATCCTCATACTGATGATGACGGAACAAAAGAAACAATCAGAAACAGAAATTCAAATATTGAAGAATCATAATTTATAAATCTAATTATTAATAAAGTTTTATTCCAAAACATTTATTAATCAAATATTTATCAACCAATAAGGAATATCTTTCACCAGTCATATGCTTACTAACCAAACTTTTAGATACGTAAAGTTCTTTGGAAATATTTGTAGATTTAATATCATATATAGCTTTTATACATTTAAGCAAAAGCTTTTTTTTTTACATATGTCACATTTGTCCATGTTTCAACTCTATCAAAAAGATATAAAATATGATATATAAGATTTGATAAAATATGTTTATTGTTCTAGCTCAGGTAATATTCTTGATATATATGCGAATGATTGTGGTGGTGTAAAATTTGGATTTTCTTCATATGGATTAATTGGGTCACTGAATGTTTCAAATTGCTTTATTTTTATAGCATACCCTTTTTCTTTCCCTTTAAAGTATTCAAAAAAATCGTGATAATTAATACCAGCAAAATCGTTAAAATTATCCCACAGTTGTTGTGGTGTATCCTCAATAATATTTTCAATATATATTTTGCCAACAATCTGTTTTGTTGGTGATGATTCATAAACTAAAATTTCGTCTGTTTCCTGTTTAAATATGGATTTTCGAAATTCGTACAATTTATTACCCGTTTGAATTTCTTTAACATATTTAGGTTTAATTGATAGTAAAACACACATTGATATTGTCCTTTATAATCTTTCTGTAATTTTCATCTGAAATCTCGCTGATACTTTGAATTGGACCAGTAATAATATTTTCTTTTATCATATAATCATATGATACTGGTTTTCTAAAATGAAAATGTTGATTAAATAAAATTACTATAGTTGATGATTTGCTTATTTTTTCAATATCATCTTTTGAATAAACTGTCCTTTTCGCAGTTAATTTTTGTATTTTTTCGGCGTCAGTCAAATTTCTTTCTACTTTTTCGACTATTCCTAAAGTTGTTATCATCATATCATCTTCAGTACGATAAAATAATAAAATATCACCTGGAGAAACTTTACCTGTAGTAGAATGCGAAAGATAAGCTTTTTTAATGGAATTTCCCTCACTATTTGGGTGTAAAGTTAGTAAAGTTCCTTGTCGCACAGGTCTATATGAGTCATAATCTGGAAACAACATTTTATGATAACGAGGTATTATCGGAACTAAATGCTTTTTTACTTTTTCGCCATCATAATAACTTGGATAATATTTCTTTGAGATTTCTTGGATATCCAAATTTCCTAACTTAATCATATTAGGTGCGGTAATTGATTTAATAAAGACTTCTTCATTTCTACTATTTTTACCGATATACTCAAAGCCAAAACTATTTATCAAAGGTACTAAATAATCATTCTCTTCTGTAAAATGAGTTAAATATATATATGTTAGATTATTCAGTATCGCATAATCTATTGCCATGCATATTAATCTTTCACCCAGTTTTTTACCTCTTGCAATTTCGGCAACTTTAAAAAGACAGATTTTTAATATCTTTTCAAATTTTACGGGTGCTATAAAATCAATCTCATTTTTCGTTTCTATTTTAGGAATTAATAATGCATTAATTCTATTTTCGTTATCAATAAATGTATAAACATCTCTATCTTGTTTGATTACTTTATTTGGCCACCAATCCGAAGTAAATTCAGGGTAATCGTGTTTTAAAGTATCAAAAATTGTATCTTCTAAATTTATTTCAAAGCCTTTCTTCTTACAAAAACTTGGAGTTGAATGAATATCGGTTTTAAGAAGATACTCTGAAAATATTTCAATAGCTTCTCTTGGACTTACTACCGTCTGGATATCCAACATGTCTGCTTTATTCAATAGCTCTTGGTCTTCTGTAATTAGAAAATCCACAATGTTTTTGTATACACAATACAAAAGTTCATTATCAATACTTTCATTTTCACTTTTTGGAGTATTTAATTTGCTGTAAAAAAATTTATCTTCTGTAGCTTTTGGTACTTTTTGTAAAACAACATATGACTCAATTTTAGAAATATTAGCTTTTTTACGTTCTATATTACCGTCTTTTTTAATCTCTTGAATGGATAATGGGTGAATTACTCGTTGATATTGTAACTGTTCTATAATTTTATACAAAGACTGAATGTGCTCAGGAATTTCATGATAATTCTCTCTCAGTATTAAAATATTTGTATCCAATAGTAATCGCATGTATTAATAATACATTAACATTTTGATTTTGTAAATTAAGTAAAGATTTGGCTACTTTAATCAAAGTGAAAGGAGATTTTTTATGTATTACTTTCCAGATTTAGACGAAGATACTCGTTTGAATATGATTAGCGAACTTGAACTTGATATTAGAAACGGTTCATTTTATGAGCCTTTATCAATGAGTGCTTACGGCTTAAGCTGTTATAAATCTGTTCTTAAATCTTGCTTTGAGAATGGGGACGCTGATAGTCTTTCAAGACAGCTTACAAAAAATTTCTTTAAGAGTTGTTATGAAAGCGGTCGCAGTGTTCCGTTTAACATAAATCAAATGACTGCTTTCAGTGATTTTAATCGTTATTATATCAGGGCTTTGCTTATAAGGGCGGTGAGCGAAGATAGAAAACTTATTGTTTACAGGGCAAAGAAGGTTATAACCGAGCGTGAAAGTTCAAAAATGGCTGTATACAAAGTTTATTTTGATAAAGACATTATGCTTGAAATGATTATGTTATTCAGGGATTATAAAGCACTTTTCAGCATTAAGCCACAGCCTGATTTATTAAAGCCCAATTCGGGGCTTAGCCTGAGGTTTATTTGAGATTAGGATTAATTTATATAACTCGATATTAATTTATAAATTACACGTAAATCGTTATCTTTTACTTTTTCAAGAGAATTATTAATTTTGTTCAGCAAAACTTTTCGTTCCTGCAGGTGTTCAGTTTGAAATAACTCTGTATATTCTATTTCTAAAGCGTTTGCTAATTTCTCTATCAAATCAGCTTTCGGGAAACTTCTGCCTGTTTCGATATGACTCATGTGTTTAGGGTCGATTCCTGTCATTTCTGCAAGTTGATACTGTGTTATTCCCTTTTTGTTTCGTAATTCTTTTATCCGCAAACCGAAATCTTTTTTGATATTCATAAATAACACCTCTTTATGAGGATAATAAGATACTGTTATTTTATAAACCGTATTTAAGACATCTAAATGAATGATTTTTCTGTTTTTAATCTTGTAATTATGTTTTTAATATGGTATATTTTAGAAAAATATGTCATTAATAAAGAATTTAACGGAGAGTAACTATGAAAAAGGTTTATAGTTTTTTATTTGCAGGCTTGATCGCTTTTATATCTTGTGGATGTACACCCCCCTTTACTAATGGCTCAAATACACAAATAGATGATATTAAACTTATTGAAGTTCAAAACTCAGATTATACTTATACATATAAAACACAGGATGGGAATATTATTTTTAGTAATTTGGAACAACAGTTATTTTTTATTGATGGAATTGCAACAATAACGAAAGCCGGAAAGTATGGTCTTGTTAATAAATCCGGAGAGTATATCGTAGAACCGATTTATGACTATATATCAGAATTTCATGACGGTATGTGTGCATTTTTCATACAGGATATAACAGGTTTTGTAAAAATCGGGTATTTTAACAATAAAGGCGAAGTCGCTATTGAACCTATACCTGCAGATTTACAGTTGAATTCAGGATATTCCTATGATTACAACTTTTATAACGGTATCGCTATGTATCGACAGCCTAAAACTTATAAATACGGATTTATAGATAAAGATGGTAAATTTATAATTGAACCTATATATACTTGGGCAGAACCGTTTAAAGGCAATCTTGCACCTGTAACTAAAGGCGACAAGTATGGATATATCGATAAATCAGGTAAATTAATTCTTCCTTACAAATATATTTTTGCAGATGCTTTTTCAGATGGACTTGCCGCTGTATATAACGGAACAAGATGGGGGTATATTGATGAAGCAGGAAATTACATAATTCAACCTCAATTTGGAAGTTTTGAAGGACATGACGGAGAGGAAGTCGCAAATCCGTTTATTGACGGTTATGCTGCAGTTTATCTCGGGAAAGGTCAGGCGTATCGCTCAGATGTTCACAAAGGGCAGTTTGCGCTGATTGATAAAACGGGAAAAATTCTTAACGGTAAGAAATATGATTCATTAAATCTTATATACCTTGAACCCATGAAACCGTCATATGAGGCTCGTTTAGGTGATAAACTTTTAACCCTTGATACTAAAGGAATTATACTGAAAGAAGAAAAATATTAGGAGAAGAAAATGGAAAAGACATCAGCGTTTAGTAAAGTTATTTTATTTTTGTGCTTTATTGCATTAATTGTTAATGTGGTGGAAACAAATCAGATTCGTGTGCAAACACAATCCGCAAATGCAGAAACTTTAATCCAGAAAATAATGCACAAATTCCCTAAGGAAGTTAAGCTTAATCAAAAATTTATTAGTGAAAATATTGCAGAAATTAATATCAAAGATAAAAATATTGTTGAAAAAATTTCAGCCCCTAATGTAAAAGTTTTATATAATTACTGGGGAGAGCCATATAGCGAAAATCATTCTTACTTGGTAAAAGATGAAAATAACCGTCTTATATATTTAAATACTAATGTCAAGAGTCTTTATAACAAATATGCCAGTTTAGATGAATTAATTAAAGCAAAAATTATTTATGATGATAAATATGAATTTGACTGCTATCCGATAGTAACAACAAAAGATAAAACAGATTTTACATCGGTTGTTTCCTTTATGCCTTTACAAAGTCAAGATGTCTACTTTGTAGCTGAAATGCCTAAAGACTTTGTAAACTCAAAGGAAACGATTAATTTTGAATTTTTAATCGGTAATAATAAATATATTTTGAAATTAAGATAGGAGAAAATGAAAATGCAAAATCAAACAATGAATTCAAATGTAACAACAAAACAATGCCCTTATTGCGGTGAAACAGTAAATGCCGCTTCTCAAAAATGTAGTCACTGCGGCGAATGGTTAATAACAAGATATGGAAAATCTTGGATAAAAACATACTTATTATGTGGCTTTTTAGGTGGTATAGGAGCACATGATTTTTATAACGGAAAAAATGGGCTTGGTGTCGCAAAAATTTTAACAGTATTTGGTTTTTGTGGCATTTGGCCTCTTATTGATTGTATTATGATTTTGTGTGATGCATATACAGATAGCGAAGGTCGAAAACTTAGCAGAAAACCTACTATTCAATCAACAGCATTATGTTGTTTCTTTGGAGGCCTTTGCGGTTGGCATAGATTCTATACAGGGCATGTCTCTCTTGGATTTTTACAAGCTTTTACTGGTGGTGGATTATTTATCTGGACATTAATTGATTTCATTATGATTTTAACAGGTAACTTCAAAGATGCTAATGGAAACTTAATCGAAGGATAAAATTATGGAAGAAAAAGAATGTCCCTTTTGCGGAGAACTAATTAAAGAAAATGCAATTAAATGTAAACATTGTGGTGAATGGCTTAATGTAAGATGTCCTTATTGTGACGAATTAGTCAGTGCAAATACAAGAATTTGTCCAGAGTGTCATTCGAAATTGAATTTTATAAAAGAAAAAGATAATTATACATTATCAATTATTTCATGGGTGTTTACGGTTTTGTTTGTTTTAATGATGTTTGGAGTTATGGCATGTTTAAATGAGCCAGCTCCTGATGGGATTGCAAATATAACTGCTTCGGATAAAGCTGGTAACATATTCTGTGTTTTATTTTGTTTAGCATTTCCATTAATTCCCGCAATATGGTCATTCTGTATTAAACAGGCTGTTAAATCAGCTTTATCATCAGGAATAACAGCTTTGTTTTTTGCATTAATAACAATTTGGATAATTTTGGTGTAATTTATGGAAGAGCGACAAACAAAAATCTGTCCCTTTTGTGGAAAAGAAATATTAATAAAAGCTAGAAAATGTAAATATTGCGGTAATTGGCTTGATGTGACTAATACTGAACCTTCCCATCAACCAGAAATTGAGCAAACAAAACTTGATATTAACTTAAAACACACTCAATCTGAAATGCAAAATCAAACTACAAAACAATGTCCCTACTGCTGTCAAAAAATTCCCGTAAACGCACAAAAATGTCAGTTCTGTGGAGAATGGATTAAGCAAAAACCGGAAAAAGAAAACTCTGTATATAAGACATGTCAAATAATTATTGGCATAATAATTGTTATTATCGGAGTTTTGCTTGAATGTGCAACAAATGGCGGTGGAGTAGGTTTAATATTTGCACTTGTTGCAGTAATTGCAATCGGTATATACTTTCTACCTACAACTATTGCAGATGAAAAACGCCATAAAAATACTACCTCCATATTTGTAGTAAATTTATTCTTCGGCTATACAATTATCGGTTGGGTAATTGCACTTGTATGGGCTTTAACAGACGAACATTAAAACTCTTCGCTTTTTAGAAAGGTTTTCTAGGTGTTTCTTGAGTTTTGTAACAATTTTGTATCTATTTTCTGGTAAAGGCTTGATTTTTGTTTTCAAGTTATTTATCTTATGCTTGTTGGTGAGCAATCACCTTGTAGTACATTAAAAATTGTATACTCAGTCAAGAATTTTTTAACAGACTAACGGAATGATGAATATATAAAATCGTAAGCTGTATCACACCTTGCGTTTCTGCAAGTTAGAGTCGACTGTTAAATAATTCAATATCGAAAAAACTAGGGGTAGAGCCGAATTAGTTATTGCTTTAGCTTGTAACATATAACTTATATGTTTTGTTATTGCCCTAAGTAGCTTGCTGATCTCCTTTTCTTTGAGATATGACTCTGATTTTCTGTTGTGTAGTACTGTGTCAAAGCGGTATATTCAAAATCAAAACTTGCTGTTGAATTACGCCGATGACAAGACTTTCACACAGATGAGTGGCCTAAAATAAACTTTAGGCTATGGAAACAGATTAGAGACATACAAAGAAAAGGAGAATTTTTGATGCCTAAAAATATGGCGAAAATAAACATTTCGGATTTGTCCGATATAGATAAAGACTTGTTAACTGAACTTCTTCGCATAATCGTGAAAGATATTGTGAAAGGAGTAGTAAATGACTAATAAAAAGCAAAAACAACAATTAAAATCTTTGGCACAACCACTAGAATTAGAAAGTCAAAGTCAAGAGTCTGCACAAAATTTTGAAGAGCAAGATATAAAAACTGCAAATACCTTACAACTCATTCCATTGTATCGTTTAATAACTATTGATAATAGTAGTCCATTGAAGCAAAAGACAGAAAAAATTGTTCTAAAAGCAGTTATCAATCATGAGCCGAGTATAGAAATAAATATTGTTTACGACGGTAAAGACTTTGCTGACAGCAGAACGTTTAAGCAAAAAACAGGTAGTTTTATAGCTGATATCTCTTTTGAATTTAACAAAAAAACATTTAAAGCATTTTATAAAAATATACTTGATAATGCTCCATTCAAAATAATATATAGTTGTGCGGGATTACAAGAAAATAAGTTCATCTATGCAAACGGATATTTTGATACTTTAACGAATAAGGTAGTAATTATACCAAAAACCAATAAAACTAAAGGTTACGACTGTCTTGAGAATACACTTATTGCCCCTGAGAATAACTGCAGACCGTTATTATATCCGACCGACCGTAAGCCGTATGAAATATTAAAAGAATTCTGTGAAAACCTCAATTCAGTTTATTCTGATCCGGTCACAATGATTTGTTTTTCTTGCGGACTAGCGGTTTTTGCCCGAGATATTTTTATGGAAATAGCCGAGGGTTTCCCAAGTGTATTTATTACAGGACAACATCACTCAGGTAAATCTTCATTAAACAGATGTCTTGCAGGAGTGTATGGGATTATTGGCGATACAAATTTCACTAGCGGTGATTCGACCCTTAATGCTATTCATACAAACTTATCAACCAGAATTAATATTTCTATCCATATTGAAGAAGCAGGTTTTGTAACAAATCCTAAATCAATAACTCTCATTAAAAATATTTATAGCGGATATACGAGAGAAAAAAAAGGTGAAAATGGAATTAAGAAAATGTATATCTATACAAGTGTTTTTGCCACAACGAATAACGACTTTTTTAATCCGCCTCCTGAATTACTATCAAGGATTTTGATGACAAGAACAAGTACTGATAAGTTTGATGTTAAAAAGTTTAAATATTTTGATGATGAAAAAAGGAAAGAATTATCACAAATCTTACCGTTACTTTTAGAATATCGCTCCAAGATACCTGATATCTATAATAATGTATATAAATCCATAGATAAAGCAATATGTGAAAAAGGTCGTCATATAAGCAATATAGCTATTTCTTGTACGATATTAAATATAATTAATCTTATTTTAGGATACGAGCTTTTTGACTGGAAGAAATTAGCAGTTGCGTATAACAAGGCACATCAAGGCTACTTGCAGGCTGAAATCAAACCATCTGACACAATCTTAAACGAGATTACACGTATGATTGAGAACGACAAACTTTATTATGGAACTGATTTTATCCTGGTTAATAAAACATCATTAAAATTACAGCTTAGCAGGTACATTGAGCAGTACAACATGAATAATCCGTCAATGTTAATGTCAAAAGAAAACTTTAAGCAGTCAGTATCAAATGACCCTAGATTTGATTGTAAAAGTAAAACATACAAGAATATTGGACGAACTATAAGCATTGACATTTCTAATCAAAAATATCTTCTAGAAAAAATAATGAGATTGAAATGTAATTATGCTTCTATCCAAAGAGCTAAACAAAAGAGAGATAAGGCAGAGGAATTTGACATAGACGAATTCATTGAAAGCCTTGGTTGTACAGTTGTTGATGAACACTCTGAAAATGCCTGATTATCAATCAAAAAATATATTTATTTCTGCATTCGGGAGGATATCCTCCCGAATGCTGGTATTAGTAAAAAAATTAAGGATAAATAAAATAATGAAAAAATTTAATGAAAAATTAGAAAAACTTAAAAATGCAAATGGTTTAATCTATTGCAGAGTATCAACCCCACACCAAAACGAAGGAACTTCTTTAGACGAACAGGAAACTTTATGTTTGCATTCAGCTAAAAAGTACAACATGAAAGTCTTAAAAATCTACAAAGAGGACGCAAGTGCCATGAAGCCAGAAAAAAGACCTAAGTTCAATGAAATGGTAAAAAGACTCCGAAATGGCGAGGCTGATGTAGTTATTTTCGCTTTTATTGACAGAATGTCAAGGAATTCGGTTGACGGTTACAAAATACTGCAGCTTATTGAAGAAGAAGGGTTGACAGCCGTTTTTGTTCAGGAAAATTTAGTATTACAAGCACCGATTGGAGCTCATGAAATGCTTATGCTAGACACGATTTTAGGTGTTTCTAATTACAGAGTACGGCAGGACAAAGAAAAATGTATGGCAGGGATTAAGGCTAGAGCTTTGACTGGTTTTCGTCCTAATCGTGCACCTTATGGCTACAAAAACACTGGTTTAAAAGATAAAAAACGTGCAGTGCAACAGAAAAGACGCTCTGATTTTGTTCGTAAAGCCTTTGAATTATATGCAACAGGGAATTATTCAATAAAAGAATTAGTAAATGAACTGTATGAACAGGGATTTGTATATGATTATGGCAATAGCCCTTTTATTCCTAAGCAATCACTCATTTCTATGCTGAAAAACCGATTTTATACCGGATATTACTACGTGAAACAAGCCGACGAATACGTTAAAGGAAATCATATTGCGATTATATCAGAGGAAATTTTTAACAAAGTCCAAAAAATTCTTGATTTGGCACCGAAAGCACCACGAAAGCACAATTTGCTTTACTCTAAGCTCCTTACTTGCCCTACTTGCGGGCATTGCATGGTTGGTGATATCAAGGAAAAGCCCAATGGCAAAAAATATGTATATTACCGCTGTACAAATCTGAAATGTGATGACAAACCGAGCATAAGTGAGGTTACTGTAGAAGGTGATTTGAGCGAATATTTAAAAGAAATCCGCTTAGGGCTTATTCCTAATGAACTTGTTAAGAAAGTTTTGAAAGATGAGCTTTATGGTAAGATGCAAAGGCTAGCTATCCTCAAACGCAGTGTAAGTCACAAAATTGAAGCTGAAAGAAGGCTCCGAGAAGAAATTAAAGAAAATGACATTGTCGATAAGAAATATATCAAAGGCAGATATGCAGAAATTCAGGAAAAATACGGTGATTTAGACTCTAAAATTTATCTTGTTGAAAAACAAATTGAAATGATTAAATCAAGGACAGGTGAGGCTTTTGAAAAAAGGCTCTATGACGTTTATAACGGCTTTGATAATCAAACCAACGTAAAACTCTTGAATTAGTTACAAATACCTTTAAATGCACTCCTAGTGGGCTAAAAATGACATTTAAATCCGCCTTCCGTAAAATTCGTAAGAGATAAACAGCTTACCAAATTTAGATTATAAATATCTAAACTCTTTAACCGCACTCATATAGTGCGGTTTTTCTTAATTATATTCACCTACTTACATCATTACTACATAAAAACTACAAGTATAAAGTAGCTGAGAGCGTTATCTAGTCTGCTTTTTGAGGTTTATACTACAAAACTACACTTTTTTAATCGGCAATAATCATATTTCTTTTTTATTTCGTAAATTTTTATGAATTAGCGTTACAGGTTTATATATATTTGTATTACTTTCAGCCTGTCAATTTCCTGAATTCCTTAGTGGGAAATCGTCCGCTAACCTTACTTTACTTTTCTGAGAAATGAGTAAAAATAAAAACAAAGAGTTCAGAAAATTTAAGGAGTTTAGATTATGCAAAATAAGCAAGTTGTTATTTATGCACGTGTTTCAAGCCGAGAACAAGAACGTGAGGGGTTTTCTATTCCTGCTCAGTTAAAGCTTTTGCGTGAGTATGCCAAGAAAAACAGTTTAGAAATTATTCAGGAGTATTCAGACGCTGAAACAGCTAAAAAGGCTGGCAGGACTAACTATAATGTTATGTTGGATTTTCTTAAAGCTAATCCTGAAATCAAAACAGTCCTTGTAGAAAAGACCGATAGGCTTTACCGTAACTTCAAAGACTATGTTACTCTTGAAGATTATGACCTTGAAGTACATCTAGTCAAAGAAGGGAGCATCATCAGCAAAAATTCAAAATCTCATGACAAGTTTATTCATGGGATTAAGGTACTTATGGCAAAAAACTACATTGACAACCTTTCAGAGGAAATATCCAAAGGATTACACGAAGGTCTTGAACAGGGGTTCTGGCCATTCCAACCGCCTTACGGTTACAAGCGTGGTGAAAAGAAATCCTTGTACATTGACCCTTTAAGAGTTCTTTTTGTCCGCAGAGCTTTTGAACTCTTTGCAACAGGTCGTTATTCTCTACGCAAGCTCTGTGAAACTCTTTTTGAAGAGGGATATTATTACCAAAATGACAGACCGAAAATTACTAAAACTGTTTTAGAGGGCATGCTCAAAAATGTAATCTATATAGGGCAAATGCGTTGCAACGGAATTGTTTACCAAGGCAAGCACCCTGCTATAGTCAGTTATGAAACTTTTGACAAAGCTCAACGGGCTTTTAAAAAAGTCAGCAAGTCAAAAGTCCGTAAAAACTTTCATTTTCTATATCCAGGAATTGCAAAATGTGCGGTTTGCGGATATGCAATCAGCGGAGAACGTAAAAAGTATGAAAAAGTTTATTACCGCTGCACCCATAATGACCCTTCTTGTACAAATACTCTTTGTATTTCTGAAAAAGAAATGACTGCCTCACTCCGAAGACACCTCACAAGAATAGCGTTAGATGATAAACTATACGAACTTGTTAAAACTTCCCTTAAAGAGAGCCTGAGTGATGAGCAAGACTTCCATAAAAAAGAAATAAAAAGACTTAATACTGAAATTGATAAATGCACAGAAATCCTCAAAAAGATGTATCTTGACCAGTTAAACAAAGTTATAGATACGGATTTGTGGATTACGTTTAAAAACGAATACGAGTTCAAGCTGAACAGGCTCAATGCAGACCTTCAAAGACATCAAAATGCCAATGTAGATTATATGTCAAAAGGCATGAAAATTCTTGATGTTTGTCATAAAGCAAGTTTACCATATACCGAACTAGCCCCTGAAACTATTGCTCAATTAGTAAGAGAAACATATTCATCAGTTGCGGTAAAAGACAAAAAAGTCAAAATGACTTTTGCAGAACCGTTTGCAACACTTGAAAAACTTATCCGGATAGCAAAACAAGGTATAGCTGAATACGGATATGATGAATTCGCCAAAACCCTTGCAGTTCATAAGGAGGGATGTCTTAAAGGCATTAAAAAAGAGCCCGAAGGCTCTATTGATATCATTTCTAACAGTTCTATCTGTATGAAATGGTGGGCCGCAGTGGACTCGAACCACCGACCTCACCCTTATCAGGGGTGCGCTCTAACCACCTGAGCTAGCAGCCCGCATTTATAATTTGGTCAGCAAAATTAAATGTAGCATGAACAATTTTGAAAATCAAGCACTTTTCCCGTTTATTTTTATTACAAAAAGTTACAATCTTTAAAGTTTTTGAAATTCCGTGCCGTTATTATCTTTAGTATATATATATTAAGGAGTACTATGAGTTTAGCAATAGATTCTAATCTTGAATATTTAAGATTGAAGCTTGGAATAAGTTCGGTTACTTTTCAGGAAAAATATTCAAATCTTTCTATTGATGAAATTGTTGAAGCAGAAGCAGCTTCAGGAAATCAGAATGCTATTGCGCTGGCTCAGGAAATTTTAACCAATACAGCTCTTGTTATTGAGCTTTTTAACCTTGCTGATGAAAACAACAAATACATGATTTTGAGAGAAATGTCTTCTCAGCAATTGGAGGTTTTCCTGCCTGAAATGGATGAAAAAGACTTGCACCAAGGTCTATTTTTCTTTACTCAGGACAAATTAATGAAGATGCTTGAACATCTTCCTGCTGAACAGCTTGTGAATACAGCTTTTCAACTTTTTTCAAAAGAAGAAATCGTTCAGTTGATGCCCGATGAGCAATTAAACAAGTTTTTAACCAGTACTGATATTGATAAAAATAAGATTTTAAAACACATGCAATCAATACCGCCTGAATATATAGCACAGGTGTTGGAACAGATTACAGGTGAACCTGCGCAGAATTTGAACAGTATTGATTTGACAAAACAAATCGGTCAGCTTAACCCGCTTGAATATCAAGATGCTCTCATGGCTTTTCAGCCTACTCAAAAGCAGCAGCTGGTCTTATCTTTGGCTAAAGAACACGAAGAATGGTTCCAGTTGTTTGATGCGCAAGCTTATACAAAAATTATTAACCGCGAAAAGCAGCAGCCTGAAGTTGTTAAAGGAATGTCTGTTATAGAGCCTGAGTATATACAGGAAATGTTAAAAGAATTGCCTAATGACCTTTTATCAATTGTAATAACTCAAATGGATACACAAGAGTTTGCAGAAATTTTAATGGACAGATTCCCGGATATTTTAGCCGAAATTATTATGAAATAATCAAAATTTTAAAAGGCTTTGAATGTCTGTTTCAAGGTAGTTTGCAAGAGATGTAATTTTTGCAAGCGACATATTTTGTATCCCGCGTTCAATCCTGCTGATGTATTCACGATTCACTCCCATTTTTTCCGAAAGAGTTTCTTGTGAGTAGCCTTTACGTATTCTTTCAGCTTTAACGTTTCTGCCGAATTGTTTTAATATTTCAGATTGATTATACATACTTTTTTATTTTCTCATTGTTGACAATTTTTTGCGTGTACCTTATAATTATCCTTGAGGGATACTTATAAGTATTGATGGTTATATGGTTACGAAAGATAATTCAAAAGAATTTAATATTAGAGAACGTAAAATACTTTATTTAATTGCCAATGGAAGTTCAAACAAGAAAATAGCTTCAAAATTGTTTATCAGTCATAATACAGTAAAGGTATTGGTGAAAAAGATTGTTTCCAAATTAGGAGCAGTTAACAGAGCTAATGCGGTGTATTTAGCTTTTAAGAAGGATTTGATATCTGAAAATGATGATAAAGATATTAAGGATTAAATATCCTTTAGTATCTCTATAACAAGTTTTAAAGCTTCTTCAGAAAACATAAATTTCATGTTTTTTCTTGAGTAATTAGGATTTAGTTTTACTTTTTTAACGGTTATATTGCCATTATAACCGCAAGCAGCGTACATTAAACCTACGGGTTGGCATTCATCGGTTGACGGACCTGCAACGCCTGTTGTACAGATTACCACGTCACTGCCTGTAATTTTTAATAGTCCGTCAGCCATTTCGTATGCGCATTCGGGACTTATTGCGCCGAATTTATCTAAAGTTTCTTGTGACACACCCAGGATATTGTGCTTCGCTTCTTTTGAATAAGTCACATAATTAGCACGGATATAATTTGAGCTTCCTGCTACATCGGTTAATCTTGAACTTACAAGACCGCCCGTACAAGATTCGGCTGTTGCAATTTTTAAAATATTTCTTAAAAGTATTTTTGCAACTTTATCAGGAGTTTTTGATTTTTGACTCAAAATTAATGCTTTTAAATTTAGGTATGCACTTTTCATAAATTTAATGTTGAGCAAAAAAATAATTTTGTCAATAATTCTTTACATGCATTTTGGTTTATTATGTAATATCATGTTTTCTAGAAAATAAGGAATAAGTCATGGCTGTAAAAGAAAAAAATAATGATTTTGGGATGCTACCTCAGAACGTAGAAGCTGAGGAGGCGGTATTAGGTGCGATTTTAGTTAATCCTAACGTAATTACAAAAGTTGTTGAAACTTTAAAACCGGAAAGCTTTTATAAACCTGCACACAGGTATATTTACGAAGCCATGCTTCAATTATTTAATTCTAATGAAAGAATAGATATTGTATCTGTTTCTGATGTTTTGAATTACAATTCAAAGCTTGAAACAATCGGCGGACGTGCGTTTGTAAATGACTTATGCTATAAAACAATCACAACATCAAATATTGAATACTATGCAAAAATTGTTCAGGAAAAAGCAATTAAAAGGGCTTTAATTAACGCAGGTTCTGAAATAGTATCTTTCGGATACGATGTAAATCCTATTGACGAATCCCTTGATAGTGCCGAAAAGCTTATATTTGACATAGCTTCCAAAAAAGCAACCTCCGATTTGGTTCATGTTAAAGACCTTGTTTTAAACACCTATGAAAAGATTGAATACAGATATGAGCATAAAGACGAATTAACAGGCGTACCAACAGATTTCTATGAATTGGATGCTATTTTAAACGGACTTCAAAAATCCGACCTTATAATCCTTGCAGCGCGCCCTGCAATGGGTAAAACAGCATTTGCGCTTAACATTGCACAGAATGTTGCAATTAAGGCAAAAACACCTGTTGCGGTTTTCTCACTTGAAATGTCAAAGGATCAGTTAATGCAGCGTATGTTATGTTCTGAGGCTGAAATTGATTCGCAAAGGATTAAGACAGGTAATATGCAGAGCAAGGACTGGGAAAAACTTGCAACCGCAATGAATTCTTTTGCACAGGCTCCGATATATATTGATGATACTTCAGGCTGTACAATTACCGATATTCGTGCAAAGTGCAGAAGATTAAAAATGGAAGAAAAAGATTTGGGCTTAATCCTAATCGACTACCTTCAATTAATGGAAGGTTCGGGAAGGGATGACCGTATGCAGCAGATTTCTGCAATTTCAAGGGGATTGAAAATCCTTGCAAAAGAACTTGATGTTCCGGTTATCGCGCTTTCTCAATTGTCTCGTGCAGTAGAATCCCGTACAGATAAACGTCCGATGCTATCAGACTTGAGAGAATCAGGCTCAATCGAACAGGATGCTGATATTGTAATGTTTATCTACCGTGACGAGTATTACAGAAAGTCAGAGGACGGGGAAGAAGACGTTCAGGCAAAAGCAGCAGCTAAAGGTGAATCCGAGATTATTATTGCAAAACACAGAAACGGTTCAGTCGGAACTGTTAAGCTTCTTTTCCAAGGCAATATTACGAAATTCAAAAACCCTATTAAAACGGATGCTTTTTAAGTATTCTTTTTAAATATTAATAATATTGCATTTTATTAACCCGTTATGATATCATTTATATGGGTAAGTTTCCTATGCCTCCACGACACACATAATTTCGAAGAAATTGGTCGAAAGGAGGTGATAATATGACAAGGCAAATAATAAAAGCTGCCATAATCGCAGTTATAGCAGCTCTTAAAATTGTTCTTTTGTTCATATAGGGAACGAAGAAAGCTCTAAAGGTCTAGCCACCATTAGGGCTTTTCCCTATAAAATTATTATAACATATTTTTTATAGAATTCAAGTGTCATAATTAATAATATGTTTTAACTTTTTCCCTGTAATATTGCAGAATTCTGTGTACTGATTTTTCTTATCGCCATAGTCGTTGATAAAACTTTTAATCCATGTTCCGTCTTTAATTTTGAAATCTTGTACGATAACATAAATATCAGGATTTGATATATTAATAGTTTTAGCAGTTAGAACAATAATTTTGAATGGTTTGCCATTTCTTTTGTTTTTTAATACATAATATAATTTTTCGATTGTGTTTACATTAATTAGATTGTCAAAATCAGCGTAAATAAAGTAAATCATTTTGTCAGATGCCATAACCTTTAAAAAGTTTTTAATTCTTTTGTTATAGCGAGTTTCGAATTGTTGTTTTGTGAGTTTGTAGTCGTGTGGAAAAAGTTCTTGAGTGAGTTCTATATCCTCAAAAAAGTCATTGAAGTTATTTTGAATAAGTTTCGCAGTTTTTTCTAAATCAAAACTGTATTTTAAATCGAATGGGAGAGTTTTTTCGCCGTAGATTTTTCGCGGTTTGAGTTTGACAGCGGTAGCAAGAACTCTGGGCAGGCAATTGTTTCCAAGAGAAACAATATGGAAATTTTGTCTTTTAAATCTAATGTAGTCTGTAAAAGAAAAATAGTACAAAAAATTTCGGATATTCTTTCTGATTTTTCTTGAAAAGATAATGGAAGTTATGACTTTTATAAGTAATTTTTTTATTTTAAGAAAGCAATACATATTACCTCATGTGTATTTGATGCATTAATACGTTATTAAATACAGTAGAAGTGTCAAAAAAAAGACACTATTATATATAGTTATGATAGGCAGCAATAATATAAAGAAAATTCTTGGAAATAATATCAGAAATTTGAGAAAAGCTAAAAATCTTTCGCAGGAAAAGTTAGCCGAGATTATTGGTTTGGAACGAGATTCTCTTTCTTCTATTGAAACAGGTCGTGCGTTTACGTCCAGTGAAGTTATTGCAAACATTTCCAACTATTTCAATGTTGAACCAAGTTTATTATTTAAATCTGATTTCATTGAGCATACCGACAAAGAAGTTAATTTAAAAAAAGAAATAAACCGTTTATTATCTGATTGCTGTCACGAATTGTTAGAAAAGATTTACAACATTATTATTGCTTTAAAAAAGTAAAGTCAGGTAATTTTCATACTGTGCCTCCTTATGACTTGTAAAGAAATGTTGATGTAAAAACATTGTACTGACTTTAACAAACAGTGTCAAGTTCAAAATGTCTAACAGGAAATACATATATATACTAATATTATGATAATAATTAATTTATATAATATTCGTTGGAAAAAGAAATATACAAGAAAAGAAATTGCAGAATTAACAGGAATAAGTCCAACTACAATCACTAAATTGACAAAGGGCGAACACGTTGATTTAAAGTTAAGTACTTTGGAAAAATTAGCAAAATTCTTTGGATGCTCTGTTAAAGATTTATTGGTTGAAGTGCCTGACAAGAACTAAACACACTTGAATTATTACATTAATATGTTATAATATAAATATAGGGAAAAGACTTCAAGAGTCGTTACCTCTTAAAGTCTTTCATAACTTCCCTAGATTAATTCGGAAATTAATCTCAATAAAAGTCCTAGTGCAGCTAGGACTTTTTTAATTAATGCCCTTGTCAATCATCTCACCTCCTTTCCGCTTTATCTCATAACTGAATGTGTCGGAGGAGGTTAACAGGAAGCTTAGCCGATTAAATTATATAATACATAAGTAATTAATGCAATATTATTAATATTTTTTCAGATAATCTTCAAAGGTTTTTACATTCACCTTGTAGCCGCAGCCTTCATGAAGTTTTGCGGGGTATAATATTTTTTTGGCGGGATATTTCCTGCACATCGCAAGTCTGTGATTGTAATCCGAACATAAACCGTCTTCTGTCACAAGTTTGCATGCGAAAATAAGGTTGCCTTCTTCATCTTTTCCTTTTATATAAAATCTCTTGTATGCAGGAAATAAAAACTGCATTATTTTGAATTCTTTTTCGGTATATGTATCGTAGCTGTACATATAATTACAGCATTTACCGCATTTTTTGCACTCGCCGGTTATCTCATATGTCACTTTTTCGGGAACAAAATATGAACGGATTTCGTTAAATATTACAAATAAGAAATCAAGCATATTCATATAATATCATACATTTGCCAAGAAAATACTTTTATAATAGAATTATATAGTTGACGAGGGAGAGCTTATGGCTAAATATTATGTAAACAGAAATTATACAGCCAAAGAAATGGCAAAAGCAAATATATCTAAGAATTCCAAAAAGAAGGGCGGATTTTTTTCTACTGTAAAATTCATTTTTATAATGGGCTGCGCTTGTGTGCTTGCAGGTGTTGCATCTTTGCAGTTATATCTTTCTTCGCTTCCTCCGATTAACAACCTGGAACAGTTTAAACCTAATATTGTAACTAAGATTTATTCTTCTGACGGGGAAATCATTAAAACATTCACAGCTTACACATACGAAAAAATTGAGTTGAAAGATATCCCGGAAAATCTTAAAAAAGCGTTAATTGCAACGGAAGATAAAAACTTTTACCGCCATCACGGATATGATATGACAGGTTTGGCTCGTTCAACAGTTCAAAACCTTATGGCAGGACACGTTGTTCAAGGTGCAAGTACCATTACACAACAGCTTGCAAGGGTGTTATTCCTTAACAACGAAAGAACTTTTGACAGAAAATTAAAAGAATTATTCATTGCTGCAAGAATTGAAAAAACAATTTCTAAAGACCAAATTCTGGAAATGTATATGAATAACGTATATCTCGGTGCAGGGGCTTACGGTGTTGAGGGTGCTGCACAGATTTATTTTGATAAACATTTGAAAGATTGCGACCTTGCAGAACTTGCTCTGATAGCAGGTCTTCCTCAAGCGCCTTCCGTATATTCTCCTTTTAACAATATGGATTTGGCGGTTAAGAGACGCAATCAGGTTTTATTACGTATGTATAAAATGAGATACATTACTAAGGATGAATATACAAAAGCAAAAGACGAAAAAGTTAAGCTTGCTAAAATGCCTCAATACTATACAACAAATAAAGCTCCTTACTTCTGCGATTACGTAATGAAAGAACTTGAAAAATTGGGCTTTGATGAAACAGAAATTTCTCAAGGCGGTTATAAAGTCGTTACAACTTTGGACTATAAAGCTCAAAAGGCTGTAAACGATGCAATTATAAATAATTTAAGAAACTACGGTTTAACAAAAGACAACACACAGGCAGCAGTATTTTCTTTCAGTCCGATTGACGGTAAAATCATAGCTTACGCGGGCGGAAAAGATTATACAAAGAGCCAGTATGATAGGGTTACTCAAGCTGTAAGACCTCCCGGATCTTCCTTCAAGCCGTTTGTTTATGCAGCTGCTATGGAAAAAGGCATAAGCCCTAATGATATGATTGAAGACAGACCTGTGACTTTAGGAACCTGGTCGCCTCACAACTATGGAAACAAATACAGAGGAAAAATCCCTGTATATACAGCTTTAATGGTTTCATCAAACGTTTGTGCTGCAAGAATGATTCAGGAAGTCGGTGTGCGTGCGGTTATTCAAACAGCAAGAGTTTTAGGTATTGAAACTCCGCTTGAATACGATTACACAATTGCACTGGGTTCTAACGGCGTTAAACTGTTTGAATTTACAAGAGCATACGGTGCTTTTGCAAACGGAGGTTTTGTTGTTCAGCCATATTCTGTTGAACGTGTCGAAACTTCCCGCGGAAAAGTTGTTTATAAAGCGCCGAAAACAAAAATTTCTCATCAATTAAGTATGAACACGGCTGCCGAAATGACTGCAATGTTAAAAACAGTAATGTCTAATGGCACAGGTCGTGCCGCAAGCATTGGAAAACCTGCGGCAGGTAAAACAGGAACCACTGATGATAACAAAGATGCTTATTTTGTAGGCTATACGCCGAATATTGTTACAGGTGTATGGGTTGGAAACGACGATAACACAGTAATGTCAAAAATAGTTCAGGGCGGTACTGTTCCTGCTCTTATTTGGCGTGATGTTATGAAAGTTGCAACAGAACCTTACGGAAAAGCAGAATTTAATTATCCTGAAGTTCAGTTAATTCCTTTTGCAGCAGGCTCAAATGTTAAAATTATCGGCGGTGACGACAATGCTGAAAAGCCAAAAGAGGAAGAAGAAAAACCTGTTAATCTGGATGATGTTACAGCAGTTACTCCTGCGGATGTTGTCAAGAATGCAAATAAAAAGAATGCGGAACAGCCTGTTTCTGCGCCTGTTGCTCCAAAGCCTGCTGCTCCTGCAAAACCTGCTGCCGCTCCGATACCTATTCCTATGGCAGTGCCTGAAAGTCTTCACTAGTTTGCAAAGGATTATATAATGTCAGAATTTATTTCACATATAGGGACAGATGAGTCAGGTAAGGGAGATTTTTTCGGACCGCTTGTTATAGCAGGTGTTCTTGCCGATGAAAAATCTGCACAGTTTTTTCTGGACTTAGGAATTAAGGACAGCAAAAAGTTATCGGATAAAAAAATGCTTACTATGGCTGTTGAGATTAAAAAACACGCTCCACATTCGATTATTGCTATTTCAAATTCTAAATACAACGAGCTTTACGGGAATATTAAAAACCTGAATAAACTTCTTGCCTGGGGACATGCAAGAGCAATTGAAAATATTTTAAACAGCAGTAATTGCGAGTACGCTCTATCAGATAAATTTGGAGATGAAAGCTTAATCAAATCAGCTTTGATGAAAAACGGCAGAAGTATAAGACTAGAACAAATGTGTAAGGCTGAAAGCGACATAGCAGTTGCAGCAGCATCTGTTCTTGCACGCGCAACTTTTGTTCAGAAAATGCAGGCGATGGAAGAAACCTACGGGGTTAAATTTCCAAAGGGATGTTCGGGACTTGTAAAAGATGCGGCAGCCGAATTTATTAAAAAATATGGTAAAGAAAGATTGCCTGAAGTCTGCAAAGCTCACTTTAAAACATATAATGAAGTATAGCGTGATATATGTCTTCACTTGTAATAATTCAAAAATCGTTTATAATAAAAAAGTAAATATAAACGAGGAGTGAAAGTATGACAAGAAGATTAATTAAACACGTATTGCACGGGGGGGGGGCACTCTAGAAGCACTCCTTAAGCTGATTTTCAAGGGCAAGTATTCAGGCTTTACTCTTGCCGAAATGATGGTTGTTATGCTCATTTTGAGTATAGTTTTGGCTGCCATGGCGCCAGTAATAACAACCAGAAGCAAGATAGATCAATCTTCTCCCTGGAAATATTCTGAGGGAAATTTATCCGATGCGTATTACGGTCTAGGCGATAGTCAAACCGCAATGATAGGACAAAAGGACTTTCTGGAAACTGATGAAGCTGCTAAATTAATAATAAATACTTCAAATGTCCGTCCTGTAAGCATAGCTTTTAAAAAGAACGGCGAAAATATTGCAAAACTTTATATTAAAAATGATTCTGATGATAAAAGTTTTGTAATTGGTGATTCTGCAACAACGAATACAAACAGTACAGTTATCGGTGCGGGAACATTTAGTGAAGGCTCAGGAAATTATAATACAATTCTCGGTTCCGACACTATGGCAAAAACCGAAAAATCATCTTACAACGTAGCAATAGGGCATTCAGCTCTGTCAGAAAGTTATGGAACTGACGGTAATATTGCAATAGGTTATAACACATTAAAAAATATAAAAGGCTTAAACAGAGGTTTGAGCTATTGGCCCGGAAACGGAAGCATTGCAATAGGACACGAATCGCAGGCTGTAATGGGTGATATGACAGGTCATAGAGGAAATACCTCAATCGGATTTCAATCTCTGAAATCTTGTACAAGCTGTGGAGGAAATACCGGTACAGGCTGGGGCGCTTTGCGTCAAATAACTAAAGGTGACGGTAATTCAGCGTTTGGTTCAAATGCCTTAGCATCAATTTCAACAGGAAACAGCAATACCGCATTGGGTGAATGCGCTATGACTTTTTATGACTCAGGAACAGGTAATACAGCTGTTGGTAATTCGGCTATGGCACCTTCTGCTAAAGGGGATTATAACACTGCGATAGGTTATAGTTCTATGTCTAATTTCAGAACAACAGGAAGCGGCAATACAGCTTTAGGGGCTTATACTGATGTTCAGGGCAATAATTCAATAGCAATCGGCGGAGGCTCTGAAACTGATTATGCAACTCTTGCAAGCGGGCAGCAAGCTCTGGCGATAGGTTACAGTGCCAAATCAAAAGCTGATAATACTGTTTCGCTGGGAAATGCTGCACAAGCCAGCAATACAGATGCAATAGCTATTGGTCATGAAACAGTTGCCAGCGGTGAAAGCAGTATAGCGATAGGTAGTGTTGCAGGTGAAGCTACAACAACAGCCTCAGGTGAAAAAGCAATAGCTATTGGTGACGGTGCTGTTGCCACAGGAAGTGCCGCAGTGGCAATTGGTAACTATACAGAGGCAAACGGCTACAATAACATTGCTTTAGGTAATCAAGCCTGCAAGGGTGTAAAAGGTTCTAATAAAGTTTGTATAGGCGCAAATTCAGGTCCTAAAACAGGTGCATATACAACTGATAGTGTTGAAAGAATTTTTATCGGAAGCCAGTCGAAATTTAATGGGGGTACATCAGTTCTTGAAGTGCATAATACAGATGCAACAGCAAGTTTCAGAAATTACGGTTATGGCAGTCTTTCAAGTAATGCAACCTCGGTGGTTGTTAATGGAAACTTGCTTGTACGCGGTCGTATAGTATTTCAACCGGAAGTTTATCACAAGAATTATGTGTATGATAACTGTGCCTTGACAATGACAAGCGGCGATTCCAATGACTATGCCTATTTCAGATATTGCGGAGGTGAAGCTAATTCTCTTGGGACTGCTTTATCATCAGACCGCCGTTTAAAATATGTCGGTAATGAATTCACATCGGGATTAGATAAAATCCGTGCTTTGAAAGTATTTAATTACACATATAAAAAAGATGAAACAAAGACACCTCATGTTGGTGTAATAGCGCAGGATTTGCAAAAAATCTTTCCAAATGCCGTAAAAAAAGGTGCTGACGGTTTTCTTACAATAAGAATGGAGGATATGTTCTATGCAGTAATCAATGCAATTAAAGAACTCGATGCAAAAGTCTCAGCGCAGGAAAAGAGAATTAATGAGCTTGAAAGTATTGTAAAACAGCAAGATGCTCGTTTAAAAACTCTTGAAGCCAAAATAAAATAAAATTTCATACGAAAAATCTGCCTTTTTAAGGCAGACTTTCATTCCTTCTCCCGCCTTAGAGCGGGAGTTTTCCTCAGGACTAAGTCCGCCATTAGTCAGATTAATTTATATTTTGCCATATTCTAAAACTTATGCTATACTTTCAATTAAGATAATTTATGGAGCAGCTATGAACTTATTACACATATTTACAGATATTCCGATTTTGATTGTAATGTTTACATTCTTGTTTTCAATCATTTACTGTCTTAAAAACTACTTTTTTGTAAGTAAAAATTTGAAAATACTTTTAGCATTTATTTCAAGGTTTAAAAAAACGGATTTAAATTTCAGATTTAAAGAAATTGATGAATGGATGTCTGCAAATCCTTATGTTTCAAGCTCATGGCTTGAATTCAAAAATACTCTTGTGTTTTCCGAGTCTGTTGCTCTGAAAGGTCAAAATAATGATTTGACTTATAAAGAAGTTTCTTCAACTGTACAAAATATTCAGACAACTGTTGATCCTCTTTACTTTTTCAATGAAGATACACTAATTACATCTAAATTCAACAACAAGTTCTTGCAAACTGTTCCGACAATTTTGACAGGTTTCGGACCTTTGTTTACGTTCTTGAACATTGCAATAGCATTCGGTAAAATCGACTTTTCTTCCCAAGAAAAAACAATTGCATCGGTTGCAGGCTTGATGTCAAGCATGCAGACTGCAGCTTTAGTATCAGTTATTGCGGTAGGTTCATCATTGCTGTTTTTGATGTTTGAAAGAATTGTTTTCCAAAAAATGTGTAAAACTCCGCTTTCAGCTTGTGAAGATTTGTTCGGAAAATTGTTTGATAATATTTCATCCGAAAAATTCCTGCTTGAGCTTTTAAAAGAAACAAAAATTCAGAACAATTCAATATCAAATTTGATTACTGCAATGCCGCAGCAATTTAAAGTTGCATTGAATTCGGGTATTGCAAGTAATTTGGTTCCATATCTGGAAAACTTAATTTTTGGTATAAACCAGGTCAACAAAAGTATGAAAGAGGTTGCAAAAAGCGCTGCATCCAAATCAGATGATGTTGATGACTTATTTTAGAGGAATTGTGTTATGTCATTAATGATGAGAAGAACAAAAAATGAAGAAGGGGATAATAACATCTTCTGGACTACAATGGCTGACTTGCTTTTGGGTTTGGCTATTATCTTCATGACTTTGTTTGTTCTTGCAATGACAGGTTTTACGCAACAAAGTCTTGAACAGAAAAAGCAACAGCTTGAAGTTAATAAAGAGCTTATAGAGAATTTGAAAAAAGCTAATATTGAAGCTCAGGTTGATCCAATGACAGGAGATATTAAAATTTCTGATTTGGAACTGTTTGAATTGAGCAGTTACACGCTTTCGCCAAAAGGAAAAGCTTATTTAGATAAATTGGTTCCGATTTATATAAATACAATTTTTTCTAAAAAAGAATTGATAAACGAAATCGAAAATATTATTATTCAAGGTCACACTGACAGCCAGTCTTACGCCGGTATTAAAAATGCCGATGAGCAGTATATGAAGAATATGACACTTAGTCTGCAAAGGGCAAACTCTGTTGCTGATTATATGTTCAAAACCAACTTTAATAAAGAATACAATGATAAACTGAAAAAAATGATTGTCGTTGAAGGAAAAAGTTTTTCCGAACCTGTAATGACAAACGGTAAAGAAGATTATAACAAAAGCAGACGTGTAGAAATGCGCTTGAAGGTTAAAAAACTTGATATTACGGAAGTTTTAGTTCATGGAGTTCAATTTTTAAAATGATAAATGAGAATTTGATATTAGAAACAATAAATATGATAAAGCTGTACAATCTTGACATAAGAACAGTTACGCTTGCAATAAGTTTACGGGATTGTATGGACCGTGATGTTGATGTTGTTTGTGAAAATATCTACAATAAAATTACTCGTTATGCTAAAAATTTGGTTGAATATGCAAAAGAACTTGAAAATGATTATTCGATTCCTATTATTAACAAAAGAATTTCGGTTACACCTATTTCGCTTGTAGGCGAAGCGTGTAAAAACCCTGACTACGTTAAAATAGCTGAAACTTTGGATAAAGCTGCAAAAGATGTCGGCGTAAATTTTATCGGCGGTTTTTCGGCTCTTGTTGAAAAAGGATGTACAAAGGGAGATAAACTTTTAATTGAAAGTATTCCTCAAGCTCTTGCAAAGACAGAAAGACTTTGTTCATCCATAAATGTTGCGTCTTCAAAAGCAGGAATAAATATGGATGCTGTTTTAAAAATGGCTGAAACCATTAAAAAAACAGCTGAACTTACAAAGGATAAAGATTGTCTTGGTGCTGCAAAACTTGTTATATTTTGTAATTCTCCCGGGGATAATCCTTTTATGGCAGGTGCTTTTTGCGGAATAGGAGAACCCGAATGCGCGCTAAATGTCGGTGTTTCAGGACCCGGTGTTGTCAGAGCCGCTATTGAAGCTTTAGGGAAAGATGCAAATTTGAGTGAATTGGCAAATAAAATAAAACAAATTGCTTACAAAATTACAACCACAGGTGAGCTTGTGGGAAGAAAGCTTGCTCAAAGACTTGAAATACCTTTCGGTGTTATTGACTTATCTTTGGCACCTACGCCTGATGAGGGTGACAGTGTTGCAGGAATTTTTCAGGCAATGGGCTTGGAACATGCAGGAGCGCATGGTACAACCGCAGCACTTGCAATGCTTAACGATGCCGTTAAAAAAGGCGGTATTATGGCAAGTTCTCACGTAGGTGGTTTGTCAGGCGCGTTTATACCTGTATCAGAAGATGCGGGTATGATTGAAGCCGCTGAAAAAGGTTATCTGACCTTTGATAAACTTGAGGCAATGACCTCTGTCTGCTCTGTTGGTCTTGATATGATTGCAATTCCCGGTGATACTCCTGTGGATACCATAGCAGGTATGATAGCCGATGAAATGGCTATTGGTATGATTAACAAAAAGACAACTGCTGTTAGATTGATACCTGTTTTGGGAAAGAAAATAGGAGAAGAAGTTGTATTTGGCGGTCTTTTGGGTAAAGCACCCATAATGCCTGTAAATACTCTATCTTCAACGGGATTTGTCCGCAGAGGAGGAAGAATACCTGCGCCTATACACAGTTTAAATAATTAAATGAAAGATTAATGAATTATTGGAGTTAGAATTATGCCTGAATCTATACGTGTATTTGAAAATAGTTTAAGAGATTACCTTATAAACGTTCAAACTGACTCTTATAATACTCATGGTAAAGTTGAACAAAAATACAACAATTTAAAATTTTATATGGATCCTAAAAAGACTTCAACGCCTCATTTTTGGGTATCCGTTAATATTTCTGCGGTATGTTATGCGATAGATCCTGTTGAAAAGATAGACGGTAGCATGGGTTCTGATGAAAGATTTGTGCTAATGTGGGCAAATCGTCCTAACATAAACGGTGAGTTAAGAAAACACTGGGTATATATTACAAAATCTAATGAAATTCTTACACAACAGGTTAAGAATGAAAAGAAAACTGAAGAAAATTTAGAGATTTCAAAAGCTGAGCTTCAGGAAGCCGCAGAATCTGTTACGGGTTCCGGTGTAAGGCATAAATTAAAGGCTTTTGAAGCAAGATTAAGGATGAAACGATATGGCAAAGACGTTAAACGAGTTAGCGGGCGAACTTAAAACTCTGATAATTGAACTTCAATCTGATGCTCACAATCAGGGAAGTATTCGCGTTGAAAGATATAACAATCTGAAACTAATTATGGAGCCTGCAAAAAACAGCTCGCCGCATGTGATTGTCGACCTTGCTATGGCTGATGCAGAATTTGACATCAGAACAGGTCAAAAACTGAACGGCGGCTTGGGTCCCGATGAACGTTATGTTTTAAGGTGGTTTAATAAAGCCAATACTCTCTCACAGCTGCAAGAAGCTTGGAATAACGCTGTTAAAAACAGAGGAAAAGCAAAAGAAGCAGATTAGTTTTTCTTCTCAATCATTTTTTTTGAACGCAATTTTCTGTGATATGTAATGGCAAATCTGTGAGCTTCATCTCTTATTCTTTGGAATAAGAATAATGCGCTTGAATTTCTCGGAAGAATAACAGGTTTTGATTGTTTTGGAAGAAACACTTCTTCATGTTTTTTTGCAAGGCTCACTACATCAATTCCTGTTACGCCTAAATCCTCAATAATTTGCATAACACTTGAAAGCTGTCCTTTTCCGCCGTCAATAATAATCAAATCCGGTTTAGCCCATTTTTCTTCTCCCAAATGGCTTAAGCGGCGTGTTAAAACTTCTTTCATAGAAAGAAAATCGTCAGGTTTTCCCTCTGTCATTCTTACTTTAAATTTTCGGTATTCGGATTTTTTAGGAACTCCGTTAATAAAAGTTACCATAGAAGCAACGGTATTTGTCCCCTGAATATGTGAAATATCGTAGCATTCCATTCGGTATGGAAAGTTTTTAAGCTCTAGTTTTTCGGCAAGATATGAACCGATTTCATTAAAGTCATCTCTGATTTTAGACATTTTAGCAAGTTTTGCATTATCAAGAGCAACTTTTGCATTTTTGTCCGCCAGCATTTGAAGTTCTTTGCCCTGAGCTGATTTTCCGTAACTTATTTTGATTTTCTTTTGAGCTAAAATTTCAAGCCATTCTTCATACAGTTCTTTTTCACCAACAGCTTCAAGTTCATTTGACACAATCTTGTCAGGGTATTCAAGTTTTAATGTGCCGTAGTATTCCTTAAAGAAAGTTTCGAAGAATTCTATCCTGTCATCTTCTTCCACCTCGTATACAAAATCTTTTTTATCAATCAATCTTCCTTCTCTAATCATAAGGATTACAATAGCAAATATTCCATCATCAGCCATAAGAGATATAACATCTTCATTTAATTTTGTATTTTCATAAACAACTTTTTGTTTTTCAAGTGTTTTTTGCAGGTCATTATAGCTGTCACGAAGTTTAGCGGCTTTTTCAAATTGAAGACTTTCGGCATACTTTTGCATCTGTTCTTGCAGCTGTTTCATTAATTCAGACTGTTTTCCGGATAAAAATAATTCTGCTTGTCGAACAATATTTTTGTATTCTTCCGATGTTACAAGATTTTGACATGGAGCCATACATCTTCCAATATGATAGTAAAGGCAAGGCCGGTCTTTAAATTTGGGGGATTTGCACTGCTTAAGCGGAAATATTTTTTTCAAAAAGTCCAAAGTAGCGTGCATTGCGCGAACGTCTGTATAAGGTCCGTAATAACGTCCTTTTTCAGGATTCATATTTTTTTTGCGCACAATTGTTATTCTAGGAAAATCTTCATCGGTAATTAAAAAGTACGGATATTTTTTATCATCTTTTAATAAAACATTATAACGGGGTTTATGTTTTTTAATTAAGTGGCTTTCAAGAATTAAAGCTTCAACTTCCGTGTTTGTAATAATATATTCCAAACGCTCGATTTGAGAAACCAAAACTTCTACCTTAACACTTGAATGTTTTCTGTTAAAGTAGCTCATTACACGCCGCTTAAGAATTTTAGCTTTGCCTACATAAATTATTTCTCCCTCTTTGTTATAGTAAATATAACAGCCGGGAAGCGACGGAAGCAGTTTTAGAGTTTGTTTTAAATTCTCATTCATCAATTCCATTATAACATATATAACAAATGGAGGTTGAAAATATCAAATAATTAATTATAATAATAATAAGATTATATGAGCAAATTATTAAACATAAAGAAATTAATATGTCTGATTGGAATTTTAGGTTTTAGTATTAATTCGGTAATTGCATCCGAAATTATTAATCTTGCGAAAGCCTCCGAACGTCCTGTATGGCAGGAGCTTTGCCCGCAGGGTTTGGAAAACGCCCAATATAAAGATATTAAATGGTTTTGGCCTGACGGAACAAAAGCTACTCAGGAAATTTATAATTACTGGGCTAAAAGACGTGCGGATTTTGAAGATTCATTAGCCGAGTGCGAGTTTATGACTGATGAATTTAAATCTGCCTGCTATGCAAATGTGAAATCAAAGCAGTTGTTTGATACAGAATTATACAATACCGACAAACAAAAGAAACAAATCAGCCGTCAGGTTTGGAAAGAATCATTTTATAAAAACACAAGTTCTATAATGATTGATATTCTTCCAAAATAATAACGGCTGATAAATCTATTTAATTATTGTTGAAACCTGATCGGTAATATCATCTCCGCCATATAAAACAGTATTTTTAGGCAGTACAATGTTGTAGTTCATGCTGCGTGCTTTTTCGATTACCGCAGTTTTAATCTTATTGTCGATTGCTGTTAATTTGCTGTTATATGATGTATCAAGCGCTAGTTTTTGCTGGTTAATTTCATTTCTGTATTTTTCTTCTAATTGTGCAATTTTAGCGGGATCTTTTTCTTTAGAAATTTCCGCTCTTGCCTTATCAATTGTTGCCTGCATGGCTTGAACCTGCTTTTCCTGATCGGTTTTTAAAGCTTTTATTTCACTTGAATTTGACACGATTTTTTGAATATCAACAATCGCAACTTTATATTCAGGATTTGTTCCTGAAACAGCGATGTTATTAATAGAATAACCTGCTACAAAAGCTGTGATTACAACAAGCACCCCAAATATTTTTTTCTTCATAAGTAAATCCTTTCTTTTGTGTATTCAGATTAATCCGAAAGATAAAAATTTTAATTGGTTACTTGGATTAATTTCATGTTTTTTGTATGATTATAATGCGAGTACATATAAGCTCGGATTATCGGTATAATAAGCCGGTGTCCGTTAAGGAGAGAAAATATGAAAAAATCAATCAAAGACTTAGGTGATGTAAAAGGTAAACGCGCTCTTGTCAGAGTTGACGTAAATGTGCCTTTAGATGCAGACAAAAATGTTACCGATGATACAAGAATCCAAGCTATCATTCCTACCGTAAAAGCTTTAAAAGAAAAAGGAGCAAAAATTATTTTAATGGCTCACTTAGGAAGACCAAAAGGCGA
>ERZ1673738.1243-NODE-1243-length-39820-cov-5.174148_pt1 | contig 39820 bp, 33 predicted proteins | sample MGYA00580198_ERZ1673738 | MGnify/ENA primary metagenome ERZ1673738 (study PRJEB41218, sample SAMN15661784) | gut metagenome | host: Homo sapiens | place: Canada: London | collected 2015-08-20/2019-03-30 | study: EMG produced TPA metagenomics assembly of...
ACAAAGGTACTACATTTTCTATTAAATTGCGAATCTCTTCATCACCTAAAATAAGACGCGCACCATTTTTTTTAGCTTCTTCTTTATAGAGATTTCCTTTTTCAATCGCTATAAAAATCGTTCCCGGTTTTACTTTTCTAGAATCATCTTCGACATCGAATAATTCGATTTCTAAAGGCGATTCTTTGAAAAAATAATGATAGACTTCTTTTGCGGTTTTCATCGTTTATCACCTAGCATAATCATAATTACACTATTTTCTTCTACCATTTCTCCTACACGTGGGAGTTGATCAATCACATAATCGCCTTCCCCCATAAAAGAAAATTTAAAATGTTTAGATTTTACGTCCTTTTTTTGAAGTCCATAATAGTTTTCTACCGGATAGGTTTTAACGTCCATCCAAGTATAGGTTCGTTCTTCCCCATCACAATTCTTTTTAACGTTTAGAATCGGTAATGCTTCTAATAAAAGGCGTTGAATAATCGGTCCTATCGTTGTTCCACCATATTGAATGGTACTTTTAGGTTCACGCATAGCAAAATAGACAACCACTTTCGGATCGTGCATTGGTGCGCCCGCAATAAAAGATAGAATATATCTCCCATCTTGATACACGCCATTTTCCGCGATTTGCGCTGTTCCTGTTTTCCCGCCTACTCGATAACCATCGATATATGCCTTTCTTCCAGAGCCTTTCGAAACGACGCATTCTAAAGCGCGCCGCATTAAAGCACTGGTTTCTTTTTTAATGACTTCTCTTTTTAAAATGGTGGGAAATTCATATACGGTTTCATTGGTGGATTCTAAAATCAGCGATTTGGCAATTCGAGGTGTATATAAATAGCACCCATTAATTAAACTAGAAAAAGCCGTAACGAGTTGGATTGCGGTTACCGATATGCCTTGTCCAAAAGCGCTTGTAGCTTGTTCTAAAGGGCCGAATTTATCATAAGCAAAGACAATCCCTTTATTTTCACCCGCAATATCAATACCCGTCTTTTGCCCCATGCCAAAAGCGTTAATATATTGATATAAATTATCTTTTCCTAATCGTCTAGCGATTTCAACAAAGCCTGGGTTCGATGAATTTTGGAGAACTTCTAAAAAAGTCTGTAGGCCGTGTCCACCTTTTTTCCAGGATTTAATCGTTGCGCCACCAACGATTTCATAGCCCTTATCGTAATAATAATCTTTATCCATATCGATGACGTGTTCGTTTAACGCCGCCGCAAAGGATAAAGATTTAAAAGTGGAACCGGGTTCAAAGCTTGAAAAAACCGGTAAGCTTCGGTTATATATGGAAGGATCATAATCATTATAGTAATTGTTATTATAGGTAGGACGATTCCCAATCGCTAAAATTTCTCCCGTATTGGGATCCATCATGATACCAATAATTTCTTTAGGAGAATATTGAAGCCAAGCGTTTTCCATTTCTCTTTCTAACAAATTTTGTAAAGGTAAAGATAAAGTTAAACGTAAAGTTAAACCAGGAACCGGTGCTTCAACTCGAGACGAGGTCGAAGGAAATAATCCCCCTTTAGCGTCCATTAAATAATTTAAAGAACCGTCTTTTCCCTTTAAATATGAATCATAATAGTTTTCTACGCCCGCTAATCCTTGGTTATCAATGCCTACAAAGCCTAATAAAGAGGCCATAGAGGTTTCATAAGGATAGTATCGCGCATTATCTTGCACTAAATAAACGCCTGGAATATTGAGTTCATTTAGAGATTTTGCTTGTTCTTCACTAATTCTTTTTCCTTCGGGATGAAGGCGAACAATCGAGGCTTTTTTACTGATTTTTTGATATAAAGAAGCTTCTTCGACTTTTAAAATTGGAGCGAGTTGATGGGCCGCTAAAGCCTTATCTTCAATTTGATAAGGGATAACAGCAACACTAAAGCAAGGTTGATTAATGGCTAAAGCATTTCCATCACGGTCTTCAATTAATCCACGAGGCGCGACTAAAGGAAAGCTCCTTTCCCATAATTCATTGGCTAAGGCATTGAGCTTTCGATTTTGGCCGATAGTGATAAAGGTTAGCTTTCCACCAATCATGGCTAAAGCGATTAAACTTAAAATGGATAATAAGGTTATTTTCTTTTTTGCTGCTTCTTTTAACATCCGTCTCACCTCTTTATATCCATATGAATGAGAAGGAAAAGATATTAAAAAAAGGCAAAAAAAAACGAGCTAAAACGCTCGTTAATTCATATGATTATCTTTCGTAAGCTTGATATTCCACATGCTCGATGGATAGGTTTGTTTTTCTTATCTCTTTTTGTTCATTTCGACTTTGACGCATTAAAATTTCAACGTTTCGATTTAACAAACGAGACTCTCTTTCTACTTCTAAAGAAATAGGAAGAATACAAGCAAAAGCCGTAGTCATGAGTAAAGCGGAAACAAGTCCTAACTTTCTCATACGGTAATCAAATTTGGTGCGGTGATTTTTGGTCAACTTGTTTTTCATCGATACTCACTCCTTTCTTATATTTTTGTTCGTTCGATGATGCGTAATTTCGCACTTTTAGAACGTGGGTTTCTTTCCTGTTCTTCTTCACTTGCTTCGATGGCGTGACGGTTCACTAGGCGATAAGAAGGTTCTTCTAGATGTAAAGGTGAAGGCATTCCTCGAGGAATACTCGGTAAGGAACTTACTTCTTTCATCATCTTTTTTACCATCCGATCTTCTAAAGAATGGAAGGTAATGACCGCTAGTCGACCACCGACATTTAATAACGATAAAGCATCACGTAAAGCAAGTTTTAGGACGCCAAGCTCATCATTGACTTCAATGCGTAAGGCTTGAAATACTTGTTTCGCCGGATGTCCTTTTTTTCGTAAAATCTTTTGAGGTAAAGCTTTTTTAATGACTTCTACTAACTCAAAAGTGGTTGTGATGGGCTTCTTTTCCCTTTCTTTTACAATCATTTTCGCAATTTCATAGGCGAAGGGTTCTTCTCCATATTCACGGAAAACTCTCGTGAGTTCTTTGACATCGTATTCATTTACGATATCATAAGCGGAAAATGACTGCTCTTGATTCATACGCATGTCTAATTTAGCGTCGTATCGATAGGAAAATCCCCGTTCTCCATCATCGAACTGGGGCGAAGATACACCTAAATCCATCAGTATACCATCAACAGAATGAATACCTAAGGTATCTAATTCGGTTTTGATAGCGGCAAAGTTACTATGGATATAGGTAACATCTTTGTTTAAAGGGTCTAACACTTTGTGGGATTCGTTAATAGCGGTTTGATCTTGATCAAAGGCAATAAGCTTTCCCCCTTCTAAATGAGAAAGGATTCCTTTACTATGACCGCCACGACCTAATGTACAATCGACGTAAATTCCGTTTTTTTGGATGTGAAGACCTTCTATGACTTCAGAAAATAAAACGGGAGTGTGTTCCATTATTCGTTATCCTTCTTTCTTGCATCCAAATTCTCGGCAATTTCTTCATCGCGTGCATAGTTTTCTTCATAGTATTTTTCCCATGCATTACGATCCCAAATTTCGAAGTGATCAATGACACCAACGATGACAACTTCTGGGCCTATGCCCTCTTTTTTTAATAAACGGCTCGATAAAGTTAATCTACCTTGTTTATCTAAAGAAGTTTCTTCGATGGTGGAAGCATTAATACGAACGTGAGCGCGAGTGTCGTTATGATTGAAAGATAAAGAGAGGTATTCATTAATTTTAGGGGCGAAGTCTTGTTCAGTGAATACAGCGATACATCCATCAAAGCCTTTTACGATATAAAGAATATCGCTTAGCTTTTCACGGAATTTTGCTGGGACACACAAGCGACCCTTACTGTCTAATGAATGCTCATAACTTCCAAAAAACATACTCCCACTTTCTCCCACTTTCTTCCACTTCAACCCTATTATAACGAACTCCTCCCACTTTGTAAACAAAATTCGACAAATTTTGACAAAAGTAAAAAGACGAAACACGCTTGTTCCTTGTTCAAAATGAAGAAAATAAATAAGAGATTATTTTGTTTCATAAAAAAAGGAAGCAAAATCGCTTCCTAATTAATCTATCTCTTGAATTATAAAATCTTTTTTTAATCAAAAACTCCACTTTTGATAATTATCTCTAGCGCCTCAATTGATTCATCATATGAAACATAATTTGATAAAAGTTTTTCTGTACTATCTTTATAGTCCTTCTTATATATTTCCGTATCGATCATTTGGCGAAGTAATTTTGAAATTTTCACTCCATCTTTTGCAGAATGACACATCTTACCTGATTTTCTATCTTGTCGTACCTCTTTTATAAGTTTTTTTAAATCAATATCTAATTTTACTTGTGCTAAAAGTCGAGAAATATCATATATATGTCTTGACTGACGTTCTGTTCTTCCATCAATCATATAATCACATAACGCAAAAACTTTGTCTATTAAAGTTCTATCTAATTTTTGAACGCGAATATCAAATGGCTCTAATTCAAATAGTTCTATGGCTTTTTTATTACCTACTGCATTGAGGTAATCATATATCATTGAAGATGCTTTTTTTATTTCTTCAGGAAAGGTTTTTACTATAAAAACTGTTTCAATGAGTAAGTGTGGATTTACGCCTTCTTCTGTATTTACTGCTAAATAATCTACTTCATATTGATTAAAATCTTTCCGACTTTGTATGTTATTTTCATTCAGTAAATTAAGCCCAAAATTCTTACATATTTCTATAATTTTTTTCTTTAATTCTTTTCGCCTACTTGGTGTTTGATAATTTGAATCTAAAGTAATATCAATGTCCTCAGAAAAACGATCGATTATTTTGTAACATTTAGAGAGCGAAGTTCCTCCTTTAAATATTAAATTAGGAACTTCCTTAACAAGTTCAGAAAGAAAAAGCGTAACATAATAATCTTTTTCAATAATTGCGGGTGAAACTTTGAAATAAACACTAGCGGATCGAATCGCTATATCAAAATTTTCTTTATCTTTGTGTAGATTCATATAATACCCCACTATACATTAAATTTTTTAACGTCTTTGAGGGAAAAGCCTTAGCTAAGTCTAGTAAATCCTCTTTACGTATTTTATTATTTTTCATGTATGTAATTAAATAATCTCTTACTCTTTCACTTACTTGTTCATAGGATTTTAATTCAGAAAAAAATTGTAATATTGTATACGCTTTTGCATTTTCCTTATTAATTAAACAACGTGATTTTCTTAAAATAATCTTTCTTCCATCAATTATTATTTCACGACATCTCATTGATTCATTGTTCGTAACGACTTCAATTGTATTTGCCATCTGAGTAGTTAAAGCAAACATATTTTGTAAATTGATTCCACTATAAATACCATACACTTCATCATTATATTCAATATATTTTTTGTTAACTACATCATCCACTGTAATTGTAGAAATTCCTATAATGGTTTTTTTTGGTAAATAGTATACACCTCCATTAAAGCAGATGAGATTTCCCTTTTCCTCTTCTTGTTTAATTAATTTAAATATATAGGGTTTTGAGTAGTTATCAATGAATAATTCTATAATTTCATTTGTAAATATCGGTTCATTTACATTAAATTTTATTTTTAATTGTTCAATCAACATACCTTTCACCTCCTATATAGTATTCCCTTCATTCTTATTGTATACTATTTTCAACATTTTTTGTCAACAATAATTTTTACTTGATTAATCATTTTTTATAGAGAACTCTTATTATTTAAAATTTTTCACCTATGAATAGTAAAAGAAAAGAGGCCGTAGCCTCTTTATTCTTCATCATCATTCCAGTGATCTAAAGCACTAAAACGAGGATCAACGCTTTCTTCTTTTTTCTTATAATACTCTTCTTCCGTTATCACTTCATAACCTTTTCCGCCTTTAGGTAACGTAGCGCCCTTTTTAACGACTTTCATAGGGATTTCGGTGATAATTAAACCGAGAATATAAGGATGTAAATCAATGACATCGCCTTTAACAAAGACAATATTTTCATCATTTTCATATAAATCTGAAGAGGAGAAATCTAATTCTTCTATGAAATCTAAAGGATAATCTACTTTTTCTAAAGTATAAGCGCATTCTAAATAGAGCTTGGTTTGAATATGAAATTCAATATGTGCAATTTCACCTTCTAAAATGAGCTCAGCGTGGACATGCACTTTTTCCATATCTAATAAAGAATAAATTCCTTGAATTTCTTCTGAAGTATAAGTTTCTACGTCTTCTAATTCCATGTGATTTTTATGCCGTAAAATAGAAAATTGAAATTTCATGCTGTTATCCTCTTAAAACAATACCGTGTTGTTTAAGTAGAGCTTCTTTAATGGCCATTTCCGCTGCTACGATTTCTTTTTCTTCTAAAGTACGTTCATCATTTTGATAAATGACTTTTACCGCCACAGATTTATAACCAAAGTCAATGTGTTCACCTTGATAAACATCAAAGACAACGACATCTTTAACTAAAGCTTTTCCCGCTTGTTTCATGGTTTTAATCATGTCACCGACAGGAATATCTTTTTTAGCAATTAACGCTAAGTCACGTTCCACAAATGGGAATTTAGATGGGGCAACCATCTTCTTTTGACTGGTCTTCACTTCTAATAAAACGTCTAAAAGAAGTTCTAACATTAAGCAAGGTGCTTTATCTAAATCATAGGCTTTCTTTAAGGTTGGGTGAAGTTCACCAAATGCACCGACAAAGTCTTTTCCAATATATAAAGCAGCACTTCTTCCAGGATGGAAGCCGTTTTCTTTGGCTTCTTTATAACGTTCTATACGATATCTTGTTTTTTCAATGCCTAATAATTCTAAGATACCTTCAACAATACCTTTCATATGATAGAAATCATATGGCATGGTTTGTAATTCACCTTGATAGGCATCACTTCCATATAAGCCAATGGCTAAATGGGTATGGGTAGAAGCTTTGGTATAAACTTCACTCACTTCAAAGAACGCTAAACGTTTAGCTTTTCTTGCTACGTTATATTGCATCGTAGTTAATAGTGTTGGTAAAAGAGACTTACGAACTTCAGCATGATCATCGGTCATCGGGTGAAGTAAGGTATAGGCGTCTTCTTCTTTAAAGATATGGAACATTTCATTTTCTTTTTTAGACACTAAAGTGTAAGTTAAAATTTCATCTAAACCACGGTCTAATAAGAAGTAACGAATTTTTCTTTTCTTCATTTGGTTTTCTTTTAAACCACCTAAAGCGGTTTGTAAGGTTGGAAGTTCACTCTTTACGTGTTCAAAGCCTAAAATACGAATGACTTCTTCGGATAAGTCCGCGTTTCCCGTAATGTCGATACGATGAGAAGGAACAATGGCTTTTAATCCATTCTCTTCTTTTTCAATTTCTACCCCAACACGAGATAAAACGTCGATGATTTCTTCTTCTTTAAAATCGGTACCTAAACGATGGTTAATTAAATAGGCACTGGTATGAATGGTAGTAGGTTCATGATTTACCGTATCATACGTAGCAGTTTTTTCTTCACTCGTACATCCGCATAAAGAAATGACCATGTTAGCGGCATACGCTAAAACATCATCCGCTTGATGTGGGTTAATACCTTTAATGAAACGGGCACTCGATTCGCTTCCTAAATTTAAGCGAATGGAAGTACGACGGACTTGTGCACTCGAGAAATTAGCGGCTTCAATGGCTACATTTTTCGTGTTTTCGGTAACGGCACAACTTAAAGCGCCCATAACACCGGCTAAACACATCGGTTTACCATTTGAGGTAACTACTAAATCGCCTTTTAAGACATCATACGTTTTTTCATCTAAGGCCACAAATGGTCCTTCATAATCATCGCGAACGATGAGTTCTTGTTTTTCTAATAAATCAAGGTCATACATATGTAAAGGTTGACCGGTCATTAACATAATGTAGTTTCCAATATCGACGAGATTATTAATGGAACGAACGCCTTCCGCCATTAAGGCTTCTTTTAAATAACGTGGGGATTCTTTCACTTGAATACCACGAATGACTTTAATTGAGAATTGTGGGCATTTATCGGTAGTGGAACCTACTTTAAAAGAAGTGGGTTGAAGATTTATATGATATTCAGGTTTTGGTAAAGTTAAGGTGCGGTCAAACAAGCACGCGACTTCTTTAGCGACATTCATCATGGCGTTACAGTCACTACGATTGGCTAAGAGTTTTAAATCAAAGTCGACATCATCTAAACCTAAATAACCTAAAACGTCTTCTTCACCTACAGGAGCATCTTCCGGTAATTCTTCAATACCTGCTAATTGATAATCGGTAAGGTATTTTTTATCGACACCGAGTTCACTTAAAGAACAGCACATACCGCGACTTTCCACGCCACGAATATTGCCGACTTGAATGGTCACTTCCGGTAATTTTGCGCCTACTCTAGCGACGATAACTTTTAAGCCTTTTCTCGCATTTGGCGCACCACAAACGATTTGTTCCACGCCATATTTCATTCCTAAATCAACTTTTAAAACGTGTAAGTGATCGGAATCAGGATGATTTTTACAGTCAATAATTTGACCAATCACTAAGTTGGTACCTCTAGCAAGATAGCTATATTCCTCTACTTCAATACCAGCAAAGGTTAATTTATTTGCAATGTCTTCTGGGGTTATATTCTCTAAATCAACATATTCTTTTAACCATTTTAAACTGACTTTCATCGTACTTTACCTCCTTAGTCTTTCTTGAATTGATGTAAGAAACGCACATCATCTTGATAGAAACGGCGAATATCATCAATGCCATAGCGTAACATGGCTACTCTTTCAATACCAATACCAAAGGCAAAGCCTTGATAGACATCAGGATCATAACCGGACATTTTTAAGACGTTAGGGTGAACCATGCCACCACCTAAGATTTCAATCCAGCCAGAACCTTTGCAAACGGAGCAGCCTTTTCCGCCACATTCATAGCAAGAAATGTCGACTTCTACCGAAGGTTCGGTAAATGGGAAGTAAGAGGAACGTAAACGAATTTCTCTTTTTTCGCCATACATTTTCTTTAAGAACAATTCAAGGGTCGCTTTTAAATGGCCTAAGTTAATATCTTTATCTACCACTAAGCCTTCGATTTGGGCAAATTGGTGAGAGTGGGTAGCGTCATCATCATCACGACGATAGGTTTTTCCTGGACAAATAATACGAATCGGTTGTCCTTTCTTTTGTTCCATGACTCTCGCTTGTACTGGCGAAGTATGGGTTCTCATTAATGTATTTTCATCAATGTAGAAAGAATCTTGCATATCGCGAGCGGGGTGATCATGGGGAATATTCATTAATTCAAAGTTATAATGATCGCTCTCCACTTCCGGTCCTTCAACGATTTCATAGCCCATAGAAGCAAAGATATCAATAATTTCATCTTGGATTTTATAGAAAGGATTTTTGGCTCCTTTTTTCATTTCTTTTCCAGGTAAAGAAATATCGATGGTTTCTTCTTCTAATTGCTTTTCAATTTTTCTTTCTTCTAACGCTTTTCTTTTTGCTTCTAAGCGTTCTGCAATTTCATTTTTTGCATCATTAATATGTTTTCCAAAAGCCGCTCTTGCTTCTCCTGATAATTCCTTCATGCGACTCATTAACGCCATTAAAGGAGATTTTTTAGATAAGTAAGCATTACGTATTGTGCCTAAGGTTTCTAAATCATCGCAGGCTTCAATTTCTTCAACCGCTTTTTCATGTAGTTCTTTAATTTGATCTTCCATTATCAAGTTTCCTCCTATCAAAATAAAAAAAGTCGATCCAACCAAGGAACGACTTATGCCGTGGTGCCATCCTTATTCATCATCATAGTTATGAAGATGCACTTAATTGGTGATAACGCAACCAGCGGACATTTCGTCTATACTCCAAGGTGAATTCGCAAGCATTTCTATAGAACAGTTTCACTATCTTGTTCCTCCCTAAATAGAAAGAGACTTGTTACTACTTCTTTTCATCGTACGAGCAAATTATAGCATAGCTATAAAGGTTTATCCATTCTTTTTTATAAAAGATAGAAAAGGAGTTGTCCGTTCGCATGGATTTTTTATTGAAAATAAATATTCACTTATTGATATAAACTTAGTCAATTATTGATATTTTTCATCAAAATCATGTAATATTAAACTAATGAATATTTCATTTATGAAACAAAGCGGAGGATTTATGAAAAAATCAAAAATGATATTTCCCTTTATTCTAGGACTTTTCTTAAGTTCATGTGGTTCTTTTATTACGGTATCACACCATCATGTTTTTAAAGATACTTTTGTTTATGATGATAGTTGCCATTGGAAAGGAACTATGTGTGCGCACGAAGAAGAAAAAATTGATAGTGAACCTCATGAATACGAAAATGGCAAATGTGTAGTTTGTGGCTATATCGAACATAGTGTTGACTATTTAACTTTTCAAGAGATTTCTATACTTTCAACTCCCTATTATGGTGTAATTAAGTGTGATAATTCAGCCATAGAGATTTCAATTCCTCATTACTATGAAAATAGAAGAATTGATTGCATGATAGAAAAATCGTTCGCAGACTGTACGAATTTAACGACGATTGTTATTCCTAATTGTATTGATCAATGGCAAGAAGGTGCATTAAAAAATTGTACTGCTCTTACCAATGTTATTTTACAAGACGGATTGAGAGAAATAGGCTATAGCGCATTTAGTGGTTGTACCGCTTTAAAACATATTGATATCCCTGATAGTGTTTACCAATTCCATTCATATATTTTTTCTGATTGCTCTTCCTTAGAGAGTATTAAATTTCCTAATCAGCCGATTGAAATTTCTGATCGCATGTTTGAATCTTGCACTTCGTTAAAAAGCATTGTTATTCCAAGTAATATTTTGGGTATTAGCGCTTTTGCTTTTTCAAAATGTACCGCTTTAACAAATATTGAATTTCAAAATGGCCTCACTTATATTGACTGGCACGCTTTTGAGAAATGTTTTGCTTTAACCGATGTTGTTTTTCCTAATAGTGTAACGCACTTAAAAGAAGGCATTTTTGATGGCTGTATCGCGTTGAATAACGTTTATATTCCTGACTCTATTACTGAGATTGATGGACCTATTTTTAATAGCTATCCAATTTATGATATGGAAGAACCTATTCCCAATGTTACTAGTTTTTTAACCGTTTTTTGTGAAACCGAAAAAGAGCCACAAAACTGGAAATCCGATTGGGATAAATCCATTGCTCACGTTGTTTGGGGTTATCAAAATGAAAAAGTAGTGGAAAATGGTATTTCTTATGCTTTATGTGAAAAAGATGGATCGAAATTCTATAAAGCTTTCGCTTTTGATCGCTCTAGGGACATGATAGAAATCCCCTCCTCTATTAACGGTATCCCTGTTACCACAATTAATGATAGTGCTTTTGAAAAATGTTTTTCATTAAAGAGTGTTACCCTTTCTAATGGCATCACAAGTATTGGAAAATCCGCTTTTGCAAGTTGCACCTCTTTAACCAATATCAGTATTCCGGATTCGGTAACTTATATTGGTGATGGCGCGTTTAGCCAATGTGAAGCACTAGCGGATATTGTAATTCCAAGTCAAGTTACCGCAATCAATTCTTATACATTTAATGGCTGTAAATCTTTAAAAACTGTCACCCTTCCTGAAAGTATTACTTACATTGCTGAATACGCGTTTTATTGTTGTGAAATTTTACCAAGTATTCACATTCCTGGTAATGTTAAAGAAATTGGTGAAAATGCCTTTTATGGCTGTTTTGCATTAAAAAACGTAACAATTTCTCATGGTGTACAAGCCTTAAGAAATTATTCTTTCGCTTTTTGTGATTCTCTTTCCAAAATCATAATTCCTCGAAGTGTTGTTACGCTTGAAGCACAAACTTTCTTTGAAGGAAATTCGAATTTAATCGTTTATTGCGAAGCAGAAAGTCAACCAAGTGGCTGGGATGATCAATGGATAAATTACGTTCATGAAGTCGTTTGGGGCTATCAAATAGAAGCATAACGAATTGAAAGTAGATTTCATATTTTATTCAACATAAAAAGAGCTATTAAGAAGTTTTCTGTTTCTTAATAGCCCTTTTTGTTTATATTTTTTATTTCTATTTCTTAATGATTAAATGCAAAATATATAATCACAACTGGCGTAAGTGCGCCACATAAGGCTGAGGATAAAGGTAATAGTAAATATAAATTTTTTTATTGATGATATATGTTGATTTAAAACGTAATTTTTTAAAATAATTTTTTCTATAGTTTTTCTTTCTTCGTATAGAAAAAGTTCCTCATTTTAATAATGGGCACCTTCTTTTATTTATTCTTTTTTCTTGATGCTAAGTAGCAAAGAATGCCACCCGCTACTCCAACATTTAACGACTCCATATTCGTCATAGGAATATATACTTTTGTGGTAGCGTAGTTGAGTGTACTTTCTTCTACTCCTCGTGCTTCATTTCCTAAAACAATCACTACTTTTTGATGGATAGAAACTTGTTCAATGGAATATGCGCCATGAAGATAGGTTACTAGGATTTGATACCCTTCTTCTTTTAGACGACCTAATATAGTATTTTCTTCTTCATGCAAGTTTACTTTGAAGATAGCGCCTTGCGAAGCACTGATGACTTTTTCGTTATAAGGAGAACAACTGTTATTCGATAGAATAACATCTTGGAAACCAAAAGAAGCTGCGGTACGAATGAGCGTACCTAAGTTTCCTGGATCTTGAATGTGATCTAAATAAAGAATCCGGTCATGATAGGCAATTTTTCTTTTTTCCATATGACAAACCGCAATAACACCTTGAGGGTTCATCACGGAAGAAAATTTCTTTAATATTTCACTTGATACAACAATTTGATTGATCGAAGAAGGTAAATCTAAAGGCTTTTCTGTAATAACTAAGTCCACTTGATTCGCTTCTAAAGCCATTTCTAAAAGGTGAAAACCTTCCACTAAAAATTGGCCTTTTTCTTTTCTTGTTTTAGGGTCTTTTAATTCTAATAGTTCTTTGATTTTGCTATTGGTTCGACTGGTAATATATTGAATCATAAAGCGTGTCCTCCCTTCAGACGTTTCATTTCTTGATAATAGTTTGGATAAAATTTTAATACTTCATCATAAAAAGCTTTGGAATGGTCAAAATGACGATCATGGGCTAATTCATGCACTACTACGGCATCAATCACTGATATTGGATAATGAATTAAAGTTAACGCAAACGAAAGCGTATGCGTACGTTTTGCGTTGGATCCGTATCTACTAACGGTTTTATGGATTTTAACATGATAAGGTTTTTCTATTGCCATAATTTTTTCATAATACCTCACTCTTTGGGTTAAGATTTCTACCGCTAGCGATTTGAGTTTTCTTTCTAAGTCTTCCTTATCTTTATAAGTAATTGCGCCTTCTTTAGGTAAAGAAGATAAAATATGCACAAGCCTTCTTTTTTCACCTAATAAATAAATATAATCCTCTCCAATATCTTGGTCCTCAAACAAAGCCTTTTGAAAACGAGGTGGTAAGCGAGGTATCATTTTTTCTATATCTTTTTCGGAAGTATAAAAAGGAGCGGAAACGAGTAATTTACCACTATGAACGCGAAAAAGAACACGTCGCATGTTTTTATAAGTAATCTCGACATGAACGGGTTGATTTTGTATTTGAAAAATCGTTTCTTTTTTATAAGATTTCACGTTCTTCATCTCCTTTTCTATTATTGTAACAAATCTATTACACTAGAGTGAATTAAAATGTATATTTTATAAGCCAAAATCTTTTTCTTCATCACGTTTTCAAGGTTTAGCAAGTGTCGATTTACCACGTTTTCAAGCTTTCACGACATCTCAAATTGCTTTTTATGTCTAATTTTAACCACCAAATTATATCATATTGCTTTACTTTTATAGAAGAAATCCATACAATTACGCATGGTGATGATTAGTGGAAAAATTATTAATTAGTGCTTGTCTTTTAGGAAATAAATGCCGCTACGACGGAAAGGATAATGCGCTTGATATTTTAGATGAATTAAAAGAAAAATATGAGCTCATCCCCGTTTGTCCTGAAGTGGATGGTGGATTACCTACACCTCGATTTCCTAGTGAAATAAGAGGCGATAAAGTCATGAATTCTCAAAATGAAGATAATACTGCTTATTTTTTAAAGGGAGCAGAAAAAGCAATTGCATTAGTAAAAAAGTATCACATTCGTTACGCTTTATTAAAAGCTAAAAGTCCTTCATGCGGAAAAGATTATATTTATGATGGTAGTTTCAATCACGTTTTAACTTCTGGAAACGGAATTTTAGTAAGAGAGTTATTGAAATTAGGGGTAACGATATATAATGAACAAGATGTAAGGAGACTTTTATCATGAAGACACGCAATAAAAAAGTATTTTATATTTCGATTCACGCTATGGGGATTGCCTTATGCACTGTGATTACTTTATTTATCCAAATCCCATTAGCGGGTGGTGCGGGTTATTTAAATTTTTCCGACGCTATTTTACTCGTATTCTCTGCTCTTTTTGGCCCTTATAGTGGTATGGTTGTTGGTGGTTTAGGTGCTTTAGCGGCAGATTTATTATCAGGATATGTTCAATACGCTCCTTTTAGCTTAGTAATTAAAGCATTAGAAGGATTACTTGTTGGTTATTTATTAAAGAAAAATAAAATTCCTGCTATTCTTTCCTTCCTTTGTGGTGGCGTTCTCATGGCGCTTTGTTACTTTATTCCTGATAAAATCTATTTTGGTATTAAAACCGCAAGCTATAATTTAATCTGGAATGGTTTACAAGGAATTACCAATGCAATTCTTGCCTATTTAGTTTATCTGTCTGTTCAAAAGATCAAGAAAACAAAAGAAAAAGAAGAAAAAGAAATTTCATAATTCAATCATTTTTTCTTTACATCTTTTTAAATCTTTGTATAATAACAATTGTCTATTATCGTTTTCGATTACAAGCCTCTTAGTTAGGTTTCATCGGTAATAGACTTTTTTTATGTCCTTTTTTGTAAATGAAAAGATGTTTTGCCTACAATCAAACATTTTTTAAATTTATGAAATAGATTTTTTTAATTAATGCAAGTGTGAAACTTTCTGTGATCTAATATACAAATCGATATCATCAACAATGTATCTTGTCCCTGTAGTATGTAATACTTCATAAAAATCTTTAATGTATTCACACACAGAGTATCGATTAAATAAATTCATAACATCTTTCCCTGTCATACCTTTTTGATTTTTGTACTCCTCAACACAGAGTATCATAAATGGCAATTCTTTACTCATACTTTATTCCTCTAGAAACAGGATTTTTCCTGTTTGCTTTTCGTGTTTCCACATTGTATATATTGTTAATGGACTAAAATGCCACATTTTTGTTTCTTCTTTTGTTAATAATTCATAAGTTTTCGATTGATAAAACGCATTCATTGCGGAGATATCATCCATTCCTTCTTTCTGTACAATCAAGTCAACAATTTGTGGAACCAAAGCTATACTTAAAATAGAGTTAAACTTTTCATCCATCTTATAAAACCTCCTCTGCATCTACAAACTTCAACAAGGAAATTGCTTCTACTGTAGCAAAAACATATTGATCAAACAATTTTTTGATTTTTAAAGCAGTAATGGCCTGTTCTTTAGTTAAAATACCTGTTGAATACACTTGAAGTGTTCTATATACATCATCGTTTGCAACAGCTCCAATAATAAGGTCATATTGTTCTTTATTATAAGTACCATTTCTATGCTCACAAACAAAATCTAACCATTCTTCGTCAGGAGACTTAATTTTTTTTATTTTAAGTCCTTTTATGTCTGTTTTCTCAGAGATTTCATATACATTGACAATTGGTTTTCCACCTTTTCTTGCAACGACTTTTCGTGCAAAATTTTCAGCTTGTGCCTTATTAGTCGTTGTATAAAAGCCATATCCAAAGTCAAGAAATCTATTTTGTTCAATTAATCTTGGATTTTCAACAATCATATTGCTACCATGGTATAAAATCATAAAAGCCCCTCCATTTTTTCTATTTGCTTTTTTTCTTTTTTTAATTTTTTTAAAATAGACTCTATTTGACTTCGTCGAACAAGTTTTTCATATAATTCTCCTAAACTTTCTTTATCTTTGCCTAGGTATTTTGAAATAATTGTTTTTCCTTCTCTATAATATAAATAATAATACGTTTTATTATTTCTAGTTTTTGGAATTATTTTTCCTTTAGGAAGTGATTCAAGTTCCTTTATATATTCAGATGTCATTTTTTCATTTCTAGCTTTTTCACGATAAATAGTTACTTTTAGAATACTCATTATATCACCCTATTCTTATTATACCAAACTTAAACTACAATTCCATTATGAATGTTTGGTATATTTATACAATTTTTAAAGGATGTAATTAATCTATATATGAATAAATAGATTTTCAACATCCTTTTTTAATTAACGATATTTGCTTTCTTTTAATGCTTGTAAAGCACCTGCGTCAATGGCTTTAACAACCTCTGTCATTAAATCAACTGCGGCTTTATAGTCATCAATATCAATTAAAGATACATGGCTATGGAAATAACGGCATGGTAAGGAAATGGTCATATTGATAATACCATCAAATTGCTTATGGATTTCACCACTATCGGTACCACCCGCGGTTAATAAGTCATAGGTGTATTTAACACCCTTTTCTTTAGCAATCTTTTCCACGAAATCAAATAATCCACGGTGAGCAATAATGCTTCCATCCATAATGGATAAAGCAACACCAGCACCTAATTTAGTAGGATTATTAGGAGATCCTGGTAAATCATAAGACATCGTCACGTCAGTAGCGAATGCAATATCAGGGTGAACGTGATAAGAAGCTGTTTTAGCGCCTCTTAAGCCCACTTCTTCTTGAACAGTACCCACAGCAACATAATTGGCTTTATGAGGTTCTTTACGTAAGTTTTGTAAGACTTCTAAAGCAATGGCCATACCAATACGATCGTCCCAAGCTTTGCCTAAAAGCGTTTTTCCATCATTTAAAATACGGAATTCGGTATATGGTGTAACCGTATCACCCACACGAATGCCTAAATCTTCAATGTCTTTTTTACCTTTTACGCCCATATCTAGGTATAAGTCTTTGGTTTCCATCACTTTTTGGCGCATTTCTGCTGGCATACCATGAGGAGGTTGCGCACCAACGACACCTTTATATTCTTTTCCGTCTCTAGTTCTCACGGTCATTAATTCTGCTAAAATGACGTGATTCCACCAACCACCAACGGGGTGAAGACGTAATAAACCGGATTCTTCAATGCGAGCAACGATGAAACCAACTTCATCCATGTGTCCACAAATCATAACAGTGGGTTGATCTTTTTCACCATCTTGATAGGCAAAAATACAACCTAATTGATCGTGTTCAATGCGGTCTGCATAAGGAGCAGCGTGTTTTTCAAAGACACGAGAAACCGCAACTTCATTACCCGAAATACCATTGACTTCGGAGATTTCTTTTAAAAATGCAATTCTTTCTTTTTCGTTCATACCTGTACCTCTTCTCTTTTACTTTTCTATTTTTTCAATATGCCAAATTTCTTTTGCATATTGTTCGATGGTTCTATCGCTAGAGAAATAGCCTGATTTAGCAATGTTGATTAAACACTTTCTAGCCCAACCCATGCGATCAGAATACATCGTTACGATACGATTGAATGCTTCGCTATAAGCTTCGACATCTTTTAAGATGAAATATTCATCACTACGATACATGATCTCATCAAAAATCATGCGGTATTTATCTTTATCGTCTTCTGCCCATTCCCCCGTTAATAAGGAATCCATCACTCTTTTAATCATCGGGTTACTGTTATACATATCCCAAGGATTATAAGTACCGGTCCAACGGAGTTGATTGACTTCATAATCTTTTAAGCCAAAGATGACGCAGTTATCATCGCCAACGCGTTCAGCGATTTCAACATTTGCCCCATCTAAAGTACCTAAAGTAATCGCGCCGTTCATCATAAACTTCATATTACTTGTTCCTGACGCTTCTTTTCCTGCGGTTGAAATTTGTTCCGAGATATCGGCGGCTGGAATAATAAGTTCTGCTAAAGAGACGCCATAATTTTCCATAAATACCACTTTCATATAAGGTGAGATTTCGGGGTCATTATTAACGACTCTAGCGACATCTAAAATGAGTTCAATAATCTTTTTGGCATAAGCATAAGATGGTGCCGCTTTAGCGCCAAAGATGAAGGTATGTGGCGTAATACGATAAGCTGGATTCTCTTTCATTTTGAAATATAAAGACATAATGTGGAAGACATTCATTAATTGACGTTTATAGGCGTGTAAACGTTTAATTTGAACATCAAAGATGGAATGGGAATCGACATCAATGTCGTAATGTTCTTTAATGAATAAAGCGAGTTTTTCTTTATTTTCTTGTTTAATTTCTAAGAATTTACCTTGTAAATCTTCATCATCCACGTGGGCCATTAAGTCTTCTAAATGTTCCGGATGAAGGATCCAAGTTTCGCCAATTTTATTCGTTACTTCTTCTGCTAAACGTGGGTTAGCGTATAAGAACCAACGACGGTGAGTAACACCATTGGTCTTATTATTAAATTTTTCTGGGAATAATTCATAGAAATCTCTAAAGGTATTTTCTTCTAAGATTTTGGTATGTAAAGCCGCTACACCATTAATTGAATAACAAGCATAGATGGCTAAATTGGTCATATGAATCATGCCTTCTTTAATAATAGAGACATTTCTACGGCGGTCATCGCTAAATCCTTTTGCGCTTAAGAAAATTTGGAAACGACGGTTAATTTCTTCAATAATCATATAGCAACGTGGAATGAGTTGTTGAACGTAATGAACCGGCCATTTTTCTAAGGCTTCCGCCATAATGGTGTGATTGGTATAGGCCATACACTTTTGTACTTGTTTCCACGCATCATCCCAACCATAATGATATTCATCCATTAATAAGCGCATTAATTCAGGAATAGCTAAAATTGGATGGGTATCGTTGAGTTGGAAGACATATTTATCGGCGAAGTTATCTAAAGTTCCGTATTGGCGTAAATGGCCACGAATGGCACTTTGTAAACCAGCACTGACTAAGAAATATTGTTGACGTAAACGGAGAATTTTTCCGTGTTCGGTAGAATCATCTGGATATAAGCCATGGCATAATTCACGAAGCGTAGTTAAATAATCCGAGAATTTTTGGTTTTGTGGAATGTTTTCTTCACTGGGTTCCGCACTCCATAAACGTAAAGTATTCGCAACATGGTTATGGTAACCAACAACGGAAACATCATAAGGGACAGCTTTTACACAAACGGCGTCGACCGTACGAGAGCGGACACGGCCATCTTCATCTTGATAAGTTTCGGCGCGACCATAGAATTTCACTTCGACAGCGTGTTTCGGTTTACGGATTTCCCAAACGTTACCATTACTTAACCATTGATCAGGAACTTCGGTTTGATGTCCTTGGGTAATTTTTTGCTTAAAGAAGCCATATTCATAGCGAATGCAGTTTCCGCTTCCTGGATAACCTAATGAGGCAATAGAATCGAGAAAACAAGCCGCTAAACGACCTAAACCTCCATTACCTAAACCAGCATCGGATTCGGTTTCTTCTAATTCATGAATATTGAGTCCAAGTTCTTCTAAACCTTCTTTCGCTACTTGATAAATACCTAAATTCATCATGTTATTGACCAAAAGACGGCCAATTAAGAATTCCATAGAGAAATAGATGAGTTGACGTTGTTCATTCTTTTGAATAGCGTCACGAGTGGAACGCCAGTCTGGAGATGCATAGTCACGAACCATGCCACCTAAAATATTGAAACGCTCGGTGATATCGGAAGTTTGGACGTTATTTCCATAAATAACCGCTAACCGTTTTTCAAATTCGTTTTTAAATACTTCTTTGTTTTGAAATATATTGTCATAAACCATATTTTTATCCTACTTTCTAATTGCTACGCACTTTTTTTAAAACTAAGGCGGCAAAACTTGCTAATTTAATCGTCACTTTATAGGGGTGATTTTCGGGTCCATAAAGCGCTGTCTTTAATGGTAAACCATTATACTGATTATTTCCACTATAAACGTCTTTATCGGAATTTAAGATTTCGACATAAGTGCCTTTTTGGTTGATGCCGATATCGTAATTTTCATAATAGTTGGGGGTCATGTTAAAGATAAATACTAAGCAATCTTTCCCATAAGTTCTTTCAAAGGCAAAGACGCTTTGTTCATGATTATCCACCATTAACCAATGGAAATGATCCCAAGAATATTCATCCATATACATGGCTTTTTCACTTTGATAAACGAGATTTAAATCGCGTATCCACCTTGCCATTGAATCATGAATGGGAAAATTTTTCAATTCCCAAGGTAAAGATTTCGTTTCATTCCATTCATCAAAAGTTGCGAGTTCGTTTCCCATAAAATTGAGTTTTTTACCAGGATGCGCCCATTGGTAGCAATATAAATTTCTTAATTGCATGAATTTTTGTTGGTAGTCACCCCACATTTTATTGATTAAGGTGCCTTTCCCATGTACGACTTCATCATGAGAAAGCGGTAATAAAAATCTTTCGGAATAAAAATACGCCATGGAGAAGGTAATCAAATGGTGCTCCCATTTTCGATAAATGGGGTCTTTTCCATAGTATCGAAGCGTATCGTTCATCCATCCTAAATCCCATTTGTAATCAAAGCCTAAGCCACCTTCTTCTAAAGGTTTCGTTACACCTTGATAACTAGAGGAATCCTCTGCAATTAACATCACATCCGGATGGGCATAGTGTAATTTACCGGTTAAACGTTTGATAAATTCTACCGCTCCATCATTCACACCTTTATCCGAATTTCCATGCCAATAAATGACATTACTAATGGCATCAAAACGGACACCATCAAAATGGAAATACGTTAAGAAATAATTGACCGCACTCATTAAAAAAGAACGAACGGGATCTTTTCCTAAATCAAACATTGCACTTCCCCATTCCGAATAGGTATTGCCTCTAGAGCTATATTCATACATCCTAGTGCCATCAAATTGAATTAATGCGTGTTTATCAATGGCAAAATGCACTAAAACAAAATCGAGAATAACACCAATACCGGCTTGATGCATACGATCAACAAAACTCATGAGTTGCATGGGGTTTCCATAACGAGAATCGACCGAATAGAAACCTGTCGCTTGATAGCCCCAAGAACCATCAAATGGATATTGGGTAATCGGCATGATTTCGACGTGAGTAAAGCCGTGTTCTTTTACATAAGGGATGAGTTCATCCGCGATTTCTTCATAGGATAAATATCGACCATCGACTTGTCCTTTCCAAGAGCCTAAATGAATTTCATAAATGCTCATGGGGCGAGAGATGTTTTTCTCGCGTTTTCTTAAATAGGCTTTATCGTGCCAAACAAAATTTTCATAATCAAAAAGTTTTGAGCATGTGCCTGGACGATAGTCGCTAAAGAAAGCATAGGGGTCCGCTTTATCGACATATTTTCCTTTGGCATTTTTAAAATGAAATTTATATTGTTGATAATTCTCAAGATGAGGAATAAAGAGTTCAAAAACACCACCCTCATCAACTTTTTGCATTTTATGCGTTGCTACATCCCAGTTATTAAATTCTCCAATTACCGAGACGTCGCTAGCGTGAGGCGCGTAAAGACGAAACATGACACCTTTTTTTCTACCTTGTTTTACAAAATGCGCACCAAAGTATTGATATGCATCAATGGTTTGTCCATAGTAGAAATCATAAAGCAATCCGTAGGCCATTTCATCTTCCTCGCTTTCTGTTGGTTATACAAAGTTATTATAACTAAATTAGTTACTTTAATAAAGTAAAAATATCGCTCTAAAAGCGGTTTCAGCCTTATTTTACCCACTTTTAAAATGCCTACCCGAAACCAAAATAAAAATTATTCGTTTTTTAGAGCTTATTTTCTTTGGATTTTTAAAAGAATTTTCTCCATTTTGGTCCTGAGCAACTTCGTGTTTCGCCTTTACTTTCTTCTCCTTTTTTAGTACAATAATAGAGATTGTTTTGGAGGTAATTATATGTCAATTAAAGTCATGGCTGTCAATGCTGGAAGTTCATCTTTGAAGTTCAAATTATATGATATGCCCAGCGAAAAAGTCATTTGTAAAGGGATTGCTGACCGTATTGGTCATGAAGACGGAATTTTTAAAATTGAATCCGCCAAAGGAGAAAAGAAATTTATTGTTCCTATTCCAGATCACGCTGTCGCCGTCCAACTCTTATTAGATAATTTATTAAGCGAAGGTATTATTGCATCGTTAGATGAAATCGGTGGTATTGGTCACCGTATCGTTCAAGGTGGTTCTTACTTTGCCGATTCCGCAGTTTTAGATAAAGATACCGAAGATAAAATTGAATCTTTGATTCCTTTAGCGCCACTTCATAACGCTGCGCACTTAATCGGTTTTAGAGCTTTTAAAAAGGTTCTTCCTCAAGTTGGTAACGTTGCTGTTTTTGATACAGCTTTCCATCAAACGATGGCACCAACCGATTATTTATATCCAATTCCTTATGAATATTATACCGATTATGGTATTCGTCGTTATGGCGCCCATGGTACCTCCCACCATTATCTAGCGCTTGAAGCACAAAAATATTATGACAAAAAAGAAGGCAACCGTTTAATCACCTGTCACTTAGGTAGTGGTGCTTCTTTATGTGCTATTTTAGATGGTAAATGCGTTGCTACATCTATGGGGTTAACACCTTTAGGTGGCATCATGATGGGAACGCGTTGTGGTGATATTGATCCTTCCGTTATGTCTTATGCCTGTGCATGTACTGGAAAAAGTGTAGAAGAAATGTATCAAATTTTCAATAAAAAATCTGGTTTACTTGGTGTATCTGGTGTTTCTAATGACACTCGTGACATTTTAGCTGAAGTAGAAAAAGGAAATAAAATGGCGATTTTGGCCAACGATTTATTCATTCGTCGCGTCGTTGATTTTATTGGTCAATATTATGCTCGTTTGGGTGGATGTGATGTTTTAGTCTTCTCTGCCGGTATTGGTGAAAACGTTGGTTATTATCGTGAAAAGATTTGTGATCAATTAAAGAGTGCTTTTGGTATTGAAATTGATAATGAAATCAATCGTCCTTTACGTGGAAAAGAAGCCGTTATCTCTACGAAAAACAGTAAAATCAAAGTGGTCGTTATTCCAACTGATGAAGAAGTCATGATTGCTCGTGATACCATGCGCTTACTTCACTTAAATTAAGGATTTCATTATGAATAAAACTTTATTGAAAGAAGTCGCAACTCGTTTCACTGATGATTACAAATTAATTCTTAAAAAAATCAAAGAATATGATCACATTGTGGTTTTCCGCCATCAAATGCCGGACTTTGATGCTTTAGGTACCCAATTAGGCTTAGCGACTTGGTTAAAAGATAACTTCCCTAATAAAACGATTCATGTTGTAGGTGAAAATCATGTTACTTTCACACCTCGTCTTTATCCTTATATGGATGAAGTAGAAGATTACTTCTTTGATGAACCATTTTTAGCGATTGTTGTCGATACTGCGGACACGAAAAGAATTTCCGATGACCGCTACCAAAAAGCTTCTTATATTATTAAAATTGATCATCACCCAAATCGTGATGCTTATGGAAATATTAATGTCGTCGCTGATGAACTTGCAGCTGCTAGCGAATTAGTGGCTAACATGCTCTTCTTATTCCCTAAGAAATATGTATTTTCAAAAGAAGCAGCCCGCTATTTATATAGTGGCATCGTTGGTGATTCTGGAAGATTCTTATATAACTCCACTACCCCACATACTTTTGAAATTGCTGGGTTACTCGTTTCTAAAGGATTACTTCTTTCGCAAGAAGTTTATCAACCCATGTATCAAAAGAATATCCAAGATTTAAGAGTGACTGCCTATGTACTTACTCACTTTGAAGTATCTCCTCATGGTGTTGCTTATTATGTTCTTTCAGAAGAAATTCAAAAGGAATTACAAATTACCGTAGAACGGGGAAAAGAAAATATTAATCAATTTGCCAATATTGATGGAATTGAAATCTGGTGTTCTATTACCCAAGACACCAAAAGAAATCGTTGGAAAGTCTCCATTCGTAGTAAGGCATTAGCGGTAAATGAAGTCGCGTCTCACTTTAAAGGTGGCGGACACGACCAAGCTTCAGGCGCTGAAATTCCTACTTTAGATGAATTACCAAAATTAATTCAAGAATTAGATGATTTAATTGTTTCTCATTCTAAATAATATGAAAACACAGGTGTTCTGCCTGTGTTTTTTTGTTATTCGTAAGTTATAAGTTCATATTTTGTCTTTCTTTTCATAAATTAGAATATGAAAAAATATTTAACTTTACGCCAAGTTGGCACGCTTTCATTTCCCCTTTTGCTCGGTTTAATTGTAGGTGTTATTTTAAAGGAGGATTTTTCCTACATTGAATCGTTACCAAGGACTATTATGGTTCCTGCTGTTATCTTTCCTATTGTATGGACGATTTTATATATTCTAATGGGAATTTATAAAGAACTTTATAATGAAGATGAAGCAAAAAACGAAAATCTTGAAGTTCCGTACTATTTATCTTTGTTATGCAATGTACTTTTCTCTTTTCTTCTTATTGCCTTTCATCAAAATTTTTTAGCCTTATTGGATGTTGTTATTTTAATTGCATTAGTGGGTTATCTCTTTGTAAATGGTTGGCGCAATAAGAAAAAATATAGTTACTTGCTCATTCCTTATTTACTTTGGCTCTTTGTTGCTTTGAGTTTAATGTTAGATATTATTAGTCACTAAGAAATCACACTTCTTTTTCATCAGCATATGAAGAAAATAATTTCTTCATATCCACGCGTAAAGGTGGTAAAATGAAAAAGAGGTGTATTGCTATGGGATTTGCGCCACTACATATTCGAAGCGGATATTCTTTTTTAAAAAGCGGCTTAACAATGGACCGACTTTTTCAAACCATAAAAAAAGCAAATTATTCTTCTTTAGCGCTTACCGATTTAGGCGTTCTTTTTGGTTACCCTACTTTTGTAAAACTCGCTAATGAAAACCATATGCACTATGGACTAGGTATGGAAGTTCAAGTAACGTTTAGTAAACTTCCCACCGCTCTTTCTTCTTATGCTGATCAAGAATTTCCATTATGTTTATATGCGATGGATGAAGAAGGATACCCTTCTTTATTGCGCATTTCTAGTCATCTTTCTAATCATTCTTCTATTCCTTTAGATCATGAAGACATCAAAGGTGATCATCTCGTAGCTATTTTATCTACTGATTGTAGTTTTTTTGATATTCAAGCTTTAAAAGATACCTTAGATTCTCGTCCGCGTATGGCTTTACTTACGCTCAATCAATATTTCAAGCATTTTTATCTTGGTTTAGCTTTTTATAATATGTCTGAACTCGGCACCATTACACTTATTCGTGATTTTGCCTCTTTTTATGGATATAATTTAGTCGCCTTTCCTTTAATGGCATACGCAAAAAAAGAAGATGCCATTACTTTACGCATTGTTTCTTCTTTAGAAAAAGATGAAAAAATGGATATTCAAGAAGAATCAGGCCCTTATTATATTAAAAATTACGATGAACTTTCTAAATTATATTTAGAAGATGAATTAAATAAAACGATAGAAATCATGGATCTTCTTCAAGTTAATTTTCTTAAAAAAAGAGGTCAAATTCTTTTGTTTCACGATGAAAAACCAAGCACTACTCTTTTAAAAGAGCATGCGATGAATGGTTTAAAAAAACTTAATAAATGGAATGCACAATATCAGCAACGTTTAGAGTATGAATTATCTACCATTGAACAAATGGGATATTCCGATTATTTTTTAATCGTTGAAGATTATGTTCATTACGCTAAGACTCATGCCATTCCCGTAGGTCCGGGTAGAGGTTCTGCGGCCGCTAGCTTAGTGGCTTATAGCTTAAATATTACGACAATAGACCCTTTAGAATACGATTTACTTTTTGAAAGCTTTTTAAATCCTGCTCGTGTAACCATGCCGGATATTGATATCGACTTCGGGGATGAAAAAAGAGATGAAGTCATTTCTTATTTAAAAGACAAATATGGAACTTCACGCGTTTGTAATATTGTTACATTCCAAACAATAGGGGCAAAACAATCCTTACGCGATATTGGCCGTGTCTTCTCTTTCTCTTCTAGCGATATTGATTTGCTCTCTAAATCCATTCAAAGCAATAATATTTCTTTACGCGATGCGTATAAAAAGATTCCCGCTTTCCGTCAATTAGTGGATAGTGATACCTATTATTTATCCATTATTCGTTTAGCATCAAAAATTGAAGGTTTACCCCGTCAATCGGGACTTCACGCAGCTGGGGTTATTTTAAATGAAACACCATTAGAAGACGTTTTACCGCTTTTAGAAAATCAAGATGGGCTTTATACTGCCCAATATGAAATGAATCCATTAGCAGAACAAGGTTTCTTAAAAATGGATATTTTAGGTTTAAGGAACTTAACAATTTTAGATAACGCCATTAAAAGAGTGAATCAAAATCATCATTTAGATTTAAAAGAAGAAACACTTCCTTATGATGAAAAAGAAATATTTTCGTTAATCGCACAAGGAAAAACCATGGGGTTATTCCAACTTGAATCCTCAGGAATTAAACGGGCAATTGATCTAATTGAGCCCACGAGTTTTGATGATATTGTTGCGGTTCTTGCTTTATTTAGACCTGGACCTATGAATAATATTCCGCTTTATGCAAAAAGAAAAAAGGGACAAGAACCTGTTACCTATTTTACGGATAGTTTAAAAGACATTTTAGCGCCTACTTATGGCATTATTGTTTATCAAGAACAGGTACTTCAAGTCGTTAAAGAAATTGCTGGTTTCTCTTTACAAGAAGCTGATTTATTTAGACGCGCTATATCTAAAAAAGATGCGAAAAAATTAGAAGTCATGAAAGTGGATTTCTTAAAAGGTGCATTAAAGAATGGGTATAGCGAGCAGTTAGCGTTACAAATTTACGACCACATCTTCCGCTTTGCTGATTATGGCTTTAAAAAAGCACACGCGGTTGCCTATGCCTGTTTAACTTGTAAAATGGGTTATATCAAAGTGCATTACCCTGCCGAATTCTATGCCAGTATTTTAGAAGGTAATGCTTCGAATAACGACGCAAAATTCTTAGATACCATTAGTGAGATTAAAAGTCTTTCAATTCCTATCTTACTTCCTAGCATTTTATCTTCTACTCAACATTTTGAAGTAGAAAATCATGCACTTCGTTTACCCTTATCGATCATTAAAGGCATTTCTAGTTTATTTGTTTTAGAAATCTTAAAAGAAAGAGAAATTCATCCTTTTACGAGTTTCTTTGATTTTGTAATTCGTATGAGCAACCATAAAATGACACTTTCTCAATTAGAAGCGCTTATTCACGCTGGGGCATTTGACGAATTCTCTTATTCAAGAAGTTCCCTTTTAAATGTAATGAAAAGTGCATTAGAATTTGCTAGTTTAGTGAATTTCTCCTATGATCCAAATGAAGAAAATCATTTTCTTTTACCCCCACCAAGCATTATAAATATGGAAGATGATCCGTTATATCGCTGCGAAAAAGAAATTGAAACTTTAGGTTTTATGTTAAGTCATACGCCTTTATATTTCTATCAAGAAAAAAGAAAAGAAGAAAATTTATATAGTATTCAAGAAATCAATCAAAGACCAAGAGGTCGCTTTGTCGCTATTTTAAAAAGTATAAAGACGATTAAAACCAAAAAAGGTAGTCCAATGGCCTTTCTTCTCTTCTTTGATGATGAAAACGAAAAAGAAGTTATTGTATTTCCTGAAACTTATGCTAAGTGTTATCAAATCTTAGAACGAAACCAATTATACGTGATTGATGGATATGAAGGAAAAGACCATTCTTTCATTAGTAATGCCATCGAAAAATGGAGGATTTAACTATGCCAAAAATGTATGTAATTGATGGAAACTCATTATTATTCCGCGCTTTCTACGCGACGAGTTATCCCGGAAGTCCCATCATGCGGACCAAAGAAGGCGTACCGACCAATGCTCTTTTTGCTTTTGGAAATATGATACATCGTATTCTTGCTGATTTTAAAAGCGATGAACATATTTTGGTAGCCTTTGATACCGGAAAAAAGACTTTCCGTCATCAAGAGCTTGATACCTATAAAGCCAACCGCAAACCCTGCCCAGAAGAATTAAAAGCCCAAATGCCTTTAGCTAGAGAAATGCTAAAAGCATTAGGTGTTTTTACCTATGAAATGGAAGGTTTTGAAGGTGATGATATTGCTGGCACTGTTGCTAAAAAAGCCGAAAATGCAGGCTATGAAGTAGAAATCTATACTTCAGACCGTGACTTTTTACAACTGATTTCTCCTCATATTGAAGTCCATATTCTTAAAAAAGGACTATCTGATGTGGATATTATTACTAACGATAATATGGAAGAACGTTTTGGCTTCTCTCCTATTCAAATTCAAGATTATAAAGGACTATGCGGTGATTCTAGCGATAATTTGCCGGGTATTCCTGGCATTGGCGATAAAACCGCTGTTAAACTAATTAAAGAATATGGCTCTTTAGAAAAGATTATTGAAGCCGCGCCTAACATGCATTCTAAAATGGGAGAAAAGATTGTACAAAATGCCGAATTAGGCATGATGTGCAAACATTTAGCTATGATTTTAACGGATTTAGATTTGCCTTTCTCTTTAGATGATACGCTTTATGAAGGTTACGAATTTAGCGAAATTTCTTCATTCTGTACGCATTATGAACTCAAACAGTTACTTTCTAAATTAAGTGTAAAAGGAAAACAAAAAGCTTCTACCCGTACACAAAAAGAGATTACCTATACCCAAATTGGTAGCGTGGAAGATTTAAAAGAACCGGCCATTATGGGCATTAGTTTAGATCGACAAGAAGGTAATTATCATAAAGCCGAATTATATGGTATTAGCTTAACCATCAATGAAAATACCTATTACATGGATATTGAAGATGCGAAAAAAGATCAAAAACTACAGTCTTGGTTAATGGATGAAAAAATTAATAAAAACTGTTTTGATTATAAAGCGATAAAAGTTTTATTACACCGCCATGGTCTTAAAATTCAAGGTCTTCACTTTGATTTATTCTTAGCGTCTTATTTATTAGATTCCTCTTTAACGAATGAAGATGACGCCGTGTTTTCTTATTTCAATGTGGAGTTAAAAGAAAAGCCCGAAATCTCTTTATTTGGTGAAAGAAACGTAGAAAAAGCCGCTCAAGTCTCTTATTATTCCCTTCATTTAGAAAATCAAGTGATGGAGGAATTAAAGAAAAATGATAGTGTTTCTTTATTCCATGATATTGAAATGCCTTTATGCGAAGTTTTAGCGAAAATGGAAATTGAAGGTTTCCCTTTAGACACTGCAACATTAGAAGAAATAGGAAAAGAATTCCGTTTAAAGCTCGAAAAGATTACCGAAGATATCTATGATTTAGCCGGCGAAAAATTTAATATTTCTTCTCCTAAACAAGTCGCTCATATTCTTTATGAAAAACTTAATCTTCCAGGTAATAAAAAAGGTTCGACCTCCATTGATGTTTTAAAAGGCTTAGTAAAAAAACATCCGATTGTTCCTTTAATTTTAGAACATCGTAAATACGCTAAACTGCTCTCAACCTATATTGATGGCTTAGAAAATTATATTTTTGAAGACGGAAAACTCCACGCGATGTTTAATCAAGCCACCACCACAACGGGAAGATTGTCGAGTAGTGAACCGAACTTACAAAATATCTCCGTTAGAGATGAAGAAGGTAAGTTAATTCGAAAAGCTTTCTTCTATAAAGAAGATGATTTATATATTCTTTCTTTAGACTATGCACAAATTGAACTCCGTATTTTAGCTAGCTTATCAAAATGTCAAAAACTTATCGACGCTTTTAAAAATCATGAAGATATTCATACTGTTACGGCTCGTCATGTCTTCCATATTGAAGGAGAAGTTCCTTCCAGTTTAAGAAGAAAAGCAAAAGCCGTAAACTTTGGTATTGTTTATGGAATTTCCGATTGGGGATTAAGCGAACAAATTAATGTAAGTCCAAAAGAAGCGCGAGAAATCATTGATGAATTCTATTTAGCTTATCCAGAAATTGCAACTTATTTAAAATCCATCGTTGAATTTGCAGAACAACATGGTTATGTTAGTACCGTTTTAGGTAGAAGAAGATATTTAAGAGAAATCCATGACTCTTCTTATCAAGTCCGTGAATTTGCAAAACGCGCCGCGATGAACGCACCCATTCAAGGTACGGCCGCTGACTTAATTAAAATTGCTATGATTCATATTGATAAGCGACTACAAAAAGAAAACTTAAAAGCGCAGATGGTTCTTCAAATTCACGACGAACTGCTCTTTAAAGTACCTAAAAATGAATTAGAAATCGTTACCAAAATCGTAAAAGAAGAGATGGAAAATGCGATGCAATTTGAAGCGCCCCTTGAAGTCGATGGAAGTGCCGCCAAAACTTGGTATGATGCAAAGTAGGTGATTTTATGCCTGAATTACCCGAAGTTGAAACCATTAAAAACATTTTAAAAACAACATGGTTAAATAAAACGATTGATCATATTGAGGTTTTATGTCCTAAAATGATTAAAGGTGATGTTAGTGCTTTTTACTCTTTAGAGCATCAAACATTAAATGATATACAAAGAAAAGGAAAATTTTTAATTTTCTTCTTTTCAAATCACCTTGTTTTGCTCTCTCATCTACGAATGGAAGGAAAGTTTTATTTATTTCATAAAGATGAAAATAATAGCCGTTTTGCGCGGATTATCTTCTATTTTACAAATGATGAAAAGATGTGTTATGATGATTCAAGAAAATTTGGAGTCATGAAAGTCATCCATGAAGATGAATTAAAAAATGAGCCTTGGTTAAGCGCTCTTGGACCGGAACCTTTTGATATTGAAGATACTTCTTCTTTACTTTTAAAAGCGCAAAAGATACATACACCGATTAAACCTTTTATCATGGACCAACATGTGATTTCAGGTATCGGAAATATTTACGCCGATGAAATCTTATATCGTTCTCATATTTCACCTTTAGAGCCAGCCAGTCATTTAACTAAAGAAGATTGGGATTTACTCATTTCAAATGCTAAAGATATTTTAAAAACCGCAATTCAAGAACAAGGCACTACCATCCGTTCCTATCATCCTAGCAAAGATATGGTCGGGAATTTTCAAAATCAACTTTTTGTTTATGGTAAAAAAGGTGATTTCTGTCCTACTTGTCATACTCCATTTATGAAAATTATAGTGGGTGGTAGGGGTACAACTTTCTGTCCAAACTGTCAAAAGAAAAAGTATCCACCGATTGTTATTGGTTTAACCGGTGCGATTGGAAGCGGAAAATCCTACGCTCTTAACTACTTTGAATCTTTAGGATTAGAAACAATATCCAGCGATGTCGTTGTTCGTGAATTATATCAAGATAAAAGTGTACAGAAACACCTTATTTCCATGTTTGGAAAGAAAATCATTTACAATCAGCAAGTAGATTTTTCTTATTTAAGATTTCTGATTAGTGAAGATTCTCATAAGAATAAAATGTTACAAGATTATTTATATCCGTTAGTCAGAAATCAACTGGAGCTATTCATACTTCACTCCAACTCTAAAATTGTAGTGATTGAAGTTCCCCTTCTTTTTGAAAGTCATATGGATACGTTATGCGATATCACAATTGCTATAAAAATTTCTAATGAAAATCAAAGAAAGAATTTGAAAAAACGTGGACAAAAAGAAATCGACCAAATGCTTTTAATGAATTATAAAGGTGATGAATATCCTTATGGAAATCAAGTCACTTATTATTTAGACACAAATAACAATAAAAAAGCGCTTGAGAAAGCGCTTAAGAAAATTTATAAAAGTTTAATAAACGGAAATACCTTCTAATGGTATTTCTTTTTTTATCATCGCACGAATAATATCAACAATCTGACCTGCTTGAATTCTTCCACTTGCTGATTTCCCGCTTAAATATGTTTCCAATTTTTTTAATGGAATTCTAGAAATGAAAATAGTCAATTTCTTTTCTTTTAAGCGTTGGTTAATAATTGGATAAACAATTGAATCACGGATATAATCGCTCATATATCCACTTCCAAAATCATCTAAAACTAAAACGTCAACATCAATATAAGAATTAAGCACTTGTTGAAATTGGACTTTATCTGCAAAAGATAAGTCTAATAATTCTTTAAACCGCGTTGATGAATCTAAAAACGCACCTTTTTCTTTTGGGTTTTTTTGAAGATAAGTTACTAGGAAAGTTGCTACTAAATAAGATTTTCCTAATCTTGAGTCTCCATATAAATAAATCCATCGATTTGATTTTTTTTCAATCAAACTCATTAAAGTGGCTATAATTACATTTCTATTTTCAGCAATATCAATATCAGTTTTATTATACAAATTCTTTTCCAACCAGTTTACATCAAAATCATACGCTAAAAATTTCTTTTCAATACTTCTTCTAGCAAGCATTTTGGGACACATTTGCATTTTTCTTTCGATACCTGTTTCTTCTATAACAGGAATGGCAACCATACAGGGGACTTTTTTAGCACATTTTTCTATTCCAGGACATTTTTCGCAATAGTGTTGGTCATCAACATAGTCTAAAAAGATACCTAATGAGTCACGAACCATTTCTTTAGGAAGATCATATTGTTTTAAGAATTCAAGAAAGTAAGGATCTTGATAAAGTTCTTTTATTTTTTCATCTTTATATTGCTCTAAATCACTGCTAAGAATGATTTTCGTTTTCAATTTTACTCTTTCCATACTATCGAGGTCCCTTCTATTTCATTTTTTTCAATATTTCTTCCCAATCGGTATTAATATCGTCTTCATCAGGTACACTTTTTTCTAAAACTTCTTCAACATCACTATTATCTTTTTCATATGTTTCAGATGCTAAAGCATTCTTTTTTCTTCTTGGCTTAGTTAAAAAATTCATAGCGTCCAAGGCATTATCAATTTGTGCTCTTGCAAGACTTGCCCCAATTTTTTCGGTAAAAGCTGCAGGTAAAGTGTTATCTTTAACCTGTAAAACATAGTCCACTAAGACATTAATGACGCTTGGTGCTAAATGAAGACGCGAAGATAAGCGATTAATCAAAGCAACATCACTAGGAACTGGTTCAGTCATATTTTGTTTTACTCTTAAAAAATCATAGGGAGACATTGATTCAAATAAGCGAATTTTTTCAGCAATACGAGAATTAGATGAAATTTCGCTGTTTTTTTGTTGCGTTACCTTTTTTACCGATGGAAAACGCATTTCTTCTTTGGCATAACGAATTAAATTATCTAAAACAAAGGTGCCTTTTCCTTCTTGTTCAGGTTGGTATGTTCTATACACAACATCCGCCATTGTTTCTTCATCAACGCCCATGAGGGTTGCTACTCTTTCAATTTCATTTAAATCGGATTTAGAGAATAGTTTTTCGCCATTTAAAAAGAATTTCTCTTCAAAAATTTGGAAGAAAGTGCCAAAGTCAAAAGAACCTTGAACCATTCTTGTTTTTCTTTTCTTAGCTTTCTTAGATGCAGATAGAGAAAAACATTCATCATCTAAGTCGGGATGGAAAACTTCATTAAAGGAAGCGGAGACTTCTTTTCCATCTCTTTTATCTTCCTTTTTAGGAGAATAACGACTAGCCATCATTTCGGCATCTTTTTTTCCTAAATATTTTTCATATAAGCCTGCAAATAAGATATCTTGAAAGAAATCATTCGGCATCTTAGGTGCATATAAAACGTATTTATAGAAGCGCACATCATTTTCTTCTTTATAGAACGTGCGCATTAATCCAACAGCTTCTAATTGCTCTCTTGCTTTTTGAAATTCACTAGTGGACATACGCATGAAATTTAAGATTTTTTCGTGGGAAAATAAGCCTTCATTATCATTTTCATAACTTGACCAAAAAGTATGGAAAAGCGCAATTGCACCGTAACCTACTAAGGGTTGGTAAAGTAAATCAATGGTTTTTCGATCATAGTCCGTTAATATACTGGCGAGTTCAATTTCAAACCAATCTTCTTTTCGAACATATATTTTTTCTTGCACTTTGTACCACCTCGTACCATCAATTATAAAGTTTTTTATGTTGCTTTTCTAGTCGTTCTACATTTATTTTTAGATTTGTTTAATAAAAGTTAATTAGCAAAGTAAAAGGAACAGAAGGGGACCTTCAAGAAAAAGAAAGAAAGGAGAAGTCAAAATCTTAAAAAACAATCGAAATTTTACTTTAAAAATTTTCAATATTAAAAATAATGTTAATCAATTCATCCCTACATCTAGGTCATTATTTTTGCCTAAATCGAAAGAAAATATTATTTTCAAAAATTCATAGATTTTTTTAAAAACATTTATTTTTTATGCTATTTTTAAGAAGTTTTTTCTTGTTCCACTATTTTTTATTCCTATTCAAATTCGAATGATGGGTCTAAAAAAGTGAACGTTTTTTTCGTTTGAATGCCCATGAAAAAAGAGGAGAAAAATATCACTGAAAAAACTTTTTTATTTTCTCTTTAATTTAATAAATTAAAGTGCTATCATGAAGTCGTATATCGGTTATTTTTTGGAGGTAGTGTTTATGGAAATTAATCGTATTGGTGTATTAACCTCTGGTGGCGATGCCCCAGGCATGAATGCGGCAGTCCGCGCTATTGTAAGAGCGGGCTTAGCAGCAGGTAAAGAAATGTTTGTGGTTTATGATGGCTATAAGGGTCTTGTCGAAAACAAGATCATGCAAGTGGACCGTCTCTTCGTAAGTGAAATTATTACGCGTGGTGGCACCATCATTCACTCCGCTCGTTTACCAGAATTTAAAGATCCTGAAGTTCGTAAAATCGCTGTGAAGAACTTAAAGGAACGTGGCATTGATGCTTTAGTCGTTATTGGTGGCGACGGAAGCTATATGGGTGCTAAAGCTTTAACCGAAATGGGAATCAATTGTATTGGTTTACCTGGTACCATTGATAATGATATTGCTTCAACAGATTTCACCATTGGTTTTGATACTTGTTTAAATACCATTTGTGAAGCTGTTGATAAATTACGTGATACTTCTTTCTCGCATCACCGTTGCTCTGTTATCGAAGTCATGGGTCGTTATTGCGGTGACTTAGCTATCTATGCCGGTATTGGTTGTGGCGCTGATTTAATTATTTCTAGTGACCACCCACTTAGTAAAGATAAAGCGATTGAACAAATTAGAAAAATGCATGAGAGTGGACGTATGCACATTATTGTTATTATCACTGAACATATTTGTGATGTTCATGAATTTGCTAAAGAAATTGAAGAAAAAGCCGGTATTGAGACCCGTGCTGAAGTTCTAGGACGTATTCAACGTGGTGGCTCACCATCTGCTCGTGATCGCGTCTTAGCCGCCGAAATGGGCGTTAAAGCTATTGATTTACTCTGCGAAGGTAAAGGTGGCCGTTGTGTTGGCTTACGCGGACAAGAACTCGTTGACTATGACATTATGGAAGCTTTAAGCATGAATCGTGCTCCTCAAAAAGAATTACTCGATGTCATTTATAAACTTCGCTAATTCTAAGGAGGCTCTTATTATGTTAAATATTTCAAAAAACACAAAAATTGTTTGTACCATTGGTCCTGCTACCGATACTTATGAAATGATTTTAAAGTTAATTGACGCGGGCATGAACGTTATGCGTGTTAACTTTTCACATGGTGATTATGAAAGTAATCTTCATAAAGTTCATTTAGCTAGACAAGTAGAAAAAGAAAAAGGAATTCTAATTCCTGTTATGCTTGATACCAAAGGCCCAGAAATCCGCACTCACCTTTTTGAAGGTGACTCTGCTGTCATTAAAAAAGATAGTATTGTTCGGGTATCCATGAAAGAGATTTTAGGAAATAGCGAACGCTTCTCTATTTCTTATCCAGGTTTATATGATGATGTAAAAGTTGGAGATTTCTTGCGTTTAGACGATGGAAATCTTGACTTAGAAATTATTGAAAAAGATGACGAGCATCGAGAACTCGTTACCAAAGCATTGAATACGGATACAATTGCTAATCGTCGTGGTGTCAATGTGCCTTATATCAAACTTAACATGCCATTTATTTCGAAAAAAGATGCGGACGATATTCGTTTCGGCTGTGAAAATGGCTTCGATTTAATCGCCGCTAGCTTTACCCGTAGAGCCCAAGATATCTTAGATGTTAAAGCTTTATGTGCAAAATATGGTCGTCCTCATATGCCGGTTATTGCTAAGATTGAAAACCCTGAAGGCGTTGAGAACATTGATGCAATTATCGCTGCCGCTGATGGCATCATGGTCGCTCGTGGTGACTTAGGCGTAGAAATTCCTGCCGAAGAAGTTCCTGTCGTTCAAAAAGAACTCATCGATAAATGCCGTATTGCTGGAAAACCCGTTATTACTGCTACTCAAATGTTAGATTCCATGAAGAAATTTCCACGTCCAACAAGAGCGGAAGTCAGCGACGTTGCTACCGCAGTATTACAAGGTACAGATTGCGTTATGCTTTCTGCTGAATCTGCTTCTGGTGATTACCCCATTGAAGCTACTTCCATGCAAGGGAAAATTTCTCGAACCATGGAAAAATATTTAAATTATGAACTCTTAGCCCGTGAGGCTTATGATACTTCCGAAAAGAACAATAACGATGCTATCGCAAACTCCGTTGCGAATACCGCCCTTTTAATTGGTGCTAAATTAATTGTCTGCTTCTCAGAAACAGGTGCGACTGGAAAAAGAATTTCAAAAGCCCGTCCAATTTGTCCAATTCTTTCCTTCTCTAACAAACGTGAAGTTTGCTTAGAAGGTGCTTTATATTGGGGCATTCATCCTGTTTTAATTCCCTACATTCCTCAATTTATTGAAGAAATGGAAGCATTAGCGTTAGTAAAAGCTCACGAGCTTCAAATTCCTGCAGGTACCCCGATTATTATTACTGGTGGTACGCCAACAGGCGTTAGTAAGACCAACTTTATGAAAATCGTTAATGTCAACGAAATTAAGGATATTTAATCTATGAAGCATGTCATTGGCATAGATATGGGAGCCACGAACATTCGTGTTGGCGTCATTAACGAAAATTTAGAAATTGTGGAGGTTATTCGTGAAAGTACTTCTCACGGTGGAAATGATTCTTTAATTCAACAAATCGTACGTTTAATCAAACAAGTTCACTATGAAAAGTACAACATTTCTTCTATTACGATCGGTGTTCCTGGGCGTGTACGGAACGATGGTTATGTTTATGAACTTCCTAATATTCATGTTTCGGATATTGATTTTGTTACGACTTTACAAAATGTTTTTCATGTTCCAACCTTTGTTATTAATGACGCTGTCGCCGCCGGTTTAGCAGAAGCTATTTCTGGAAATGGTAAAGATTACTCTTCCGTTTTTTTTGTTACGATTTCTAGTGGAATCGGTGGTAGTTTCTTTGTTAATAAAAAATTTGTCGTATCTTCTACAGAAATTGGTCATACCCTATTTAAATACCAAAATGGCTATTATGAATTAGAAAGAATTGCCTCAGGCTATGGCATAATTCGTCTTGCCGAACTTAATCATATCCAATTAGAGCATGGCTATGATATGTTTATTGGCTATCAAAATCACGATATAAATTTAACCCAATTATATTTTGATTGGCTTAATCTACTTCATGAATTTCTTGTTTTTATCCAAAGTACTTTTTCACCTGAGATAATTGTCTTTAGTGGTGGCGTAATGAAATCTGCTTCTATTTTCTTTGAAGATTTAAAAAAACAAAATCCACAAAGTAAATTGATTATGGCCTATCATAACCAAGATGCTGGTTTAATAGGCGCTAGTTGCTATGGTTTACAAAATAGCTAAACTTGACTTTTTTCCTAGGATTGCATAAAATAACCTTACCTTATAAAAAAGGAGATTTTAAAAATGAAAATTTTAATTACATCGGATTCTACCTGTGCATTAAGTCGTGAAGAGGCTAAAAAAATTGGTCTTCCTATTCTTCCCTTAAATGTCATTGTAGACGGAACTGAATATCATGATGGGATTGATATTGACCCTGATAAACTATGCAAAATGATGCGCAATGGAAGTATTATCAAAACTTCCACCCCTACTCCATATGAAATTGAGGAATTTTTCGATCGTTATTTAACCGATGATGTTGATCACATCATTCATTTTACAATTTCAAGCAAGCTATCTTCTATGTTTGATTTATTTACGAATATTTGTAAGCAAAAATATGGAGAACGGGTTACAATTATTGATGCTTACTCTGTATGCTATTATATGTTAACGCATGTTTTAACTGCTAAAATGATGGCAGAACAGGGAAAATCCGTTGAGGAAATCGTTTCTTGTATGAAAAATCGTATTGGAACAGGCTCAGTTTCCTTTATACCTGAAACGTTAACTTATTTAAAAAATGGTGGTCGTATTTCTCCAGCACAATGCTTCTTTGGCAACATGCTCGGTTTAAAACCTGTTATTAACTTTGAAGATGGTGGTTTAGTAAAAGATAGTACGACTCGTAATATGAAAAAAACTTTAAGCGAAGTCATTGATAAATTCGCTAAAGAAAATTTAGATCCTGAAGTTTGGGAATTATGTGTAGTTGTTTTTGATACCGATGAAAAATTAGTTGAATTCGTCAAAGGCAAAATCGAAGAAAAAATGCCAAACTTCACTTATCATGTTACCCACTTATCCATCAATGTTTGTGCCCATACTGGTCCTGGAACCATTGGTATTGGAACTACGCGCAAAGTTGGAAAATAAAAGCAATTTAAAAGGTACTATATCGCTACAGTACCTTTTTATTTTACCTTATTTTTGCGTCGTTATAAGCGCTAAACATTTGGTCTAAAACGTTTTCATAGAACCACAATGTTTCATTATTGTAAGGTGCTCCAGAAGTAACTACTAAATCATCATAAATACCTGCGGCTTTATGACGGTTTAAGAAGCCAAAGCCTTCTTTCCAGCTATTTCCAATCGCGGTATTATCCCATATCATACAAGAAAGGCCGGTTTCTGTAGCCTTTTTCATGAAATAGTAATAATATTCTTCTCTCACTTTTTCTCTATCCGCATTATCGTCATTTGCGTGCACTGCCCCCCATTCACTGACCAAAACTCCAATGCCTTTATCTAAATAGTTTTTCTTTAATTGGTCCATCACGCCATCAATTGCAGCTTTATCTTGCGCATTACTTGTACTCCAAGCATTTGTTCTTCCGAAACTAAAATCGTTAGGACTATAAATATGGACGTTATAAATTAAATGATCTTCAATCGTATCCGAAGGGAAAGTAAATTGCGATATATTATTCACGTTTTCTTCATAACCAAGATATGCCATATTTCCATAGGTATTCACGGTAAGAAAACGTTTTTTATTATTATTTCCTGGTGCGTTTCTAATGATGTTAACGAAAGTTTGGTTATACAGCATTAGATTCTCATTTGCTTCTTTATAAGCGTCAGGATTACTTTCCATAACGGCAGCCATATTCCATTGGTGCTTTTTACTTAATGGTTCATTTAAATTTTCAAAAATTAAACGATGGTCGTTAGCATTAATTTTTTGGAGGTTGGAAGAAACCAATAAGTGACGAAAATAAAAT
>ERZ1673738.1244-NODE-1244-length-39809-cov-12.230669_pt1 | contig 39809 bp, 31 predicted proteins | sample MGYA00580198_ERZ1673738 | MGnify/ENA primary metagenome ERZ1673738 (study PRJEB41218, sample SAMN15661784) | gut metagenome | host: Homo sapiens | place: Canada: London | collected 2015-08-20/2019-03-30 | study: EMG produced TPA metagenomics assembly of...
TTTATATCTTATCAACGGATCCCCTATCTTTGGAGAAATGACTTTTACTCCAGACGTCATCAGTAATATTACCCCAGAACTGACAGATCAAATGAGTAAATGGATTGACATCTCCAGCTTAAAACAATAACTATGATAGTAAAAATCAGAGAAATAATCAGAGACTGTATCATCTTCGGGATGCATTTTATTTATACACGAATCTATCAAATGAATATTGATAAAAGCGCAAAACTCTCATTTGGTGCCAAACTCGATAAAAGTAATCCCAAAGGAGTACACATTGGAGAAGAAAGCTTCATTGCATCTGGAGCTGTTATTTTAGCTCATGACTTTTCCAAACCTGCTAAAGCCGACACCTACATTGGTAAACGTTGCTTTATTGGCGTAAATGCGATCATCATGTGTGGAGTAAAAGTTAACGATAACGTAATTGTCGGAAGCGGATCTGTCGTTACAAAAGATATACCTGCCAACTGCATCGTAGCCGGTAATCCTGCCAGAATAATCAAAGAAGGTATTCAGACCAAAAAATTCGGACAATTAATGCAACAATCATGAACGACAACAGAATACAACTAAACGGAATAAAAGTCCACCCCTTTCCCTCAGATTCCAGTTTGCTGGAATATGTGGAGGAACATAAAGGGATATTAGTAGCGATAAATGCGGAGAAGATACTGCATGCGAACGAGCAAATACAAAATATTGTGAACAGGAATATTGGATATTGCGATGGCATAGGAGCAGTTATGGCAGTGCGGCAGCACGGAGCCGTGGATGCCGTCAAGATCGCGGGATGCGAACTGTGGTTGAAGATTATAACAGCTCTGTATCAAAAAGAAAAAACCTTCTACTTGGTCGGGAGTAAACAGCCCGTAATAGAGAAGACCATCTCCCGATTGAAAGAAGACTTTCCCGGAATACAGATAACGGGGTACCGTAACGGATACATACAAACAGAGACAGAACAGGAAGAACTGATCGAAGACATCAAGACAAAACAGCCGGATGTCATATTCGTTGCAATGGGATCACCCAAACAAGAGTTATTGATGGAAAAAATGTATCAGGCACATCCCGCAATTTACCAAGGGTTAGGAGGAAGTTTCGACGTCTATACAGGGAACGTGAAACGAGCACCCGAATGGTGGATAAAGCACAATCTCGAATTTGCATACCGCCTATTGAAACAACCTTCGCGCATCAAACGACAAATACATTTAATCAAATTCTTGATACTGGTCAAGACTGGAAAAATCTAAACAGAAACAACATGAAGAAAATAATGCTCGTCTTCGGTACCCGTCCTGAAGCAATTAAAATGGCACCATTAGTAAAAGCTTTCCAACAGAAAAAAAATAAATTTAAAACCATCGTCTGTGTTACCGGACAACACAGGAAAATGCTGGACCAAGTCCTAAAGCTTTTCAATATCCGGCCCGATTACGATCTCAACATAATGAGGCAAGGACAGGACCTATACGATATAACAGCCCGGGTACTGACAGGAATGAGAGGAGTTCTGCAGGAAGCGAAGCCAGATATCGTTCTGGTCCATGGAGATACCACAACTTCGACAGCTTCAGCACTCGCGGCCTTCTACCAACAAATACCGGTCGGTCATGTAGAAGCAGGGTTACGCACGCACAACATCTACAGTCCTTGGCCGGAAGAAATGAACAGACAAATCACAGGAAGGATTGCCACCTGGCACTTCTCTCCTACCCCCTTGAGCCGAAACAATCTGATACATGAAGGAATAGATAAGGACAAGATTCTCATTACCGGTAACACTGTTATCGATGCCCTTTATTATGTTGTTGCCACTATCCGCAAAGATTCTACCCTACTTAAGCAACTTGACACCGAACTGATGTCTGTAGGTTATGAAACAACTCCACTTGCCGAACAAAACAGCCGCAAACTGGTTTTAATAACAGGTCATCGCCGGGAAAACTTCGGCGATGGATTTATCCAGATATGCCGGGCAATAAAGACTCTGGCAGAGCAGTATGCGGAGGTAGACTTTGTCTACCCTATGCACTTGAACCCAAATGTAAGGAAGCCCATTCACGAAATATTCGGAAATGCTTATCTCCCTAACCTGTTCTTTATAGAGCCTTTGGAGTATCTTCCTTTCGTCTATCTAATGGAGAAGTCGACACTTGTCCTAACCGACAGCGGAGGCATACAAGAAGAAGCTCCGGGTTTGGGAAAACCGGTGCTTGTCATGCGTGACACAACAGAACGGCCAGAAGCGCTTGACGCAGGGACAGTGAAGTTAGTAGGAACAGATTACGCCCGGATTGTAACTGAAGTGTCCCACTTACTGGATGACAATACCTATTATAACCGTATGAGCCAAGCAGTAAACCCCTATGGAGACGGAACTGCAAGCCAACGAATCGTTCAAACAATAGAAAAAGTAATATGAAAAATCTTGACAAAAAACAAGCTGTATTATACCATCGAAAGCCGTTAGGTCGTCAACGGACAAGACAACGGTATCTGCCACAATGTATCATTGGATTCCTGCTTCTGCTAATATCAATTGCCATACAGGCACAAATCCCACAGGAATTAATTGATAAAGCCCGTGCTGCCGGGATGACAGAGGAACAAATACAAAGAGAAATAGCCAAACACAGGACAGAACAAACCGGTATCAATCAAATCATTAAGCCTGCTACAGAAAATACCGTATCCGACCGTTCCCATCCTACCCAGCAAGCACTTCTCCCACTGACGGAGCAACGCGACGAACATAAACCGAAGCAGCCTTTGGAAAATATTGTTTTTGGGCGTGAGATCTTTTCCGATAAGAATTTGACATTCGAACCGGATCTGAATATGCCGACGCCTAAAAATTATGTTCTATCAGCAGGAGACGAGTTGCTGATCAATGTATGGGGAGATTCGGAGCTGAACTTGAAACTCAGTATTTCTCCCGACGGAACGATCTTGATCCCCAATGTCGGTCCCGTATCCCTAAGCGGACTGACTATCGAGGCGGCAGAGAATCGCATCCGGCAGGAATTGGGTAAAATCATGGCAACGCTTGACGGCAGTCAGCCTAACACATTCGTTTCTGTCGGACTGGGGCAAATTCGCAGCATTAAAGTCAATATTGTCGGCGAGGCCGTCGCACCCGGAACCTATACACTTTCATCTCTCGCCACGCTTTTCAATGCCCTTTATGCAGCAGGAGGAGTAAACGATATCGGATCACTGAGAAATATAAAAGTATACCGGAACAGCAAAGAGATCGCCAACCTCGATGTATACGACTATCTGCTGAACGGTAAATATGACACGAATATACGACTGGAAGACAACGACATGATCATTATCGGTCCCTACGAACAGCTTGTCACCGCCGGTGGTAAAGTGAAAAGAGACCGTACATACGAACTCCGACAAGGAGAGACGCTTACCGACCTGCTCGACATGGCAGGTGGTTTCACAGGAGATGCCTACACCAACAGTATACGGGTGAAACGCAAAGCTGGCGATCGCTACAAGATTGCCACAGTTAACGAGGAACAATTCCAGACATTTGTGCTACAAGACGGCGATTCACTGATGGTGGATTCAGTCATCCCCTACTACGATAACCGGATCATCATTTCCGGTGCAGTCTGGCGTCCTGGCGAATATGAGTTGAGTCCGGACGTACATACTGTCAAACAATTGATAGAACAGGCTTCGGGACTTAAAGGAGACGAATTTGTAGGACGCGCACAGATCACAAGGCTCAACCCAGACTTCACCAGTTCGGTTATCGCCATCAATATTGTAGACATTTTGAACGGGAAGGTTCCTGACATCGAACTACAGAAGGAGGACCAACTATATATCCCTTCCCTGTTTGACCTCCATGAACCTTATACCGTCAAAGTGAGCGGAGCAGTCAATGCTCCCGATACCGTATTGCCCTTCCGTAAGAATCTGACAGTAGAGGATGTTATCGTCCTCGCCGGCGGCCTGCGCGAAGCAGCCTCAATCATCAACGTAGAAGTGGCACGACGGCTCAAAGATCCGTCCGCCACCCGGAGCAGCAACCAAACAGCCGAGACATTTAACTTCACCCTCGACGAAGGACTGGCAGTAACCTCCGGCGATACGCTTTTCACCCTCGAACCATTCGACGAAGTATTCGTCCGTTTCTCACCTGGTTACCAAAAGCAGCAAGTAGTGAAAGTCGGAGGCGAGATTACTTTTGCCGGCAACTATACTTTAAAGAAAAAGAATACGCGTCTAAGCGAACTGATTACACAATCGGGCGGCATCACTCCAGACGCCTATGTGCGGGGAGCCAGTCTAAAACGTAAACTGACGACAGATGAGTTGCGCCAAATCGAAACCCTCTTGCAATTAAGTAACAACAGCAAGCAGGGCCGTGACTCGATCTCTGTTTCGCTTGCCAACCTGAAGGAGTATCCCGTAGGCATCGACCTACAAAAAGCACTCGCCCATCCGGGAAGTGCCGACGACCTAGTGTTACGCGACGGAGATGTGCTTTACATCCCCCAACAGCAAAGTACAGTAAAGGTGAGCGGCTCCGTTACCTATCCTAACAGTGTGACCTATACAAAAGGAATGGATGTCCGTGACTGTCTCTCACAAGCAGGCGGTTACAACGACATTGCCCGCAAGTATCCCATCGTCATCTACATGAACGGAAAAGTGGCGACCACACAACGTAAAATGATTTTCTTCAAACGTTACCCCAAAGTCGAGCCAGGCTGCGAAATCGTAGTCCCCGCCAAGACACAACGCGACCGCCGGGCAAGCCTAGCAGAAATCATGAGTGTCGGCAGTTCCGTCACCTCAATGGCAGCAATGATAACATCAATGATTAATCTTTTAAAGTAAACAAATGGACAAGAACAATCATACCCCATCGTCTCCACAGCCGGAGATCGACTTAATCACCCTCACTGACCACCTGTGGAAAAAACGACGTTTCTTCATAAAATGTTGCGGGATTGCAACAGTAGTGGGATTCATCATTGCTTTCAGCATACCCAAAGAATTTACCACAACGGTGAAACTGGCTCCCGAAACCACCGACGCCACAAACAAGATGGGCAATCTCGGCGGACTGGCAGTAATGGCAGGGATAGACCTCAGTTCGGCCTCCGGACAGGATGCTTTGTCACCCAACCTCTATCCCGATATTGTGCACAGCACACCTTTTCTGTTGGAACTTTTCCCTGAAAAGGTAACCGACAAAGAGAAAAAATATACAATTACTTTATACGATTACATGATCGGCCATCAGCATTCCGCTTGGTGGAGCATTCTTATGAAAGCACCTCTAAAAGGAATGACTGCCCTCCGTTCATTCTTTTCCGGTCACGAAGAGAACGATGAGCACCTCAACCCATTCCAACTCACCCACAAGCAAGAGGATGTAATGAAAAACCTACGCCAACGCATCACCATCTTTGTCGACAAGAAAACACAAGTCGTTACTATCGGTGTCAACATGCAAGACCCTTTGATCTCGGCCGATGTGGCGCACAGTATCGTGATAAAGTTACAGACCTATATCACACATTACCGGACGCAGAAAGCAAAGAAAGATCTGGAATTTACAGAAAAAGTGCTAAAAGAATCCCGCAGTGCCTATTACAAAGCACAGCAGGCTTATGCTGCTTTCGAAGACGGTAACAAAAACATTATCTCCGCCAGTTACCGCACCGAGCAAGAGCGTTTACGCAACGAAATGACTCTTACGTTCAATGTATATAACACGTTAGCGCAAAAGCTCGAACAGGATAAACTCCGAGTACAGGAACAGACACCGGTCTACACCATTATCGAACCGGCAACTGTTCCTCTCAAAGCTTCCTCTCCCAAGAAATTGTTGATTCTGGTAGCATTCATCTTCCTCGCTTTCATCGGGGGATGCGGATATCTGATCATCAAGGAATATGCAATCCCCCCATCGCCGAGATCTGAAACGTAATCCGAAAATCGCAATCCAGAATCCGGATTGCGATTTTCGGATTACGATCTACTCACCTGCAACCCCTTATCCGACAAGCTCATTTCGACAAAACGGGCATTGTCATTCTGCGGATCTGCCGTAAGAAGGCGGCGGATCTGCAAAGAGGCTTCCGGGTCTTTGGCCACGATATAAAGGTAGCCACCTCCGCCAGCACCGGGAAGTTTATAACCTAAAGCGTAATCTCTGATACGAGAGATGAGCCGTTCTACAGCAGGCGGATTTGTCCCCGCATCAAGCGCCTTGTTCTGTTCCCAACTTTTGCCAACCAATCGCCCGTATGAAGCGAAATCACCCCGAAGGATTGCCTCGTACATGTCCAGTGCATGCACTTTCATTTCAGAAAGCAAACGAAGATGGGAGCCACTGTTTAAGAACATTCCACGTACGATTTCTGCAAGGATATCCTTCGCTGTACGTGTAATTCCCGTGTAATAAAGCAAATGACAAGCACGATATTCCGATTCGGTAAAAAGATATTCCGGTAGCCAGCGTACCGACGGATTTTGGTGGAAACCCTCGCCCGTCTGCAACAGTTTCAATCCATGTAACACCCCTCCATACTGATCTTGCCAGCCTCCTCCGGTCGTGAGCAACTGCTCAAGGATCAGCGTCCGATTACCAATCTCGTTCTTATCCCACGCCAAGCCACAAAAATCCGACAATGCGCCCAATACCGTAGCTGCAAGAATCGAACTGGTTCCCAGCCCGGAGCCGGCAGGAATCGCAGCTAGCAACGTCACTTCCAATCCACACCCGAATGCTTTCAACTGCTCTTCCAAAGAAACATAACGGCCAGCTGAGAATTCGGGTATAAACCCAGCCAGAGCCAACGCCGCTTTCGGAATAGAGAAAGGAGATCCGACCTTGTTAAAATCACGCAGTTCATCCCAAGTCGAGATGCACTCCATCGCCCCGATATCGATGGAACGAAGAATGATACGAAACTCACGAGTCGGTTTCACATAAACCTGCAAAGGAGGTTGACCGTTCAACTCGATCGCCACGTTCACGACATTACCACCGGCATACATGCAGTAGGGGGGGGTATCCGTCCATCCTCCAGCCAAGTCGATACGCACGGGACTGCGCCCCCAAACAATCTGATCGCGATAGACATTAAGACGAGGCGTCTGTTTCTCATCAGCAATCGTATTGATCAAACCTTCACGCAACAACGAGAATGCCTGCTGCTGTTCCACCATGCCCCGTTCATCTCCTGAAAGTTGCAGCACACAGGCACGAAACATATGGTCATGCACACGCTTCATCAGCGGAGCATCCGCTGGCAAGCCTTCAGGCAACGTAATCCCTCCGGTAACAAATTCAAAGGCGGCATCAGCCAGATCCAACTGATAGAAGATACTTTTATCATGATTGGCAGCAAGCATCAGCCAGTTTTTCTTCCTGAACGCTTCACGTTGAGCAAACAGACGACGGAGATTTGCACAGTCGGAAAGCCCATTTGCAGACATCTTTTCAGCAACATCCCATACATTGCGTCCTTCATCCAGATAAGGTTCAGATACCATCCAGCGTAGTACAATACCTAGCTCTTCCATACTCCGGCAGACAGGAAACAAAGCCGCATTCTGTATGTCGACACACTCCGGCAGACAAACACCCCGCTCTGCAGCCCACTCCACAACAGAGCGTCCCATAAAAAACGTTGACTCATCCATAGTATTCCCTTTGAAAGTATCATTGAAACCGTACGGGCGTGCCACCCAGCCTTCATCACCGACAGGCACGACATCAATGCACACACCGGAAGGGACGTGTAACTCCCAATCGTTCACCGGAACACCCGTAATCACATGCCGATCGGCAAGCGTCCATCGTTTCCCAACAAAACTATTTTCGATCCACAGTTCAGAATTTCCAGAGGTCAGCGGACAAGAAACTTCGGCATTCTGAACAAACATGGCAGGATGTGGTTTCACCTTGCGCTGCATGATCGCCCGCTGGTCGCGCACAAGATTCTGCACCGACAGCGTCGAGGAAATCAGCTCCCGGCTTGTTCCATAATGATAAAACTCACCACCCGGCAAAGGTAAGATAGCGACAGTCAACGCATTCAATTCTTCATCAGTTATACGCGGATGAGTCCCAAGAGCAAGACCAAACTCAGAATATAGGTCATATTCCTTCATCTGTTTCCCATCCGATTCGTAGGAATGCTTCATCAGGAGTTCCACCGCCCGGTCACTGAGCAGCCAGACACCTATATCCATCAGGAAGAGATGCGTCCCTGCCAGCCGTCCCAACTCATCGAGAGTGGGTTTTTGAAGCATAAAATCGAGCTGGTCAGGAGATTTGCGGTCCGACACGAAGACCCCGTGGCGAGTGGCGAGTGCAGGATCCACCCACAAACCATAACAGACAACATCAGCCTCAGGAATCTCTTGCAACGGCTCGCTGTTACGCAGATAAACATCGCCACTGGCAATCAACGTATGCAGCGAATCCGGCGCCTTGCGCATGATCTCCTCATACAACGGAAGTTGAAGCGAAAGGAGGTTCTGAGATAATTTCTGTCCCCTCGCCCACCGGAACACCGGAATCGGTGTCAATATCTTGCCCGAAGGTGCATATCCCGGTAAACGTCGGCTCTGCCCTCCGGCATGCAATAAAATCCGCTTTTCACGCGCCAGCCATTCTCCAGTCGACAACGTTCCAGCAGTATCGTCATCCCGGCGGCAAGCCTCAAGTAACCAAGTTGTTCCTCCACCCGATCCCAGACGGGCACCTACAGGGTCGGACGTACAAAACCAGTCTGCCGGATCGGCATTAGCTATCTCGTGAAAACTGCCAACCAAGTTAGGCGGCAGCGACAATAATTTCTTCATATCCTACTATTCTTTCCGGCAAATGTACTCCTTTCCCCTTTCACTGCGTAAAATTTAATTTAATTTTTACTTTCAGAGGCTGTTTCGTTTAAATTATTATATCCACCTTTGTAGAGGGAATGCACTCTTATAATCACACGACAATAAAAAAAGTTGGTAAATACTAATCCCCTCCTTCATTTCTATTTCTGAAGTATCTTTAGTTATTCATTTAATATTCAGATAGTATGATATACGGTTATGTAAGAGTCAGTACGGATAAACAAAGTACTGAAAATCAACGCTTCGAGATTGAAAACTATTCAAAAGCGAAAGGTTTCCGTATCGAACGTTGGGTAGACGAAACAATCAGCGGAACAACAAGTGTATCGGATCGCCAACTTGGCAGATTATTAAAACAAATTCGTAAAGGAGACACGCTTGTAACAACAGAACTATCAAGGCTTGGACGTAATTTGATGCAAGTCATGAGCTTCCTTCACCAATGTATGGAACGGGATATCATCGTCCTTACAGTCAAAGAACGCTATGAATTAGGGAATAATATCAATAGTAAAATTCTGGCCTTCGCTTTTAGCCTAAGTGCAGAAATCGAACGCAATCTGATTTCACAACGTACCCGTGAAGCACTTGCACGTAAAAAAGCGGAAGGCACGAAACTCGGTCGTCCGAAAGGCAAAAAGACCATGCAGGTCAGGTTGTCCGGAAAAGAAAATGTCATCAAGAAAATGATCAATGAGAAATGCTCGATGAACGAAATCGCCGAAAAATTCGGAGTAAACCGCCAGACTTTGCGTGATTTCCTGCGGAACACATTTCCGGACTGGAGGAAATATAGATATATTAAGTAATCGGACCTTCATGGCCTTAATTGTCTGAATGTTAATCTATGTAACCTTAATAAATTGTTTTTGAGGTAATTTATTATCAGTCAATACGGCATGCCCGACGGGGTAAGATGATCCGCATACCAAATAATCCAATACCTCTGCACGCTGTACCGCCAGCGTGCAGCAGGTTTTGTATGCTTTATTCTTTCCTCCGATAAAGTGAATATTTCCCTTTTCACCCAATTACGAATTGCACATTTCCTTTCTAGCTCCCTTTATTTCAAAATCTTTATTGAATATTATACTACAAATTAACTTATTAAAAATAATTGTTTTACCTTTGACAGATACGTCGAATCTTATAAACAAGCAGTAGGGGGAAGACACATGTTGCCTTGAAATTGAAGAAACGATGGGTTTTGAAACGTAAAAGAGCCGGAATGTATGGGGAATTCCTACACTTCCGGCTCTGATATTTTAGAACCTTTGTCCTATTCCTCTCGAACCAGACAAAACAACCTAATTACTAATCTAAAAATCTAATACCATGAAAAAACACACTACGCTTATATAACCGGAGCATGTGGCAAAAAGTTCACTACGATCCAATAATTGACAAAGAAATCCGTTCCGGTTGTTTAATTCCCGAATAGCCGTTATATTTGTACCTTGGTTTGAAATAAAAATACAGACATTATAAAACATATAAATATATGCATAACTGGTTTGAATGCAAAGTCTCCTTCGAGAAGATCATGGAGAATGGAGCACAAAAGAAAGTGACGGAACCCTATTTGGTCGACGCCCTGTCGTTCACGGAAGCGGAAGCCCGCATCATCGAAGAAATCCGCCCCTTCGTATCCGGAGAATTTACTGTGACAGACATCAAGCGCGCCCGTTTGTCAGAATTGTTCTTCAACGAAAACGGCGACCGTTTCTATAAGATTAAGGTTTACTTCATCACCCTCGATGAAAAAAGCGGAGCCGAAAAGAAAACAGCTGCACAGATGCTGGCACAGGCGTCTAACCTGAAAGATGCCATCGCCGTATTGGAAGACGGAATGAAGGGAACGCTTGCCGACTATACCATCGCCTCCGTTACAGAAACCCAACTGATGGATGTCTTTCCTTTTGACGCCAATAGTGTCCCTGCGGAAAAGAAATCAGAGGAAGAACTGATTGCCGAACAGAAAAAACAGGCGGAAACAAGAGAAGCATGAGCATCACTGAAAATATAACAAGACTGAAAGCATCGCTGCCGACAGGTGTCACGTTGGTGGCGGTCTCCAAGTTCCATCCCGTCGAGGCATTGCAGGAAGCCTACAACGCGGGACAACGTGTATTTGGTGAAAGCAGGGCCCAAGAATTGACAGCTAAACAAAAAGTATTGCCCAGTGACATCGAATGGCATTTTATCGGCCCATTGCAAAGCAACAAGGTAAAAGACATTACCCCGTTCATCCACACGATACACAGTATCGACTCGTTAAAACTTTTGCAGGAAGTCAACAAGCAAGCGGCTAAACATGATCGTATCATCCGTGTCCTGTTGGAGATACATATCGCGCAAGAAGAAGCCAAGCACGGCTTCAGTCCTGACGAATGCCGTGAACTGCTATACAGTCTGTTGCCCGAAGCCCTGCCCTACATCCGGATATGCGGACTGATGGGGATGGCGACCAACACCGACGACACATCTCTGATCAAAAATGAGTTTCATAATATCCATGAACTTTTCACTGAACTGAAAAACTCGGTATTCAAGGGTGACGAATATTTTTGCGAATTATCAATGGGAATGAGCCACGACTATCCGATCGCCATCCGCGAAGGTAGTACGATGATACGCATAGGAACCAGCATTTTCGGAGAACGGGAATATTGAGTTTTAACCATTTTAAAGAGCAAGAACAGATAAGGTAGAAAATAATTCTCTATTTTTGTAATCGTTGAACATAATTGAATCTGACATGATTGACATTAAAACACAATATGCGGGACTGACACTCCGTAACCCGCTTATCGTCGGAAGTTCCGGTTTGACAAACAACGCGGAACGAAACAAGGAATTTGAAAAAGCCGGTGCAGGTGCGATCGTACTGAAATCACTCTTCGAAGAGCAGATTGAAATGCAAAGCGATGTACTGATGCAGGATTCGGATTATCCCGAAGCAGCCGATTACATACGCGGCTATGTAAAGGCGAATCAGATAAACGATTATCTGGAACTGATCCAGAAGACGAAAGAATTATGCACCATTCCGGTTATCGCAAGTATCAACTGCTATAAATCGGATGCATGGATCGAATTTGCCCGCCAGATCGAATTAGCAGGTGCTGATGCCTTGGAACTAAACGTGTTCTTCTTGGAAACAGACCTCACATACAACAGTGAAAACATGCGTGACTTGTATGTCAGCATTATCCGTAAAGTGAAAGAAACTGTTTCGATCCCTGTCATGATCAAGATGAGCAAAATGGTCGGTAATATTCCAGCTGTAGCTCATACGCTGACAGTTAACGGGGCGGACGGAATCGTCCTCTTCAACCGTTTTTACCAACCGGATATCGACATCAACAATATGCAAATTGTCTCAGGTAACGTTTTCAGTAACCATTCCGACCTGAGTGACACGCTTCGCTGGACAGCAATCGTTTCAGGTAAGATACCCGGAATCAGCATCGCTTCCTCTACCGGAGTGCACGATTGGGAAGATGTCATCAAATGCTTGCTTGCAGGAGCCGACGCCATACAGATGTGTAGCGCCGTCTATACACATGGGGCAGAAATTATCTCACAGGTGCTTACCTGTATTGAAGAATGGATGCACCAAGCGCATTATCAGTCGCTTGACCAGTTCAAAGGCAAACTAAACTATGCCAACATCTCCAATCCTGCGATGTATGAACGCTCACAGTTCATGAAATATTTCTCCAACAGAGATTAAACAAACAAGACTCTGTCTCATCCGGCAAAAATTATTTCAAAAGGATGCATGCTTTCAGATAATAGCATGCATCCTTTTATTCCACAAAACACACTCTCTTTTTATTACCAGACAAAATATTTTCCACTAAACATTATTTATATTGAAAATATTATATATCTTTGTACCCATCAACAACATATAAGAATATGGAATCAATTTGTGCAATAAAAGATATATACAAAGCTTTATACCAGTTCGAGAAAACCTTTGCGGAGGTACACGATATTACGATCAATGAGGCCATGTTACTCTGCTGCCTGAAAGACGGAGAAACGAAATCCGCAGGTATGATCTGCGAATATATAGGTCTGTCCAACTCACGCGTTTCGAAAGTGATCACAGCCGTAGAGAATAAAGGTTATATCCGCCGCAACATCAACAAAAACGACAAACGGCAGATGTGCTTCTCCCTCACTCCTGGCGGAAAAGAAAAAATACAGCAGATGATGAATGCAGAACTGTGTTTCGACGGATTGTTTGAGAAACTGAAAACTTGTATGGAAAAAGGTTGAACCTTTTTTTATCCCAATATTTTCTATTAACAAATATGTATAATACAAATAATATTTTTACAACATGAACTACCTGATTATAGGAGGAGTAGCCGGAGGAGCTACCGTTGCAGCACGTCTGCGCAGAATGGATGAAAAAGCCAATATCATCTTGTTCGAACGAGGAAAATATGTATCGTATGCAAACTGTGGCCTACCTTATTATATCGGTGACACGATCAACAACCGAGAAAAGCTATTCGTACAGACAGCAAAAGGTTTCACAGACCGTTTCCGGATTGACATTCGCACGGAACAGGAGGTAACCGCTATCCGTCCGGATAAAAAAGAAGTGGAAATCAAGAACCTATCCACAGGCGAGACATACACCGAAACATACGACAAACTGGTACTTTCACCAGGAGCCGAACCGCTTCGACCGAGTATCGAAGGGATCGGAAGCAAGAAAATATTCACGCTCCGTAATGTGCCGGACACCGATACGATCAAGAATTATGTCAATACTGAAAATCCGAAACGTGCTATTGTTGTGGGTGGAGGCTTTATCGGACTGGAAATGGCGGAAAATCTGCACGACTTAGGTATCCAGGTCGACGTAGTGGAAATGGCCAACCAAGTGATGGCTCCTTTGGACTTCTCGATGGCAGCAATCGTGCACCGGCAACTGACCGATAAGGGAGTCGGACTGCACTTAGAAGATGGTGTCAGCCGCTTTGAAGAAAAAGACGGTGGTGTGACCGTACACCTCCGCAGCGGCAAACAGATCGCTACCGACATGGTTTTGTTGAGCATCGGAGTACGCCCGGAAACCAAACTGGCAAAAGATGCGGGACTCGCCATCGGAGAACGGGGCGGCATCGCCGTAAACGATTATATGCAAACTTCCGATGCCGATATATATGCCCTCGGCGACGCAGTCGAAGTACGCCATCTCGTAACCGGACAGCCGGCCCTTATTCCGCTGGCAGGGCCGGCAAACAAGCAGGGACGCATCGTGGCGGACAATATCGTATTCGGCAACAAAGAGAAATATCCGGGATCAATCGGAACTTCCATTGCGAAAGTATTCGACCTGACAGTTGCCGCAGCCGGAGCAAATGCAAAGTTATTACAACGGAACAATATACCCTATATCTCTTCCTACACACATGGGGCCTCTCATGCCGGATATTATCCGGGAGCCGTTCCCCTGTCCATCAAAATATTGTTCGCTCCGGAAAACGGGAAATTATTAGGCGCCCAGATTGTCGGCTTCAACGGTGTAGACAAACGTATCGAGATGCTGGCACAAGTGATACAGCGAGGCGGTACAGTCCACGACCTGGCGGAATTGGAACATGCCTATGCACCTCCCTATTCGTCAGCTAAAGATCCCGTGAATATGGCCGGATTCGTTGCAGAAAATATTTTGAACAAAAAGTCCCGGATCATTCAATGGCGCGAGCTCGCAGAACTTCCGGCCGACACGATTCGAATCGATGTCCGTACACACGACGAATATAAATTAGGCACGATTCCCGGATTTATAAACATACCGGTAGATGAATTGCGAGAACATTTAGACGAGCTGCCAAAGGAGAAACCGATCGTCGTAACCTGTGCAGTCGGACTGCGTGGTTACCTGGCCTATCGCATCTTGGTACAAAATGGCTTCAAGCATGTGCGCAACCTATCCGGAGGATACAAAACATGGAGCGTAGCGACCGCACCGATAAAAGAGATCGTTTCCCACAAGCCGGAAATACCGGAAAGCACAAGCTATGGATACTCCGATTCCCAGATCAATCTGTTGAAAGTAGATGCTTGCGGACTGATGTGTCCCGGACCTGTGATGCAATTGAAAAAGAACTACGAGGCGTTGAAGATCGGCGAACAACTTCAGATAACTGCCACCGACCAGGCTTTCGGCAAGGATGTCACTTCCTGGTGCAAGATGACAGGTGCAGAGCTGGTTGCGTTGGAAAACAAAAACGGGGTGGTCGCCGCCACCATCCGCAAACAGGAGAAAACAGCTTCCTGCGAGATTTCTCGAAACAATGCCAACAACAAGACACTGATCGTCTTCAGCGACGACCTGGACAAGGCGTTAGCTTCCTTTGTCATTGCCAATGGAGCGGCTTCGACCGGCAAGAAAGTAACCATGTTTTTTACTTTTTGGGGACTGAATGTGATCAAGAAACAGCATAAACCAACAGTCACCAAAGATATTTTCGGCAAGATGTTCGGCTGGATGCTTCCGACACACAGTGGCAAACTCAAACTGTCTAAAATGAACATGGGAGGCGCCGGTAGCTGGATGATGCGCCTCATTATGAAGCGAAAGCGAATCGACAGCCTGGAAAGCCTGATCCAACAAGCCATAGACAATGGCGTGGAAATGATTGCCTGCACCATGAGCATGGATGTCATGGGCGTGCAAAAAGAAGAACTGATGGACAATGTTACACTGGGCGGCGTGGCTTCTTATCTCGAACGGGCAGAAGAGGCGAATGTAAATCTGTTCATCTGATTTGGTACAATTCCTTATCTATCAAAACACCGATGTTTTGATTGCAAAGCATATATGTTTTAAAATCGAATCACCGGTGTTTTGAAAATAGATGCTTGTCGCTACCAAAAACGGTCGACATCCGTTGTCAAACAGATGCCGACCGTTTTTTTACCACCCTATAGCTTTTCTATACTTATTTACTTAATCATATCAAATCCCGTATACGGAACCAACGCCTTCGGAATGCGGATGCCTTCGGGAGTCTGGTTGTTTTCGAGCAAGGCTGCGACGATACGCGGCAAAGCCAATGCGCTACCATTCAACGTATGGCAGAGCTGTGTCTTTTTATTCTCGTCACGATAACGGCATTTCAGACGGTTTGCCTGGTAATTATCGAAGTTAGAAACCGAACTTACTTCCAACCAGCGCTTTTGGGCTTCTGAATAAACTTCAAAATCAAAACAAAGGGCAGCCGTGAAACTCATATCGCCACCACAAAGACGTAAGATACGATACGGAAGTTCCAATTTCTGGAGCAGGCCTTCTACGTGATCCAACATTTCTTGATGAGACTGTTTGGAGTGTTCCGGTTTGTCAATGCGAACTAATTCCACTTTAGAGAACTCATGCAAACGGTTCAGTCCGCGCACATCTTTTCCATAAGAGCCGGCTTCGCGACGGAAACACTGCGTATAGGCACAGTTCTTGATCGGCAACTGCTTTTCGTCGAGGATAACATCACGGTAGATATTAGTAACCGGGACTTCGGCTGTCGGGATCAGATAAAGATCATCCACTTCACAATGATACATCTGTCCTTCCTTGTCAGGCAACTGGCCCGTACCATAACCGGAAGCAGCATTCACAACTGTCGGCGGCATGATTTCCGTATAACCGGATTTACGGGCTTCATCCAGGAAGAAGTTAATCAGCGCACGCTGCAACTGCGCACCTTGTCCCTTGTAAACCGGGAAACCGGCACCTGTGATCTTCACTCCCAAGTCAAAATCGATCAGGTCATATTTCTTTGCCAATTCCCAATGGGGCAGTGCGTCTTTCGGCAGTTCCGTTTCCATACCGCCCATCTTTTCAACCTTATTATCGTCAGCTCCCACACCTTCGGGCACTTCGTCGTAAGGAACATTCGGGATTGTATAGAGCAAGTTCTGCATATCTTCGGCCGCCTGATCCATTTCGGCCTGGATAGCCTTGTTGACTTCCTTGATCTCAGCAACACGTTGCTTAGCAATTTCGGCTTCCTCTTTTTTACCTTCTTTCATCAGCATGCCGATGGTTTTCGAAGTCTGGTTCACCTCTGCCAGATTTTTATCTAATTGATTTTGCGCACCACGTCTTTTATCGTTCAATTCGATCACTTTTGCAATGCTTTCCTGTGCACCTTTAAAGTGTTTCTTTTCCAGACCGCGAATCACCCGATCTGTTTCTTCCGTAATTACTTTAAGCGTCAACATACTTTAATGATGTTTTTTTATTTGAGTTGCAAAGATAATCAAGATTTATGATTTATGATTTATCATCGACGCATAAACAGGGCAACCGCATCAAAATTTTCCAAGATAGTGATTAACATGCAAAGTTTTCTGCAAATCATCTATCACTCTATCACTACAGAGGTTGTATCTGTTGATATTCAATCGTTACAGGCAATGATACAGGACGTTTTCCTCTATCACTCTTCTATCACTCCTAAAACATGGTATTTTTATCATATAACTGAAAATCAACCTATTGATATCTTTTTCCTTTCAAAAAGCATATAGAACAATTGAACAAACAAATGTAAAAACAGGTACAATAGATATTAAATTGGCGAAATACGGTTCTTCGTTCCACAAAAGCCCTCTCTTTTTTCGGCAGAAACAAGCACATAATTCCGTAAACACCCCCATGTTGCCATTCTTTACATCCGGGTGTAGGGAGCCGGTACATCCGGGTGTAAAAGGGGGCAACAAGGGGATGTCCGGCAACTAAAGTGCCTTGCCGGACAATAAAAACCACCCGGTTTCATCTATTTTATAGTCGTCTTTACATAAAATAATCGAGTGATTCACAGGAAATCACAAATTCTTCACCCGGCCACCGGTAAGCCATGTCCGGACATAGTAAGGTTCACTCAGGCTACTGACGATCACACCGTTCGATGTGCTGGTATGGATAAACTTACCATTTTTCAGATAGATCCCGACATGGTTAGGCACTTTCTTCCTTCCTTTGCCCGTCCGGAAAAAGACCAGATCACCTTCCTTCAGGTTGGCACGGCTGACTTTCTTGCAATTATGCTTCAGCATATCAGCCGAAGAACGTGCCAACTGCTTTCCATAGACTTCACGAAACACAATTGCCACAAAACCGGAACAATCCACTCCTTTCTTTGTCAATCCACCCATCCGATGAGGGACGCCAAGCCATCTGGCTCCTTCATTGTATAAAAATATATTATCGCTCGGAGTCAGGCGGACACCATAGAGACGGGAAAGCTCCTTCGGTCCCTTGAAATCCGCCGGCAAGGCAATCCGCTGCTTTTTGCTGCCGCAAGAACCAAGTGTCAGGATCAAAAGTAAGATTCCAATATAAGATGTGATAAAATTTCTACGTGTCATGATGACAAAGATAAGGAACTACCTGAAAGTTCCGATACACATACATCCAAAAATCTATATTCGAGACAAATCATTTTACGATACTCACCATATTTATTTTTTAGGGGAAGCACCAAACTGTCGATATATTACGAATCGTACCTTTGTCGTCAAGCCGCCAGGTAATCCGGTTGTTGCGATCTATTTCCACAAGTTTCGGTTGAGATTTGTCCTTGCTGTGTCCGTTCCAATTACAAAGCAGCGTCGTCCCATTCCGATAGCGGGACAACTCGGCAACAAACAGAAGAGACAAACCTTCCAGATCGCCAGACGTAACCAAACGGCCTATTTTCCAGGTTTTGGCATCTATTTCAACCCAGTGATGTCCGTCACCACATCCGACCAGCAAACATTTGCCTTTTTTCAATTGCTTGACAGAAAAAGGAGTACCACCGACCTTCACACGGTTTATGATCTGGCCGGAAACATTCATCTCAATCAGTTCGCCTGAGCCGAAAAGAGGAATCAAATACGTGTTTCGCCTCGTTTTTTCAATTTGGCGAAACTGGTTATGCACGGTTTCAATACCCGTTTCAAAATGAATTTCCTTGATAGTCCGCCCGTTATTGTCCAGCTCGACTATCCTTGCCGGATGCCCGCAAATGGCAAGTAGGTAACCTCCGTCAGACAGTTGTGTCGCCGTAAAAAGTTCTTCGTTGCCACCGACCTTATAATCCCAGACGACATGCTGCCCCGGTGTGATAAGTCGCGCACCTGCAGTATAGGCATAGAGTATATTCTGTTCCCTTGTCACTTCCACATCGTTACAGTCTTCCCCTTTGCCAATCGTATGCACCCACTCGAAACGGCAAGTCCGCTTATCTATAACCGCAACCTTATCCCAGCCACAACCAGCAATCAGAAACTTTTCACCTCTATACTTCTGCCCGAAAGAAAAAGGGGAATCCTCCAGCTTGATTGCCTGTATAGTACAGGCAATCAAGCTGGAAAGGAGGACATACAAAAGTCTATGGTTCAAAAATCGCTTCATATTCATTCCTTTTCCATCATGACAACACGGAATCCCACATTATATACTTTCTGATAATCCCGGTAAGGCAGACGGAAAGAAGAGGTATTACGGAAAGGACGATCATACCAGGAACCTCCGCGAACGACCCGTTTCACGCCTGGAGCTGCTGCCAGATCGTTCCGCCCGTCATCCGCCCGGTAAGGATAAGGTTTATAAGCAGAACGTGTCCACTCCCATACGTTTCCGTGCATATCGAACAACTCCCAGGGACTGCGGATGTAACGACCGACCGGTTCGGAAACAAAACCTCCGTCATTGTAAGTCGTATCCCGCGGGATCCAATCGTCATACTTATTGGGATTTTCAATAATCCGGACACTTTCATAAAACTTATAGGCAGTACAAGCAGCAAATTCCTTCAGCTTAATATCTCCCATATTGGCATAAGGAGAGAAGTCTGCCTCCTGCCCGCCAAACCAGAACGGCGTGCTGCTACCTGCACGGCACGCCCATTCCCACTGTGCCTCGTCAGGAAGGGTAAACCGAAGTCCGGTCTTCTCCGAAAGCCAGTTGCAATAGTCCATTGCCTGTTGCCAGGAAATGCGTACAGCCGGTTGGTTATCATCGTTCAACGAATAGCCACGCCGTCCGAACTGATAACCGTGGCGATGCTCGTCACGGCTGTCATGTTTCGGATCGAAAGCACGGAATTGCCGGTTCGTGATTTCAAATTGTCCGATCCAGAACGGCTTGTCGATGGTAACGGCAGTTTGCGGCATCTCGTCCGGCTGACGTGTGCTCCCCATGATAAAACTGCCCGCCGGCACTTTGATCATTCTAAGCTCTACGCCAGGAGCTATTTCGATCGTCATCTGGAAATTGCCAAGTGCAATCTGGAGATTTTGCGGTTTGCTCCAAGCCACATAAGGTTTTGCTTCCGGATCATAAAGCGGCCAGCCTTTAAGAGCCGTATCGCCTATGTTTACCATTGGCCGGTCTGGTTTTTCGTAAGCTATTCCGGTTGGCAATTCAGGCAACCATTCCATATCGTGCGCCGGTGCGCCGAACATTTCACGATAGAGTTCACGAAGCCGGCGGCTGTTTTCTGTCCTATCGTAAGTTGAAATATCTTTCCGGCGCCCGTGGAATGGAGCGTTGAAGTCGATCCAACAAGCGAGACGAAGCATAGAGGCTGAATCGAGCTTCACATTATAATGTCCCTTTGCAAGAAGTTGCATCAGTTCAGTCTGGTCGGCATGTACATCCATCGGAGTAAGCATATGCATATCACTCTCAATCCCAGGACGGCGCACGTAGCGGTGCAGATCAGCATACGAACGGGTGAAATGCCCTCCGTATTCAGTGGAAGCACTACCCGATATCTGAGATGTCCAGTCGGTTATCCATTTATCCCCTTTCAGATAAGGACGGCTATTGTCTTCACGGCTATGGCAACCCACACAATAACGGTCAAGCACCGGCTGAACTTCATGGCGATAACTGAAACCACGCTCTTTACCCTGCCATTCCTGTATCTTTTGCGGCACTTTCCCGAAAGCTTTCACCTTTCGGGGGATGGCTACCATGTTCCGATCTTCGTGACAACCGATACAAGAGAGGACTTCACCCGGCATAGCAGTAAACCAACTCCGCATGATCTGCAACGCTTTTCCTTCGGCATCAAGCGGTTGGATGAAGACCGGTGTGTTGGCAGGAACCTGGAAGATTGCCGAACCATCTTCTTCCACATCCACTTCTCCGATAATACGTTTTATATCCCAAGGGCCATCCATGCCGATCGTACCTAAAAGTCCACCTTGGCGCCAAGGACTGAAATCGTACGTACCGACACGCAATTTCTTTACCGTTCCACGGGGAATCCCTTTCAGTCCGTCACCCGCATATACGTCTTGCAAGAACACCGTTCCAGTCGTAAGTCCGGGCTTCACCTGATCAGGGATTACAGGCGGTATAGCCCGTTTCTCCACTAAAACAGGTTCCAGATAGGCGACTCCCTCATCTTCACAGATCAAGGTCATATTATCGAAACTATCCACCAGATAAAGTCCCCAAAGCGATTCGGGAGACGCTTTCATAGCAACAAGAAAATAAGTATCGTTTAACGGCCAAGGTTGCAAAAAACGAGGCCAGCATCCGTCGGCCTGGCGGTCCCTCACTTCAGGTAAGACCTTACGCCCGGAATAAGGAATTTCGGCTACTACGCCATCAGCCTCACGACGTCCTTTATTGACATCGATGATCATGAGACGGCCGCTACGAGGTGTACTGTGATGCCCGGTTACAATCCCGACCATAGCCGAAGGGCGTCCCGGAATAGGCCGTGCATCGAAATAAGAAGTCGGGAAATAGGAGTTGGAACCATAATAGGCGCGTTGGTTCGTACCGTCCGGATTCATCGTGAAAGTAACACGCGAATTGGCATGCGGCAGATCGGCATATTCCCAACGTTGATACAAGATCATGCCATTTTCCATTACCACAGGCCCCCAGTTGCTATCCTGATCGTATGTCAATTGCCGGGTTTTACCGGTAGAAGGATCGTAGCGGAACAGCCCGCTCATATTACTTCCTCCATCCGTACAAGGCAAGCCGAGGAATGTTCCGGTCGAACAGAAAATATAGCTGCCGTCAGGAGCATAACATCCCTCGAAGGAATCGAAATCGCGATATGCTTCGGGGGTTAACTGGTGTGTCGTACCGTCCTTCAGGTTGAGTTCGAAAAGATGCCAACGGTTATTCGTTCCAATCGACGAGTACATCATACGATCACCGTCAAAATGAGGTTCCGGATCGGCAATGATCATGCCTTCTTGAGGTTTGTATATCGTTTTTCGCTCGATATGCCCCGGTTCTATCCGGAAAGATACAAACTCATTCTTCCAACCCTCCGCCGGATGAGGAATGGCAAAATTATTATGGAAATTATCAGGGACAATGCCAAGTGCTCCCCCAACAGCAGTCCGGGCCTTGTCGCCTAATGTCCGCCGAATGGCAACCACTTGTTTGCCTCGGATCAACGGATTGGCAAGCAAAGTGGCGTCCAATTCATGTAGAATGTTTTCTGCCTGTCGGATCGCTTTCTTATCACCTTTACGAATTCCCTCAATTAGCTGAGAACGGTTTGCCTCAAGCTCTTGTAATACTTTCTCCCACTCGGTTCCAGGTTGAAAATCCGATTTATATTGGGTTTGCAGGGAACGGACAGCTGCCTCGAATTTCTTCGGCTGATAATGTTGCAGGCGCATATCCAATCCTCGTACGGCTGCAAAAGAGGTCGTTACCGCTGTTGCCAGTAAGCAAACCATCAGATTAATACTTTTCATGGTTTTTAAATCTTTAGATTGATGTTTGCATGCAAAGATAAAGGTTTCACTTTTCCTAAAGTTAACAATACGTGTACAATACTTTGCAAAATCCGATATATTCTTCTGGAAACCTTTTATCTTTGTCTCACACATTATCAATTAGTCAGCTAATATGAAGATACTTAATAACCGAAATACGCTATCGCTCCAAATGATATATGCGGGCTACCATTGTGCAGGAAAGGAATGGTGCTATGAAAACATAATCAGCCCTTTCTCTCGCCTGTATTTAATAAACGAAGGAAAAGCGGCTGTTTACATGAACAAGAAAAAGTATGAATTATCGCCCGGCGAATTGTTCATTATCCCAAAGTTCACGTTCCATACGTATGAATGTGACAATTTTATGAATCATTATTACATCTGTTTTTTCGACCAGCTGATTGGGGGCAGAAGCCTGTTCGAAAACACGACCATACGCTATCAGCTTCCAGCCAAAGAGATAGACCGGATGCTTATGTTGCGTTTTCTCGAACTGAACCCCGATTGTGCCGTCCGCAATCCGAATCCTAAAACATACGACAATAAAGATAATCTTTACACCGTCAACCAGAGCCGTTCCAATTACGATCTTGTTACCGAGATCGAAAGCAACGGCATTCTTCTACAGCTCTTCTCACGTTTCTTAGGGGAAACGAAGTTTCTGGAACCAGAATCACGTAATCAATATGAACGACTCAACCTCGCACTCAATTATATCGACAACAACCTGCAACAAAGTATTCTTGTAAGCGACCTGGCAGAATTGATGTGTATCAGCGCCGACCATTTTTCCCGTATTTTTCGACGAGTTATAGGCATGGGGCCCAGCCAATACATCCAAACCAAACGGATCGAACGTGCCCAGACTCTACTTTTGACTTCCCGCCTCAGCATCAAGGAGATTGCAGAAACAGTTGGCATTCCCAATCTTTCTCAATTCTCTAAACTGTTTTCCAAACAAACCAATCATTCCCCACGTGAATATCGGGAAACGGTTTAAAAACACGCCTGTTATCAAACCCAAAAAGCGGTACATCCTTTCGGATATACCGCTTTCTTTATCTTAAAACGTATCTTCCTTATGCTTCTGCTACCACTTTTTTTACAGAAACGAAAGAACGGTTTTCCTTGCCTCTACGGAAAGTTACCACGCCATCAACCAATGCATACAACGTATGATCTTTACCGATACCTACGTTCTCACCCGGATGATGAACTGTTCCTCTCTGACGAACGATGATGTTGCCAGCTTTAGCAACTTCACCACCGAAAAGCTTAACACCTAATCTCTTACTTTGTGATTCACGGCCGTTCTTAGAACTACCTACACCTTTCTTATGTGCCATTTCTTCTTTTCTCCTTTAAACGTTAAGCAACAATTTCTTTTACACTCACTTCAGTGAACTGCTGACGGTGACCGTTCAACTTACGATAACCTTTTCTTCTCTTCTTATGGAAGATCAGCACTTTATCACCTTTTACCAGCGGAGACAGCACTTCACATACTACCTTTGCGCCTTCTACGGTAGGAACACCTACTTTAACTTCACCATTGTTGTCAACTAACAACACTTTTTCAAATTCCACAACAGCACCGCTTTCAGCGTTCTGAATGTGATGAACGAACAACTTCTTTCCTTCTTCAGCCTTGAACTGCTGTCCGTTAATTTCTACGATTACGTACATCTGTCTTTTTTATATTTAAACAGGTTATGTCCCGGAGGTGGATACACTTCTAAGCATCACTTGTTTACCTCCTGCAGAATTCAGTGCGCAAAATTACGGTTTCTTGATATATCATCCAAATCTTTTCGAAACTATTTTCCAAAATGATAGCTTCCCGAACCGATCTCGACTTCCATATATCCTTCCGTTGCCGAAACTCTGCGCACACCCGGCAAGTTACCGACCGTCACATTGTATTTCTTCGGAATCCGGACGATCGCCGACGTATTGCCCGGCAAAGTGATATCCCAGCTAAAGTCGCCTCCCTTCTTAGTCCATGCGCTCTTGATCTCTCCATAGACCGAACCGTACGAGGCAGAAACTTCGTCAAGGCCATCAGGGAAAACAGGTTCCATCACCAATTTCTTGAAACCGACAGCATCGGGAGCGCATTTGATGCCGGCCAGGTCTTCGTAGTACCAGATCAGCAGGTCACCAAGCAACATCACATGGTTGGCAGAATTCATGGCCGGATCAGCCGTATCGCCGTTCCAAAGTTCCCAGATGGTTGTCGCACCGTTCTTAATCATATATCCCCAACTCGGATAAGTCTCGTTCGTCAGGATCTTATAGGCCATATCGACCCGCCCGTACTCGGTCAGTCCGCGCATCAGATGCTGGATTCCCAAGACACCGGTACTTACATGTCCGTTAAAATCCTCCTCCGTCTTTTCCACAATATTACTGAAAACTTTCCCTTCATATCCTTCCGGCACAAGTCCGAGACGCAATGAGAGAATGTTGGCCGTAACCGTATTATTGCCATATTCCGCCGTTTCCTTATTAAAGAATTTGGCATTATAAGCCGCCTTTATTTTAGCGGCCAAGGATTCGTAGCCGGAGATATCGGCATCCTGTCCGCAGATACGGGCGAAGCCGATCATCTTGTTCAGCAAATCATAATAGACAGTCGTGCTGAGAATAGCGCCGTCCGTCTTGCGGGCAGGATCCTTGGAATGGATCAGTTCCTGCGATTCGGGAGGCATGCACCAGTCGCCATACTGGTCTTTCGTCATGATATAGTCCTTCATGGTCGCCTCTTCCATATGCGCCATCCAGCGTTTCATGGCCGGATAATGGGCACGGATCGCGCTGTCGTCGCCGAACTGGCGGTACAGCATATCCGCCACATAGAAGAAGGCGGACGGCCAGGTCACATCATCGGCATAGATCGTCCAGTAATTCGGGGAGACATCCGAGATGCTTCCTTCCGGGCTCATGGAGTCCTCGATATCCTGCAACCATTTGTTATACAGCTGGGCATTATTGAAAATAAAGGCTTCGCCGTAAGCGCCCGTCGCACGGTCGCCTAACCAGCCAAGACGTTCATCACGTTGCGGGCAGTCGGTCGGCATCCCGCGATAATTACTACGGATTCCCCAATAAGAGTTCTTATGGATCTGGTTGACCAGCGGGTTGGATGTTTCAAAACGCCCGGTTGTCTCCATCTCGTCATAAATGACATGTCCGGTAAACGCGGACAGTTCCGGTTTATAATCGAGTCCCGAAACTTCCACAAAACGAAAACCATGATAAACGAAGCGGGGTTGCCAACTGAAATCACCGTCTTCAGCCGGAGTATAAATGTCGGTCACCTGCGCAGTACGCAGATTGGCCAGATAGAGCGAGCCGTCTTTCTGTAACAATTCGGCAAACTTCATCGATACGGGTTTACCTTTCTTCCCTTTCAGGTTAACAGAGAGCCAACCGACCATGTTCTGTCCCATATCCAGGATATACTTTCCATCGGGACGATCAAAAACGGCAACAGGTTTCAATGTTTCCTGTACGCGGATATTCGGATTCTGCTGTGCAGTCAGTTTGCCCGTAGGAGCGTCCATCACATCGGGAGTTTTCCATGCGCCGTCGTCGAAGCCGTTCGTATTCCAACCTTCCATCTCGAGGCGGGCATCATATTCTTCGCCATCAAACTCGTTATTTGCGACGATCGGTCCTTTCGAGGTGATTTTCCAAGACGTATCACTGACGACCGTCGCCTGCGACCCGTCTGTATATTCGATCCGAAGCTGCGCAAGCAAACGAGGCAAGCCGAATGTTTTCATTCCCGGATTACGCATAGAGAAGAAACGACCGTTCCCCAAAATCACACCCAACGTATTCTTGTCCGGAACCATCAAATCTGTCACATCATATACATTATAATATATACGCTTATAATACAGGGACGGCATCGGGGCAAACACATCCTCGCTGACTTTCTTTCCGTTCAGGTAAGCCTCATACGAGCCAAGGCCGGAAATATACAGGACGGCTCTTTCCACCGCCTTATCCGTCGTAAACTCTTTACGCAGATATCGAGCGGCCAAGCGTGTTTTATTGTTTCCACCGGCCACACCTATCTCCTCACCCGGATTGGAGAGAGAATCTTCACCGATCCAAGTCGCTTTCCATTCCGAATCATCGAGCAAGGCCATTGACCAGCTGCCGACATCACTCCATGGTGTATCACCTTGGTTTGTCACCAATTTTACACGCCAACAGTAAGGTTTCCCCGATTCCAGGGCTTTCCCGGCATACGGAACCAGTACCGACTCGTCCGAACGAACCACACCCGAATCCCACAAAAGCCCGTCACCGGATTCCAATTGTTCAGGAGAAGCAGCCACCTGTATCTGATAGGCCGTCTGTTTCAAGTCCGGTTTGCCGGAAACAATCTGCCAGGAAAAGCGGGGTTGCGTCACATTGATTCCCAATGGATTTTCTTTCATCTCCAACCGGAGGTTCTTCACTTCGACGGTCGAATCGAATGAACATCCCGTCCACCCCAAGACCAAAGTGATCAGAAGCAATAAAGCTGTCTTTTTCATATCGTTGCGATTTAATCTGTTAATAGCATGACTTCGTTTTCAAAGGAAACGATTTCTTCACAGACACCATTTCTAAAAATGATTTTATATCTTATGATTTTGATAAAAACACTACAAGCCACTCCTAACAACATCTAAAGAGAAACTATGATTGCATGATGGTTATTTTGCAAAATCTTTATAGAGATGATTTTACACTTGATGAGTTTTCGTGTGATTTCCCTGTATTGCATCAGTATCTTTCAATACTTTTCCCTAAAGCTTCCCTCAGGCTTATATCTACAAGAGTTTCATAAACCTCTAATTTCTTTCTGTCCAAATAATTTTTAGCCAAACAGAAATACCTAATGAGTGAGACCAGATTTTTCTATCTGAAAAGATTTCTGTTATAAGTTGTATTCTGATATTTAATAACTTATGCGAACTTTTCGGTCTGATGGGTTACGATTTGCCAACTTGCTGCTTTCATCGGTTTTCTCAAATTTGCTTTTTCAAATAACGCTTTTGTTTGATGCAAAAGTAGCAATAAAAATCGGAAACATATCAAAGCGTCCCATGATTTTTATTATAGGACGTTTTTATCTTAACCGAATATATCCGGTTTAATCGTTGCCTCCATTTTCAGAGAATTACAGGCTATGGCTGAAATTTATACTTCAATCCGTATTCTTCCAATTTGCTGTACAGCGTTGTACGTCCTATTCCGAGCAATTCGGCGGCAACCTTGCGGTTCCCGTTCGCCTGTTTCAAGGCACGCAGAATCCTGTCCTTTTCTTCCATATCATTACGCAGGGCGAAACTGACGGAAGAGGTCGGTTTCGTTACGGCAAGTTCCAAATCCTCCACTGTTATTGTGTCGTTCTCCGTTTGCAGTACCGCTGCCAATATCACCTGTTTCAATTCACGCACGTTGCCCGGCCACGGGTAAGTAAGCAGGGCGTTACAGGCGGAGGCATTGAAACCTTTGATATTACGTTCCAACTCCCTGTTTGCCGTTTCACGGAAGAAATCCGCCAACGGCAGTATGTCTTCTTGGCAATCACGCAATGGCGGTACGGTTATCACATACTCTTTCAAGCGGTAGAACAAATCCTCACGGAAACGCTTTTCATTGACGGCTTTCTGTAAGTCCTCGTTGGTCGCCGCCACTATCCGCACATTGGCGGTCTTGTCCTCCTTTGCACCGATGGGACGGTAACGGCATTCCTGTATAGCACGGAGTAACATCTGTTGTGTTTCCAACGAGAGGTTTCCAACCTCGTCAAAAAAGAGTGTACCTCCGTCAGCTTCCTCAAAGTAGCCTGCCTTGTCGCTGTCTGCTCCCGTGAAAGCCCCTTTCCTATGCCCGAAGAAGGCTGATTGCGCCAATGTCGGGGACAATGAGCCGCAATCCACGGGGACAAACGGCTTGTCCGACAGCTTGCTTTGGGCGTGGATGTGCTGTGCGATATGCTCCTTGCCCGTACCGTTCTCACCCAGTATCAATACACTTAACCGTGTGGGAGCGACAAGGCGTACACGCCTCTTGATTTCTTGGTATGCCTCGCCCTGACGTGTGAAGATAGGTATTTGAGTATGCTTTTTCCTTTCTTGCACCTTGTGCAGTGAACGAACAAGCGGAACGAGCTTGTCCTCTATCAGCCGTTTGGGTATATAGTCGGAAGAGCCGAGCTTCATGCTCTCTACTGCCGTATGCACTTCGGCATAATCGGTCATGACGATGAACGGCTGCATCTTTCCTTCCTTGCGCATCCACCGCAACAGGTCGATGCTTTCGCCGTCGGGCAGGCGCAGGTCGGCAAGTACGATGGCATCATTGTCTGCTTTTGCCAGCAGTTTTTTGGCGGTTGAAATTCGGTAAGCCTGCACGGTATCGAATCCTCCTTTTTTGAGCAGGTTACAGACGTAATCGTTATAGACGGGGTTGTCTTCAATCACATATACTTTCATCTGACTTCCTCCTTCTTTTCCTTTCTCGCCAGTTCCATAATCATGTCACCCATTTTCAATACAGAGTCCACGGCACGCTTTATCTCGTCATTAGAGCATTCCTCATCACGGTGGAGCAATTCATGCAGTTTCCATAATGGTCTGTCCGCACGGATTACCGCCCACGAACTGCGCAGACGGTGTACCTGTCCGTCCAACGCATTGCGGTCGTTTCTGTTTGCGGCTTCCTTTATAACCTGCATATCCTTTCCCGTTTCGGTTATCAGGCGTTCCAGCATCGCCACCTTGTTGCCGTAGGCGAGCAGGGAGGAGAAGTCGGGCAAGTTGTCCGTAACACAATTCTGTTTGACACATTTCTCCGATACTGCCATCAGTTCCGCCATGTCGAAAGGCTTGAATAGGCAGGCAGTAAAACCGTGTGCCAACAATTCCTCTTCGGTACAACTGCCGGATGCGGTCGCCACGATTACGGGAATGGTCTTGGAGTTGCCGATGTCGGATGAACGCAACAGTTCCAACACCTCGTAACCGTTGATTTCCGGCATTTTCAAGTCTGTAATCAACAAATCATAATTTCGTGTGCGTATCGCCTCCATCAGGTCGCCCGTGTTGTCGCATGCATCGCAACGGATGCCGCAGTGGGCGTACATGTCCCTTACCATCGAAAGAAGAATATCGTTGTCGTCCAGTACCAAGACAGAGAATGACCGTTCAAAATGGCTTTCCGGCTTGTCCTTTTCTTCATCAGAAACGCTATCCGCCGTATTCATAGGTATCTCCACCGTGAAACGGCTGCCCCCGCCTTTTTCGCTTTCCAGTCGGATTTTGCCGTGCATCATATCCACAATGCGTTTGACAATGGACAGCCCCAGCCCAAAGCCGTCCTGCGTGGCGGCATTGGAGAGCCGCTCAAAAGCCCCGAACACCTGTTGCTGCTCCTCTTCGCTCATGCCGCTGCCCGTGTCCTCCACGGTGATGGAAAGTGTTTTCCCATTGTAACTTGAACAGAAAGAAACGTTTCCGGCCTGCGTGTATTTGATGGCATTGGAAAGCAGGTTGTCGCCTATCTGCATGATGCGCTCCCTGTCACCCATGAGGATAACGCCCGCATCATTTTCTACGGTGAATTTCAAATCCTTGTTTTCCGCCATAGGTCGGAACTCCGCTTCAAGTACATCCGTTATGCTTTGTAGCCGGAATGGGGCAATGTTCATTCTCTCTTTTCCACTTTCCAACCGAAAGAAACTCAACAGGGAGTTGAGCATGGCAATCATTCGTTTGGAGGCTTGCAGCACACTGTCGGCATGGTGTCGAGTTTTCTCCGTACTACTGTCCCGTATCAGTTCCGCATAGCCGTGTATGGCGGTCAGCGGTGTACGCAGCTCATGGGTGATTGTGTGCATAGCCTTTCTTCTGGATATTATCAATTCCTCGTTCTTCCTGTTGGATTCACGGAGTTGCCCTATTAAGGCGGCTGTTTCACGTTTGTATCGGCTGATACGCTTGACATTCAGGTGGATAATGATATAGGATATTACCAACAGAAGAAGGATAAATCCCGTCAGTCCTCCGATTTGCAGGAAAGACCATTCACGCATGGAGGTTATTTCTGTTTCCCTCCTCAAAAGGTCGGTCTGCACTTTTTCGTCCATCTGCCCGATTAAGGTTTGCAGTTGGCGATTTAGCTCCGTGTTCCTTGCAGCGAGGCTGTCGGCGTATTCGGAGAGTTGGCGGCTTTGCGTCTTTTGTCGTGCTATCACGTCACGGTTCAGTGTGTAGAGCATCGTGGTTGTAGCGGTCGGTTCCGGCTTTTCTTTCTTGCCGAACAGCCTGAACAAACCTTTACGCTTCGTCTTCTTTGGCTTCTCCTGTGCGCTCTTCCATGCAATGACGGGTACACGTTCGGCAATCCGTTCATTGATGGCCTCTTGCTCATCAAGGACTTGCATTATCTGTCGTAAATGCTGTTCCTTGCTTTCCAGTAAGTGGCGCACGCTGTCGATGCGCTCTGTAGGGTAAGATTGCTTGAAACGGCACAGCATACTATCCATCTCCAAACGTTTCCAATGATAGGTCTGCACATCTTCGTCTTCCCATTCCAAGACGGTTTCACCCAAAAGCGAAAGTTCTATTGTCCGGGCATAGGCATGATGTATCTCCTGACGGAAAGCATTTATTTGCTTGTTCTCCATTTCCAATGCTTCAAGTTCCTGCCATTCTTGAAGCCACAGGTACATGATGCCTCCTGCCAACAGGCATACCAACAAGTAGCCTGCGGCAATCATCGTGCGGAAATGTCTTGTGTTGGCGATTTTAAGTTTCATGGGGGTACGTTGCTATTCTTTATTTATAATACAGCCCGTAAGTCTTGTCGGCTTATGGGCTGCGTTTGCTTGTAGAGAAGAACAAGAAAAGGCTATCCTAACATGTCTCTAGTAATCCGTTTGTTTGTAATCTTTTAGGATAATGTTTGTCTCCTTGTCTTTACCGAAATGCAACTTCGGGGAATCATCCCTCTTTATTGGATTTTCGGCAGAACACCCAGTTGATTCAACAGGGAAAAGAAATCCGGTAAACCATGTTCCTTGACTATTTTCCCGTCTTTCAACTGATAGATGTTCATAGCCGTTACTTGTATGGATTTTCCCGTCGGAGGTATTCCCATTAGAGGCTGTGTCTGCGTGCCGCTCATGGTGAAACGTACCATCACCTTGTCCGCTTCCGCAATAGTCTCCTCTATTGTCCAATGTATATCCGGCATGGCTCCACGCATCATGTCAAGTACGGAAATGTATCCGTCCAATCCATGCAATGGTTTCGGCGAGGTCGGGGCATGGAAAATAACTTCCGGTGAAATGACGGTTTCACCAATGCTGCGATTGCCGCTGTTGATAAACTCCACAAAACGCTCCATTACCTGTCTGTTCAATTCTTCTTGTTTCATTTTGCTTCGGTTATGATTGTCTATAAAATTGTCATTTACCACTTCACCGGCTCATTTAGAATCACACCATCGGCTGCATCCTCGGCCGTAAATGTGTTACCGCGATACTGTACGCAAAGCATGACAAGCGGGGCGGTTCCATTGTTGCGCACGCTGCGTTTCCCGTCGGGAGCCACACGCACCACGCTGCCTTCTTCCACGGGGAACACTTGCCCGTCCACCTGAAACTCGCCTCTGCCACCAAGGAAGAAATAAAGTTCCTCGTGTGTCTTATGTGTGTGCAAGAATCCTGTTTCCGTGCCGGGTTGGAACATCTGCATGGAAAACTCTCCGCCCGTTGCGCCTAATGCTGCGCCACCGAACATCTTGCCTGGTATGCGCACGTCCGATCCGAGTTCCAACACATATTCACCTAATTCATTCAATTTGCCCATGTTGATGGCCTTGAAGTTCGCTGCTTCCGCAATCTTTTCAATCTGTTTCATGTTTATTCTTTATTTTGATTAGTAAGTATTCCAAAGTATCTTGGTAACTTTTGCGCTGCAAAGATAATATGCTCTTTCATTATTTGCAAGTAGGCACTTGTAGTTCAGTTAGTTACCTCTAAGTAACCTTTGTTGAAATACAAACGGTTACGGAAGAATATTTTTTTGAAAAAATTTTTCTCTTGGCGATTAAAATATATTTGCTTACCTTTGTAAACTGATTTGAGATACAATATATTATGAATAGGACAACGATAGAAGATGCCTTGTTCCCCGGTTGCCCCATACGGAACATACTGGCACGAATCAGCGACAAATGGTCGCTGCTGACCATCTACACGCTTGACAAGAGCGGCGGAAATGCCATACGGTTCAAGGAGTTACAGCGTGAAATCCCGGATATATCGCAAAAGATGCTGACCGTCACACTCCGCACGCTCGAAGAGGACGGCTATGTGACACGAACGATATACCCCGAAGTGCCGCCACGGGTGGAGTACACCCTCACCGAAAGAGCGAAGTCTCTACTGCCGCACATCAATGCTCTTATTGGCTGGGCTTTGGAGAACATGGACACGATAATGAAAGACAGGAAAAGGGCAGCTTGCAAATGAATAATTAGGCTTTACAATCTCATTCCCCGTTTGCGTTTCTTCTTCCGGCGGAGTATCTCCGCCATTTCCTTATTGGCTTCCGCATCAGCGGCATCGTAAGATGAGCCGTTGCCATTCAGTAATCCCAAAGAACCGCTGAAAAACTCGCCGTGTTCCGTAGTGGATGATGATGGAGTATCAGCCTGTCCAACTCCATAGCCTTTTGCCGTTGATGCCAGTTCCATGCGTTCCTTGTACCTGTTGCTCTGCAAGGCTGCATCTATCTTGGAATAGCTGAAACGCCTGTCCACTTTGGAACCGTTAAAATGGTAGCCATTTTTAGTGAATACGACACCCTGTACCTCATTCGTCTGTCCCTTGTGCTTGAAACAGACCTCCACGCCCTGACGTTTGAGGTTGGCGACAAGCACGTTCCAGTTACCGCATCTGCCGACTTCCCTTTTGAGAATGTCGTAAAGCTCGTATTTGGTCTTGTCCGGTTCTTTCAGGCGGTTGCGCTTGACATTTTCCTTGCCTTCCGACATGTGCAGACCGTATTTCAAGGTAAGCTCTTTACATATACGGGTACTGCGCAGACGCTCGTTCTTATCCGAAATGGTGTTGCCGTTGTTGTCTATACGGTTAAAGGCAATATGCACGTGCGGATGCTCCTTGTCAAAGTGACGGGCGATGAAGAACTGTGTGTCCCGAATGCCCATTCTTTCCATATATTCAAGTGCGATATCTGCCATTACACGATTGGTCAGCCGTGCTTCATCCTCTTTGGAAAAGCCCAATGCGATGTGTCCGACGGGTTTTGTCACCTTGCCGTTCATCTGTGACTGTGCATTGAAACTCATGGCGATGGTTTCCTTGTTTTCCATGAACAAGCCGTTGTATGCCACCACCTGCGTACCCTTGCTCTTGTCAAGAATGTAGTCCACTACACCCTTGAAGTCGCTTCCCTTTACGATTTTCGCCATCATATCCCTGTCTTGCTTATCAGTTCGTGAATCCTTGCTACCGCCACCTTGCAATCCCACCGGGCTTCTGAAAAACCTCCGGCATTCGCTTTATGTGCAAGCTGGTTGAGGTTGTTCGCCATGCCGCAGAGTTGGCGGATGTATCCGGCGTGTTCTTCCGACAGACGTTCCTTCACATGACCGTTACGGAAACATTCCCTCATATATTCGCTCGGCGACACTCCGGCTTCATGCGCCCGTGTCAGCAGACGGAAGTAGTCGGCTGTCGCCAGCTTCACAGCGACACGGTATTTCAGTTTTTCGGTCTCCTCTTTCTTGGGGCGACCGCCCTTGTTACGTTCCTTGTGTTTCTTATTCTGTTCCATGTTTCATTTCTTCTAATTATGTTCCTGACTATACTGTATAGACCAACGGGATTGGGTTACTGACTAAAGTCCGTAACGGGTAGCAAGCGGTTTCGGGACACCCGAAACACAAACTTGCTACCTCACTAATTCTTTCGGATGAATTTCGGGCAGCTCCCGTTTTTCCCTTTTGGAATCTCATAATCCTAATCCTTTTTTCTTGGGTTTAGCGATGGTTCGTGGCGGTGGATTGACGGTTAAATTCTGTCGCTTGCCGCACAGGTAATCGTTCAAATCCTTATATCCGTTGTAGTTTTGGGAGAAGTCCCTGATACGTCCGGCAAACTCTTTTTCCAGTTCCCAATACGCTTTTCTTCCTGCCTCGTCATTGTCAAGCAGACAGTGTATGCGTTCATACCCGTGCAGCACGTTAATGGCTATGGAAACATTGGAAACCGAATTGAGAATGAGGTAATCCTGCCCGTCAAGGTTGGGCATGGTCGGGCAGTTCTTCATCCGCAAGGTGAGGAATGAAAGATAGTCCGTCATTCCCTCGAACACGAGACATTTCTCCCTTGGCTCTCCCTGTTGCCGGATATGGCTGATGCCTTTCGGGGCGATGCAGCCCTTGAAGAAACGGTTGCGTACCTCATAGCCTCCTGCCACATTCGGGAACCCGATGGCGAAATAGGGCTTGCCGTTATGGGTGAAATGCAGTTCCTTGCATTCCGCTTTCGCCAATTGGGTATCTATCCCACGCCCCTGCAAGTAGCGGAGCAATGCCGGATGCGTGAGTTCCCTTACCTCCAAGCGTTGGAAACCCGGTTTGTCTGCCTGTCGCTCTCTAAAAGAATAATAGACAGGTCGGATATGCGGTGTCTGCCGTTCAATCCGTTCCAACAGGTACGGCACATTGTCGGAGCGGTAGAGTTCCTGCGCCAATGCGATGATGTTACCGCCTTTGCCTGTTCCGAAGTCGTACCATTGGTTGAGTTCGGTGTTCACCTTGAACGATGCTTCCGTTTCCTCCCTGAACGGAGATTTGTACCAAAGGTTTTTACCCTGCCGCTTGACTGGGCTGTAGCCCAAACTTTGCAGATAGTCTGCGATGCGTATCTTCTTTGCTTCCTGTGTAGTCATAATCTTCCTATGGTTTTAACGGTGAATGAAAATCGTTGATTCGTTGAACGGTATATGTAATATGCTTATATACATATAGATATATTCTCAACACTCGCTCAACAAACCACTCGCCAAAAGAGAAACCGACAATCGGTCGGGGCTTTATGCTCAACTTCTCTTTTGGTCTGTTGAGATTTTGTTGAGGGTGTATATTGCTTATTATCATTATAGTTATATCCATATTCAACAATTCAACAAAAAGACAATGGATTTACAGCGTTTCAAGTTGCTGTCTTGTGACGGTATAGAAGCGTCCCACTCTCCTTATCGGCTCATACCGACACTCCCGATTGTAGTTCAGTTGGTAGGTGGTATATGTCAGCCCGTTCGGTGCGGGCGTGAGCTTCCAACACTCCTGCAACACCTTCCGTACCTGATGTTTCTCTGCTTTGACATACGTGTTTGACAACAACGTGAGAATGTCGTTGCAGCAAAAAGAGAAAGTGTCGATACCCGTGCTTGCCATGATGTCAAGTACAAGTTCGCCCATCTCTATCTCCAAACGGTTACGGTTACTGCGGATTATCTTCTGCAAGGCTTCGGTATGCAGCAGTGAGGGTGCAAACCACATGCGGCTCTTTTTTTCGGTGGATAGCTGCCTGTGCTGCAAGTGGTAGAGGAAAGCAGGTATCTCCGTCTTCAGTTTTTGCAGGAAGTCGGTATCATCCGACTGCAAGCGGTCTATCTTGCGTACCCAATAACGTGTTTCCCCTGCGTCTATGATGACGGGCAGATACTCATTGTTGGAACACAGCACGAACTTGGCGAAGAAGCCGATTTCATCACGGTCTTTGCCTTTGGCTTCCACCTTGTAGGATAACGTGGTACTGAGGTTCTTCAACCGTTCGCTGTCTTCCCTGCGGTTGAGCAACACCTCGTCCACCACGATAAGGAGCTTCCCTGCCCAATCGGAATTGAACTGGCTGCGAAAATCCTCGTTGGTATTGAATGTCACGTTGTTCTGAAACAGGGCTTTCAGAAAGTTCAGGAACGTACTTTTGCCTGTATTGCGTTCCTCTGATACTAACAGCAAGATAGGCAACTTTTGAATGGGGTGTAGGTATAGCAGTTGCAGATAGTCCATGCCTAATTCGTATTGTTCCCCGAAGATGTGCCGTACCAAAGATTGGATGTGTGAAAAATCGCCTTTCATCGGTTGATGATCTATCGGTTCATAAAGGTTGAGAAATTTACCGATTACGGGGTTGTAGTCCACGTGTTCGGGTACGGTGCAGAAGCCGTCATACTTGGGAACGGTGGCGAGATAGTCCTTGCCGTAGTCCTGCCGCAGAGTCTCGTTGTTCCACACGATGCGTTTCTTCACATAGCCGCCGTTCAGCCGGGGCTGGTTCACTAACTTGTAGAGGGTCGTACCCACTCGGATAAACTTCTCCTTGTTGTTTTCTGATTTACTCATTGTTCATGCGCTTAAATGGTTGATAAATAATCGTGTGCAAAGTTAGAGTGAGTCGCTTGAAACCTTGATACGCAAATCACCGCAGAATGGCGCAAAAAACACACGGAGCGAAAAACTTGCAGCATATCAAAGAACATAACCATAAAAAATCCCGAAGAAACAACCGTTATAGAGGGATGCTTCTTCGGGATTGTCGTCGTATTCGTATGAATGGCAATACGCCTACTCAATTATGTGTATAGCTACATTGTTGGCAATGGGAATACACATCGGTTCCATTACTTCATGTCGTCATATCTATATATTTTATGCTTGATACTTAAGAGCTTCCATTCTACCACCCAACGAAAAGAAGATGCTTGTTTTCTGTTTTCGCAAGTACAATCTTTCAAGTATGGCTTTGCGTACCCGTTCCGCTCCGTACGAGTTGATACGGAAAGCAAGGGCGACTACCATTTCAAGACTGTAAACATCCATGCTGCATTTGTCTGATAAGCGGATATACCGTTGCGCTTCATGCTCTTTCAGTATTCCGCTTTTATGAACAGCCTTGATTGCAGCACGGACGGTTGGGGCAATAACCTCGAACAGGCTGACAAGTTCGGTTTCACTCATCCATATATCGGTAATGTTTTCCGGCATACTGACATTGCTCGTTCCGCTTATTGTTATGATGCTTCTTTTCATTTCTTCTGGCATTTGATGATTAAACAAGTTTCATTTTATCTCCAATTTTACTTTCCAACACAGAAAAATCGTTATCCAATTTTTCAGTTGTTATCTTGGCATAATGCTGCGTGGTGGTAATCTTGGTATGTCCCAATACCTTGCTAACGCTCTCTATCGGCATACCGTTTGAGATTGCCATTACCGCATACGAGTGGCGGCTCATGTGGAAGGTCAATTTTTTGTTTATTCCACATTCTGCCGCTATCTGTTTCAGCAGGACATTTGTCCATCCGTTCCGATATACATTGAACAAGCGGTTTCCACAACGGAACGGTTCATAACGGTCAATGATTTTACGAGCACTTTCCATCAGTTTCACACGAAATGGTATCTTCGTTTTCTGTCGTGCCGATGAAATCCACAGGCTGTCGTTTATTGAGACAAGGTTATCGGTGGTCAGATTCTTAATGTCGGTGAACGATATACCAGTCAGGCATCCGAAGACGAACAGGTCACGGACAACCGTCATTGCCGGGTCGTTGAAACGGTGCGCCATAAGCGTCTGCACCTCTTCCTCGGTCAGGAACTCGCGTTCCTTGTTACCTCCACTGATATGGCAGTTGGCGAAAGGGTCTCTCGGTATCAATCCGTTCTTGTGTGCATGGGAAACGATGGACTTCAATGCAGTGCAGTATAATCTGATGGTGGACTGTTGGACACCCACCTCATTACGAAGATAAATGCAGTATTGGTTTAGGAAATCCTCCGTCAGTTCGTTCATTCCGAAGTCACTTCGGTTATAGTAGTACTTGATAAAATTTGCCACGTGTGTACGGGCGATGGTGTGCTTGTAAAGGGTTTCTCTCACCCTGTCTTTACCTACACGCTTGGCGAAGTCCGCATTATGTTTGTCAAAAGCACGGAGCAGTGTCTCATATTCCGTGCCTATACCTTGATAAGCGTTACGCACCATTTCAGCAGTAACATAGGCTTCTCGGTCGGATATGCGCTGGTAGTGCTTGATGATTTGTGCCTTGATGTTGTCGAGGGCGAAATTGATGTCACGGGCTTCCTTGCTTTTCCCCTTCACTTTGTTCGCCTTGGTATCCCATTGCTCCACTGCAATGGAATACTTGCAACTGAACTGTGCTTGTGTTCCGTTGATTGTCACTCGTCCCATGATGGGAACAATACCGTTTTTCTCCTTGCTTCTGTTCACGAAGAACAGGATTTTGAATGTTGCTCTCATACCAGTTGTTTTTTGGTTGCAAAATTAGTTTCATATGCGCTAAATGGCTGAAAGCAAATCGGTGCAGAATGGCGCAAAATTCATTCGATACTGTAAAAATTGCAGGTTATGCCGGGTTACGATTTGGAAACCTAACCGTTTCTGCAATCTGCGCATCGTTGCATTTTAGCTACTTTGCAAAACCGAGAGAAACACTGAATAAGTCACTGACTGTTAGAAGTATGGCTTTCGTTGACTTTTAATGGCTTTATGCCGTTATTATTCTATTCTGAAAAAACTCTTACCATAGTTCTTGGAGAACTGAGTACATTTAGGAGAGGGTAAAAGAGATTATTATATTATTGGCTCAATAGAAAATCAGAGAGAAAAACTGATCTTGCTAAAAAATGCGATCAAATATCACATTTCTTTAATAAGGATTTGGCTCTTCGTCAATTTAGAGGTAACACCCAACAATCAAAGTTTAATATATGAAGGAGTTTAAATGAATTTTGAAAACAGAGAATGGCATGTTTCTTCATGTAGCCGAATAACGGATGAATAGCCGAATATAAAAAATTAAGGGTTCCTAAACTGATAAAGAACCAAAAACTGTTATATAAATTGCCCGTTGAGGTGGCAAGAACTGATTTTCTGCAAAACCAAAATCTTGATTGTTTATTTACTGTTAAATATATTAATCTTAATAATATTTATTTTTATGTTCATGTTTTTTGTTTAACTTTACAGCCGATATAAGATACTATAACAA
>ERZ1673738.1246-NODE-1246-length-39779-cov-8.569228_pt1 | contig 39779 bp, 50 predicted proteins | sample MGYA00580198_ERZ1673738 | MGnify/ENA primary metagenome ERZ1673738 (study PRJEB41218, sample SAMN15661784) | gut metagenome | host: Homo sapiens | place: Canada: London | collected 2015-08-20/2019-03-30 | study: EMG produced TPA metagenomics assembly of...
GTTCCTCTATCACATTCCTACTCATTACTTAAATCATACAACCACATAAACACTTCCTCTAACTCCATCCACCACTTAAACAACTCCCAATTATCACTTCCATAAAAATCATCCATACACTCTACCAATAACAACCTATCATCCAAATCTTCCACACTCTCCACACCTCTCTTATCACAAACTATTTCCCACAACACACTCTCAACTTCCAACTTACATTCTTCCAAATCATACATCAATTCATTAACATTCATTTTACTTCTCCATCTTTTCTATAACTCTATTTATTTCCTTCCACCCTTCTACTACACCCTTACCAATAATTTCTTCTAATTCCAATTCCCAATCTTCTATTTCAATATAATCTCTCTCCATGTTATACTTTTCTTCTATCACATCTCTCATAGTAATTTCTATACTACAACTAATTCTTCTCAAACTATCCAATATTTCATTATTCATATTTCCCCCTTTCGTTAGATACACCTTATCAGAGTCATTGATAGCTGTCAACAATATTATGGATAATTCTTTTATTCACAAGCGTACAGCGTGGTGGCTCAATCAAATTATTTTACTCGCATTCACCTTCCGGTGAACGCAAATAAAATAATTTGATTCATTCGCAACTATTAGGCCCGCTTCGCTAGTATAGTATTCGCTACGGCTCTTCGTTTCGGGTTCCACCCTCACTTACAAGCCTAATCGCTCATACAGCTAGCGCTGCTACGCTGTAACTGGACATATACGAGCTTGAGGCTCCGCCTCAACTCTTAATAGTGGAAGCTCGCTCATGTTATTCGCTCGAATTAGCAGATACGCTTCGGGACTCCGCCCTTGCTTCTCGTGAGGTGTTTCACCGTTGGTTCAACCATTGGGACAATGTGTCACTCTGTTCCACAGATAATAGCGCTTCACTTTGTTCAGCTATGATGATATGGTTCACTCCCGTTCACCATACCACCAGATCGGCCGCCGCGGGCAAGACGGACCGGCTGATCGTGCGTTCAACCGGGTGTCACTGACAGCTGATGACAGACACCCACTGATTGAGCATTCAGGAGTCACCCGCAGTCACCTACCCCCTGATTGAGCATTCAGGAGTCACTCGCTATCATTAGCTGTCACTGACCCATGAGGGTTGCCCAGGTCCTTAGGCGCCCAGGTTTTAGCGTGTACAAAGTCTGCCATACATGATAGAATGAATTGCAGGACAACCCAAGTCCTCAACCGCACCCGTATAGAGAAAGCAGAAAATATTTTTAAATTTTATTCAGAAAAGGGTTTACAACCCTCTAGAATAGGCGTATACTGAATTCAACAAATGAGCGTGATGACGCTAAATAAATTCTAACCATTAGGAGATCTACCATGACCATCAACGAACTCAACAATCTGTCGCTCGAAGCCCTCAATGCCCTCTCTCATGAAGACTTGGTTCTCGCGGTACAGACGTATCAGCAGAAGTTCAACAATCCTGATTCTATTAAGAACAAGATTCAGGCAGCCCTCGCCAATGGCATTCATATGAGCATCAAGGAACTTGCTGAGACCTGCAACACGTCGCCCGCGGTCATTAGCTCCAATTTGTCCTATCTCAAGAAGGCGGGCATCATGATTGCCACTGACCCGCTTGGCAAGAAGTTCATTTGGGAAGCTGCTTCTTAATCAGTAAAAATTCTTACTTTCAAGGCTCGCATTTCACGATGCGGGCCTTCTTTTATACTCAGGATTCGGGGACTCACGGATCTGCTCTTTCAGAAAAACTCTCGGCAAAATATTGGCAGAACGGAGGGAGAAAAATACTCAAGCGACGCGGAAAATCGCTTAGGCCTCCGCACTTTCATTTGGGCATTACATAAGCCCTTGTATTTATTATATTATTTTATTATTATAAAGTAATAAAGTGATAAATTAATAAAAATAAATTAATAACCTAGTATAAAATTAGTTCTAAAGGATATATATAAGGGGGTTTGTGGGGAATGTGTCGCTTTAAATCAATTTCCTCCGATTCTCATATATTTCAAGCACTTATACCTAATTGGGAATTTGTAAGAGATTTACTCAATTTATAAGTACTTGAAATTATTACACGCCAATGTTAAGATGCCCGTAACTCCAAGGCATGTTCCAAGTACAAGAAATAATAAACTAAAAAAAAACATTTTACAAAATGAAAATGATATGGCATAATTCAAAAAATTATGAAAATTTGATAAATAATTTTCATAATATTTTGTTGCACAAACATCAAATGGAGACGTCTATGGTGCCCTATTCTTTCACGACACAAGAGCTGATAAACCTGATACAAAATGTCCGTAGCGGTACAAAAAATTTAACGTCCCAGCAACAAAAAGATGCTATTATGCTCTATTTATTGGGGTACCCAATAGCGTCAATAGCCGCGCACATGAATGTGCCTAAGCACCATCTTTATCCTTTTTTAAAAGCATATCGTGTGGCAGAAGGTACCCTCATGAATGACGCTTTAAATATTATTCGAACAGGTGGATTTTATGATAGCATTGAAAAAGCTATAAATATAACCGAGGTAAACTAACAATGGCTATCAACACACAAAATATCCCTGTTACTCTAGCGTCTATTCCAAATTGGACACGATCCACTGGCGCGGATAATTCGCCACAGGCTAAGGTCCCACTGTGGGCAAACCCTCAAGATGCTCCGCGTAGTGAAACCGGTCAAACTCTTATCTCTCTGCTCCCATTCCTGACAGAGCATCCGACATTCAACGCAGGAATCTTTACGTCCATTTATAATCAATTGATTGTGGTGGACTTGGACGACCCCCAAGTTTGTCAGCGGTACCTTGACCAGCATGACCCGACTCTTACCTCGCTTCTCCCTAACACATATACGGAGTTTTCTTTAAACAATAAGCTGCACCTTTACTACCTGTACCAGAACAAATCGTTTCAATATCCGGCATATTGCAAACATCCCGTTCAAACTGCGCTGGGCGAGGGGCAAACATCAATTCATAGCAATTTCATGGTTGTGACAGGGAAGGTGGCACCAATTTCTTCGCCTACTCTTCACGTTCTGACTGATGAAGAGTTTCATGCCATCACTGACCTTCCTACCACATACGAGGAACGCGCACAAGCCCGTAAAACCGCTCTTATACCTTCTACTACCACCAACTCCACTGCAACCATTAACTCACCTGAGGAATTTGATGAGCTAGTCCAAGCACTGAAACTTATTCCTCTTAATCAATCACCTAAAGTCAAGCTCGCATGGGAAGCCTTAACTGGTCGCACTTATGAGCATTATGACTTTTGGTTGTCAATTGGGATGGCCTTACACTCATCAGTTTCGCAAAAATTGACGATGAAGGCGGCTATGTCATTTGATGAGTGGTCCGCTACAGATCCCACACATTATACTGGTAGCGATTCATGTATTCAAAAATGGTCGTCATTTAACGCTATACCTCATGATAGATACCTGACTAAAGCTACAATCTTTGCTCTCGCTCAAGAGCTTAGAATGCAATTCCCTGTCATGAAACAAACAACAAAAGGGGCTAGAATTCCAGATATTGAGGCGATAGATAACTATCTTTACTTTATGAAGTATTATGACCTCAAGATCTATTCTGATTTTCAGAACTATTATATTACTGGAAATGAGGAGATCCTTACAAAGCACTTCAATTCTCCTTTTATTCTCCCACATATGATGGGACCGTTTGATGGCAAAACATTTAAAACGCATCTCATAACCATGATACAGCGGTCGATGTTTCCTAGCTCTCATGTCACTCTTAAGGGAGCGCAGGCCATATGCAAGGTGCTGTTAGAACAGGCTATCCAACCTAATATCTTTGATATGTGGTTGAAGTCAGACGACTCATTGACACCCATATACTCCACTAACACGCGGCCACTATTGCCTGTGCCACCACGCACGCCACCTCACACCTGGTCTCCTACTCTTGACCAACTCATGACCTTTATTGAATTTGATGAGGCACAGGACCTGGAGGTGGCACGAGCCATATTTTATGCCTCATTCATGCTTATCATAAAACTCAACTGCTTTCCCAATACTGGGATAGACTCTGCGGAAGGCTTTCTTTATTTGACCGGGCCTCAGAGCTCATACAAGTCCACATTTTGCGAGTCTCTGGTGCCTCAGGCGCTTAAGAAATACCTGGTCAGGTCTCTCACAAGCGTCATACGTAGTGAAAAAGGGCTCCGGGACTTCCAGTTGGCTCTCGCTGCATCATCTTTTTTAGTGATAGACGAGGCAGAGGGATTCATCAACTTCCAGGAATCCAGCTCTCAGTTTAAGGCCATTATGTCAAAAGCATGGTTGGATGTGACACCAATCTACTCTTCAGACTCTATACGCCTCCAGCGCAAGGCCTTTGTATTGGGCTCATCCAATGACTATGAGCAGCGGATGATGCGCAATGGCACTCGCAAAATGTGGTGGGTGCGTGTCCAACATATTCATACTGAGGACCTCATATACTTTAATTGGCACGCCTTTTATCGCCAGATGAAGCTAGAATTTGAGCAATTGGTAGCACAAGGTAAGCAGCCCTGGATTCTTCCTCAAGACATAATGAAGCAGTTAGATGAGTCAAATGTGCAGGGTACAGCCATGACTGAGGTCGATATGATCTTGAGAGAGTGCTTCCCGATTGATGATTCATTTGATCCAAGAGAAATACTGCTCAATATAACCAATGTTCAAACGTCTAAATTGTTACTAACAGCCAAGCAATTGACTACTCTCATTCAGATGAGATGGCCAGATTTTCGTGGTAGTCTCCCTGCAATAAAGAATGCTGCACGTAGATATGCCATGGAATACTTACAAACTGGTGTTTCGCAATCGGTAGTTTTAAATAACTCTTCAGCACGTTTTATTGATGGCGTAGTACAAATAGGCGCAGGTCGCACTCTTAAAACCTATTATGTGGTTCCATGGACAGAAGAAGAAGTACAAGCCAAAGCCTTTAAAGAGTTCATAACCAAATAAATCAACTAAAAATAATGATGTTATAGCAGTGTACATCAAAACAGATTCGTGCTATTCTATATTTATGAATGAAACGAATAGGAGGCTTATTATGAATAGCACGAATCTGACAATGGAAGAACGGGCACAAATTCAGTTTTATGCGCATATGGCCTTAGAACCAATGGATGATCAATCTGCAGTCTGGAATTCTATTCCTGAGGCAGAAGGTTACAATTGTCCTTATTCTAAGCATGTTGCAGCGCTCCAACAGCGCGCAGATGAAGACACCTGGGGACGTATAGGCGGAGGCCTGCAGCATTATTTTCTGCTTAAGCTCCATCATTTGGACAATCAGAAGGCCCATTCCGTGGCAAAGGCGTGCAAGATATGTCTATGGTAAACTGGACTCGGCTCTCATTCGTGGTGTTTCATAGCGCGGCAGTGGCGTATATTTTCATTAATGATTGGCGTAGTGCCTTCTTAGCAGTCATTGCGCCGATCATACTTAAGAGGTGTTACCCTCATGATTAACCTCCGATTTTTCTTCTCGTCCATTGGCGTTCTCCTCATTATACTGGCATTCACATGCGACATGAGCCAGCATGGGCAGGCGCTGAGCCTAGGTGTAGGCATCGGTCTCACCATTTTCGGCGGTATGCTGGAGGACTACTGATGCTGTACCTATGTCATTTAATAAATGGCAGGGGCCAGGATATACTAGGCAACAGCAAGTGGGTGATCAAGTCGCATAAGGCACACATGGTTGGAGATCTGCTTTTAGCATGGCATGACGCCTATGGCCTGTGCAGCTTCTCGGTACAAGGCTTCTATCTTCGCAACGATAACCTTGAAAGTATAGCAATTCCTGCTGTATATAACATGTTAGAACTAAAGGAGCTTCTCGATGAGTAATGCAAAGCACGCCAAGTATTCCCCGTCTCAGTTGTCTCGCATCATTGCATGCCCAGGTTCTGTTTTCATGAGCGAAGGAATTGAGCAACTTCCGACTTCGCCCTACGCTGCTGAAGGCACCATGCTCCACAGTTATATGGAGCAGTATATTGATTCCAACACCATGCCTGATGTGCGCACTGATTATAAGGTCCTCTTGGAACGGTGCATGGACTACCTCACGTCCATTCGTGACAACAACAGTGCGATCTTTACTGAAATGTATATGATCTCTGCCGTTGAAACAGACGTGGCTGGTACTGCTGACGTGGTGCTGATCAATCCTACCACGTCAGCAGCACACATCGTTGACTGGAAGTTTGGCGGCGGCGTGCATGTGGCTGTGCTGGACAATCCTCAGTTTCTGGCATATGCGTGGTTGTTGTTGGAAAAGTTTCCGTCTATTAACCAGGTGACTGTGCATGTCGCGCAGCCTCGCCTCGACAACTTCGATTACCAGACTATGACACGAGAGTACGTGGATAACTGGTACAAGTCCGTTCTTTCGCCGGCTCTTAGAACAGCAGAACGGATTGACAATCCTGTGCTTAGGCCATCTCTTGACGCATGCAGGTGGTGCAGAGCCAATGCTGTGTGTCCTGCACGCCATGCCCAGGTCAATCAGCAAGCCGCTGAAGCCTTCGCCATGTACGCGGATATTGAGGCGCAGCGCGTAGACCATAAGAAGATCGCGGAATTCTATGCCAAGATTCCGTCTCTTGAAAACGCCATTAAGGCTGTCAAGGACTATGTGCGTACCCAATGTTATCTGAAGGGGGCAGAAGCTATCCCAGGTTACAAGGTAGTCCAGGGACGAGGGTCACGCAAGTGGTCTGTATCTTCTGACCGTGTCATTCAGTTCATGGAACAAAAGGGCATCGATGCCGGTGAGCTGTTTGACGCCGACCTCAAGTCTGTAGCGGCCATTGAAAAGCTGGTTAAGGGCCTTAAGACTGACCCTGAATTCAACAAGCTCTATCAGACTGAGTACGGCGCGGCATCTATTGTGCCCGCTTCAGATCCACGTCCTGCTATAAGTCTCACTCGAGACGCGGCGAATGTCTTTGCATCCGTGGCAGATACCGAGGAGTAGCGATGAATAGATGGACATTGTGGAGCAAGCAGCCGCCTACGGATGCCAAGCTAGTATATCGCTGGCGTATCCCCGCACAGAAGATTCTGGGACTGGTCATGCAGCCGGAGTGGTCGGATAAAATCTTTTCCTTCCCATGCAAACCTGATATTTATTGTCCGAGTTGTGCGAAATGGGATGGGTGGAATTGGCATATCCCCAATGGGCTGGAATGGCGCGTTGCGTCGCCGGATGAGCCGGAAGGGGAAAAGGGAGTCGTATGGGGCGGCCTTGACTTGCTTCCATGCCCATTCACCGGGAAACTTCCGACTGTAATCTATCATGGTCGATATATCGGTGCTCCACCATACCATGCTGAGTGGCTTGGCATAGAATCGTATATTGTAAGATCTATCGGATGGTATAGTGCTAAAGATATGCGCGACGCATGGAATACGCGTAAGAAATAACTAAGGATGTCTGTGCATCTGTAATAGACATGGAGGAGTAACAATGAAAGCGCAGCAAGACTACGCATATGTCAACCTGGAAAGGCATTGCATTGTCTGTGGTAAGAAAGGCACTGTAGCATGGCTTAATGACGACAATCCTGACGAGGTGTATGATACTTGCATGTGTGGTATGTGTACCTTCGGTTCTGCTGAAGATGATGACTACCATACATGGGCCTGGGGTGCAATCAACGTTAACACCAAAGAGGTAACTGAGGTATGAAGCTCTATTATTACGGCGTAAGGTTCTTCAAGTATGCGGAAGGAACTGACTCTGACCATATGTCCGATAAAGTATACTCATATCAGGCCACATTCAAGTGCAATATCGGCGACCTGGTGGTAGCTGAGTGCCGCGATGGGTATAAGATTGTCAAAGTCGTAGCCGATGGATTTGAGTATAAGGAAAAGGCTTCGGCGTTTCTTATCTGCAATGTTACCAATCATATTGCAGACGTAAATGCAGCACGTAATTTTTTGTTTCGTATGACTGCGCTCAGAAAGGCCATGGAAACTCGGCTGACCGAGTCCAAGTTCCTTGAAATGTGTTATAACATGGCAGAGCAAGATCCCGAGCTCAAGCGTCTTTTGGATGAATACACCGCTCTTTTGCCTAATGTTACTGAGGAGTAACATAACTTTGGAACCCTATACCCGACGAAATTTTTTCGAAAAAAGGTGAAAAAAGGGTTTACATCAAGATGAAATTAAGGCATATTAAATTCACATCAAGCGCACAACGCGCCTAAAACCAACACAGGAGCATTATCATGGAATTTGCCAACAAGCGTGAACACACCCTTTGGCTCATCGAACAGGGCGGCGCCACCAACGAGAGCATCGAAGAGACGGTCGGTATTTCCAACAAGAGCCGCGGCACGATCTTCGCCCAGTTGCGCCTCATGGGCAAGTATCCCATGGCTGACGAAAACGGCGTCTATCGCATCGGTACCGCTGATGAATTCGAAGCCAAGAAGGCCGCCGCTGCTGCCAATCGCAAGCCGACCAAGACCCTTACGCCTGAAGAAACCCTCGCCCGGGCTAAGAAGCGCGAAGCCAACGCTGCCAAGGCATTGACCACCGCCGGCGCGCGCCTCAACATGAACCCCGATTCCCGTGAACTGCAGCTGCGCCATCGCATCGCTGAGCTTGAGCTTGAGCTCGCCAGCGTGCTGCTCTCGGAAGTTGAAGGCCAGCCGAATCAGGACCTGGACGTGGAAATCACCGCTGATACCGCGGATGAAGAATTCGTTTAAGGTCCAGTCATGAGCATGGCGATTACGACGGAAGCCGCTTTAATCACGTCATAATCGCCACCTTATGGCTGCCCGCCCGAGTATAAGGCTGTTCTCGGGCGGGCTTTAAAAGGCGTCTTAATCTCCAACAAATGTTGTAGAGAGGTCTAATAATGCCGAAATACGATTCTGGGAAGCCGCAATTCTCGCTCATTGACCCCAAATTCATGCTTGAGTTTGCCCAGGTCATGACAATGGGCGCGGAAAAATATGGCGCGGACAATTGGAAAACTATTGAAAACGCCATCCCGCGATATAAGGATGCGCTTCACCGCCACATGAATGCCTTTGAGCGTGGTGAGATGGACGACGAAGAGTCTGGCCTTTCTCATCTTGCGCATGTTGCAGCTAATGCTATGTTTCTGCATTGGCTCGCTCATAATCCCCAAAATGATAGTGCAAAGTCTGTCGAAATGGGGTGCAAAAATTGTGTGTATAACGCACTGAGCAACAATCTTGTCACCAATAGCAAGTGCGTTGCATGTACGTACTACAAGAACAATGGTAAGGGTGACAACAACTTTGTAGTCAAAGATTGTGGACACCCTTATGACCATGCGGTAGAACAGCTCGTAATTATGGGCTGTGATACCTGTGTATGGTCTTCTCGTCCTAAGGGGCACATGTGTAAAACATGCGACGATGGCGATAATTATGTGAAAGCACCACGCTTTCGTGGTTTGCGGGTCTATCACCCTGTTTACTGCACAATCGAAGGAGAGCAAGAAAATGCTGAAGCCGTATGCCCCGAAAGCCCAAGTAATATGGTCGACCCCGTATCCTGCAAATATGGTTGCCCTGGCTGCCCAGCAAACGATGAAGAAGAACCCCGAGATCAAGGGAAATCCGAGCGCTCTATTATCATTCTTGATCTCGGCTGATCATCTCAATCCTGTGGAGCATGCGGTCATTTGCTTCCGCATTACCGACGTATCTCGGGCTTGCTTTGATCAGTATGTGCGGCATCGTATTGCATCTTACACGTCCAGCAGTCAGCATTATCAGGACTATACATCCTATGACTGCTTTGTGCGTCCTTATATGGTCAATGATGAACGCGTACAAAAGGCGCATGCTGAAGCGGTAAACGCATATGCTCTTCTTATGCAGGATGGTGAAGCAAAAGAAGAAGCTCGTATGTTGCTTCCCATGAGCGCCGGCGTCAATGTGGTTGTGACCATGAACGCACGCTCACTCATTAACTTCTTGCAGCTCCGGCTTTGTCGCCGCAACGTTCAGGAAATGCAGATGTTGGCTGCGGCTATACATACTATGTGCCGCGACTGGTTTCCTGAACTGTTTTCAATGATCGGGCCATACTGCTTTATGCACAATGGCCGCTGCAACCAGGGAAAGATGTCATGCGGATCTCCCGTCACCAGTATTATATCCAAGTAGCTACGGCAGTCGCGCAGCGGTCTACTTGTATTGACAAGCAGGTCGGATGCGTGCTGGTAGACGAGAGCACTGGCAATATCTTGTCTACCGGCTACAATGGCAATCCGAAAGGCGTGTTTAACTGCTACGATGAGAATTGTTGTGTTAAAAATGACGGCTTGCCCTGCTATGCTGTGCACGCCGAAATAAATGCACTCATTCAGCGGTTAACCAATGTGCCTTTTGTGGCGTATTGTACACTCGAACCATGTATCCAATGTACTGCGGCACTTATTAATGCTGGATGTACTAAAGTGCTGTTCGTGAATGAGACCAATCATAACAAAACCGGTCATGGTTTGTGGTCACGTGTACGACCTGAAGATACATGGATACATATGGGGCTTAGCTATGGAAACTGAAAAGTCTCTCACTGCGGCAGATATGTTCGCGATGATCAAAGAGTATCATGAGATCCTTGGTTATCCGATTGCCAAGGAAGATCAGAACTCTACTGTACGGTCTGCTATTGACCGGCGCGATATGAACAATCAACTGATTGCGGCGCTTCATAATGAAGTGACCGAACTGCAAGAATCTACCCCTTGGAAGCCTTGGCGTCCGTTGGGCTATAAGTCCTACAATATGGACAACATGGCGGAAGAGGTGGTCGATATACTTTTCTTCTTGGGCGCATTCATGGAAAACAACTCGCTGTCGTGGGAGCAAGTTGAGGATGTGTTCAAGAGAAAGATGCACATCAATTATGAGCGCATCAAACTTGGCTATAGCAAAACTCGCTAATGTCAGACTGCACGCAAACATTCTGACAAACCTCAAACTGACAAACTGGAGATTATTATGGCTATCACTCCCGAAGTTCGCCTTACGTACGTGTCCGTTGATGAACCCAAAGCCAACCCGAGCGGCGTTCTGAAGTACTCTGTTGGTATCCTGATTCCCAAAACCAACAAGGACGCCATCGACTGGTTCAAGCGCCAGATCGACACGGCCATTGAAAAGGGTATCCAGAAGGGCAAGTTCAACAAGGCTGGATCTCAGAATCCCACGTTCAAGTATCCTCTTCGTGATGGCGACGCCTATTACGAAATAGCTACGGATGACAAGAAGGATTCGCGAGCCGCTTATCGCGGCCACATGTTCGTGACGGCGTCTTCCAATGACAAACCCGGAATCGTTGACCGGTATGCCAAGCCCATCTTCGAAGAAGGCGCGATTTACAGTGGCATATGGGCCATGGTTGATTGCAACTTCTTCCCGTTCAACAACAGCGGATCCATCGGCGTCGGATGCGGATTGAACAATATCATGAAGCGCCGCGACGATGACCGACTCGATGGACGCTCTGGCGACGCTACATCGGTATTTGCTGGTGTAGCTGATACTGAGCCGGCCGGCGATGAAGATCTGCAATAACTAATACAAAGGCCGGTAACACCCACGAGTTATCGGCCTTTTTTTTATCCACCTTTCTACAAAATTTGTAGGAGAGATTATGGCAATTGTTGAAAAAGGTGATGGATGTTCTGCAGGGATATCCAAGTTTTGGAGAAAAGTTATTGGCACACCACCTGCGTGGGAAGGGTGTTGTGACAAGCATGATGAAGCGTACAACTGGGGTGGCACTGAAGCTGACCGCAAAGAAGCGGATAAAGCTCTCAGGGACTGCATGAAGCGCATGGGGCATGGCATTCGTGCACAACTCTATTACATGGCTGTACGCGCATTTGGCCGCAGTCATTTCAATTATCACTAATACGTAATGGGAGTAGCCTCTATGCACATATATCTTGACTTTGAAACAGGTTCAGATGTGGATCTTATGGTAGAAGGTCGTGCGCGATATATGCACCACCCTTCTACCTATGTCCAAATTTGTTCCTTTCAAATTGATGACGAGCCAATGATAACTGAAACAGTGCATACTGGCTTTCAATCATTTGCTAAAGCGATAAGTGAATATGTCATAACTAAGCAAGCAAAGATTGTAGCTTTTAATGCCCAGTTTGAAATGGATGTCATTCATTATATACTTGGCTTGGAGGTTACTCCCCATGATTTTATTGACGTTCAGGCGGTCTGTGGACGATATGGCTTGCCACAGTCTCTTGAAAAAGCTACAGCGGTCATGTGCCCACAGCAGATTAAAGATTCTGCGGGTTCTTCTCTCATTAAACACTTTTGTACCGTACCTAAACATCTCGCAAGTACCATTCTTACAGGCCCTCAGTGGGACCGTTACGTCATGTATAACATGCAGGACGTTACTTCTACTAAGGCACTATTGGCTGCACTGCCCTCTTCTTCTCTTTCTAAACGAGAACAAGCCATATGGGAACTTAACTGTGATATTAACGCGACAGGGCTTCCCATGGCGGTTGATGAAGCAGCCAAGATCCTTGAAGTAACTACTGTGTATATGGAAGAGCAGAACAATATTCTGCCAGACATTACCAATGGCAAAGTTACAAAGATAACTCAGGTTAAACGCATAAAAGAATTTATCAATGAGGTTATGGGATATGAATTCCTGGAAAGCCTTACAGCTGACAAGTTAGAAAAGGTAATGAATGATGAACACTTTCTTGAATTGCCTGATTCTGTTGTTAGCCTTATTGAACTGCGCGCTTCCCTTGGCTTGTCTTCGATCGGAAAGTATAAGCGCATTATGTCTATGGAACATAATGGCCGCATGCACGATAACAGTCGATACTACGGTGCCCACACCGGTCGCATTACTGGTATGGGTTTTCAGTTGCTTAATCTCCCTCGCGCTAGTGTTAAGGACGTTGAGTCCGAGATTGCAGCGTATTTTGATTTTTCCATATGCGAGCGTAATCCTGTTAAGTCTGCTCGTGCTCTCATTCGGTCAATGATTAAAGCACCAGATGGTAAATATATTCTGGCCGCAGACTACTCTGCTATTGAATATATTTTACTTATCTGGCTTGCTGAAGATTATGTGGCAGTACAGCGTTTCGCTCAAAAATTCGATCAATATATCGATATGGCCGCAGAAATCTATAATACGACTTATGAACAAGTAGTCAAGGACCAAAGGCAAACAGGTAAAGTTGGCATTCTTGGTTGTGGATACGGTATGGGCGCACAAAAGCTTATTGCTTATGCAGAACGTATTGGCGTAATTCTTTCTATGTCTGAAGCTCAGACCATTGTTCAGGCTTATAGAACTAAGTATCACCTTGTTGTGAAGATGTGGTACGCTCTCATGAAATGTGCAATGAATGCTCTTAGAAATGAGGGATATACCTTTACAACAAATCGTGTTCAGTTTAAGGTAGTCATTGATCGCAATGGTCATCGTTGGCTGCAGATGCTTCTTCCCTCTGGCCGCGCTATGTATTATTATGACCCTAAGATCGCCCCAGGTCTCTATGGCGATACTCTGTCATATATGGGTATGAACCAGACTACTAAGACGTACATGCGGCAGTATAGCACTCCAGGTAAATTGACAGAAAACGTCATTCAGGCATTGGGCCGGGATATATTGTATGATGGCAAATTTAAGTGTCGTGAAAACGGCTTAAATATTATAGGATCTATTTATGACGAGGTAATATGCGAAGAATCTTTCGAACACGACCCAAAAGAAAGGTTGGCTCTTCTCGAAACCTGCATGTGTCACACCGAGCCCTGGGCGGAGGGCTTACCCTTGAGAGCCGAAGGTTGGTATGGGCCGCGATACAAGAAGGCATAGACAAAATTGATGGAACTTATAATGACTACCTGCGATGGATAGTAAATAATACTACCATGCAATTTATATCTGGTAGCGCGGTAGTCGACATGGGATTGGCTAATGAAAGATTAGAACAGCTTCGCGAGGAGGCTATCTGTGAACTTGTCCGACGAATTGAAGAACATATCCCAAGACCCTAAGGTGATTTACCCCAATATTGATGCTATCATGTCCAACTGGACGTACATCAATATTTTTCTCCAAACCAAAAGCATAGACAAAGATGGCACGCTCTTGTTTCTTAAGTATGAACTTGAGAACAAAAGGCGTACGTCCATCATTCATCGGCTTTTTACACGTTATATTTCTTTCAGGAAGGCAGAAGAATGGAATCACCTTTTGCATGCATTCGGACTCGAGAGATAAGCATAGAAGGCTATCTCAAACAAGAGGTAGAACGCCATGGAGGTCAATGCTGGAAGTTTGTTTCTCCAGGAAGAAATGGCGTTCCTGATAGAATAGTGTTTCTTCCAAATCATGGATGTATCTTTGTAGAGCTTAAAGCGCCAGGCAAGAAACTGCGTAAACTTCAAGAATACGTTCATGATTTGATTAAGAGCTTTAATTGTAAGATTGAAACTTTATCTACCAAGGAGCAAGTAGATGACTTCATCCAACGACATGTATAACACTCTCAGGATACTGCGTAATACTCGTGGCACCAACGCTAAAGTAGATTTTCTCCGCAAGCATCCTGAGTTGCGAAAGGTTTTGCGTACCACCTATTCGCCCTTCATTCATTTTAACATTAACAAGGTTAACTGGTCGAACTTCTCCGGCCTGGGCCTTCATGAGTTTTCTGCTGATACAAATAAGGTTTTGAATGGCCTTGTGCGTTCTGGAGGTCGTGAAGCGAAGAAAGCTTTTTATGACCATATGAATACACTCACCCATGAATCGGCTCTTCTTTTGGCTGGCATGGTGGAAAAAGATCTTCGTCTTGGAATGGGCGCCACTCTCATTAACCGCGCCCTACCTGGTACTGTTCCTGAATTTCCCATCGCTCTCGCTCATCTTTACGACCCGAAAAAGGCTAGTTGGCCTTGTTATGTCAGTCCTAAACTCGATGGCCTGCGTGCCATGTATATGCCAGGTGAAACTCCTACTATCAGGTCACGTAAGGGCTTTGAATTGAAAGGTCTTGACCGTGTAATGAGTGAATTGAAAAAATATTCTTTCAGACTTGATGGTGAGCTGCTTATACCTGGTAAGTCTTTCCAGGATTCGAGTGGTGACATTCGGTCATTTGCTCAGTCTGATGAGGTAGTGTTTAACGTCTTCGATACACCTGATCTTCATAACGAGTCCTTACATAACCGTCTTGGTATTCTTCTTGACTGTGTGAAAGAAACGAGCAATATTAAGCTCGTGCCGCATTACCTGGTAAATACCGAGAATGGCGCATTCAATCTTTATAACCAATTCAGATCTGATGGGTATGAAGGAGCAATGGTAAAATGGCCGGACGCTACGTATATCGGTAAGCGCTCTCATGCTTGGATGAAAATCAAGAACGAGGATACCTATGACTGCAAAGTTATCGATGTATTTGAAGGAACTGGCAAATATACCGGTATGGCTGGTGGTGTTATTATTGACTTTCATGGCGTCCCTGTTCGTGTCGGTAGCGGGTTGTCTGACGCACAGCGCACGATTTTTTTCCAAGATCGTTCTGAAATTATTGGACAAACTGTTGAAGTAGCGTGCCAAGAAATCACACCGGCCGGCAGCATGCGTCATCCTCGCCTTAAGACAATTCGAATTGATAAATAAGGAGGTATATCATGAGATCGAATAAGAAGATTCAAGAAGAGCGGTATGGTGAATATCTTGAACGCGTGACTAAGGCACGTAAGATATGCAATTCTTTCAATAAGAGTACTGTAGCTTATGCTCTTGCACAGCGTTTGCGTGCTCTTATCTGCAAATATACTCTAGCAGAAAAGAATCTGATATGTGATAAATGGTTGGACGAGCCCCAGTCATTTATTGATTGGTGGAAGACTCAAGCCAATATCATGCGATACCCAGTTCTGTCATTGCGTTTACGACGGAAAGATATTCGGTTTCCTTTCAGTCCTGAAAATTGCTTCCTCTTTTTACCTGACACTGCCTTAGGAATTGAAAAAAATGACGCCTAGGGCATAAAAGGACGCACAGAACTCGAGTTCTATGAGTTAAACACGAGAGGCCTTGGTATTTTATCACCTCAAAGTTTTTAGCTCATAGAACTCAATTGTTTAATAATACCAAGGAGTTAAGCACTATGAAAAAGCATAAAATGTCGGATAAAGCACGAATAAAGAGTACAATATATTATGATGAAAAACAACGGTTTAATCCTGAATTTTTAGCTAAACGTGCAGTAAGAGTACTTACGCGTAAACTTATACGACATGGTAAAATTGTACAAAAGACCACATGTGAAATTTGTGGAGATCAACCAGCTGAATGCCATCATTTACATTATGATAGACCAGATAGCGCTACAGATATTATATGGGTTTGTAAAGCATGTCATGTAGCTTTCCACCGACTGAAGGACGATTAATATGGAACTTCGTGACTATCAGAAAAAGGCTGTAGAATGGGGCAATAGCCATGATGTAGGATATTTTGCTGTCGATATGAGCATGGGAAAGACCGCAATTCTACTTCATATGATTGATCGTCCCACAATCATATTTGCACCTCTTACTGTAGCCACTATTACGTGGCCTGAAGAAATAGCTAAATGGCGACCTGATCTTAAGTATCAAGTACTTCATGGAAAGACAAGATACTTGCAACCAGGTCTTGATGTGTATATCATAAATTATGATGGTATCAACTGGTTGAGCAAGGCTTGGACCATTGAAATGACCAATTATATGCGTGATGGCATGATTATCTGGGATGAAATGACAAAGCTCAAGGATTCTAGTTCTAAGCGCTTCAAACTCATGAAAGAATTTAGACGACTCTTTAAACGAGCTTATGCCCTGTCAGGAACTCCAGCACCCAATGGTGTTCGGGATTTGTTTTCCCAGTATTATTTATTGGACTATGGCGAGCGCTTAGGAAACAGAAAAACTCGATTCATGATGACCTATCATACGCAAATTGATAGATTCATATGGGTCGAGAATAATGGTGCGATGGATATTGTAACGGATAAGATTAAAGATATAACTTTTAGGCTGGACGCCAATGACTATCTCAAACTTGAACCATACATCTTTTCATCTATTCCCGCATATCTCCCTCCAGCGTCCATGCAACGATATAAAGAGTTTCAGACAGAATTTATTACGACTCTTGCAAATGAAAGTACTCTTACGGCAGCTACTGCTGGAATACTCTCATTACGGTTACGCCAGCTCTTACAAGGTTCTATCTATGACGAGCAGCGTAACATTATATTCGATAATACCGCAAAAGTGGATACCCTCTTTGACCGAATTGAGGAAGCAGCTGGCGATCCCATGCTCGTTCCCATTCAGTTTAGAAGTGAACTTATCGAAATTAGAAAGAGACTTCCAGAGGCGCCAGCTATTATTGGGGGCACTCCTACCGAATTGTCTAAGCAGTACGTTCATGAATGGAACAAAGGAAATCTCCCTGTACTTTTCTGTCACCCCAATTCATTATCCCACGGCCTTAATCTACAGTATGGCGGTCACCGCATATGCTGGCTTGGACTTACTTGGTCCCTCGAAACCTATCAACAATTAAATGGTCGACTGCGCCGGCCTGGACAAACCAAACCGGTGCTAGTCGACCATATAATAATTCCTAAGACCGTTGATGATCGCGTGCTGAGCACCTTAACTCGGAAGGACGCGACGCAGCAACAACTGTTAAATGCTCTGAAAGAGTTTGCAAACGAGTCTGGATATCTATAATATCATCCTTGGTTGGAAGCTGCTCGAGAATCGCCTTAGTTCGAGCAGCTTCTATTTCCATTGCGTGCATATTCTTTCTTAAGGATTCACGTTCAGCAGCTTCAAATGACGTATAAGAATCAAACTCGTCTTTAGTTATGAGGTCACTTTTTATGATAATGACCTCGCGTTTCATGGCCCAGACAACTAGCGCCCAGACAATGTTACAAATGACTAACCATGTATCTATTGAGATATCATGGATACTCATTTTACGCACCATTCAGGAAGACGCTTGCCTCGTAAAATCTCCGCCGAACCAGCCCACCAAGTTCGACCTTTTGGCCTTTCACTGTGGCCTTAGTCCAACGAATCATTTCACGAGCGGCATCATACCATTCTTTTGCATTCACCTTCTTTTTGAAAGTGGAAGAGGCAAAAGCTCCAGAGCCAAGATTGTGCATCCATACCGCAATAGCCTGAGCGCGATGAGCAGGCTCTTTGCGAAGCACTGAGCACTGGATGAGTGCTTCATTATAACATCTGTCCAGCTCTTCAATGAGCAGAGCTTCGGCTTCTTCTCTGGTCACAGGAGCATGCGATTTATCACAGAGAGTGCCAAAGCCGATAGTCCAATATCCGGCTGGACAGATATATGGCTTTTCACTGAAGCCTTCAAACTCTTCCACCTTATCGAGCAGCTGTCTGGGCCATTCCATCACTTACCCCTTAATCATGTGAATGAAGTTGTACAGTTCCTGGCGTTCTTCAGGATTTTCACGAGTTTCCTCGTAAATGTACTGAAGGAGATCCTGAATTGCGAGAAGCATATGGCCGAATTCCTGCTTCGACACATGCTTGTAACGCGGATCCTTTTTCGCCAGATCTCGGTACCCCAACCAACCTTCAAGTTCATCTTCGATACGTTCAATATCGTCGAATCCCTTTTCGTTGGCGTATTCATTCTTTTTACCATAGGACTCTCTCAAGTCCTTGATAAGGGGTCGCACTATGCCCATCAGTTCCTTGAACGGATGTTCAGACCTTTCCGAATACCGGTCTTGGTTCCAATCACGGCGATCATCATAACGGTCGTTGCGACGTTCATCTCTGCGATCATCGCGACGGTCATGTTCACGTTCACGGTCATGGTGTTGGGGTTCTACTTCACCGCCATTCGGGGCATACGTAAACAACGAGCCCTGATCACGGTATTCCTTCCCACGTTCATGGGAGGATTCCTCATTGTGTGCGAAGCCCTGCTTAGGGGCAGGACTCGTCGGAGCAAAAGGTCCCCGATACCCCTGATCTTCTGCCATTGGCTACCTCCCTTACGCGGTCGGAGCCGTAGCAGTCTGAGTGGGCTTATAGTGGCTGAGGGCGAAGCCCTGCAGGGACTGCACAACCGAGGCGGCCGTGAAATCGGCAATGGCCTTGTTCTTGAGCGCTTCATTTTCGCGCGTCAGGCGAGCAATTTCGCTGTCACGCTGCATGTTGTCCAGCTTGCAATCGAGGCGGTCAAACCGCTGGTTCATTTCGCAGCAGCAGTCCTTCTGGGCCTGCACAAGGCGGCATTCCATAGCGGCACGGGCATTTTCAGCCTTCAGGGCTTCAAGCTCAATCTTGGCGTTGATGAGGCCGGAGGATTCGCGGATATCACGCTGGACACCACGGATTTCGCACAATACGGTAGCAAGCTGTGCTTCAACCTTGCAGCAGCAATCGCGCACGGCGTCGCCCACGTTGCGCGTGGCATCGTAGGTGCGGTCACCCTGGTTGCGCACGGACGCGATGACTTCGGCAATGGACGAACACAGCTTGGTGTCGAGCTGGAAGAAGCCCTGAGTGCTCGCAGCCTGAGCGGCGGAAATGCGGTCATGCAGACCAATGATACGCTGGCAGTTATCGGCGCCGACCAGACCTTCAGCACAGGCCTTGTTGCCATTATTGCCCCAACCACCGTTGTTGAACATGAGGAAGAACAACAGGATGACGAGCAGACCCATGCCGTCGCCCCAACCGCCGCCTTCACGGCCGTAGCCCTTCTGCTGACAAAGCGCGAGAATGCCGGGAAGGTCCATACCCTTGTTGTTCTGCATGAGTGCCATAAGGCCAGCGATGTCGTTCATACCAGACTCCTTGTCTTCCATGTTAAAAATATTGGTAACAGTAGTTCCCTCGTCACCATCGGGCTCCGCATGCTTACGCATCATGTTAAGAGCCGCGCCAAGACCGGATTCCATACCCGGTGCATACTTGAACATCACAAACCTCCTACATGTTACAGGATTATGGGATAGCCCAGACATTGTTAGTATATTACCACAATGTCTGGGATTTGTACATTATTTTTTCTCAAACATTTCTTGTAGAGAATATTTAATTATGACGTGATTCGCACATATTCGGCTTCGACGATCGGTTGCCAGTCACGAATCGCCGTAATCATAAGCTCATCGTGCACATTCCTATATGCCTGTTTCTGCATCTCAGCCATATACAAAATGTTCTCGTCTTCTGGTGACGCTTGTTTGAGTACATAGAGTGTGGCTAATGGACGAATCTGCTGTTTGTCAAGATTGTCCATCCTTGCCATAAATTCTTGCTCACGCGCTTCAATCGTCTCCAATTCAATGGTCGAAGGATCTTCCAAATCAATGGGATCTCCTATACGAAGCCAAGGGCTAGAAGTAATATCAATACGCTCATTGGGCGCTTCAGGAAAATCGTCTGCGCACATGATAATATTGTTAATGATACCACCTTTATCTAAAATAGCCATGACCTTCATAAATTACTCCGTCCACAGGCTATAAATATTAACTAAGCCCGGCGATCCTTGAGTAAAGTCTGCTGGCGCTGCAGGATCGCCGCCATTCGCCCAACCAGGCATAGCTTCACTGGCAACATTTTGCCCTTGACCACCGCCTCCGCAACCTGCTTTATATGAACCATCAAAACTAAAGCAACCACCACCACCTGCACCAGAACCTCTCAAGTAAATACCTGTTTGTTTACCGGTACCACCTGCACCTCCGGCGCAATTTATGCCACCACCCTGATTTCCATCACCAGAGTATGTACCACCTTGACCGCCACCAGTACCATTTGCACCTTGGTACCCTGCCGCTCCACCGGCGCCACCAGCCGCTGGTACACTGCTGACTTGACCGCCACCGGCACCACCACCGCCGCCAGGACCATATAAATCCATTCCTGCATTTACATATGCCCTAGTTGTACCACCTGCACCACCAGTTGTTCCAGTAGTACCAGAAACTGAATCTGGCGGCGCACTTCCTCTACCGCCTGCGCTGCTGGTGTATCCTGAAACGCTAGGTTGATGTCCTGCGCCCCGGCACGCATCAGTGCCGTGTTAAGTATCTGCGTTCTGTTTGCCATAGCGTTACCTATTAAGGATAGGCACTACAGGCCACGGGCAGGCAGGATCATCCGGCCCCTCCCACGGGAACCCCGGCTGTTGCGGCAAATCGCGGAGCGCTTGCCGATACACCTTGATCTCTTCAAGCTTGTCAGTATCGAGAGGATAGTCAGGCATGACAAGGTAATCTGTTGCGGTGATGCGTCTATCACGCTCGGAGCGTACGCTAGCCGCGAGTTCTTCGGTTGTCGGTACGTGAGGGACGTATGCCTGCTCTTCCGTCACCATGTCCGGATGCGCTTTTGCGTAAGCATCGACATCAGCCCATAATTCAGCGAACTGACTGCGTATTTCATCAGGAACGTTGTTATCGTCTGGATGCGGCACGCAGAGCTTACCGACCACGTATGCGCGAGTCTCTTTTCTGTAGATGATGGTTCCGTAGTCTTTCCCCATTTTGCTTCTCCTATGCGCTTCTGAAAGCTATCCCGTCCATGAAAGCGGAGCTACCCCAAGCTGACGCCGACAAAACGGTTCCGCCCGGGTCTTCGCCTATGACTATATCATAAAAACGTGCACTGTCAGCAATCAGATACATGTATTTCCAAGTTCCGTACCCCGGCAACGTGTACGTTTGTTTTGCGATGATCATATCCATGCCTTTGAGCCCGTAGCTGTTCTGTGCCTCACTCGCAAAATCGGCATTTTTTGCCGTATCTGCTTTCCCATGTATGGCTCTGCCGTCGAGATATAGCTCACCGTTATCCGGGCTGTACCGCATCGTAAGGCCGGGGCTGCTTTTTGTTCCCGAAAATGTTATGAGCCTCACGCCGTCAGCATATAACCGTCCAATCTCGACATCGCTTGTCAAAATCAAGTTGTGTGACGACAACGTGTACCGCGTTCCGTCTTCTTCGGCATAAACACCCAGGGAAGAAATCAAACCGCTGCTGTTTCGAGCATACATCTGAGCGGCTTTAATATTATTAATATTATGCACAAAATCATGGGCACCCATGATATTGCCATTTTTATCGAGATGGTACAGCCCAAGCTCTTGTTCCGTCGCGGGCGCAGTCCCAATGAGATCAAGCATATTCTTGATCGAAAGATTTCCAGTCACTGTCCCGCCGGACAGTGACAAATTGGATTTGGCGGCATCATAGGCCGTTTTTACAGCCAATGAAGAAGCCGCGTCAGTTTCACTTGTACTTGTGACGCTATTAGAAAGCGGTACGGCAGGGCCTTGTAAATCTACTCCCTGATCAGGCCATGTCCCGTCAGGGTTCTGTATGGACAAGAAAGTCCCCTCCCAACGGTAACTCGAAGCAGGGCCACGATCCCCTTGCGCCCCATCTTTCCCATCCGCACCTGGTGCGCCAGGTTCGCCTTTTGCACCGAAGAGAACCCAATACTCAGTCTGACTCGGAGGCTCATAATTGGATGGGACGTCTTTCAAGGCCAAGTATGCAGAACCGTCGTAAATGACGAAGTCATATGCGGAATATGTATCTATAGAATTCCACGCGCCGCGATACACAGGGCGCACTTGTCCGAGATTAAGAGTAGGCATCAGAATGTTACCTCAAGTTGTCCATTGGCGTTGACAGAAAAAGCTGAATCCAGTGTCGCCCCTGTGTAGTCGAGAAGAAGATCGGCACCGGAAAGGCGGAAATGTCCAAAACAGGTAGCCCATGGCGCATCACCCATAGGGCCTTTTTCCCCACGTTCGCCAGCCGGAGCAGGATTTCCTTGATCTCCCTTTTCTCCTTTATCTCCTTTATCTCCTTTATCTCCTTTATCTCCTTTATCTCCTATAAGTCCAATACCAGGGTTACCTTGTGGCCCCTGCGGCCCTGGGGGAACATAGAAATGTACCATCCCCGTTTCCGGCGTGTACTGGACCGCAACATTGGGAGACGGGGAAAGATGTGCGGAGAAGGATAGGCCGAAAAGTTCAGACCGGATTTCTTGAGCTTCCGTTGCACACTGGCAAGCTTGTGTCTTACAAGTCTCAGCTTGTTCAGCGGCCGCAATAGCACGCAAGGATGCTTCAAGAGCAATTTGGTTCTGCTCAAGAATATCCTGCCAATATTCTTGCGGATTCTTTTCAGATGTGACAGGCACAGTCATTGCACGCGAGCAGATTTCATCCAATTGCTGACAAATCATTGTCAGTTTGGCTAAAGCATCCTCGTGCGACTCAGCCGGGAAGTTGTCATACTGCGTATACTGGTGCAACTGGGTGATGGGCACATTTCGCACAATGGCAATGGTGGCACCTACCGCCCACATAGTAGTACGCGTAAGTACGCCGCCGGCCGGGTTACCTGCACCAGTAACAGTATAATGCTCTTTTCCAAGAATGACCGCATCCGTATCCGGTTGACCCGGTTCGGCATACCATACTTGGATATGATTGTTATCAAGAAATGGGAATGAAATGGGGAAGTTGGTTTGAGAACCGTCCCAAACATAACGGTTCTTAAACACGTTATTGCTTACCAGCATTCTTCATCTCCTTATAGGCCTTATTAACCTCGTCAATGACAAGAAGACCTTGTTCTGCGACATCGATCATTTCACTATAAATTTGATCGACTAGTTGTCGCTTTTCATCTGCATCCATGTCTTCATTAAACTGAATCATTCTGACAGCTTTGCTCATGTTATTCAGAGAAGACCGTACGCCAGTAAACTGGCCCATAGGTCCGCTATTCATGAGTTCTTCAGCCATGGCTGCTGCAACGCCAGTACCTTCTTTCATGAGCATGTTTACTGACTTCAGACGATTCTCAAGCTGACCTGCCTTTGTCTGAAAGTCTTCAATTGCTTTAGCACTCACGCTAGGATATCTGAAAACAAACGACTTAACCACAGGTAAGTCAGCAAGAGTCGGTGCCGCACGTTCTACTTTGTCTATAATTCCCGCTTCTTGCGCCGCAGTATCCAAGGCAGAAAGGACATATTGTCCTACCTGACCCGTCCATCCTCTCACAAGATGTTCCATAATAAGTGGAGAAGATGCACGTCTACCAATTGCTGTTTCTGCTACAGGGTCCAGATAATTGAGGACACGCGACAGGCTCTTAGCAATCTCAGTTGTGTTGGCCTTATATTGCGTCTGCGGAAACATATCTTCCATGAATGATGGAATAATGGGGTTTCCGGTAAAGAAACTATAGTTAGCCGCAGATTCATACACAGGTGCAATAGCTGAAGGCATAACACTAGGTATAATCTGATCACTAACGGCGTCAAAAAATCCGTCATCCCACATTTTCTGCAGGAGACTTCTATCTTTATTTTCATACACCCAATCAACAAACATTTCAACTGGGGCTGCCGCGATTACTGCTAGCTCCTGCGGTTTAGGGATACGTAATACCGCCCAAGGAGTAGGAACGATCCAACAAGTAGCGCGTTGCCAGTCAGGTACGTTTCTGAGTGCTTTAGCGGTATCAGAGTCGGGGCTATTGTACATAATGTCATTATTAACTAATGACAGAAGCAAAGATGGCAGAACTATTCCTGCCCCCACACCTGACATAAACCTGATAGGATCACCCTTAGCCATACGATAGGTTTTATCGAGACCTTGAACCTGGGCATTAAAGAATGCCGTAATGGCATTGAATCCTTTAGTAGCTGCTCCAATTCTCATAGAGTCCTGAGTAATATCTCTGGACTTAACTGCGGCTTCGAAAGGCGATATACCACGATTCACATCTTCAATAAACCCACCAATACGTGTGGCTTCATCAGTCATCTCAGTAGCGCTCTGCAGCGCTCTCTTAACGATACCCGGAGCCTTACGAAGGTTCAACGGGTTAATCATGCTGATGACTTCTTTATAATTCTTGACAGGGTCCTTGAGCAAATTACGTGCAGGAACTTTAGCCATCTCAGTAATCATTTCCTGAGTGAACTTTCTGTCAAGAGCTACAAGGGACGCATTGCCACCGCCGTTCTTTGCCCAGTCCCAATAATATTGTTCCATCTTGGGAAAGAGTCGTCCACCAGTTCGCTTACTGATAACCGAAGTAAAGCCCTTCAGTGCGCTCAATCCATAAATATAACCTGGATTGCTAATGGCCGCAGTAAACTGATCACGGAACAAGTTACGTACAACAAATTCAGGCGTAGTAATAGAACCTGCACGAGTCCAAGATGCGACCTCAGTCAGTCCTTTCATTATGCCGTTATAAATGAGTGCCGAATCCATGTCCAGTTGTCTGGCTGTCTTAGCGATTTCTTCAGGCACAGCATATACGCGCTTACGACCATTTTCTCTGACAGTAATCTGCGTTTTACGCGATACATCATGAGACAGCGGACTTTCACGCTGACTGACTTCTACAGCTTGACCGAAGTCCTTGGCAATCTGTTTCTTGACCGCATTAGACTCAGCCATTCGAATGACACTAAAGGTATTCCGAACTACACTCTCAAGTGGGTCAATAATGACGGCCTTGGGTGCAGCAAAGTCTTCCCCAAATGACGGTTCAAATTCAGTAACAACCTCGTTAAGGGGAACGTACTTCTTGTTCTTCGCTTTGATGTCACGCAGTTGGCGTTCACTGATAAGACCTGCATCTTTCATGTAATCGAGCAGGTTATTATTGTAATCATAGATCTTCTGTGCTGCAGCGTCGTACTTCGCAATGTTTTCTGGATTCTTGCCTACAGAATAGGCCACTTCCGGATTGATGCGAGTATCTACACCTTGTTCAGACAGTTCCATGGTACGCTTAGCAATCAGGTATTCAGACAACCCACGAGGGTCACCTGCTTCCTTGATTATCTTATCAAGAGATACACCAAAGTTCTCACGAGTGCCAAACTTAAATGGCGAATGTTCAATCCAGTGCATAGCCATTTTAGGCGACCCCATAAGAGCCGAAGCCATAGCACGAGATTCAGTCATTTTACCCGGAGATGCTCCAGTATTAAGAGGAGCAAATTTATCTACCAATGACTGGTATGTCGAATCCTTGATTTCCGACCATGTGCGAGTACCTTTCTCTTCACCCAGGGAAATATTCTGCCGCAACTCAGCTTGAGCGGCGTCTATGGGCATTTCACCCTTAGGCGCAGCCTTTGCCGCCGATACTTTTTTCTGGTCGAAAATAAACATACGAGAGCCCATTTGAATGCCCTCGATGTTACGCGTAAGTTCGCGAACCTTTTTACCCTTAGTTGCTCCAGCCAGTGTTTCAATAGCTTCAGGAGACAACTTGTCAGATGATAACCATTCAATAAATTCAGGTGTAGGGTTCTCGAACATCTTACGAGATGTGGGAATCAACCGTTCCTGAGATACGCTCTTATACTTCTCAATAAAGTTAGGATATTCCTGGAAGAACTCAGGATCCATTTTCTCCATAGAAGCTTTGCCTTCGGGCGTCTTCAGGAATTCTTTGAACAGCCTTGCGCCGCGCGCATCGGTATAATGGAACATTGGAACGCTGCGGTGGACTTGATATTCTTGTACAGACGCCCCTTCAGTCTTCTTCGCTGCGGCTTCTGCCACGTTTTTGCTAGTAGAATACCATACTCCCGCAGGCGCAGATTCCGGATTAAGATTGACTCCCTCAGTGAAGACTCGACGATACGAGGATCTATAGGCACGGGGCACCTCAAGATTAATAGATGCAACGTCTTCTCTGATAGTAGGTTCAATGATAGAATTAATGCGCACTGCTTCAGGCGTTTTACCGGTAACTTCAAATACGCCCATGAGGCGATTCGAATAGAAGCCTGCAGCCTTCATTCCGCCTAAACCCATACTGGCGATCATGAAATCTTCAGCAGTAGGCATTTTGCCTTCCATCAATGAACCTGCGGTAGTCATTGTAGTAATTTCAGAAAACAACTGTGCTGTAGTTTTCATAGCCGGAGTGGCTTCAGAAAAGAACTTACCAGTATATTTACCTGCTCCACCAGTAGCTGCACCAATGACTGCGCCTTTACCTGCAGATGACAAAGTATTGAGAGTACGGTCAACAACTTCAGTCCAAGTTGTTGCCTTACCCTCACGATACATATCAGTCATATATGTACGCAGGCCTTCAGTAAGACCCATCGCAGCTGCAGGAGATGTTATGGGCGCGGCGGGGCCAGTCGTAGCACCAGCAGCACCACCCACAACAAGAGCAGGTATATCCCCAATAGCTTGACCAGCCATCGCAAATACTTTTTGTGCAACACTTCCAGTCTCTGGTACGACCAAGTTTGGCAATTCACCACGAACTGCTAACCCAGTGATAGAATTTTGATACCCAGCAAGTGCGGCTTCTTTCCAGTCAACTACAGGACGAGGATTACCTTGTGCAACTTCCATATCGGCTTTCTCTGCCAATACAGGATCTACTGTGGCAACCTCTATAAAATCCTGTGCTGCTTCAAGGTCTGCAGGATCATCCTTTAAGGAAAACCCATATTCAGTTTTAATGCCCTCATAGACCTCATCAGCAGTAAAGCCCGCCTGAATTGCTTCATCAGCTTCACGCTTAGCCTGTTCACGAATCTCTGACAGAGAAAAGCCTGCTGCCAGGGCTTCGTTAGTCTGCTGAGTATATGCCATAATTTACTTTCCTTGTGTACGCTTTTTCCATTCAGAGAAAGTCTCACCAGGTCGTTTTACCTTATCAGGTGAAATGACTGGAGTGCCTTTCTCCGGAATAGTCGGCACCCAGTTCGTCTTAGGTACAGACATCGCATCCCTAAAGTTCGGTTTGTCGCTTATATTTGCGTCAATCAGTTTATTGATGAAGCTACCTGGGTCATTGAAATCTACCAGTTTAGCTACTTGCTCAGGCGTCTTCCCTTGCGCCTCACGATATAAAGCCTGATTGACTTTCAGATACTTATTTTCAGCATCAGGATTGGTTTTTCCCATAAGCCCATTACTAGGACTGATGAAGTTCTTAATATACTTCGATGCATCCGTCAGCATAGGTTTAATAGATGTATCCATCTTGCTTGCAATAGTATCACGAGCATTAAGAAGCGTCTTGTATTCAGTACCAGTAATCTGACCTGCCGCTACCGCTTTTTGAGCACGAGCAACCCATTGGTCGTCAGCCTGATTCTCATAGACAGCTACCATAAGATCGCCATATACAGCCTTGTTGATTTTAGACATGTCATCTTTAGCCATGCCTTTAAAAAAGCTGTACATGTTTTTGCGAGTCTCACCAGACACAGCTTGGTTACCCATATAGTCATAAAACTTAGCATCATCCATTTCACCACTGATAGCGTCAGTAATGAAATCATTGAATGCTGCGTTATCTGCACGCTTCTGAGCTCGCTGTTCCCGCGTCCATGCTACCGATTCTAACGAATTGCGGTATGAAGCCTCTGCATGTATGCGATTTTCAGCTTGCTGAATGATAGTATCAATTTTAATGGTTTGACGGCCGACCACAGTCTCCAGGTCTTTTTTGTTTTGCCTAAACCATGCGATAGTTGCCGACGGATTATCTCGAGCCCACGATTGGACCGCCACAAGAATACCGTCATCGATTGCTTTTTCAGCTGCAATGTTATCATTAGGGTATGTCTTACGAACTTGTTCGAAGTAGCTTGTGAGAGCATCAACATCTCCTAATGGCGTTCTAATAAGACCGTCTTTCAGGGTATCAACATATGCGGCACGAGACTGCTTATCAGCAATCGTCTGCTGTTGAATCTGATATGTACCTATCTCATTCAGATAACTGGACGTGTGCTTGTGCCACAGCTTATCAAAGATGTACCCAGGTACTTTCATCTTCTCGCGAAGCTCACCAGCAGTCTTATTAGACCACTCTTCTTCTGCATTCAGAAGACCATCAGTTTGGGCACCAAGTTTCGTTTTGCGGATTTCCATTTCGCGGTCACGAAACAACTTGGTCATCTCGATATCAGCATCGCGTGCTTGACGTTCGACAATTTTGTCCATAAAAGTCTGAGCAAAATCGTCTGCCGCACCCATTAACCTACCAAGACCAGTAATGAATGAACGTTCTGCATCGGCAGGAGCAGCCATAGCACTGGCGCTAGGTACTGCTCCTACAGGAACTTGGTCAATTTGTGGGTCACCAAAATAGCGTGGAATTTCCTTAGCCATTAGTCCCACCATCCTGCTTTATTACCAACCAGGTACCCACTAGTTGTACCCTTGAACAAAGATGCTGCAGCGTTAACCCATCCACTGGTTTTAGAATCCTTTGCTGCTTTACCATATGAATCTGCTTCAACTCGTTTGGCTTCAGCTTGTAAACGCCCTGTACGAAGAACATCCTCACGATCAAGTTTGGCATTCTCCGCGGATTCATTAACCAGGTCCATAAAAGAACCGCTATCAAGTTCATAGCCACTAGCAGATGCCGCAGCAATCTGCTTAGCCTGCAGTCTGGCGGCTTCTACACCCATATTAGCAGCTTCTTTCCGCGAATTCAGCTCGTAAAGTTCTGCTTGATACTGAGATTGCGCCTGTTGGGCTTTATACGCAGCAGATTGTGCTTCAGCTTGCTGCAAAGAACCGATAGTTCCAACAAGTGTGGAACCTACGACTGCAGCCATAGCGAGGGTGGACATTGCCATATTCTACTCCCAATGAGCTTTAGAACTCTTTGTAGTAAACCTTCTCACGAAGATTGTACCCTAAATGAGCGAGGCACTTTTCTGCCATAGAACTCGGAGGTACATGAAAATTTATTTGCTTAATACCCTTAGACAAGAGCATCATTTCAGTGTACTGCATAAACCTGACTGCTGTACGCCCTCTATATTCAGGCGACACATAAATGGCCACATTAGACGCCGACCGTTCACTGGTAATAAAATCTTTTGCGATCATAAAAACCGCATATCCTACTACCTTGTCATTGTCCTCAATATCAAACGTATGCAGCAATCCGGTATTTGACCCCATGCAAAGATAATCAATGTCTGGATTATACTTTTTACCCTGTCCAACTACCTCTTGGCAGTGCGCATCAATCAGATGAATTGCTCTACCAATGTGATGTGCCAGATTTACTTCCCGGAAAATCGGCTTCATTAGTTAACCCGCCTCGGATTGATATGGTACACAATAGCCCTAACCATGAGAGGATAGGGTGTCTTGTGTTCAATTACGAGCTGTTGCGTTTCATTGTTAGAAGACGCCACAGACTCAGTAAAGTCTCCTGTAAACAACTGCTGTGCCTTATTCATAATTTTGGTCGGGCCAAAGAACTTCTCTTGCATGCTTTGGCCCTCAATGCCGAATCTCAATCCCAGAGAATTCAGCAAAGAGAATGTAGCACTAACAATCTTTCTCGATGCTCCTGTAGATACCTGGTCAGGTGCCTGAATAACCATAGACTTAAACCGTGAAGTATATGGAACACCAATGACACAGTTAGTTACTGCTTGATTAAGCGTAATTGCGCCATTTTGTACATACACTTCAGGATGGACCCATCCATTAATAAGAGGAGCAACTTTAAGTCCTTCTAAATGATTGAGACCAGTAATGGTTGAAGTAGCAGTACCTTGATATACTGCCTGACCATCAGCAAAAGACTCAACACTCAAATTTGGTGACTCATTGACAATCTTGTCAATATACTCAATCGTAGATGTACGATTTCCTCTTTTAATAACAAGCCATAGTTGGTCACCATTAGGACCAGGGATACAACTGATACTCTTCAGTTCGACATTCTCATATCCAGATTGGGTCTGAGCTTCGAATGAATGGGCATGCCAAGCAAGTACTTTCTGTTGCTTTTCATATGTCATGCCAATCAACTGATTAGTATCAGTAATACACCATAAGTACGTGTCTGGCGCGCTCATATATGCCACATCTTTGACTTTGCCTTTAAGAATGTGGTCTGCAAAGATAGTCAAATCTGTGGCTGCAAACTGGTTATCAAGAACCGAGTAATCAAGAGAACGCACACGATCTCGACTGTTTTGAATGAACAATACAGATGAGCCCAATTGGACAGCTTGTGCAGCCATAGAACCATAATTGGTCTGCTTTGTAATCTTGATATTACTTGGCGTAAGAGCTTCACCCAAGGATGATGGCGCAATACGGTATTCTGCACTACCAGTTCCACACAAAAGTACGTCAGTAGAGTGCAACCATTTAATACCATCTGCCATATCAGTGGCCATGGTATAGTTCATCGAGTCAGTATCAAGAACTGGATCAGAGGAAGCCCGATTACGATAGAATCGGGTAGTATCCCCGATCTCAGAAAACCACAATGTCAATGGTTGTGCAGGAGTGCTTCCCATGACCAAGCGCTGTTCATGATATGCAACAACTCTTGGCCAGTTGAAATTTTGCCACTGCGGCGGAACTGGGTCATTGTCTGATGTATGAGCAATGGGAGTATCTAATTCCCAATTATTATTTGCCTTACGAATAAGACGTTGAGGTGAATAGTTGTAATAACACAACCATAACACGTCACCAGACTGTGCCCAGGTTACCTGGTCATACCATGCATCATCAATAAAATAGGTTGGCAGTTCGTAAATAGATCCATTGTCATTTACAACTGTACCACCGTTATAATGGACACGCATATATCCACCATAACCAGTATTCGCAGTCTTACCGAATTCAAGAATGAATGACTGACTGGTACTAAACTTAAAAGGAATGAGCTTAACTTTCTCACTCTTACAATTGATGACGAATCGCGACCCCATTCTACGAGTCATTGGTCCATGCGGGAGTGCAATCAGGTTACGCATCTCAGCAGCACCGGCAAAATAAGCATCCACGTCGATGCGATTATGCATTCGTGGGCTAAGTTCGCCGGAAGCAAATGATACTTGAATCGGAATTGCGTCCTGCATGTTTAATACCTCGACAGAATCCAGTTACCTTCGATGACCTCAGGAGGAGTACTCTCAATGGCCGATGCATTATAAGCCAGATTGATCTTGCGCTCAAGAAGCTGTTCATACATCGACTTGAGATCAATATTGCTGGTCAACGAAATGCACATATCAGCGGCCAACTTGAGTGTCAAACACTCTCTGAACATCGCATCCATTTCGTTAGGATCTTCAACCTTGCGTATGTATCGAAGTTGCGCCTTGTCTGCGTTGGTCAAGACCTTACGGCCTTCGACTTGCCATTCTTGTGTCCTGTCATTAATACTAACTACACGAACACAGTCTACAGGAAGAGAATACGCGTTAGCATATCCAAAAGCGGGAGATTCGAGATCTCGTGCAAGAATCTCCCGCTTCATAGCAAAGGACCACGGATAAGAGCGAAGCAAGGCGTCCCGTACCGGTTCATAACGCTGCTTGCACAGGCGAGAAGCCTTAGTTGTATCATCAAGAGCCATAACAGGTTCCTGACTCAACATAGTCAATGCATCGTTACAAATTTCGATAGAGGACGCCATGGCTTTGCTCCTTATTCGTAGGTGAAGTACAGTTCGCCGTCGAGCTTGGTGCCCTTCGCAGCGGAGGCCGAGAACTTCAGAATAACCGGGACCTGAGTCTGAGAATCGATATCCACGCCGGTAAGCGCATCCGTCATGGGCACACCGCCCGCAGTGTTAGCCGCGGCTGCGGCACGAATGGTCTTCTCAGCTACGTCTTCTCCACCCATGGACTTATGGGCGGGAATGACAATGGACGCCGTGGTGGCGACAGACGCCAACATACGAGAAATGCCGAGAATACTGGTCGTGCCGGACGGCAAAAACCCGATGGTGATATCGGTGTCAGCCGCGTCGGTCACAGTTTCGAATTTCAGGCGACGTACCTTGCCGGAGGTCAGTTCCGCCGGATACCGGTATACGTCATTGGACTTCTGCTTTCCAGCAACGTTGGAGTACTGCATTACACACCTTCCTTGCACTGCAACTGCAGGACCTTTTCGTCTTCCATACGCACCGCACCGAGGTCCATTTCGGCGTAGACCTGCGTGGAGTAGTTCTTGTCGTCACGTTCAGAGATCTTGGTGGTGATGTCTTCCGCCTTAGCAAGGAGCAGACCGGGCTTGGACCACACGATGCACTTACGCGTCGTGCCATCCTTTTCAAGCTGCTCAGTGCGGATGAAGGTGAATCCCATGAAGGAATTGATTTCACCGCGCACGAGGGCCTTGATGGTGTTGTAGTCAGCCGACTGGACCTTGGTGTTGTTCAGCATGTCTTCCAGCTGGAAGCTGGTGACGGCGGCGAACAGGGGTTCACTTTCATCGATTTCATTCCGCCACAGCATGCCGCGGGCCTGAATAAGCTTTTCGATGGTCAGACCGGTGTCGCCATGCGGGATGATGTTGCTGGTCGGAAACGTTTTCTGGACATCGCCATGTTCGCCCGTCCAGACAGGGGCAAAGGCGGCATTGATGATGATTTTGTCTTTCGCGCGGTTGAAGGCCATGACGGCGTTCTGCACATAGGGCGACGTGGGATCATACAGCATACGCAGACGGTCGGGCTTGTCGACGAGGTCCGCCCAGTTGTACGGGGCAGACGTAACCCACCGGCGCATATGCGGAGTGTCCATCTGAGGGGTGTCAGCATGACGACCGCCACGAGGCTGGGCTTCAACAGTACCGATGGAATCGAAAGCTTCACGCGTGCCACGGATGGTTTCCACGCGCACAGCGGGTTCCAGACGCGACTGTTTCTGCTGGGAAACCAGCGACACAGTGCTGTTGTACTGCTGCACAAAGGCTTCAGTAATCTGAAAACTCATTGGTTTTCTCCATAAAGTTTGAGTGAGGGGTTATCCTTTCGGGCCCTCATTCAATGGGCGACTCACGACCCATTGGGATACCGACGTTCAAACAGAACGCGGATCCTGTCAACAACAGACTTATGCTCGGGGTGAGTCGAATCGAGGAAGGCCGGATGACGCTGCAGTTCCTGAATCTGAGAATCAAGATCTGCAGGGGTATCCGGTTGTCCACCGAGATCCAAACCGAGTTCTTCATGCATCTGTTCACCGATACGAACGAACATATTGACGAATGCAGGGTTGCGACCCAGACTCGTCTTGTTCACTTCGTCAACCAGCTTTTCGCCACCCAGGGTAAACAGAGCACGCTGTGCAATGGTAATCTTCGAGTCGTATGCCTGACCATATTCCTTACGAAGCATATTTTCGCACTGCTTCAGTTCGGTATCTTGGTCCATAGTTCTCGAAGACATAGTTTCACTCACGTTAGCCACAAAGGCCTGCATGAGTGCCGTCGCCTGTCGGTCATTAAGACCGAGATTGTGCGCCGTGGGCTTGAACCATTTAAGGTCCTCTTCCAGGACTGATACTATATCCTCAGGAAGCTGCATTTGCTTAAGAGCATCAGCATTGAGAGAATAATCATCAGGCGTAGCAGGGCGCCCAAGGCGGTTATAGACGTCTTGCCAGTCTTCATCGGTCTTCGGTACTGGAATTTTATCGCGTCCAATGAGCGATTCCGCATGAACGTAGGCCTGAGCAAGATTGTTGACGTCCTTAAACTTCGCCAGACTCTTGCTTCCCTTCAGTTCCTCAGAGAGCTGGTCAAACCAACTCCCTGAGGCCGGAGGAGTGTCGGATACCGAACTCGGAGCATGAGTAGTATCAGACTGCGGGGAAGCCGGCTGGGAAGGGGCCGGAGAAGCAATGGTGGATTCACCACCGGTGGTAGTTTCACCACCAGAAATCGGAGCGGGATTATCCATTAGAGGGTCCTTCCATCTTCGACAAGCGCCATAATGCGGAGAACCACGTTTCTCTCGCCTTCGCGCATGCTCATAAGGTTTGTGTTAACGTCAAACGTGGGACGGTTAATCCAATGAGCCTGTTTAAGGTCTTCCAGGACAAGTTTACCATCGGTCGTATTAAACAACCGATTATAAGCCCGGATGACCTCGGCTTGCTTGGCTTGTCTCTGTTCAAATGAGAGTTCTGCCATTTACTGCTCCATCTGGCCCAAGGTATCCATACCCGAGGCAATGTTGTTCATACCGATACCCGCATTCTTGATCTGCTCTGCCATTTGGGCCTGCTGCTGAGCTTCTGCTCTCGCTTGCCGGACTTCTGCAGTTTCAGAATCATCTCGCAAGTATTCAGGATTGATCGAGTACATGTCGCACACACCTTCCACAGTCTTGTCAGTATTGAACTTGTCCATCGCGGCAGGATCAAATGACAGGAACGGAGTAAGGACTTGCATAGCTCTGGTAAGGTTATTAGCCTCAACCTGTTGCTGAGCTTTTGCAATGGGCGATGTATACACAATCTGCAGTTTTACACCAGGCTGCATCAACTCCTCAGGAGGAGTATCAAATTTGCCTGCTCTCATAAGAATACCAAAACACCGAATGATCAGAGGCGAGAGAAGCTCATTCTCAGCACGGCCCACAACCGGGCCCATAAGACGAAGCTTCTCTTCAGTTCTCTGCATAACCTCAGTAGCCGTCATCTGGGGTCCTGTGTTCAGCTGAAGCTGGTCCACAAAGAAGATTTCCCGAATGCGCATCTGAAGGTCTTTAATGATATCAAGACCAAGATCAGGGCGTCCACCTGTTTGCATAGGAACTACGCCCTTAGGATCCATGGAGCCGGTACGATAATAGTTAATCGCCGCAGGCTTGGTCGAGATGGGTGACACAAAACCCTGGTCCGGAATCATAAGAGCCGGATCAATCATTTTCTGTGCCGCACGCAGATTAGTCGAAACTATCTGCTGCAGCATCCGGAGATCGGGAAGAGCATTGGAACCTGGGCCACGACCATACGTCTCATGTGATGCTTTATAGAATCTCGCTGCCATGAAAGGACGTTCATTGTATCCCGATTCCTGAATGACAAGTCCATGCTTCGTGTCCACATACGTGGATTTGTAAGGCATGGCCTTGGCTGCTTTGATGCTGAGGGGGTCTGCTTCAATGTTCGGAGCCACCACATGGAGGATCTCAAACTTGGTGCTCAGTTCCCCATCATCATACGCCTTAACGATCTCCGGATGCAGGTTGGCCTTACCGAACGCCTCGACCAATTGAAGGACGGTGCGTCTGTATACTCGGTAGAGCGATCCTATCTGCCCCTCAGCGTTCTCTGCAAAATAGCATTCAGAGAGAGGCAGAGAATTGATTTGAAGCCCAGTCAGGTCCTTTTTCTCTGTGACAAACATACACATGTTGCCATACGCGCCATATGAGCGATACCCTTCATGAAGAGAAGTAGTAAAGCCCGACTGAGGACGCTGAATTTCATAGGCCATGATGCGCGTTACATCTGCCAACCATCTTTTGACTGCCGAGTTATTTGCCAGTTTCTGATTGGCTACACTCAGGTCAAACCAGGGCGATGCAGGGTTTGTCAACAAAGAATAAAAGCCTGATGCCAACAGCTCATTGGAGTGAATACCAGTCGAGTCGTACACACGAGGGTCGGTGTCTACTCCCTCAGTCTGATACTGCGAGAGAAAAGACGTATCGAAAGGCATCACTACTTTGGCAATTTTTTGCCAGTGAGCTTCAAAATTCGCCCTATCAGACTTGAGCTGGTCTAAGCGCTTAATGATACGCTTGACTTCATCCCGCTCTCGCTGAGAGACCTCTGTGGAACGACCTACTGTCATGAATTAGCTCCCAGAGCCTAACGTATGCTTCTTGATCTTAATATTGGACGACTCAGGTTGACTAAAAATAGTCGCCGGACGCCCCGAGGCAAATGCCTTGTTCTTATTGCGTTGCTCAGCATTACGCTTTTCTTCTTCAGTCAGTTCTTTGACTTCTGCCTTAGGCGCAGTTTCTTCAATGCCCTGCGACTTGTTGTACGCCGCCCGCTGCTGAGAGTACGCCACCGGGTCAAAATAGCTCAACACAGGATTGGGTCGCTGTGGCGCAGGAGTAGCCTCAGTCCCGCCCTCACGAACAAAGAATGATCTGATGATAGACGACCCCTGACTCGGTGTCTGAGTCTCAGGAGTCGGAGTCTGTCCCTTGCGCTTGAAGATAGACGCAATATCAACGGGCGATGCCATGACTACATCCCAGAACCCAGAGTGGGTTTCTTCGCCTTGATGTTTGTGTCGCCCTCACCACCGGTGAAAATGGTGGCCGCTCTGCCCTGCTGTAACCGCTGCTGCTGGTCTCTAGCACGTGCTTCAGCTGCTGCAGCCTTGGCCTCAGCAGCCTCCGTCGCCTTGCGCTGCTCCTCAAGCTGGGCCTCATACGCACTCGTATCAGGCTTGGAAGAGCTGCCACCACCAAAAACTTTCTTGACTGTACCGCCCATGTTATTCTCCATATGTCAACGGATTATAGTCATAATCTCGTGTATGACTGGGTAAAGTGCGTGTTGCAAACTCTTGGTAACGCTCATGCTGCGCCATCATTCTGAATGCGTCTGCGTAATGTGACATCCAATCATGAACTGGCGCCCCATATGTCTTCGTTTTCGAGTCATATTGCGCACGATAGCCCTTCAAGGCTTCAATGCCTTTTGAGCATTTATCTTCACTAAACCAACACCTGGGGAGTATATTACGGGCCATATTGATCCCATCTTCCACAGGTATGCGCTTATTGACACGTATGTCTTGGAGTCCCAGGTCCATCAGTGTCTGCTTGCGACTGCGACCAGAAGATAACTCTCTGACTTCAACGTCATGAGGGAGGATATGGTATCCATAGGCATATGGACGTTGATTGAGCAGACGCACATAGTAATCCAGAGCATGTCCATTATCATGGATACAATCAAGGATTCTGATTTCGCTATGCACCTTCTGATACAGCCATATGACTAACTCGTCATCAATGCCCAGGTCCCATGCAGTATTGACCAAGAGATTGGGCTCCCATGAAATAGTAGGGAGTATGTGTGACGAGATGGCCTCCATGCGCTCACCGTAATATGCACCAACCAATGCAGCCTCATATGAGCAATAAAATTCTTGTTTTGCTAGGGCCGGAGGAAGACCGGCATCGATTTCCTCTTGTACCTGCTCCTCTGTCATCACATGGGTGTCATCTATGGTCGCTTTGGAGTAAAACCAGTCGTCGGAGGTACGTGCATACAGGTCCATTTCCCACTGGTGGTTATGACCCCGAGGCGTCCCATTAAACAAGGCCCACCCATCGTTTTCTAGCAGGATTGGCCTTAGGTAGTGCCAAGCCTCAGGCTTATGCAACGAAAACTCTGAAAATATGACACCCACGGGGTTCGTACCCACAATGGAGTCGATATTGTCTGACCCAAGGAATCTAATAAATGAGCCATTGGCGAGTTCTAAGGTCATCTGCTGATTGTCTTTGCGAACCCACAACTCTTTAGGGATGTGCTCTATCAGACGAAACCCTGTTTTGTCCATCCCTTCCCAGATGATCGCGCGCGCCTGTTTATAATATGGAAGAATATAAAAATAGGTTCCAACGCGTTTGATCGACTCTCTGGCCAGAATATTAACAAACACTTTATCTTTGCCAGCCCTTCGATGCCACACAGCCAACCCACGCTTATATCCTTCTGCTAGGCAATTGTACAGAGGAATTTGATAGTCACGCGGCGTAAAATTGCGTGGTATGGTTATGACTTTTGGGGCTATGGCCATGACGAAGGTCCCTAGTTTGAAAATGTATTGACTACTTCTATTTTCATCCCACTATCATTAGATTTGTTCTGTGATACCTGCGACAAAATAGCCGCAACAGTTGCCTGATTGAGGGTAGCCGTAGTTTTTGCAAGAAGGTCGAGCTTTCGAGCCGCATTGGGGTCATCTGCATCCATATTTGATGCTAATTCAGCTACTTTTTGCAGAAGAATGAGTTCAGTTTGTGCGTAAATAGGCGCAAAGGCCATCTGTTTACGCATTATCACTTCAATCAGTTGGTCCCTTGCGTCGTCTGCGTTCTTCGAAAAGCTGGAAAATTTAGTCGGGGCCTTTATGTACTGCCCATCAGCTATCATCATTTTGACCATGGTGGGCGCGAGACCGACAAATGGGGCGATTTCATCCGCCTCAAAGCCGAATATCTCATACAGCAACCTAACTTGCTGCTGCATATTGTCACACCGGGTCGAAATATCCATGATTTTCTCCTTACACAAGTACCATATCAAGTATTTTGGGAAATGTACACAAGAATTTTGGTCAAGTTTCTAAACTCATTAGTTCTAAAGCCCTGAGTTCTGGAACTCGGAGCTTTAGAACTCAGTAGTTCTATAGAGGTGAAATTGGCATGAGGGGTGAGTTCTATAGAGAAAAATGTGGAAATGATAAAATACCAAGGCCCCTCATGCTTTTTCTATAGAACTCGAGTTCTGTGCATAGAACTCATGTGTTATGAGGATTCTTCGCATGACGCGCACGTATAAGGAATTATCAACAAATGTTGTAGAGAAATAGGAAAAAGAGACAAATATAATGCGGGATGACCTAAGAACTACTTTTTCTCCGCGTCCTTGCCCCCGGGGCCCCCAATTTTTCTAGAAAAACATTTCTTTATGACATAATTCATACCTAAGCAGCAAAGTATTTAGGTATTTCTCATATCATGTGCATTATAATGGTTCCTCTATCA
>ERZ1673738.1257-NODE-1257-length-39583-cov-7.675724_pt1 | contig 39583 bp, 46 predicted proteins | sample MGYA00580198_ERZ1673738 | MGnify/ENA primary metagenome ERZ1673738 (study PRJEB41218, sample SAMN15661784) | gut metagenome | host: Homo sapiens | place: Canada: London | collected 2015-08-20/2019-03-30 | study: EMG produced TPA metagenomics assembly of...
AATATCTACGCATTCCACCGCTACACTAGGAATTCCGCTTTCCTCTCCATCACTCTAGCTCAACAGTTTTAAAAGCAGTTCCGTGGTTAAGCCACGGTATTTCACTCCTAACTTGTTGTGCCGCCTACGCTCCCTTTACGCCCAGTCATTCCGGACAACGCTCGCCACCTACGTATTACCGCGACTGCTGGCACGTAGTTAGTCGTGGCTTATTCTCGAGGTACCGTCATTCTTTTCGTCCCTCGCTAAAGAACTTTACAATCCGAAGACCTTCTTCATTCACGCGGCGTTGCTGGGTCAGAGTTGCCTCCATTGCCCAATATTCCCCACTGCTGCCTCCCGTAGGAGTCTGGACCGTTTCTCAGTTCCAATGTGGCCGATCACCCTCTCAGGTCGGCTACCCATCGTCGACTTGGTGGGCCGTTACCTCACCAACTATCTAATGGGCCGCGAGCCCCTCCTGTACCGCCTCAGCTTTTACCCCTCTGCGATGCCGCAGTGTGGTCTTATACCGTATTAGCACAAATTTCTCTGTGTTATCCCGTTGTACAGGGCAGGTTGCTCACGTGTTACTCACCCGTCCGCCACTAAGTGTATTGCTACACTCCGTTCGACTTGCATGTGTTAAGCACGCCGCCAGCGTTCGTCCTGAGCCAGGATCAAACTCTTTAGTTTAATCTGACTATGTTAACTTTTGGTTGAGCTATTCTCAACCGCTGGCTAAAATCCTTAAAATTGACTGTGTTTCAATTCTTCTTACTATTCTGTTGTCAAGCTTCGTTTGCCGTTTCTCAACAGCCTATTTATAATACTACAACCGCCTTTTTTCGTCAACTGTTTTTGCAAAGTTTTTTTGATTTTTTTTGAAAGTTTTTTCAGACGATTTTCGGACGGCGTAATATATTATTTACTTTAATATAATTAGAGACAATAATACATTATATATATGCACCCACGCATGCGCATGCAATATTTCAACCGATGACAAGCGACGTTGCTTATTGCGACAATGCAACTTTGCACAATACTTTTGATTTCGGCTTTTCTGCCGCAAACAGCCGCACATTCGGAATGACGAGTTTTGTCGGGCAACACCTCGCCACCCGCAATACAATCGATTAGCCGCTCTCAGATTATCTGCCGACTTCAGATGTGCCAACATAGGCGAAATCGGAAATCGGTAAAACACAGCCCTTTGCCTAATTACATCTTCAACCGAGCCGCAATATCGGCGCGTTACATAATGAAGGGCAATCGAACATGTCGATAAAAAAGGCACAAAAAAGGCTGCCGCGTAGTGGCGACAGCCTGAAACGACAACTTTGAAATTTACTTTTTAATCATACCGGCAATGCTTACGCTGTCGGGTTGTTCCGCCACGCGCACGGGTACGTCGAGCTGACTTTGCAAATACAAATCCAATCCGGCAAGGTTTGCGCCGCCGCCGCACAGCATTACGCCCTCAGTGCGCAGCATTGCCGACAAGTTGTCGGGTGCGGACGAAATAAGGCTTTGCACCACGCGCACATACTTGCCTGCAAACTCGACAAGGGTGTCGTACAGTTCGCGCGAGGAAACGTTGACAGTTTCGCGCACGTTGTGTTGCATGTTGTGTCCCGCCACAGTCACAACCGTTGTGTCGTTGGGGTACAGGCTGGCGCAGTGCAACTTGAGGTATTCCGCGTCGTCGTAACTCAGGCGGATACGATACTTTTGCTGAATGAGGTCCACGATGGCGTCGGTGAGGTGCTTACCTGCGTAATACAGGGTGCACCCGCTGACAATCTGTCCGTCGGAAACCACGGCAAGGTCGGTGCAATCGCGGCCGATGTCGGCAATTACGCCGCAGCGGGCGTGAAACTCGTCAAACAGTGCGTAACTGTCGGCAATGGGTGCTTCTACAAAGGAAACGGACTTTGCCCCCAAGCCGAGGAAAATTGCTTCGATATTCTTTTTGTCGCTGCTGATCATGCCGCAAGGCGACACGCAGGAAACAACGCATTTACTGAATGCCGTCAGGCGGCGGCTGACAAGACGGTCGAGAAGGGTGGTAATAAGTGCCTTCGCGCCTTCGCTGTCGTTGACACAGCCTTCGTAGATTGGGCACGCCAGTTTGACGTCGCCGCGCGTGTTGGCAAGTTTGATTGCGTCCACACCGACAGCCATTATCTGATGTCCTTCCGCGCCACCGTAGGCAACAACCGACGGAATTTTGTCGGAAAAGCCGTCGTTTTTGAGCGCGGCGGAAATGTATTGAGAACCCAGATCGAAAATAAGTTCGTAATTAGCCATAATTACCTCTCTTTTGTATCTTGAAAATTCACGAAATTTTTAATACGTTGTGATTTTTTCGTTACCAAATGTACGCCGGGCAAACATCCGCGCAAAGAACAGTGAAAAACATTCCGTGGTTGTCGGTGACAACAAGCGGAAGCCGAAACGCCCGTTTTGCAACGCACAAACGTTACTTCTGCAAAACTGCGCCGCAGGCAATCAACAACCGATTTATCTGTTCCGTCGGAAAGCCGATTACGTTGTCGTAACTGCCGACAACACCCGAAACAAAGTCCGTTTCCTGTATGCCGTAAGCCCCTGCCTTGTCCATAGGCGCGCCGCTTGCGACATAGACAGCAACGTCTTCGTCCGTCAGTTTGCGGAACGTAACCTGCGTCGTTTCCACGCCGACATCGACAAAGCCTTGCGAAACAACGGCGTAACCGGTGTGTACAAGGTGAGTGCGGCCCGACAACGAGCGAAGCATTTCTGCGGCCTCATCGGCAGTCACGGGCTTACCCAGCACCTCGCCGTCAAGATCAACCACCGTGTCGCAGCCTATGACAACCGCACCGCTTTGTTTGCCGCAGTCGGTGTGCGTAAACACGTCAACCGCCTTGTGACAGGCAAGCTCCCGCGCGGCAAGTCGAGGCAAAGCCGCAGTGGTAACTTCGGCGCAGGTCGACGGGACAACGACAAAATCTTCGGTAAGTTTTTTAAGCAGTTGCTTGCGTCTTGGAGAGCCGCTTGCAAGAATAATCATAGTTAAGCCTCTTTGACAGCCGCACATATGCACTCATTGCGCCGCGCAAACGCCGTCTTTTGTGACAGTATACCACAAAGTCGGCATGTAGTCAAATCCAAACCTTTACACGTCGTCAAATTCGCGCAGGTGTCCCGTAAAATTGAACCCTGCAAAGTCGCGCTGACGAAGCACTTCGTACACGGCGACGGCAACGCTGTTGGACAGGTTTAGCGATCGGGTGTCGGCAATCATCGGAATGCGCACGGCGTGGTCGTAATTGTCGTGGACAAGTTGCTCGGGCAGTCCTCTCGACTCACGTCCGAACACCAGAAACACGTCATCGGGATAGTTCGGTTCAACATGCGTATGCTTCGCCTTGGTGGAAAAGTAGTAAAAAACGCCGTCCGGATTAGCCCGACGAAGTTCGTCGAAACTGTCCCAGTACAAAATGCGGCAATCCTTCCAGTAATCAAGACCGGCACGTTTCAGCATGCGGTCGCTTGTGTCGAATCCGAGCGGTCTGACAAGGTGCACGGTACTGCCCGTAGCCGCTGCCGTACGCACGATATTGCCTGTGTTTTGCGGAATTTCCGGTTCGACAAGCACTATGTTTATCATTGGTAATCATTCCTCCGTCGCAAAATAATCGCGCACGTAGCCGAGCATTACGGCAGTGTTTTTGCAGGCGTTTACAGCCACGATTGTGGGCTTTGCACCGCGCCTGCCTTTGAGGTAAAAACTGATATGTTTCTTCATTTCGTTGGCGACAACCCTGTCGTCGTACACTTGCGACAGCATTTGCGTTTGCCACAAAATGTTGCCCAGGGTGTTCGGGTCGTAGTCGCGGCATGCAATCTGCGCAAAAATTTGCGGATTACCCAGTGCGCCGCGCCCCACCGCAACGGCAAAAGCACCACGCGAGATAAGGTTGTCGTAGTCGGTTTTGCACCTGACGTCGCCGTTTGCAACAACGGGAATACCCGTCGCCACAAGGTCTTCGAGAAGTCGAAAGTCGGCGTTTCCAGCATACATTTGTTTGCGTGTGCGGAAGTGAACGGTAACAAAGTCCGCGCCGCTGTCGCGACACATCTTCGCAAAGTCCACGGCAAGACTGTCGTCCGTTACGCCGAGGCGGAATTTGACGGAAAGCGGCTTGTCCGCAGGCAACGCCTGCCTTACCGCCGAAATACACTTTGCGGCAAGTTCGGGGTGTTCCATAAGGGCTGACCCGTCGCCGTTGCTTACTATTTTGTGTACGGGACAGCCCATGTTGATGTCCACACCCTCGTAGGCGGCGACCTCGGGAAAAAGCACACTGTCCGCCATAACCTGCGGTTCGTGCCCGAAAATCTGGCAAAAACACGGCGCGTCGCCGTCTTCGCGTTTCAGCATTATTCGGGTCAGCGCGTTGTTCATGACAAGTGCCTTACTGCTGACCATTTCCGTAACGGTAAGCGCGACGCCGTAAGTACGACATACCTTGCGAAAGGCAAAATCCGTGTATCCTGCCATTGGCGCAAGTACCGTTTTTGCCGCCGAATGTGCAAAAATTTCACATACGTTGGGCATTTTTCTTTACCTCTTCCCACAGTTCATCAAACTGCTGCGGTGTCATGTCGGCAAGTTTCTGTCCGCGCCCGTCAAGCAGGCGTTCACACTCGACAACCCTGTCCACAAACTTCTGCGTGGATTTCATAAGTGCCGTTTCGCTGTCCACTCCGCTTAAACGAAGCAGATTGACAACGGCAAACAGCAAGTCTCCGCCTTCCATAAGTTTGTTGTTTGCGTCGGCTTGCAAAAATTCCGTTGTCTCTTCGGCAACTTTGCCAACCACCTGCGAGATGTCGGCAAACTCGTAACCGCCCTTGCTTGCGCGCGATTGCACCTTCTGACAGCGCATAAGTCCGCTCATTCCCTTTGGCACGTCGACAACGTTTTCCGCAACGCCCTTGATTTTGTGTTCCTTCATTTTTTGTTTGTCCCACACGGTCAGCGACTCGTCGGCGTCGGTTGCGACAACACTACCGAATACGTGCGGATGACGGTCCACCAACTTGCATGCAAGCGCAGAATACACGTCGGCGGCGGCAAATTCGCCTTCTTCTTTGGCAATTTCGATGTGGAACAGCGCCTGCATAAGCAGGTCCCCCAGTTCCTCTACAGTGTTGGCGGTGTCGTCGTTTTCCAACGCGTTTGCCAGCTCGTAGGCTTCCTCTATGACGTTTTTGACAATGGATTTGTGCGTCTGTTCCCTATCCCACGGGCAGCCGTCGGGCGCGCGCAAGCGGGTCATGATGTCGGCGCAATCGTAGTAATCGAACACACGGCGTTCCGTAAGGGGCTTAGGCTCGACAAATACGCAGGTGCGGTAATCGAACCTTTGGCGGCACAGTTCGTGAAGTTGGCAATTTGTTGTTTTTCCGTCGCCGTAACACACGGAAACGGGCGTGTCGTCGTCAAATGCCTCGGCAAGGCGCAACTGAACGTCGGCGGCAACGTACTTGTCGTCAACGCAGCACACTACCGTAGGCACGGGCAGTACGCGACGAGCGACGACAAAATCCGCCGCAACAAAGTGAACGGTACCCGCCGGCAATTTGTTTGCCACTGCCGCCGCATAAAGGGGCACGCCGTACACCATTTTCGCGCCGTCGAGAAGGGGTACAACTGTATCGTCGGTGCCGTCGCCGACTACGCAAAAAGCAACCTTTTTGTTTCCGAAAGATTGCAGGTAGGCGGCAATGTCGGCGTTGAGTTTGTCAAAGTCTTCGGCTTTTTCGTAAAACTCGTCGCATGAAAGGGCGTCGCCGCGAATCTCCGCAACGGCTTTCCATGCGTGTGTAAGTGCGGACTTGACCACAACGACGTCGGCTTCACGCACTGCCTTTGCCCCTTCCGTGGTCAAATCGGTGGATTTACGTCCCATACCGACAACAGTAATCATCTCAAAGTACTCCTTTTCGTTTGTAAAATATATTAGATTTTGCTATACGTATCATTTTTTTGCTTACGGACGGACAATATTCCGAGTTCCGTCCGGTCGAACGTTTTAAGCAGCCACAACGCGCCGAGATACACCGCCGCACACACGGCAATAAGTGCCAGCGTGCCGAGCGTAGTTTCCACAACGCCCGAGGCAAAAGCCACTGCAAGCGTAATGACAAGGGTCATCAGCATACCTGCGGCAAGTGGCTTGACAACGCATGCATTGCCGTCCACGCGCAAACCGACCGACCGTCGCAAATACATTATAACACAGACCGTCGCAAAAAGATAGCACAAAGTTTCCGATATTGCCGCGCCGTACACATTTACTTTCGGGTCAGGCAGCAGAACGAGGTTTGCAACCGCCTTTACAACAATGGCAAGCGCGACAATTACGACCGAAGCATACGGCTTGTTGACCGCCTGGCACACCGACACGCATGTACCAAGCACTGCAAGAAACACAATGGACATGCCCGACAGACTAAGCATAACCGAAGCCACGTAGATTTCGTCCGCAGGCAAACCGCCGTACAGCAGTCGCAAAATCGGCCCGCTGAGGGCAATCATGCCAAACGCACAGGGAAGAGCGATGACGAGGGTCAACTTTATTGCCGTGTTGAAACTCGCCGCCAGTCGCCTCTCGTCGCCCGACACATATGCCTTTGTAATGCCGGGCAATGCCGAAACCGCAACGCCGCCCGACAGCGCAATGGGTAAGCCCAGCATGCTGTTGACGGGTCCCGTCCACAATCCGTACATCTCCGTAGCGTTGGACACGGTAAGCAGATTGACCACCATCACCGAGTCGATCACCTGGCTCAGTTGCATTACAAACGCGCCGAGGGCAACGGGCACGGCAAGAGCAAACACTCTGCCGCCGATCGGGCGCAAATCTTCGCGCTGTAGTCTGCTTTTCGGCAAACAATTGCGTTTGCGGTGCACCAGATACACCACGCCCATTATTACAAGCGAACTCAACTCACTGACCGTAACGGCAAAAACTGCGTCCAGAACGGCTTTGTTGACGTCAGGCATAAACTTTACTGCAAGAGTAAGCCCTACGACCAGTTTGACAAGTTGTTCCAGCACGCTGGTTGCGCCGCACGGCACCATGTTGAAGTTGCCCTGAAAGTACCCCTTAAGCACGTTTGTGACCGGCACAAACAGCAATGCAGGCGCGACAACGACAAACGCCGTAGCAGTGTCGGGATTACCTTGCGCCGAAGCGATTACGCGCGACAAAGCCGCCATAAGTACCGCCGAAGCCAGCCCGAACAACGTCAGCAACCCCATTGCATAGGCAAAAACTTTGCGTCCTTTGTCCTGCCGACAGAGTTGATTGTACTCGGCAATAAGTTTGCTGAGAGCAACCGGCACGCCTGCCTGCGCCACCGTAAGAAACAAAATGTAGGGCGGAAACACCAGCTGATACAGCCCCATGCCGTAACTGCCGACGATGTTTGTCAGCGGAATACGGTACAGTGCGCCGAGTATCTTCGCCAGAAGTCCGCCAAGGCTAAGTATCAGTGCGCCGCCGATAAAGTTTTGCGTAGAAGTCCTTTTTTCGTTAACTTTTTCCATACCGTATATAGTATGTTTTTACGCAAAATTTATTATTCGCGCAAGGCCGTCAGTCACCGCAAAACCGCCTTGGCACAAAAAAAAGAGTTTCGGCAAAACCGAAACTCTTTGATGTTGTTCAATTAGTCTTCACTGTAGGTCGTTGCTTTCGACTTGTCGTAGTTAAGTCCCTGATCCTTGAGGAATGTGTCAAACATGGAGGCAAATTTGATTTTGCTTTCGTTCGTCACCTTTCCGTCCTCGTCTTTCACCGTGAAGTAGGACTTCTGCAATTCCTTCAGAGCCTTGCTTACAAGTTCCTTGCTGTCGGTTGTGTACTGAGTCTTGAATCTCAGGTATTCGCGGCTCGTGGTATCAAGACATTTTGCAAGCGTGCTGAAGTCAAGAGTTTGTGCCTTGACTTCGTCTGTGTAGTACACAATGTGTACGCCGTATTCGCTTACGCACAGTGCGTAGTTGCCTTTGCCTGCGGCGTATGCTTCGTCGGCGGCGGCGACAAATTCCTTAACCCACTTAGCAGTGTAATTCTCGGGGGCATTTACGCGCACCACGTAATCGTAGTAAGTGCTGTGTTGTGCGGTGTCGGTGTTGAAACGCTTCATCAGTTCGACAAACTTGTCGCTGCTCACTACGCCCGTACCGAAGATTTCTTCGCCCTTGGCGGTCAGTGCGATTTTGCCGCTCTTTACTTCAAACAGTCCTTCAACCGTTGCGTATTTGCCGTCGGCGTCCTTTTCGCTGTCAAAGTCGTCTGCAACGATTTGTGCGGCAAGTTCCGTGCGGGCCTTCTTGTACTGTTCGCTGTCGGTGGTACCGAGCTTGGTTTGCAGGTTGCTGAGCACTGCTTTCTGCGCGCTGCTGAAGGGAACAAGGATATTCTTTACAAAGATGTAATTGTATCCGTCGGGTACGGCAAGGATGTCGCTGCTGTCGCTGAGACCTTCGATGTCCGTCACATAAGTTTCGGGCTTGTAGTTGTAGGTAGTCTTTTTGGCTTCTACTTCGTTCTTGTAAGCGGCGGTCAGTTTCTTGCTGATTTCCTCGAAGTTGCTTCCGTCAATGGAACGACCTTGTTCGGCATCGTACAATTGCGTGATAAGGTTTACGATTACGTCGTTTACCTGTTGCGCAAAGAACTTGCTCATCTTGATTTCATATGCGCGTTCGATGCTGTCGGTGTACTTCTTGACAACGCTGCTTTGTGCCTTTTCAAGTTGTTCCTTGGTGATTACAACCTTATCTTCGTCCTTGACGTCTTTTTCCTGCTTCACGCGGCTGTTGTACTCGTCCAGTTTTACCTGAGTTGCATGTTCGTCGGTGTAGGCGGACAGGTCCGAGTCTGCGGTGAAGTTCACTTTGTCGCCGTCGGTGTAGTACTTGCCGATGTACTTGTCCATATCTTCGTTTACGGACAACTGAGCGATGAGGTAATCGGTGTAGGTGGTTGCACCCTTAAGGTCGTCAAACTTTTTGAAGTCGCGACCGGTATCTTCCTTTTCCGCGTCGTTGAGGGTGAAGTCCTTTTTCAGTTCCGTTTCCACTGCGCTGTCAAAGTTGGTGTAAATAAGATACTTGACGTACTTGATTGCGTACTCCGCCTGATCCGCCGAAACGTACTTGGCATATTTTACACCATCAAGCTCGGCGTAGCCGTGCGTAGCAGGCGTCTTGCCTGAAACAAAAGCGTCAACCTTCATGTATTGCGTATACAGGCTGCTCATAGCGGCATTAAAAATGTCGTCTGCCGAAGCATACTGATAGTACGATTGGTAAAGGCTGTTAAACGTATCGATTACCTTGCCTACGGAAACTTCCTGTTCGCCAACGGTAAAAGCGTTGAATTGGCGATATTTGGCAGTATCTTTGCCGAACATACCGCATCCGACAAACACGCCGAACGCAAGTACAGCCAACAAAAGTATTGCAATTACTCCGCTTGCTTTTTTCATGTTGAATACTAACCTCTCTTTATGTTCCGCTATCCTGCGCACAAACGCGCCGCGGACGGAATCAGTCATTTCTGACGGGTGCATTGTCCGCAGGGGACACATACACCTATACTAACCTATTATACATTTTTACCGTCGTATTGGCAAGCGGTTTGGCGTTTTTTTTGTTATTTAGTTTGTATCTTTTGCAAAAAATCCGTCATTGCCGCAAGTAAACGCTCTTTTTGCATAAAGTCTGCCGAAACAAACTTTACGCCGTAGCCGCCGCTCATTGGCGAGATGCGGTCAACGTCGTCGGAAATGGCATCGAAAACTTCCTTTCGCATCATTTTTTCACGCGAGGCAAAGGTAAGTTCACCCTTGCCGCACTTGACCGTTACTTTGCTTATGCCTGCGCTGTTTGCAAGCAGTTTGAGCCTTGCCACGACAAACAGATTGTCCACCACACCGGGCAACGCGCCGTACACGTCGGCAATCTGCTTTTGCAGTTTGTCTATCTCTTCTTCCGTCGGGCAGGCGGCAAGTTGCTGGTAGAAGTCCATACGTTCCGTCTGCGAAGGAATGTAACTTTCCGGCGCATAAGCCTGTATGTCTATTTCTACATCCGTGTACAACTTTTCTTCGACAGGCGTACCGCGAAGTTCGGCAACGGTTTCCTTAAGCATGCGCGCATACATGTCGTAACCCACTTTCATCATGTGTCCGTGCTGTTCGCGCCCCAGTATGTTGCCCGCGCCGCGTATTTCAAGGTCTTTCATGGCGATTTTGAAGCCGCTGCCCAGTTCGCTGTATTCCGTAACCGAAGCCAGCCGCTTGTAGGCTGTTTCGCTGAGGACCTTGTCCTGTTTGTACAGAAAATACGCATACGCAAGACGATTGCTGCGTCCGACTCTACCCCGAAGTTGGTACAGTTGCGACAAACCCAGTCGGTCCGCGTCCATTACCACTATCGTGTTGGCATTTGGAATGTCAATACCGTTTTCGATAATGGTCGTACACACAAGCACGTTAAACTCGCCCTCGGCAAATTTCATCACGGCTTGTTCCAGCGCGTCCTCCTCCATCTGCCCGTGACCGACGACGATTTTCGCTTCGTCCACCAGTTCCGACAATTTGCGCGCAAAGGCGTCGATTGTTTCCACGCGGTTGTACACCACGTACACCTGACCGCCGCGCCCCAGTTCCCTGCGGACAACGTCGGCAAGCAACGCGTCGCTTTCTTCCGACACGTAGGTTTCCACTGCCATACGCTCGACGGGCGGCGTCGTTATCGTGGAAATGTCCCTTATTCCCGACAACGCCATGTGCAGCGTGCGCGGAATGGGAGTTGCCGACAGCGTAAGCACGTCCACGTTGGTTTTTGCAGCCTTGATGGACTCTTTGTGTTCTACGCCGAAACGCTGTTCCTCGTCCAGTATCAGCAGCCCCAGTTTGTTGAATTTTACATCCTTGCCCAGCAGTCTGTGCGTGCCTATGAGAATGTCGACGTTGCCTTGGGCGGCGGCGTCGAGTATTTTCTTTTGCTCGTCGGGCGTGCGGAAGCGGTTTACGCAGGCGACCTTGATGTCGAAGTGCGACATACGCTCGCGAAAACTGTTGTAGTGCTGTTCGGCAAGAATGGTAGTCGGCGCAAGCATTGCCACCTGATAGCCGTTGCTTACCACGTCGAACGCGGCGCGCATTGCGACTTCCGTTTTGCCGTAGCCGACGTCGCCCACAAGCACACGATCCATGATTTTGTCCGACATAAGGTCGGCTTCGATTTCCTTCTGGCACTTAATCTGGTCGTCCGTTGCCTTGTAAGGGAAGTACTGCTGAAACTCTTCTTCGAGGTAGTTGTCGATGTGGTAGCGGAAACCGCGCTTTTTTTCACGCTCGGCGTACAGTTTGAGCAGGTCTATGCTCATTGCCTTGATGCCGGCTTTTACCTTGCTTTTTACCTTGGAAAAATCCTCGCCGCCGATACGCGACAGAGTGGGATTTTCACCGCCGGAGTAGCGACTGAGCATGTCGCTGGCGTCCACCGGCACATACAGACGGTCGCCGTTTTTGTACAGCACCACGATGTAGTCGCGCTCGCTGTCGCCGACTTTTATTTTCTGTATGCCCTCGCACAAGCCGATACCGTGGATTTCGTGCACCACGTAGTCGCCCTTTTCCACCGACAGAAACGCCTGACGCTTGCTTTTGTGCAAAGTGATCTGCTTTACGCCGCGCCCGAGGTCACGCGCGCCGATTACCGCCAGTTTGTTGCTGTGCGAAACAAAGCCGCGTTCGTAGGCAAACGGAAGTATAAGCCCGTCGGCGTTGTCTTTGGTAGGGTCGGCGGACAAAAATACGCCCTGCTCGGCAAGACGGTCGGAAACAAACTTTACGTCCTCCGCCGACACAAGAAGCACCGCCATGTAGCCGCTTTGTTTCCAGCTTTTCAGGTCCGTTGCCAGTACGTCCTCGGCGTTTGCGTACCCGGGGACCGCGCCCGTTTTGAGATTGTGCACTGCCTGCGGTTGAAAAAAATCGCTACCGTATGGCAAAGTTTGCAACGTAAGTTGTTTGTTTTGTATGTCGTAGGCTTCCGCCGCCGTACGCAGACAATTCTGATGTACGGGCAGCACTTCGCCTGCTTTGGTGAGGTTTGCCACGCGCTCGGCATGCTCGTTTGTAACAAATTTCACGCGCGAAGACAGCAGTTTGGGTTCGTCCCACACCACGAGAGTGTCTTTGGGAAGGTAATCCGAGAGGGGCGAAGATTTGACAAAAGGTTGCAGCCACTTGCCGTCGGCAGTTCCGCTTGCCGCCGAAATTTGCAGTTCGGACAAAATTTCCGACAGCCTTGCACGTGCGTCGGGTGACAGTTTAACCTTGTCGGCAAGTTTTGCGACAAGGGGAAGTTTGTCCGCCGAAAGTCCGTTGGTTTCGTACAACGGGTACACGGTAAATTTGTCTACGGGCGACGTAGAACCGTCCTCGGCAACGGACACCACTTTGTCCACTTCGTCATCCCAGAATTCAACCCGGAAACGCTTGCCGAAGGGCATGGAAATGTCCAGTATGTCACCGTGAAAGGCAAATTCGCCCTCGGCAGAAATACCGTCAACGCGCGAGTAACCGCAGGAAGCAAGGCTACGGGCAAGCATCTTGCTGTCGTAGCACACGCCCTTGACAATGTCGAAACAGTCGCGACGGAATTTGTCCACAGTCGGATACAGTTGCAACAGTGAATCGACGCAGGTCACCGCCACATCGAAGCCGTCAAGCAGTCTGTACAGCGCCCCGTTACGCGTGTAAACGGCGTTTTTGGAAGATGTACGCTTGTACAGAAGCACGTCCTCGCTGTGAGGCAGATACAACGCTCCGTCGCCGCACAAGCTTTGCACCGCGCGGAACACCCGTTGCGACTCGACATAGTCGCTGCACACGTACAGCACGGGACGGTCGCACATGGCAACTATGAAGGGTTTTTCGTTAGGTTGCACGCCAAAAGCCGTGACAAAATTTTTGTCACGGGTGTCATCAAGCAAATTTTTGTAGATTTGCGTATTTTTCAGTTGATTTAATTGTTTTTGCATAACTTTTTCAAGCGAAAACCTCTCCGCCGACAAAAAGCAAGCCGCAGCTATAAGGGTGCGCTGCCGAAGTCGCGACGTAACGTACTTTGCACAATCGCTGCCGCAACCGAATGTCGAAACGGATTGTCGCTACGTATATTGTAGCACTTTTGCCGCAGATTGTAAACAGCAAAACGAGCCTTTGCCGCACCGCACTTTACAAAACAAAACATTTGTGATAGAATATGTTTGTACGGCAACAAAAGCGAAATATTTTTACGACAAAACGCAAGTCTTACCCGTTGCCGACGGAGAAGTAATGTATCTTGTAGTAGGACTCGGCAATCCCGAGAAAAAGTACCTCAACACCTTTCACAATATCGGTTTTCTGACCGTTGACCGCCTTGCCGACAAACTGGGCGCGACATTTGACAAAGCGGAGTGCCACGCCGTCACGGCTCACACGCGGGTGGGCGACGAAAAAGTAATAATAGCAAAACCCGTAACATATATGAATTTGTCGGGGCAAGCCGTGCAGGAACTGGCAAACAAATACAAAGTACCCCTTGACAACCTGATTGTCGCCTACGACGACGTTGACATTCCCCTCGGGACGCTGCGGCTCCGCAAGGAAGGCAGCGCGGGTACACACAACGGTATGCGCAGTATCGTAAGTTGCCTTGACGCTACGGAATTTGCACGCGTAAGAGTCGGCTTCAAAAAGGAAACGCCGATGGCACTCATTGACTACGTGCTGAGCCGTATTACCGATGACGACCATGCGAAACTTGACCCCGTGCTCGATTCCGCGGCGGAAGCGTTGAGCGAATTTGTGCACGGCGAAGATTTCGACAAAATAATGCAACGCCACAACAAAAAGTGATTTTGCGCCCGGAGTGCACGGTCATAGTTACAGCAGCAGACTATTTTTGACTGCAAACTAATAGTAGTCAGGTCCCGGCATGTGACAGCAAGATAATTACAGTCGGGCAGCACCCTTCCGCGTGATGTTCAGATTGCATCCGGTGCTTGCTAAGCATGACGTTTTACCAATGCGGCTAACACATATTTACAAAAATTGTCACAGCCTTAAAAACAATTCCACCACAATAAATCAGTCATAAAGGAGAGAAAAAATGGACAAAACCCAAATTTTGAAAATAGTTTCGTTTGTGCTTTCGATAGTTATGCTGGTTGTTGCGCTGACTGCGATAATTTGCCTGTTTGCAATGCCGAACCCGTTTGCAATGCCGAACCCGTTCAATACCGGCGGTAGCGGCAACGGTAGCAACAACGATAACGACGCAGACGACGACGGCAAAACGGCAGGCGAACAATTTGGCTATGCATTTGCGTTTATACTGATTATTCCGCTTGTAATCGGTGCCATGTCTGTACACGCCGCATACAGCGTTGCAACGCTTGTGCTTAACATCCGACAACTTTTTGCAGGCAAAAACCGCAAAACGGCGTTGCTTGTGATGAACCTCATTTCCGTCGTGTGGCTTACGTTGCTTACCCTTGCTTGCCTTACGTCAAATCCGCCGCTGCTGCACGTCGTCTTTCACGTGTTTGTAGTAGCAAGCCTTGCGTTCGCCGTCGCCTCATCGGTAATAGACCTCTTACTGATTAAGTCGAAGGACGAAAAGGCGCCGGCGCAACAATAAAACTTTTTTGTCCGTCTGCAAAACAATCACAAATTTAATTTGCCACCACCGATAAATCCGAGTGGCATTATGCGCTTTGTGCGCAAAAACACAACCGCACCATGACAATACAAAAGGCATCCCTGTAATACACTTACAAGGAAGCCTTTTTTGTTTTCAAAATCTGATTTGTTTTGCCCATTTAGCGCAAAACTTGTCGGCTTTTATAAAGGAAAATCCATTGCTATTCCCAATCCACAATATCCTTGGCAAGGGCTACGATTTCGTTGGTCTGACCGGGGTCAAGGCGAGAGTAAATGGTCATCATGTCGCGGATGTTTACGTTTTTGCAATTTGCAAGCATTTCGCGCATCACCCTTGCAGCGTTGGGTGCCCAACTGCCGTTTTCGATAAGATACACGTCGCGCTTCTGGAAACTGCGTTCGGCAAGCGCGCTGATAAACGTGCGCATCGGCGGAAATACGTCGTTGTTGTAGGTGGTCGAAGCCAGCACCAGTTTGCCGTAGCGGAAAGCGTCCGCAACAGCCGCCGACATGTCGCAACGCGCAAGGTCATATGTCACGACAGTGACGCCCATGTCGCGCAAAGTGCCTTCAACGTAGCCGACAGCCTCCGCCGTGTTGCCGTACACCGAAGTGTAGCAAATGCACACGCCGTTTTCCTCAACGTTGTACTTGCTCCACGTGTCGTACAATCCAAGGTAGTAGCCGAGATTTTCAGTCAGCACAGGTCCGTGCAACGGGCAAATCGTAGCGATGTCCAGCGCAGCCGCCTTTTTGAGCAATGTCTGCACGGGAATACCGTACTTGCCCACAATGCCGATGTAGTAGCGGCGAGCCTCGTCAACCCAATTGTCGTCTGACACGTCCAACGCGCCGAATTTGCCGAACGCGTCCGCACTGTACAGAGTTTTGTCCGCGCTGTCGTAGGTCACCATTACTTCAGGCCAGTGCACCATCGGCGCAAAAACAAATGTCAGGGTGTGTTCGCCAAGGTCGAGCGTTTGCTTGTCGGCAACCACAAGGCGGTTCGGTGCGACGTCGTCGCCGTAAAAGTTTTCCATCATGGTAAAAGTTTTCGCATTTCCAACCACCGTTGTCTGCGGATAAACCTGCAAAAACTTTCTGATGCTTGCCGAGTGATCCGGTTCCATATGCTGCACGACAAGGTAATCGGGTTTACGTTCGCCGACAGCCGCCGCAACGTTTGCCAGCCACTCGTCTGCGAAATGCCAATCCACAGTGTCCATCACAGCGATTTTGTCGCCGGTAATGACGTAACTGTTGTACGACATGCCGTTTGGCACGCGGTACTGTCCTTCAAACAAATCTACTTTGTGGTCGTTTACACCTACATAAATATTTGGCATACTTTCTCCTTTCTCAAAATCCTGCTAATGTTCATTGTGCTACATTTTTCGATTTTACACAGTCGCCGTGCCCCTCATCAGGACGGGACAGGTTCAAATCATTCGGCATAAGGGCAACACACCGCCTTACTACATTACTACCTTGTTGCATTGCCACATTGTTGCCGCACTAATTGTATATTATCTCATAAAAATTTGTTTTTGTAAACTAAATAGTAATAATTACTAATTAAAAATTTACAAAAGATAAGAGGCTCACTATTGCGAGCCTCCTGTTCGGCGTAATGTAATATTACAGTACAACGATGGTTGCCATTTCGGAACCGTCGCCGCGACGTTGCGTCATCTTGTAGATAGCCGTGTAGCCGCCCTTTTGTCCCTTTTCGGATGCCTTGGCGTCAAACTTGGGCGCATAGTCGTTGAACATCTTTTCGATAAGCGGATGTCTTACCGTCTTGGTGCGAAGTTTGTACTCCGTTGCCGTTTCCTTGGGAAGACGAACTTCCTGAATGTCGGCAAGACCTGCCATAAGCTTGCGGCGAGCGGTAAGTTTGGTTGCGCCGTCGTTTACCGCTTTAACGGTGGTTTCCTTACCGTCAACGATCTTCTTCTTTTCCACAACTACGGTATCTTTGTAACCGTTGATGGCAATGGTGATGTACTTTTCGGCAAGTTTCTGCACTTCCTTAGCACGAGCGGCGGTTGTTACCAACTTACCGTTCCACAGGAGTTGAGAAACTTGGTTTTTCAAAAGAGCCAACCTTGCGTCGGTTGCTTTACCTAATTTTCTGTGTGCCATTTTGCAATTCTCCTATTCATCCTTATTTTTCAAAGATAGACCGTAACTCTCAAGCTTTGCAATTACTTCGTCCAGCGACTTTCTGCCAAGGTTGCGCACCTTCAGCATATCGTCCTCGGTACGACGAGTAAGATCTTCCACCGTCTGGACACCTGCGCGCTTCAGGCAGTTGTAACTGCGCACGGACAGGTCCATGTCGTCGATGTTCATCTCAAGTACTTTGCGATGATTGTCTGACTCGCGAGGAATGAGAATGTCGCGGCTGAAGTTTTCCGACAGATCAACAAACATACGAATGTGGTCTTCGATAATCTTTGCTGCCAAGGACACGATCTCACGTCCGGAGAATGCACCGTTCGTTTCCACTTCCAGCGTCAGTTTGTCGCGGGTGATGTCCTGACCTACGCGCGCGCTTTCGACGTTGTAACTTGCCTTTTTGACAGGCCCGAAAATAGAATCGATGGGTATGTAACCGATGGGGTAGTTGAGTTTGAGTTCCTTGTTACGTTCCTTATTTTTCTCGATCGAGTAGTAACCGCAACCGCGAGCAACATACAGGTCGCAGCTGAAGGTCGCGCCTTCTTCCAACGTGCAGATGTACAGGTCGGGGTTGAGCACTTCTACTTCACTGTCTGTAATGATGTCGCCTGCGTGTACCTCGCAAGGACCTACTTTGTTGATTGAAATTGTTTTTCTGAAGTCATTGTCTTCATTATCCGACTTCAAAGCCAAACGTTTGATGTTCAGGATGATGTCTGTAACGTCCTCTTTAACACCGGGAACAGTTGAAAACTCGTGTTGTACGCCTTCGATTTTCAAGCCGACAACCGCCACGCCCGGGAGCGCGGCAAGAAGGACTCTGCGAAGTGCATTACCGAGAGTGATGCCGTAACCTCTTTCCAATGGTTCGGCAACAATCTTGATGATGCTGGCGTTTTGTCCGCTTTCTTCGACTGTCATTACCGGTTTTTCTATTTCCATCATTGGACAACAATCTCCTTTAATTGATTTTTAGTTGGCAGGCGGCGCAGTAAAAACTTACTACGCGCACCACGCCTGCGGCACAAACTGCCCGAAGATACACAAATGTGAACGCACAACAATTATTTGCTGTACAATTCGACAATCATGTGCTCCTGGATGTTTGCGTCGATGTCTTCTCTCGTCGGCTTTGCAAGTACCTTACCGGTAAGTTCGGCGGGTTCGAAGTCCAGCCATTGCGGAAGGTTTGCGGGTTTCTTTGATTGTTTGAGAGCGACAAACAAAGTTTGTTCTTGTTTGTTTTCCTTGACGGAAATTACGTCGCCTACTTTTACTGCGTAACTGGGAATGGTTACACGCTTGCCGTTGACGGTGATGAGACCGTGGTTGACAAACTGTCTTGCCTGGCTGCGGCTGATGCCGATACCCATGCGGTAAACAACGTTGTCAAGTCTTTGCTCAAGCAAAATAAGCATGTTGGCACCGGTAACGCCCTTGGTGCGTTCTGCCTCTTCGTAGTACTTGTGGAATTGCTTTTCCTGCAAACCGTAAATACGCTTGGTCTTTTGCTTTTCTCTGAGCTGCATACCGTATTCGGTAATCTTCTTTCTGCTGTCGGCGTGCACTCCGGGAATCTTGCCGCGCTTGGTAAGAGCGCACTTTTCGGAGTAGCATCTGTCGCCTTTAAGGAACAATTTGCATTTTTCGCGTCTGCACTGACGGCAATCTGCACTTGTATATCTAGCCATTTCGGGTAATCTCCTTTAACTAAACTCTTCTGCGCTTGGGCGGACGGCAACCGTTGTGAGCAATGGGGGACACGTCGCGAATGAGTGTTACTTCGATTTCGGCGGTTTGCAATGCGCGGATTGCGGATTCACGTCCTTGACCGGGACCCTTTACGTACACTTCTACGGTACGGATACCGTATTCCTTGGCGGCCTTTGCAGCCACTTCGCAAGCCTGTTGTGCTGCGAATGCGGTGCTCTTACGGCTGCCACGGAAACCGAGACTGCCGGAACTGCACCACGAAAGGGCGTTACCGTTCATGTCGGTAAATGTTACGATGGTGTTGTTGAAGGAAGCGTGAATGTGCACTTGTCCTTTCTCGACCTTGCGTATGTCACGTTTTTTCTTGACGATTCTTTTCTGTGCCATTGTTACGTCCTCCCTTACTTAGCCGCTTTCTTACCGCGAGATACGGTACGTTTGGGACCTTTTCTCGTGCGGGCGTTTTGTTTCGTGGATTGTCCTCTTACGGGCAAGCCCTTTCTGTGACGGATACCACGATACGAGCCGATTTCAATTTGTCTTTTGATGTTCATGGAAACTTCACGGCGAAGGTCGCCTTCTACGTGAAGGTTCTTTTCAATACAGTCACGGATTTTGGACACGTCGTCCTCTGTCAGATCCTTTACACGAGTATCGGGGTTGACACCGGTTTCCGCAAGAATTTTGCTTGCTGTGGTGCGTCCGATTCCGTAAATGTAGGTCAAGCCGATCTCGATACGTTTTTCTCTGGGTAAATCTACACCGGAAATACGAGCCATTTGTTTTTCTCCTTGAAAAATTCAGAAATTTGTTTATATATTCTCACACCCTGCGAAACGCAAGCCAATGTGGAATGATGTTGCTTTTTTCGCAAGGCAATTGTTTCCTAGGCACTTGGGGTTGCGTTGAACCCATTTTTACGCAAGGAAACTTGTTGAAGTTCACTTACGTATGCCTTAACTATTGAAGTACTCCCGTAAAAACACTCGCTGCCGCAGGGAATGGATTTTCCAAGCATTTTTCGCAAAAGAGAGGCGAAACGTACTTGTGGTACGTTGGTGCCGAACGTCTGCGGAAAAGGGTGGGAAAGACATCGCTGCGGTGGGTTCCAACGCAATTCCGAGTGCCTTACAGTTAACGCCTTTTTACCGGCGTGTACTTATTTGGGGCGATTAGCCTTGTCTTTGCTTGTGCTTGGGATATTTAGAGCAAATTACCATGACTTTTCCGTTACGCTTAATTACCTTGCACTTGTCGCACATAGGCTTTACAGACGGTTTTACTTTCATTTTTATCCTCCCGATTAACAGGGCATATCCCCGTTTGAGTTGTTTTGGTTTTGTTTTATTGAGTGGGCATTGCGCCCTTGGTGCGCCACACTATGCGACCCTTGGTAAGGTCATAGGGGCTCATTTCCAATTTGACTGCGTCGCCCGGCAACACGCGGATACTGTGTATACGCAGTTTGCCCGACACGTAGGCGGTGATTTCGTGACCGTTACTTAGTCTTACCCGAAACTCTGCATTGCGCAAAGCCTCGACAACTACGCCTTCAACCTCGATTACATCGTCTTTAGACATTGTTACTCTCCCGATTCCTGTTGAAATTGTCTTAGCGCGCTTTTTACTTCGCTGTCAAAGACCTTTTGTTTTGCCAACAACTTGACTGCAATTGCGTCAACCACTTTGCCGCTGTCCGACACGTGCCTGACGTTTTTCTTTTTCGGCTGAGAAAGTTTTCTCATGCCACCGTCCGCGAGATACACAAATCCCTTTTCGACGGCGACAACCAAAAAGTAGTTGCCTTTGTCTCGTCCCTGCGTGGACAGCACAATACTGCCAACGCGCATGTCACATTCGTTCATAATTTTCCTGTTACAAACTCAAGATTTCCACACCGTTGTCGGTGATGGCAATTGTGTTTTCGTAATGCGATGCGGGCTTTCTGTCCTTGGTCTTGACCGTCCAGCCGTCGCTCATCCAATCGACTTCGTAGGTGCCCATGGTAATCATAGGCTCGATGGCGATTGTCATGCCCGGCGACAAACGCATACCGTGTCCTGCCGTACCGAAGTTGGGTACGCTGGGGTCTTCGTGCATATCTCTGCCGATACCGTGACCGACCAACTCACGCACCACGCCGTAGCCGTTGCTTTCGGCATGTTGCTGTATGGTGTGTCCAAGGTCACCAAGGCGCGTTACACCGGGTTGGATGCACTTGACGCCCTCAAAAAAGCACTGTTCCGTCACGTCCACAAGGCGTTGCACCTCGGGGCTGATGATACCTACGGCAACCGTCCTTGCGGCGTCACCGTTCCATCCGTTGAGAATCGCGCCTACGTCGTAACTGACGATTTGCCCTTCCTTCAGGATTTTGTGCTTACTCGGAATGCCGTGCACTACTTCGCAGTCGATGCTGACACAAATACTTGCGGGGTAACCGCTGTAACCGAGAAAACTCGGTACGGCGTGTTGAGAAACGATGTACTCGTGCGCCAACTTGTTAAGTTCCAGCGTGGAAACCCCGGGTTTTGTGTGTTCTCGAAGCAGGTCAAGTGTGTCGCGGACAATTATGTTTGCCTTACGCATCTCCGCTATTTGCGAATTTGACTTAACCAGAATCATTTTTTCAATGCCGACAGAATTCTGCCGTAGACCTCGTCCACCGTGCCGTTGCCGTCAACGGTGACAAGTTTGCCCTGACGGGCGTAGTAATCGACAAGAGGCAACGTCGTTTGTTCGTAGACGCTCAGTCTGTTGCGGACGGTGTGTTCCTTGTCGTCCTCGCGAACGATGAGCGTGCCCTTGCAATTGGGGCAAACTTTTTCGTCGGCGAGCGTCGAAACGTGGTACGTACCGTTGCAATCGGGGCAAAATCTGCGACCCGACAAACGTTTGACGATTGCTTCGCTGTCAACTTCGAGATTGACCGCACAGTCGATTTGCTGGAAAGTGTCCAACGCTTCCGCCTGAATGATGGAACGAGGGAAGCCGTCCAGAATGTAACCGTTTGCACAGTCAGGCTTGGCAAGCCTGTCCTTGACGATTTCAATGGTGATTTCGTCGGGGACAAGCATACCTTTTGCCATGATATCCTTGATTTGCAGTCCCAGCGGCGTTTCGTCCTTCAGGTTCTGACGGAAGATGTCGCCGGTGGAGATTTGCGGCAAGGAAAGTTCGTGTGTAAGTTTTTGCGCCATGGTGCCTTTGCCGCTGCCCGGCGCGCCAAGTAAAACAATACGCATTATTTCAAAAATCCTTTGGAGTTGTTTCCAAGCAAGCCCTTGAAGTGACGCATCATGATCTGGTTTTCCAACGCCTTGTTAAATTCCAATGCGACGGATACGCAAATCAACATACCTGTTGCACTGAAACTGCTTACCAACTTGGGGTTGAGCGTTACGTTCAACAGTTGAGGAAGCAAACTGAACAGAATGGAAGGAACAAATGCGATGATGGTAAGGAATACCGCGCCCCAAAGAGTGATACGAGATACAATCTTTGCGAGGTAGTCAGCCGTTTCTCTGCCCGGACGAATACCGGTTACGAAACCGCCGTTGCTTTGGATATTCTTGGAGATTTCGGCGGGATTGAACTGAATTTGCGAGTAGAAGTAACTGAACACGAAAATCAGTATTGCCAGAATCAGGTTGTACACCACCGCGCCTACCCAGCTTTCGCCGGAAGCCGTCATGTACTTGCTCCACCAACTTGCAAAACCGCTGTTTGCCCAGAATGTCTGAATGAGCATCGAGGGGAAACTCATAAGTGCGTAGGCAAAAATCAAAGGCATAACGCCGCTGGCGTTTACTTTGATGGGGATGAACGTGCTTTGTCCGCCGTACATCTTGTTGCCCTTTACTTGTTTCGAGTACTGAACCTTTACCTTTCTTTCCGCGCCGTCTACCCACACGATGAAGGCAAACACGACAATGAGAGTTACAAGGAACAATACTACAGACCAGATACCGCCTGCGGCTGTACCGGCATTACTCGAGAAGATGTTGCCGATGGACGAAGCAAGTGCTTGCGCCGCCGTGGAAACGATACCCACGAAAATGAGGATTGAAATACCGTTGCTTACGCCGTATTCCGTGATACGTTCGCCAATCCACATTGTAAGCATGCTGCCGCCTACAAGGATAAGAATTACGTAGATGTACATAATCCACTTGTTGGCTTCGAAGAATGCGGGAAGACCGCCGGTTACGCCTGCGATTTCGATACCTGCGCCACCCAGCCACGAATAGTTGATGTAACCGGTTTTATTATTGCCCAGACTGATTACGATACCTACCGCGCTGATGATTGCAAGACCAAGCGTGACCCAACGGGTGACTTTGTCGATTTTTGCTCTACCTTCTTCGCCTTCCTTGCTCATTCTTTCCAGAGAAGGAATAGCGACCGTCAACAACTGCACGATAATGCTGGCGTTGATGTACGGAGAAATGCCGAGGGAGAACAAGGTACCCTGACTAAGCGCGCTACCGGTAATAGAGTCCAGAAGCCCGAAAATGTCCATCTTGTCTTCGGAAAGATCGATGGCTGAAAGTCCGGGAACCGTGATGTAACAACCCAGTCTGTACAAAACGACAAACAGGATAGTCATCAAAATTTTGTTGCGTACGTCCTTAATCTTAAAGGCATTTCTGATGGTTTCGAACATTATTCAATTACCTCTGCTACGCCGCCTGCCGCTTCGATTGCAGATTTTGCAGAAGCGGAGAACTTATCTGCACGTACAGTAAGTTTCTTTGAAATTTGTCCGTCGCCGAGAACCTTGATGCCGCCGTTGTTTTTGAGCGTCACAAGTCCGGCTTCCACCAGCATTTCGGGTGTAACCGTTGCGCCGTCTTCGAATACGTTCAACGCTTCCACGTTGACGATGTCGTACTTAACGGCAAATTTGTTGTTGAAACCGCGTTTGGGCAAACGTCTTGCAAGGGGAGTTTGTCCGCCTTCGAAACCGGGGCGAACACCGCCGCCGCTACGTGCCCATTGACCCTTGTGACCCTTGCCACTGGTCTTGCCGAGGCCGCTTCCGATACCTCTACCCAAGCGTTTGTCGGAAGTTGTTGCTCCGACTGCGGGTTGAATTGTATGTATTCTCATGTTAGCCTCCTACTTTACTTCTTCAACAACCACAAGGTGCTTCACCTTGAAGATCATTCCGCGGATTGCCGCATTGTCGGGCAACACGTTGGAAGTGCGGATCTTGGTAAGGCCCAGTGCCTTGACCGTGTCTTGTTGATCTTTCAGTACGCCGTTAAGGCTTTTGACCAACGTAACCTTTACCTTGCCTTCGGCAGCGGCATAAGGTGCCGTACCCTGAGCGGGCTTGTTGGGCAATTCCTTTTCGACAACGTACTTGCCGTTGATGTACAGAGGAGCCTTGACGGCTTCGCTTGTAGTTTTCTTAGCCATTGTTGTTCCTCCTTAAATCTCTTCTACGCTCTTGCCGCGCAGAGCTGCGATTTGTTCACGGCTACGAAGTGCCACAAGACCTTCGAATGTAGCCTTTACGCAGTTTACGGGGTTGTTGGAGCCGTAGCTCTTGGTGCGAATGTCTTTGATACCGACAGCTTCCAGTACGTTACGTACGGGACCGCCTGCGATAACACCGGTACCGGGTTGAGCGGGCATAAGCAGAACTTTGCCGCGACCGAACGTGCCGATTACTTCGTGGGGGATTGTCGTGTCTACAAGGGCAACCTTGACCATTGCTTTCTTGGCGCGAAGGTTAGCCTTTTCGATTGCCTGGGGAACTTCGGCAGCCTTAGCCATGCCGATACCTACGCTGCCCTTACCGTCACCGACTACTACCAGTGCCGAGAAACGCATCGTACGTCCGCCCTTAACAACCTTTGTTACACGGTTGACGGCAACCAACTTTTTGATAAGACCGTCGTCTTCCTTGTTGTCTCTTTCGCGAGGATTACGTCTACCGCCTTTTCTGTCGGGGCGATTACCGTCGCGGAAGTTACGTCTGGGTTGTTGTTGCTCGTTGTTCTGAGCAGGTGTCGTTGCAGCAACTTCGGTTGCAACTACTTCAACTTCTTGTACGTTTTCCATGTATCTGCCTCCGATTAGAATTTAAGTCCGGCTTCGCGAGCGCCGTCAGCAAGGGCTGCGACGCGGCCGGTGTAGATGTAACCGCCACGGTCAAACACTACTTCGTTCAGACCGAGTTTCAATGCCTTTGCGGCGATGTCCTTACCTACGATTGCGGCGGCTTCCTTTTTGCTGACGCTTTCGCATTCTGCCTTGAGTGCAAGGCTGCTGCTTGCGCACAGCGTGTTGCCGTTTACGTCGTCGATAATCTGAGCGTAGATGTAGTTTGTAGAACGATAAACGCAAAGGCGAGGTTTAACGCTTGTGCCGAATACCTTTTTTCTTACTCTTGTGTGACGGATTCTTCTGTCCGAATTTTTATTCATCTTTTTAATCATGTCTGCACTCCTTACTTACCGGCCTTCTTGCCTTCCTTCATGATTACGACTTCTTCCTTGTAGCGGACGCCGTAAGCATGGTAAGGTTCAACAGGACGTTTAGCCTTGATGTTAGCCGCCGTTTGACCGACAAGTTCCTTGTCGAAGCCCTTGACAACGATTTCCGTTGCGCTGGGTGTTTCAAACGTAATTCCCTTGGGAGCAATTACTTCGACGGGGTTGGAGTAACCGATGTTGAGGATGAGTTTGTCGCCCTGAACGGCTGCCTTGTAACCTACACCGTTGATGATGAGGCTGCGTGCGAAACCGTCGTGTACGCCCTTGACCATGTTGGCAACAAGCGCGCGGTACAAACCGTGCTTTGCCTGAACGTCGCTGTCGGCGTTTTCGGGGCAAACCATGTGGATTGTGTTGTTTTCAACCGTGCAGCCGATTTCGGTGCCGATGTCACGTGTCAGTTCGCCTTTTGCGCCCTTTACCGTGATTACGCTGCCGTTAACCGTGACGGTAACGCCTGCGGGGATAGCGATAGGCTTTTTTCCGATTCTTGACATTTCCTACCTCCTTACCACACGTATGCAAGCACTTCGCCGCCGAGGTTCATGCTGCGTGCGCTCTTATCCGTCATAATGCCCTTGCTTGTGGACACGATTGCGATTCCAAGTCCGTTGAGTACCTTGGGAAGTTCCTCACTCTTGGCGTACACTCTGAGACCGGGTTTGCTGATGCGCTTAAGACCTGTGATGACCTTTTCGCCCTTGGGACCGTACTTCAGGGTAACTTTGAGTGAATTTTGCAGTTCTTTTTCGATTACTTCGTAGCCGGCAATGTATCCTTCGTTGACAAGAATGTCAAGGATGGCTTTCTTTGTCTTGGATGCGGGGATTTCTACGTCGGCGTGCTTGGAAGTAATAGCGTTTCTGATACGCGTCAGCATATCAGCGATAGGATCAGTAACAACCATTTGTATTTCCTCCTTTTACCAGCTTGCTTTCTTAACGCCGGGGATTTCGCCCTTGTACGCCTTTTCTCTGAAGCAAATTCTGCAAATGCCGTACTTACGCAACACGGAGTGAGGACGGCCGCAGATAGAACAACGGGTGTATCCGCGTGTGGAATACTTCGGTGTTCTTTGTTGTTTGTTGATCATTGATTTCTTAGCCATAATTTACACCTCAACTATGCTCTGAAGGGCATGCCCAGATACTTGAGCAGTGCTTTGCCTTCTTCGTCGGTCTTAGCCGTCGTAACAAACGTCACGTCGAAACCGCGAGTCTTTTCCACCTGGTCGTAAACGATTTCGGGGAAAATCAGTTGTTCGCGAATACCCAGTGTGTAGTTTCCGCGTCCGTCAAGGTTGGTGTTTACGCCACGGAAGTCGCGAACGCGAGGCAGGGCGATACTGACCAATTTGTCCATAAACGCATACATACGGTCACCGCGAAGTGTAACCTTGGCACCTACGGCCATACCCTTACGAACTTTGAAGTTTGCAACGGACAGTTTGCTGTTCGTCACGAGGGGTTTCTGACCGGAGATTATTTTCAGTTCCTCAACGGCAAGCTGGAAGGACTTTGCGTTGTCCTTGACGTCGCCGAGACCGCTGTTGAGTACGATCTTTTCCAGTTTGGGAACTTCGTTGATGTTTTTGTAACCGAATTCTTTGATGAGTTGAGGAACAACTGTCTCTTTGTACAATGTCTTCAATCTGCATTCAATCGGTTGGTTGCCGGCAACTTGTGCGGCAGCGGTTTTCTTTGCAGCCATTATGTTCCTCCTTTAATTATTCTTCGGTTTTTGTTGTCTTTTTGCGAGTTGTCGTCTTTTTGGCGGTCGTCGCTTTTTTAGCAGTTGTCTTGGCTGTCGTCTTGGTAGCCTTGCGTTCTTCCTTGACGTCGATTACGGCGCCGCACTTCTTGCAGGCTCTGAGATACTTGCCGTGGTCGCCGAGGACGTGACTTACGCGGGTTGTTTTTCCGCATTTAGGGCAAACGAGCATGACGTTGCTTACGTCGATTGCGCGGGGGCGTTCCACCTTGCCGCCTTGCTCTTGCGCTGAACGTGGTTTCTTATGTTTGGTAACCAGGTTGAGTCCTTCAACGATTACCGTACCCTCTGTGGGGTTGCAAGCGGTGATCTTGCCTCTCTTGCCGCGGTTTTCGACGCCGCCGACAATGATTTCGACCGTATCACCGGACCTGACATTCATACTTGCCATTTGTGTGTCCTCCTTTACAGAACTTCCGGTGCCAAAGACACAATTTTCATGTAGTCTTTTTCACGAAGTTCTCTTGCTACCGGCCCAAAGATACGAGTTCCCTTGGGTTGCTTTTGTTGATCGATGATGACGGCTGCGTTGTCGTCGAAGCGAATGTGTGTGCCGTCCTTGCGGTTTACGCCGTAGCTGCTACGAACGATAACTGCCTTGACTACGTCGCCCTTTTTGACAACTCCGCCGGGGTTTGCGCTCTTGACGCTGGCAACGATTACGTCGCCGATATTGCCGAACTTACGGAAGGAGCCACCGAGTACTTTGATACACATAAGTTCTTTTGCTCCGCTGTTGTCTGCGGCTTTAAGTCTTGTTTGTGGTTGAATCACTGTACTGTCCTCCTATTACTTAGCCTTTTCGACGATTTCCAGCAAACGCCAGTTCTTGTCTTTGGACAATTTTCTCGTTTCAACGATACGAACGGTATCGCCGATACCGCATTCGTTGTTTTCGTCGTGGGCCTTGTACTTCTTGGTCGTGCTGACGGTCTTTTTGTACAAGGGGTGCTTGTACTTGTTAACCACAGCAACAACGATGGTCTTGTCCATCTTGTCGGATACTACGATGCCGACTCTTTCCTTTCTGCTGTTTCTTTCCATTTTACGTTACCTCCGCTTACGCCTTGAGTTCTCTTTCGCGGAGAACAGTCTTAATTCTTGCGATGTCTTTCTTGACATTTGCCAGCGCAAGAGGGTTTGTGAGTTGTCCGGTTGCGTGTGACAAACGCAAGTTGAACAATTCTTTTTTCAAATCGGCAAGCTTTGCTTCCAATTCTACTGTGTTAAGTTCGCGTACTTCACTTGCTTTCATCGCAGTTCACCTCTTCTTCTTTCTTCACAAACTTGCACTTGACGGGAAGTTTGTGACTGGCCAGACGCAATGCTTCGCGAGCTTGTTCTTCGGTGATACCGCTCATTTCGAACATTACTCTGCCCGGTTTAACTACTGCCACCCAGTATTCGGGGCTACCTTTACCGGAACCCATACGAGTTTCGGCAGGCTTCTTTGTAACGGGTTTGTGAGGGAAGATGTCAACCCAGACTTTACCGCCACGCTTTACAAAACGGGTCATAGCGACACGTGCCGCTTCGATCTGGTTGGAGGTAATCCAGCCGCATTCCAATGCTTGAAGACCGTATTCGCCGTAAGCAACTTTGTTGCCCTTGTGCGCTTCGCCTTTCATTCTACCGCGGAATTGGCGACGGTGCTTCACTCTTTTAGGCATCAACATTATTCAATTACCTCCTTTTTAACAGTCTTTTTCTTCTTGGGAAGGATTTCTCCTCTGTACACCCACACCTTTACGCCGATTACGCCGAAGGTCGTATGAGCCTTGGCAAAGCCGTAATCGATGTCGGCACGCAGCGTGTGAAGAGGAATGCTGCCTTCGTGGTATTGTTCGCATCTTGCGATTTCGGCGCCGTCAAGACGACCGGAAACCATTGTCTTGATTCCCTTTGCACCGCTGCGGGTTGCGCGACCCATGCACTGACGCATTGCTCTGCGGAAGGAAACGCGCTTTTCAAGTTGAGCGGCGATTGCTTCTGCAACCAGTTGTGCGTCCATATCGGGACGTTTAACCTCGATGATGTTGAGGGTAACAGCCTTGTCGCCTACGATTTTGGCGATTTCGGCCTTGATTTCTTCTGCGCCTGCGCCTGCCTTGCCGATGAGCACGCCGGGACGACCGGTGTGGATGTCAACGATTACTTTGCCTTCGCTGCGTTCGATGACGATCTTGCTGACAGATGCCTGATAGTACTTATTTTTGAGGAAGGTACGAATGGTATCGTCCTCTTTGATGTATGCTGCGAAATTCTTTTTGTCCGCAATCCATTTGGCATTCCAATCCTGAATGACGCCTACTCTGAGTCCGTGCGGATTAACTTTTTGTCCCATGATTGTTCTCCTTTACGCTCTCTCGTCAAGAATCACTGTGATGTGACTCGTTCTCTTCAGGATACGGTATCCTCTGCCGCGAGAAACGGGTTGCATTCTCTTGAGCGTGGGGCCTTGGTCTGCGAAGCATTCGGCAACATACAAATTGTCTTTGTTCATGCCGTTGTTTACTTCGGCGTTTGCAGCGGCGGAATTGAGGCACTTAAGCACCGGTTCCGTAGCGGCTTTTGCCGTTGTCTTGAGGATTGCAACCGCTTCGTTGTAATCTCTTCCGCGAATGAGGTCAAGCACTACGTGCACCTTGGAGGGAGAGATACGAATGTACTTTGCTATTGCCTTGGGGCGACGATCTTTGTTCTCGGCGCGAACAAGGGCTTTTGCTTTACTTCTTGTAGCCATCTTCGTTCCTCCTATTTGGCACCCGCGGTTTTGCTGCCTGCGTGGCCTTTGAATGTTCTTGTGGGAGCAAATTCGCCGAGTTTCAAACCGACCATATCTTCGGTGATGTAAACGGGAACATGCTTGCGTCCGTCATGGACTGCGATGGTGTGTCCTACGAAATCGGGGAAGATTGTAGAACTTCTTGACCATGTTTTTACAACTTTCTTTTCGCCTGCGGCGTTCATAGCCTGAATTCTTTTAAGCAGAACGGGTTGAACGTACGGGCCCTTTTTAATGGATCTACTCATTTTCTTTCCTCCGATTAGTTAACACGCTTTACGATAAGTTTGCTTGAGGACTTCTTCTTTTTGCGGGTCTTGTAGCCCAAAGCAGGTTTGCCCCAAGGAGTAACGGGACCGGGACGACCGACGGGAGATTTGCCTTCGCCGCCGCCGTGAGGGTGGTCGCAGGGGTTCATTACGCTACCGCGAACGGTGGGTTTAACGCCCATGTGACGTTTCTTGCCGGCTTTACCGATGCTGACGATTTCGTGATCGAGGTTGCCCACCTGACCGATGGTTGCGTGGCACTTGAGAAGAATCAATCTCATTTCGCCGCTGGGCATACGCAGTGTCGCGTACTTGCCTTCCTTAGCCATAAGTTGAGCGAAGATACCTGCGGCGCGCGCGATTTGTCCGCCCTTGCCGGGGTTCATTTCGATGTTGTGAACAATCGTACCTACGGGGATGTTTTCGAGAGGAAGGTTGTTGCCTACCTTGATGTCCGCGTCGGGGCTTGCCACCACCGTGTCGCCTACGTTAAGACCTACGGGCGCAAGGATGTATCTCTTTTCGCCGTCTGCGTAGTGAAGCAAAGCGATGTTTGCCGAACGGTTGGGGTCGTACTCAATTGTCGCAACCTTAGCGGGAACGCTCTTGTCGCGCTTGAAGTCGATGATACGATACTTGATGCGATTGCCGCCGCCGATATGGCGAACGGTGATGCGACCCGTGGAGTTGCGGCCGCCGGTCTTTTTAACCGTGGTAAGCAAACTCTTTTCCGGAGTTGTCGTCGTGATTTCCTCATACGTCGAAACAGACATGAAACGACGTGCGGGAGATGTGGGTTTATACTTTTTGATTGCCATTGTAGTCTACCTCCGTTATCAGGACAAGCTCTCGAAGAATTCGATTGCTTTGCTGTCGGCAGTCAGGCGAACGGTTGCCTTTTTACGATCGGCGGTGAAGCCTTCGTTTCTGCCTTGTCTCTTGAGCTTACCCTTTACGGTAACCGTTGTTACGTTTTCTACTTTAACGCCGAAGATTTCTTCCACTGCCTTTTTGATCTCAACCTTGTTCGCGCTCTTGGCAACTTCGAAGGTGTAAGTCTTGGCAGGAATTCCGGCGTAACTTTTTTCCGTCAATACCGGACGAATGATGATGTCGTAGGAATTCATTGTGCGTATGCCTCCTCAATTTGCTTGATTGCGTCCTTGGTTGCAACCACGTTGACGTTTGCAACAAGTTGGTAAACGTTGGCAAGGCTTGCGTTTACGACGGTCAGGTTGGCGATGTTGCCGCTTGCGCGCAGTACGTTGACTACGTTTGCGTCTTCCGCTTCGCCTGCCACCACAAGCAATGTCTTTTGATTGCAGTTGAGGTTTTTAAGGATGCTTGCCATTGCCTTCGTCTTGGCTTCTGCCAGTACGAGTTGGTCAAGCACGATAAGTTCGTTGTCGGCAAGTTTGGTGCTGAGTGCGCTGCGGAAAGCCTGCGCCTTCATCTTCTTGTTTACCTTCTTGCTGAAGTCGCGCGGCTTGGGTGCAAACACGACGCCGCCCTTGATCCATTGCGGTGCGCGGATGCTGCCTTGACGAGCGCGACCCGTACCCTTCTGACGCCAGGGCTTGATGCCGCCGCCGCGAACTTCCGTACGGGTAAGAGTGGATTTGGTGCCTTGTCTTTGGTTTGCGAGATACGCAACCACTACTTGATGAATAAGAGCCTCGTTGTATTCGCAACCGAATACGGCGTCGGACAATTCGACGGTGCCGACTTCGGAGCCGGCAGTATTCAAAACTTTAACTTCCATTGTTGTTTACTCCTTTTCACCTTACTTCGAGGCCTTGACGGCGTTACGCAGGTACACAACGCTGTTTTTGGCTCCCGGAACGGCACCCTTTACAAGGATTACGTTTTTCTCTGTGTCGACTTTTACTACCGAGAGATTGAGAACGGTTACTTGTTCCACGCCGTAGTGACCGGGAAGATTTTTACCGGGCATTACACGCGAAGGACTGCTGATGGGACCCATAGAACCGACTTCTCTGTGAACGGGACCCACACCGTGGGTTTCCTTAAGTCTGTGTTGATTCCAGCGTTTGATTACGCCACTGAAACCGTGACCCTTCGTGATACCGGTTACGTCTACAAGTTCACCGGCGGCAAAGGTGTCGCATGTGACCACGCTGCCTACGTCGAGGTCGGCGTTGTCAAGTTGGAACTCGTGCAGGTACTTGAGCGTTGCACCGCTCTTTTTGAGATGTCCGAGTTGCGGCTTGTTCAGTTTCTTTTCCGCAACGGTTTCAAAACCGAACTGGTAAGCGGCGTATCCGTCGCGTTCGACAGTTTTCTTTTGAGTAACCGTGCAGGGACCGGCTTGAATTACCGTGACGGGAACCATCGTTCCGTCTGCCAGGAATACCTGAGTCATCCCGAGCTTTTTACCAATGATTGCTTTATTCATAGATAAAGTTCACCTCCGAAATTATTTACTGTTAAAGTTTGATCTTGACATCGATACCTGCGGGCAGGTCCAACTTGGTAAGACTGTCGATGGTCTTTGCGTTGGGGCTGTAGATGTCGATCAGACGCTTGTATGTGCGAAGTTCGAATTGTTCACGCGCGTCCTTGTATTTGTGCGTAGCGCGAAGAACGGTTACGATTTCCTTCTCTGTGGGAAGGGGGATAGGTCCGGACACTTTGCTGCCCATCTTGGTTGCCGTTTCAACGATTTTCTGGCAAGCAAGGTCAACAAGGTTGTGATCGTAGGACTTGAGTTTGATTCTGATTTTTTGGTTTGCCATGTGTGTTACTCCTTTCCTGTATGTTTTATCGCCCGGGCACATATCGGTGACAACACGTCCGTGTGTTTCACGCTGCGACTTTTAATAAAGCAAATTTTCATTTGCTTGCAGAATCTGTCGGTCGGTTTGATTTTTCATCACCTTACCCGCAAACGGATTAAAAGTATGCTCGGTTACAACGCTCGGGGCGTTGCTAGGTCGGCAGTAAGTTTTCTGTTTTCTCAGTAACCTTACGCTTCAGCCCTTATTACGCAGCTTATCTAATATACCACGAATTACAAGGTATGTCAAACAAAATAACGCAAAAAATAATTTTTTTTTGACAAATTAAAAACGGGAATATGTCGGCGAGTAAGGTGATTATGTAAAAAAATAAGAGTGAAAAACGCCGACAAACATCACACTAAAGAAACAGTGAGAGTTGATATTGTTGCCGAAATCACCGGAGTGAAACAAACAATCAGAAAGGGCGCCGAAGTACGTTAGTGAGTGTAGTGGGGTCCCGTCGAGGAATTGCCACGAGTGCGAACGCGTGCTCGCTCGCTTCACTTCGGGCATTGTGTCTTGTGGTAGGTAGCCTACCCAGCCGCGCCCTCGTTCAGATGTCGCTTCGTGGCAACACCTCGCCACCCCTGATAACACTTATTAACCATTTGTAACTCATTTTCATACTTCGAGTATTCTAACTTCGGCGGACGTAGTAAAAACGACTGCCCATAAGGGTTGTACTAATATGTCATTGCGAGGAAGCGAAGCGACGTGGCAATCCCCCGAAAGGGTCCTGCTCTTCTGCAATTATTTGTAGCAACGTCTGAATTACAGATGGCAGATATATAGCCGTTTTCAACGTCAGCACTTTGGGTAATACCCCCGCAGCACCGCTACCCCGACCACCCACCCCTCATGGACAAGGGCGTACTTTGGTTGAATTTAACAATAAAGACAAATCCATTGTTAAAAATGAAAGGTTGAAAGTTTAGTATAAAACATTCCTGCGAGAAAACAGAAAATGACATTCTACTTTCCGTATAGATTCACTATATGCAGTCCTTTCTTTTCGGCACGAGCAAGCATATTCGCAGCACCGCTTCGGTATCGATTACGTTCGACATAGCAGATAAGAAGGTCGCTTCTGTCCACCATCATATAGTTGGCTACAGTTATACGGCGTTTGTAGTATTCCTCTTCGCCGCACATCGTGACGGAAACCTGCGGATAAATCCTGCATATTTCGTCATAATTTCGGGCAACACTAAAACTGCTGACGTACACTTCCACGCGAATTCCGGCATTTAAGCGACACATTTCAAGACATGCTCTCAATGCAAGGCGGTCAAAATCGCCGTGAGTACCAACGAGAAAGTGATTTACACCACTTTCGCACGCCATGGCAACTTCACGATACAGTTCAGAGTAAATGTTTTGGGGCAACATCCATCGATGTCCCGCAAATGTCGCTGTCATAACTGCAATATACTCTATTTATAGAGTATTGTCAAGTTGCCGAGCATAAAATATAATTTAATATATGATTTCCTACAAGCCCTTGTTTGAAACGCTTAAGAAAAAGGGCGTTTCGACATACAAGTTAATAAACGAATTTGGCGTAAGCCGAAGCCTGATTGACCGATTGAAGCACAACAAACCAATCACCACCGTTACGATAAACGACCTGTGCGGATTTTTGAATTGCACCGTAGGCGAAATTCTGGAATATGTGCCCGACAACACGGACGCAAACAAGTAGCGGAACGAATACTGAAACTTAATCAAAAAAAATAAAGTCACCGATTGGTCGGTGACTTTTTATATTTGCAAAAAACTTTTTACTACATTCTGAATGCCACGACAACAATCTCACGCAGAGAAATTTCATCCGTCGCAGATGGATTTCACCTTGCGCAGCAAGATTTCATTTGCCGCAAGGCAAATTTCATTGCGCGTATAGTTGACTTTATATTATCAATAAAGCGTCTATGTCTGCCTTACCTTTACTACCACTAAAGTGCCCTTGACCATGAGGGGTGGGCGGTCGGGGTAGCGGCGTTGCGGGGGTATTCCATAAAGTGAATGGACAGGGGACGATTTTATACAGCCAATTCAAATATGGTCATTGCGATAAATTATCATAGACGAGCAGAACCCTTTCGGGGGATTGGCACCCGAGCGTGCACGATTAGAAAAACGTTCCAGTTTCAATGCTTATATCTCAATGGGTGCCTCGCAATGACATAATAAGACAAAAGGCTTTTATATGGGCGCTTCCGCGGAGATTTCTCCACGCGCTTCGCTTGGTCGAAATGACGTAATCTTTTTGCTTCGTCGAAATGACGTAATCTGACAGAAATTTGCACTATACAGTTAACATATAGTTGACTTTCGACCTACGTCCGCCGAAGTTGGTACATTAGAAGTATGCAAACAAGTCGCAAACGGTTAACAAGTGTTAGCAGGGGTGGCGAGGTGTTGCCAATTAGGGACATCGTCCGCGAGCCTGCGGCTGGGAAGCGTACATACCGCTATGCCCTAATAGGCGAAGCGGCGCGAGGCATCAGCCGCTCCCATATTGGCAATTCCTCGACAGGACCCCTTGCACAAATTACCGCACTTCGGCGCCCTTTAATTAGTGGGTGCACGACCCGTGCCTTCGGCGCCTGTTTCACAAGGTACCCTTCCGGTGGAGCACGGAGCGTGCACCTACTAAAACGAAGAAACTACCGTTATTTGTTTAGTAGAAAAAGCAAAATGATTTGCGCGACAAAGTGAAATTTCGACTAACGCTCAGAGTGACATTTTTCCATGCGGCAAAAGCCGTTTCGCTCGGTATACTTCGCTGCACTTCGCCCGTCCACTTGTCACTTCGCTTGCTTTTTGCGCTTTTCGTAGTTTGTAATAATCAACACCACCGCCGCGATTATCACGCCTATTATCAGCAAAAACACGATAAAGCCGCCAAGTAATATCATAAAAAACATCCTATACGGACCGCTTTTGCGTTGCGGATTTTGATCGGCGCAAACTCTGAAGTTCAACTCGCCTTTCGGCAAACCATCGAAGTGTGCCTTGTAACAGCCGTCCGTCTTCGCGAAACCGAGCGATCCGGAGTCCAGCATGTACAAATCCGTATTGACCGTGATGTCCAGCGTACCGAATTCCGCCCAGCAACTTGCCGGGCTAAGCAGATATTCGACGTTGTACACGGGGCGATTGTACCCAATGTTAATACCTACAAACAACGGCGCGCGGACGGTATTTGTCACCGTTGCGCCTCTCGGTACGGAAAGTTCGTACACAAACCATTGCAACACGTATTCTTCGGCGACATGCAGGCTGTCCGCAACAAACGTACGAGCACCCCTGAAAATGTCACTGTTACGAAAATACTCGGCTGCGACATTGTACCAGTCAACAGTCGCGTACGCCTTCGCCTCGGGTTGCATTTCTTGCAAGGCGGCGGCAAAAGTAATTTCGTGTTGCTCGTCCACCGCGACAAAGGACGAACCACTGACATATTTCCGATCGCTGTCAAATGCCCACAGACTTCTGCGGAAGTCGATGTCTTTGTCAAACGAGTACATAACTATGTCGCACGAAGCAGAATTGAGTGTGATTTCAAACAGGTCGTCGGCGAGCTTGAATGTTACGTTTTTGCGGTCCGACACTGCAAAAATCACCTTGTCCTTCGCCTGAATATTAAGTTTCAGGTGGGTATCCGCCGCGCCGTCCGGCGCATTGACGCGGTAAGTCTGCACATAAACGGGCGTGTCTGCCGCCGGAAAAGTATTGTAGAAAATATACTCGTCGCGCAGATTTGCGATGTCATTTTCAAGATCAAACGGCTCGTAAGGCGACTTGAAGGTACACCGAAGTGCGTTGTCCACCTCCCTGCCACCGATTGTTATGCGGCGCGTGGTATCGGCAAAGGTCACGTCTTTCAAATGATGCGGCTTGTTGCCGAACGGAAATGCAAGCGTTGCCGTTATGTCGTCGTCGGTTGGATTCAGAAATTCGTATGTTGCCTCGACGTAAGCGTCGAAGTCCGCCCTTTCTTCAAACACCGTCGGCAAGTCCGTAGGAATGTTGAATGTAAGTTGTTCCGACGTTACCATCAGCGGACAAGTGCCGCTACCTGCGTAAACAACACCCTGCTGTGTGGTGCCCAACCAACTTGTCTGCGCGGAATTTGCGTTTGCAGCCGCACCGCCCGTGAATAAAGGCAGCATTGCACCGACAAATGACAGCGCGAATATAAATACTAATGCCAAAGTGATTTTTTTGTTCATAATTTTTCTTCCTTATCCTGTAAACGGAACAACGCCTTGCATAAAATCAAATGTTTGTCCGTTTTCGTTTTGTTCATCGTTAAACGCCGGGCGTTGTGCCGCCGAAATTTGCGCCAATTGCAATGTAACGATGTGTATTTTCACACATACAATGCTTTGAATGGAGCAGTTGTCCCGCGCGCGAGAAAAGTTTTCAAACGCTACGACAAAAAAAGGTCGAAGCCATCAACTTCGACCTGTCTGATCCCTCTATTTTAATACAAACCGATTTTGCGCACCGAGTATTAAATTTATTGTATTTGTGTTCCGTCGCACAGTCACACCGCCACGAGTCAGGACGGCAGACAAACCGAAACGGAAGCATAGTGGTTTCATTGTCATCGCTAATATTTTTTGAGTATGGCGAGAAACGGAAACCTCATTAAAATTTGTATCAAAACAAAGTTTTGTAACGACATTCGTCAATCGCGGAATGTCAGACTAATCGTTTTCCATTTCAACAACTATTTTTTCGACTTTTTCTTTAAGTTCCAGCATGGCGTCTGTACGAAGTACTATTGCGGAAACATGCATTGCTGAAAAGAAATATGTCGCAAATGCAAGAACAGCACCAATCAACCACCATATAAGCAACACAAGAAGACAGGATTCCAGACGCATGACGCCATAATAAGTATTATGGTAGCCCTCGTGAGAAAACACAGCAACATCTACAATAGACCAAATAAACACCAAAGCTGCAATGATTATCGCCAAAATTTTTGGCAATTTTTTGAAAATTCTGTAAAATTTGGTATAATCGGGGTCTTTCATAAGTTGCTTAAAAAAGCCACTATTTTCGCCCGAGTTTTGCTTTTCGTAATAAAGTTTATTCATAGAACCTCCGAACGGTGCGCAAATCGCGACAACATGCAAAGCACGCAGACGCGGCACACGCAAGCAGAAGTCCCCCACGTAAAAACAGTGCCACTACAGCACCGAAAAACGGCGGCAAAAATTTTCGCCAAGAAAAGTGGCAAAAATACACCGCAATACATATATTCATTTTCACGCAAGCCCTCTACTTTGTGTGTTTAATGAATTATAAATCAAAACTTCTGCGAAATCAATAGGTTTTCGACAAAATGTTTAATTTTAGCATCTGTTTATTTTGAAGAACGGTATTAAGGCTGCATTAGTGCAGGGACTATTGGCGCAAAACGTTAAAGAAAATCAAAGAAATACAGTATATATTCAATGTCTGCATTTCAAAAGGTGCCTCGCAATGACATATTATAAAACGGCAATAAAGTGTTTGCTTCCGTCCCCTCATCCGTCACTTCGTGACACCTTCTCCCCAAGGGCGAAGGCTTTTGAGGGCTGTACCGTTGTTTATACGAAAAACGTTTATAATGGCGCTTCCGCAGAGATGTTTCGACTACACTTCGTTACGCTCATGGCGTTCGCCGCAAATACAGCGGCTCGGCTGAGGACGTAATTTAATAGGACTATAGCCGGTTTCTCAATACGTCCGCCGAAGTTAGTAAACGCGAAATTTGCAAGCAAGTCGTAAACGGTTAGTAAGCGTTATCAGGGGTGGCGATGTGTTGTCACACAGCGACATCTGAACGAGGGTGCGGCTGGGTAGGCTACCTACCATCAAACTTTAATGCCCGAAGTGAAGAGAGCGAGCACGCGTTCGCACGTGTGACAATACATCGACAGGACCCCTTACATAGTCTGCTTCACTTCGGCGCCATTTTCACAAGGAACCTTTCCAGGGGATGTTTCGACTACACTTCGTTCCGCTCAACATGACATAACTTAATGTACGAAAACAAAACTTACTTCTAAACAGTTTAGTGGGTGCACGACCCTTGCTCGGTGCCCTTTTCACAAGGAACCCTCATTAAATTAAATGTAAAATCAGTTTAACCCGAACGCAAAAAAAATCCCTCAACTGCTACTAAGCAATCAAAGGATTTTAATGGATGCGGCAAAGCCATACCCTCCCGGGCCGTGTCCAGCCAAGTACTCTAGGTGCTGTAGGTCTTAACTTCTGTGTTCGGTATGAGAACAGGTGGACCCCTACAACTAAATCACCGCAATGGTTATTTGAACGACCGTAGTCGAAACAAATCTGAATTGTAATGAAAGGAACATTGACAACTGCACAAACAAGGTTTAGTGTAAGTGATTGAGTAATTAGTTTGTATTGTGATTGTATTCAAGGCTTGTTCGTAATGTTTGAACAAGCGTTCGACCTATTAGTATCGGTCAGCTAAACGTATTACTACGCTTACACCTCCGACCTATCAACCTTGTGGTCTACAAGGGGTCTTATCAAAGGAGATATCTTATCTTTGGGTGGGTTTCACACTTAGATGCTTTCAGCGTTTATCCCGTCCGTACTTCGCTACCCAGCCATGCTTCTGGCGAAACAACTGGTGCACAATTGGTACGTTCATCCCGGTCCTCTCGTACTAGGGACAAATCCCATCAAATATCTTACGCCCACGATGGATAGGGACCGAACTGTCTCACGACGTTCTGAACCCAGCTC
>ERZ1673738.1275-NODE-1275-length-39217-cov-12.924621_pt1 | contig 39217 bp, 34 predicted proteins | sample MGYA00580198_ERZ1673738 | MGnify/ENA primary metagenome ERZ1673738 (study PRJEB41218, sample SAMN15661784) | gut metagenome | host: Homo sapiens | place: Canada: London | collected 2015-08-20/2019-03-30 | study: EMG produced TPA metagenomics assembly of...
GTTCGTATACACTTCCGGAGTTCGTTCCGAAAAACCAAGGGTTCTCGATTTGGCGCAATGATTTTGGTGCTAAAAACGTGGCGCAAGCGAAACGGCGGATTGAAGCGTATTTGACATACGCGAAAGTCGCCGTTATCGCGCAGCAACTCGTTTTTAGCCCAAAAGCATTCGCCAAATCAGAGGTCGGAGTATTCCGAGATGGATTTTACGTTTAGGGACTTGTCAATCCTGCGCACCATTCCGGCGAGAACTCCGCCGGGGCCGCACTCGTAGAACTGGTCGATGCCGAGCTTTGCGGCGTTGCGGACGCAGTCTTCCCAGCGGACGGTGCTCACGACCTGTTTTACGAGGTTCTTTTTGATTTCGGAAGGGTCGAATACCGCGTCTCCCGTGACGTTCGTAAAGACGGGTATGCGCGGGCTCTTAAATTCGATTCCTTCGAGATATTCGGCGAACGCCCTGCGGGCGGGCTCCATGAGGCGGCTGTGGTACGCGCCGGCGACTTTAAGCGGGACAACCATCTTGAAAGCCTTGCGTTCCTTGGCGGCACCGACCGCGGCGGCCACCTTGGCCTCTTCGCCCGATATGACGACCTGCCCCGGGCAGTTGACGTTCGACATGTCCACGTCGAATTCCCTGCAATAGGCGGCAACATCTTCGGGGGTTCCGCCGATGAAGCTCGCCATGGCGCCCTTTGAGGCGTCGCAAGCCTCCTGCATCAGCCTGCCGCGCTCGGCGACGATTTTGAGGCCCGTTTCAAAGCTGAACGTGCCAGCGAAGGCGTGCGCGGTTAGCTCGCCGAGGGAAAGGCCGAGAGCCGTGGAAGGCTCGCCGAGGATTCCCTTTTGGCGCATGGCCTCGACTGCGGCAAATCCGTGCAGAAAAAGCGCAGGCTGGCAAATGCTCGTTTTCGTCAATTCCGACGACGGCCCCTCGAAGCAATATTTGGAGAGCTTCATAGAGAGGGCGTCGTCGGCTCTGTCGAAGAGCTCTCTTACCGCCTCGCAGTTTTCGTACAGGGACTTTGCCATTCCGACGCTTTGCGCGCCCTGACCGGAGAATAGTAATCCTGTTTTCATATTGTATGGTTGTGGGTTAAAGTTTGGAGAGCTCGGCCGATATTTGGGCGGAAAGCCTGCCGACGAGCTCGCTGACAGCGGCGGAATATCCCGCATATCCGTCCTTTGAGGAAACTTCAAAGTTGAAATTTTTGACGACGCTCTTCGACCCCTCCGGGAGGTCTATCTGCCACTTGCCTTGCAGTCGGACTTTTCCGCCGACTTCGCCCAGGCATTCGTAGACGAATATTTTGAGCGAACAAGCTTTTTCGGGGTTGGGGGAAACCGCCGGATACGCGAACACCGACGCGGCTCCGGAGGATTCTATGTTGACCGCCACCGCGCGCTCGATTCCGCTGGACGGGAGCTCCGCCCACCTGTCGAATTCGGATATGTCGAGGGCGCCGCCGGAATCGACGGATACGATCTGGGCGCGAGACATGTACTGCGGCAGCTGTATCGGAAGCAGATTTGCGTCGAATTTTCCCGCGGAGGCCTTTTGCATCGAAACGGGGGAGATGAGATGGAATACAGTCGGATCCGCAGAAGGAGCGAGCAGGTCGGAGATGCACCCCGAGAGGGAGGCGGCGCACGCGAGCGCGGATACGGCGAGAGCGGTTCTTAAAAGTTTCATGGCGTATTTTCCCTAATTGTTTTGTTTGCGTTTGGAGTTGTCCTTGCCCCTAAGCAGCGAGTTCGGGTTGCGCTGGAGATAGTCCGTAAAATTGGAGATATAGCTCATAGAGTCGTTCATAGTCTTTACGAGGACGGCAATCTGGTACCTTAACGGCGATTGCGGCGCGACGACGGAGTTGACGTTGCGCAGAACCTCGTCGAGGCGCGCAGCGAGGGAGGCGCCGGAGGAGGAAAAGTTTTTGAGCTCCGCGCGGGCGTCGTTCACGAGCGCGTCGGAATCCGAAAGGAGAACGTCGAGTTTCTTTATCGCCTCGGCGACATCCCTGTTGCGCACGAGGTCGTCCACGCCCTTTAAAGCGGAAACCGCGTTGTCGCTTATGGCCTTTGCGTCAATGGCGTCGAGCTTTTCGTTGACTTTCACGATAGCCGAGTGGACATTTTGCCCGATGCCCGCAAAGTCGATTTTCGCCACGTCCGCCATCGTCTTTTCAAATCCCTTGGCGAGCTCGGAGAGCCCCGACTTCGCGGCGGGGATTTCCTTGAAGCGCGTGCCGCCGTATTTGAGGTCGTATTTCTCCCCTTTGTCGGCGATAAAGTCGAGCTCTATGTAGAGCATTCCGGTGACGATGCTCTGGTAGTTGAGTTTGGCGCGCAGGCCCTCGGCGATCTGCTCGTCCATCCAGTCGCTGTAATCTTTGAAGTCGGTGCCGGTCTTGCGCCTGAGCTGGTCGATGTCTATGGAGTAGACCACCGACACAGAGCTCTCCTTGATATTCTTGGAGGAGCTTATAAATATGCCCTCCACCTTGCCGATTTTTACGCCCTTGTATTTCAGGGGCGCGCCGACGTCAAGGCCGTTGACGCTCTCGGAAAAGAACGATATGAAGTTCTCCGTCCTCGAAAAAAACTTGGCCGCGCCGAAAACCATTACTGCCGCGACCGCGATGATGGAGGCGGCCATCACGAACATTCCGATCGCCGCCGGGCTGATTTTATTTTTCATAAGCGTCCTTATTTTCAAGCGGGTCGACGCCGCGGTTGAGGAACACGCGCACGTCTTTGGGCCCGCGTTCGAGAAGTTCGCGCGGGGAGCCTATCGCGCCCTGCGTCTTGGAATTTGCATCGAGAAACACCACGCGGTCGGCTATCGCGAAAATGCTCGCAAGCTCGTGCGAGACCACGACGACCGTCGCGCCGAGAGAATCGCGCATTTGAAGTATCAGTCGGTCGAGCCGGTGGGACGACACGGGATCGAGCCCCGCGCTCGGCTCGTCGAAAAACAGCACGAGGGGGTCGAGGGCGATGGCGCGCGCAAGCCCCGCGCGCTTGGCCATGCCGCCGCTGATTTCAGACGGGTAAAATCCGCCGAAGCCGTTGAGGCCGACGAGCGCGAGCTTCAAATCCGCTATTTCCGCAGCCTCCTTTTCTGAGATTCCGGAAAATTCCGTCAGCGGTAGGGCGATGTTCTCGGAGAGCGTCATGCTGCTCCAAAGCGCGCCGCCCTGGTAGAGAATGCCGAACTCGCGCAGAATTTCGAGCCTGCGCTCCTCGGTCGCGCCGGAAAAGTCCTCGCCGCGGTAGAGAATCCTGCCCGCCGCGGGCTTGGCGAGCCCTATCATGTGGCGCAAAAGGGTGCTCTTGCCGCAGCCGCTGCCGCCTATTATGAAAAATATCTCGCCGCGCTTTACGGAAAAGTCGAGGTCGCGCATTACGACGTAGTCGCCGTACGCCATCGTCAAAGACTCTATCTTGAACACGTCGCCGCTGTCGGGCGCGGGAGGGGTTCCGGCATTTTTTGGAATGGCTGTTTCGCTGCGGCTCATATGTCGAAAATCGTGAATATTACGGCGAAAACCGCGTCGGCGACTATAATCCATGTCACGCTTTGCACTACCGCCGAAGTCGTTGCGAGCCCAACGCCGGAAGAGCTCTTTTCGCACGCGAGCCCCTGCCGGCAGCCTATTACGCCCACTATCAGGCCGAATACTATGCTCTTGCCTATGCCCGTGGAAAGCTGGACGAGATTGAGGGCGGCAACCGAGCGGTTGGCGTACTGCTCGTAGGATATGTCGAACATTCCCACGCCTATGGCGAGCCCGCCCATCATGCCTATGACATCCGCGAATATCGTGAGCAGCGGGAACACGAGAACAAGCGCGAGTATGCGCGGAAACACGAGAAATTCCATCGGGGATATTCCGAAAGTCCTGAACGCGGAAATTTCCTCGTTCACTTTCATCGAGCCGAGCTCCGCCGCGAAAGCCGCCCCCGTGCGGCCGCTCATCACAATTCCGACCATTATCGCGCCCATTTCGCGCACCATTGCGATTCCCACGAGGTCTGCGACAAAGATTTCCGAACCGTATTTGGCGAGCTGTATAGCGCCCACGAACGCGAGGATCAGCCCCACGAGAAAGCTGATGAGCGCCACTATCGGCAGCGCCTCCGGCCCCGAGCGCTGGACGAGCAGCGCGAGATCCTTGCCCCTGTACCGCGCGCGCCCCGCAAGGGCGAGCGCAAACGATATGGCGACTTCCCCGACAAATTCGGAGATGGAATTGAAAGAGCTCAAAACCCCTATCGCGCGCGTGCCGACCTTGCCGAAAATCCCCCCGCGCTTGGCGGCGGACTTCCTCGACGCCTCGTCCGCCTCCGGAACGGCGGTGGCGAGCCTCAGAAGCGCGCGCGGCCCCTCGGGCAACGATTCGGCGTCGAAGTTTATGGAGAGCTTGGAGCACATCTCCCATACGCGCAGGAGAAAGGCCGTGAGCGCGGAATCGTACTCGCCGAGCCCCCCGGCGTCGACTTTGAGGGAGGAAACGTTCCGGCGCGACGAGAGTTCCCCGCCGATCTTCTCGAAGGGCGTGCGGGCGTTTTTCAAAAGCCAGTCACCCGAGATGCGCAACACGAGGCCGTCGCCGTCGCCGGACAGAACGGCGGCAGCCGAAATTCCGGTTTCGCGCGCTTTCCGCTTTTTGAAAATATTTGAGAAAATTCCCGACACAGTCACTCCATTTAAAGGATAAACATAGGGAAACATCGGCGTTTGTAAAGATATAATGATTACCCGCCGACGGGGCGCGCCGCCGGCGGAGACCGCCTCCGGTTTTGCGTTGACGCCCCGCGGGAAGGCGTTTTTAATATCCGTCAATCTCCGGCATAATATGCGACTTAAAATCCTTTCCCTGATGCTGCCGCTGCTCGCGCTGCCGTTTTCCTCCGGTTTTGCGTTGACGCCCCGCGGGAAGGCGTTTTTAATATCCGTCAATCTCCGGCATAATATGCGACTTAAAATCCTTTCCCTGATGCTGCCGCTGCTCGCGCTGCCGTTTTGGCGCCTTGGCGCCGGAGAGGAAGGACTGTCCGGATTTTCCGAATTGGCGTTCATAAAGCGCAACGCTTTCGACCCAAACCACTATTATACGGAATTCATAAACAGCTCTTGGCGGCCGGGCGGCGGAATATTCATTCTGAATTTGAAAGACGGAAGCCAGCGCGAATTGTTTCCGACGATGTCAGGCGGCGTATTCGGGCGGTTCGACATCTCATTCGACGCAAAGCGCATAGTGTTTTCATATAAAAAATCCGCCGGAGAGGGATTCAGGATTTACTCCGCAGAAATCGACGGTTCAGAACTCAAACAGCTGACTTTTCCCGAACCGGACGAGGCCGAAGCCGCAAAAAAGTTCATGCGCGGCGGATACCACAGCGGAACCGACGACATGGATCCCTGCTGGCTGCCCGACGGCGGCATAGCGTTCGTCTCGACGCGCCCGAGATACGGCGTGCTCTGCGACCCGTCCGATGACCTCACTGTCTCGACAATGTACAGAATGGAGGCGGACGGCTCGGGCATGAAGCGGTTGTCCTACGGCGCGCTCAGCGAGAACTCCCCGTGCGTTCTGCCGGACGGCAGAATAATGTACACGCGGTGGGAATACGTGGACAAGGGCGCGTCCGCCGTAAAATGCCTGTGGGCCATGCGCCCCGACGGAACGGGATCCTCGGAAATTTACGGCAACGATACCGCCCTGCCCGTCACAATGATATTCGGGCGGCCAATGCCCGGCGGAAGGGGGAAGTACGTTTTCATCGGCGCCCCGCACTATCCGCAAGGGCCCAACGGGACGGTGATAACAGCCGACACCTCAAAAGGAACCCGTTCGGAATCCGCTATGCGCCACATCACGCCCGACGTAGAAATACGCGACGAAAGCGGCTACCATTTTAAAAAGGGCGGAGAGTGGAAATTCGACCCCTCTGGGAAGTCTGGCAGGCTCTTCCGCGACCCCTATCCCATTTCGGACGGCGAATTTCTCGCGGCGATGAAGCCCGAAGGATACGCATGGAACGACGCGGGAGGATACGAGCTCGCGCTCCTCTCCTCCGACGGTTCCGCGCGGAGAATATACAGGGACGAAAAGTATTCCGCCTTCCAGCCCGTACCGGTCGCCCCGCGACCGCTCCCGCCGGTTCTCCCGTCCGCGCCCGACGAAGGCCTCGAACGCCGGAACCTCGCCGCCCTTCTGATAACGGACGTCTACGCGGGCCTCGAAAACGTCCCGCGCGGCGCGGCGAAATACGTCCGCGTCCTCGAACAAATCGCGCGGCCGTGGGGCGCGAACAGAATCGCCATGGGCGGCGAAAAAACCGAGGACGCCCACGGGCAGCAGCACGCCGCGATAAGCCGGTACACGCACTTGGGGCTGAAAGTCCAGCGCGGCGTGGCGGAAATCGAGCCCGACGGCAGCGCGTATTTTTTAGTTCCCGCCAACCGCAACATATTTTTGCAGGTTTTGGACGAAAATTACATGGCGCTGCAAACCGAACGGACTTTCGTAAACTACATGCCCGGGGAAATCAGGAGCTGTATCGGCTGCCATGAAAAAACCTCCGAAACCCCGCAGTTCGCAAAGTCGGCGCGGGTTCTCGCGCTGCGCAAGCCGCCGCAAAAACTGAAACCCCAGCGCGGGGAGGCGTCCGCCGAAAAACTTTTCGACTACGCCGCGCAAATCCAGCCGATTTTCGACAGGCGCTGCGTGTCGTGCCACGGGCAAAACCGGAGGGGAAAGGGCCTCGACCTGCGCGGAACCCCGACAAAATTTTTCAGCGTATCGTACGAATCCCTCGTCCCCGACTACGTTTGGCATACAAAAGCCCCAAAAGACTGCGGATTTGCGGGAGAGCGCGTCGGCATGACAAACATGTCGAAAAAGAATTATGCGAGGCTCGACCGCGGGATGCTCGGCAAAATCATATCCGAAATATTCCAAAAGGACAACAACGTCGAATACCTGCCGGCGGGCAGCCTCGGGGCGCGGACGAGCGTTTTGGTCGGCGCGTTCGCCCCCGATGCCGCGGATATAAGGGACGCGCGCGACGCCGCGAGGGCGCGGGAGCTCGCAAAAGTCCACAAAGGCGTCAGGCTTTCCGACGCCGAAATTCTCGCACTCTCCAACTGGATAGACGCCAACTGCCAGTTCCACCCGTCCTATTGGGGCGCGAAAAATCTGAAATACCGGAACGCCCCGCAATTCAGGCCGAAACTCGGATTTGAAGAGGCGATTTCAGAAACGCCCCCGAAAGGGCTGGAATTTTCTCCGGCGCGGACCGAAAAACTTAAATAGGCCCGCGCGCGAAACGGCGCGCGGCGGGCGCCGGATAGCCGGATTTACGCAGCAAGACGCCCGAAAAAAGCCCCCGCCCTACGGGGCGAGGCGCGAAATTTCCCAAACCGCCGAGCCGTCGGGGGCGGACTTTTTCGAGTACTCGAACCTGTCGTGCAGGCGGTTTTTTCTGCCCTGCCAAAATTCAAAACGCTCGGGGACGATTCTGTATCCGCCCCAGAAATCGGGCAGCGGCACGTCGCCGTTTTTGAATTTCTCCTTCATTTTTTCAAACTGCATTTCGAGCAGGCCGCGCGACGAAATCACGCTGCTCTGGTGCGAAACCCACGCCCCGAGGCGGCTCCCGAAAGGCCGCGACAAAAAGTAGCGCAACGATTCCGCCGCCGAAACCTTCTCCGCCCTGCCGCCTATGCGCAGCTGCCGTTCCAGGTCAAGCCACGCAAAAATCGCGCACACCTTGTCGTTGCCTGCGATTTCGCGCGCCTTGCGGCTCGAATAATTGGTGTAAAACACGAAGCCGTTTTCGTCCCACGACTTCAAAAGCACCACGCGCGACGACGGCGCGCCGTCCGCCCCGACGGTGGAGACCACCATCGCGTTGGGCTCCGCAACCCCGCATTCGCACGCGTGGTTGAACCACTGCTCAAACTGCTTAAAGGGGTTGGGATCCAGATCCGAACGCGACAACCCGCCTTTCAGGTACTCGTTTCTGAACTCGAAAATATCCATTATATTATGTCCCTTATCGTCTTGGACGACGCCGGCAGGCGCGAGTATTCGCCGAACGACTCCAATGCCGCGGCGACCGCGGGCTCGTTGTGCGAAAGCAATTCGGGCTTGTCGCCTTCATTAAAGCCAAGGCGTTTGAAAAATTGTTCGAGCGTCACGGATTCCGGCGGGACGGCGGGCTTGAACCCCGCCGCATCGCGGGAATCGCCGAGAAGCACGCCGCACGCCAGCCCCTTTGAAACAAGGATATCGAGAGACGCCAATATGGCTCCGGCCGGCAGTTTGAGTTTGGCAGTGAGCGTCTCCGCGGTTGGCGTGCCGTCGCGCAGGCAAAATTCGCGCGAGATTTCGGCAAACGCCGCAAGAACGCACAATGCGCGCATTCCGGAGCCCATTAGTCTCCACGCGTCATCGTCCGAAAGGAAGTCCATATACTGAACTGCGTAGGTAATCTGGCTGCCTATGAGTATCACCAGCCAGAATATGTAGAGGCTGAACATCGCCACCGCCACTATCGCCAGATAACCGTAAAGGCTCTGCTGCTTTACAATATAGCCTATGTATATAAACGAAAGCTTGTTGTTCAGCATCAGCAATAGCATTATGATAAATCCCCCCACAAACGCCGCCTTCCACTTCACGCGCGTACACGGGAAAAACTTGTAGAAACACGCCAATACCCCCGTCATGACACCCATGCCCACCAGATACGTTATCCACGAGGCGTAGTCGGAAATTATCGGTATCCCCCCTACGAACGCCGACAGCTGGGAGGTCGCCAGAAACGTCATTCCGAAAATCGTGCCGACCGACCCGAAGAAAATCATCGCGAAATAGAACACTATGCGGTCAACCCACTTGCGCCCCCTGCGAACGCCCCATATCAGGTTGACGGCGCTCTCCATGTTCTTGCACAGCAAAAGGCATGTGACGAGCATGGTCGCCACCCCTATTGCGCCGCCGGAAACGCTCGCCTTGGAAATTTTTGTGATGAACGCGAATACGGCGGGATTTATCTTGGCCATGTCGCCGTCGCCCTCGCCGCCGCCCTCGGCGGACATCATCTCTGAGACCGCCGGCATCACGAATGTGGCGGCGTCCATGATTTTGCCGTATATGAACTGTTCGCCCTTGTCCCTGAAAAACATTCCCGAGAAGAGTATTGTTATGGCGAGTATGGGGCCTATCGCAAGCAGCGTAGCGTACGAGAGCGACGAAGCCTGGACGAACACGCGGTTTTTGAGTATGCCGTTTACCGTGGTTAGCAGTATCCGGAGCAGCAGTATGCCGACGCCCGCAAGCCCGCTTTTGCCCGAGTACTTCGGGTCCCAAATTCCGTTTGCAAGGAAATTTTTCGCGGTTGCGACAGTGGAGATTTTTTTCTGAGAGTCCATTTTATTGAAAAAATATTACGAAAAGAAAACCGAATAAAAGAAAAGTGACGACGCCATAGCGGCGACTCCGGCCGCGGCCGAAAGCGCGGGCCCAAGCCGCAGCGTGCACGCCCCGACGGCGGTGGAGGCCGCGCAGTACGCCCACGCCTGAAAAGAAACGTCCGGAACGGAATAGGCGACGGCCGCCGCCGCGCCCGCGCAAGCCCACGCCTTTAAGCGCAGTATTCCCCATACGGGAAACCCGAACGCGAAAAACACGAGCATGAGCGCGTCGGCGGAAACCGAGGCCCCCAACGGAGTGTCCGAAAGCCTCCTCAAAACCCGAAAAGTATCACCGGCTATAAAAACCGCCACATTGAGCGAGAGAGCCAAAACCGCCGAGGCGTAGGAAATTCGGTATGCCGCCCGCGCGCGGGCGAAATCCCTTCGCAGCCCCTCGGAATCGACTTCCGGCTTCCCCCCGCGCGCTGCGGCGGATTTTTTTGCGCCGCCGCTCATTGCCTCAAATGCCTCGGATCCTCGGCCCAGCCGAGCTTGGAGCGCAGTATGCTGAAATGCGAATGCCCGCGCAGGCGCGAAAATTTCACGGTTTTTGACGATATGAAAACTTCCGCCTGCGAGCCGCGCGGGAAATCCGACACTATCCTGCCGTCTGAGACAAACACGCAGTCGCCGGAGAGGCACGATATCCCGATTTTTGCGGAGGCGTCGTACACGAGGCTCCGGTTTGAAAGCGTATGGGGGCAGACGGGGGTCATTACAAACACTTTTGCCTTGGGGTGGATTAGGGGCCCGCCGGCCGACAGATTATACGCAGTGGAACCCGTCGGAGTGGAGAAAACGAGCCCGTCGCCGACATAGTTTGCGATAAATTCCCCGTCGGCGCTTATGCCCAGCCCCGAAACCGCCGCCGCTCCGGAGCTCTTTACGGCGAAATCGTTGAGCGCTACAAACGCATTTCCGCCGATGCGCGCCTCGAGAAGCTCCCTCTCGAGAATCCTGCCCTCGCCCGCCGCGAGCGTCAGAAAGGAGGCGTCGTCTATCGAGTCGCTGTAATGCGCCAGGAAGCCGAGCTTGCCGAGGTTTATGCCGAATATCGGGATTCCGAAGTCGGCGGCAGCGCGCACGCACGAGAGAATTGTTCCGTCGCCGCCGACCACGCAGCAAATGTCGGCGCCGTCAAAAGCCGAGTCGGGCACGGGGAAATCGCCGCATATTCCGACATCCATTCCGGCCCCCCGCGCCGCGCGCGCGAGCCTGTCGGCTATCCGCTGCGCCTCGGGCTTTGTCCTGTTTACGACGAAAAGAATTTTTCTCATTTTGGGATATTGTCCGCAAACGGGCGTTTTTTTGCAACTTTTTTTGCGCCGCCCCGAAAATCAGGAACCGGCCAGAACGGGATAGACCATCTTGAAAAACACGGTTCCCGCCAGGCACGAAACGGACGACGCCGCAAGCATGACCGGCGCCCACCCCGCCGAACGCCGCTTGTAGGCGTAGACGCAGAGGGCGGCGGACGCCAGATATATCAGCGGGTGGAGAAACGACGCCCCGCACAGAAAGTACGCCGCAAACAGGAGGTCGTCCGCAGCCCCCTTTTTCACGCCGTCCCCGCCGGCGGCCGGGGCGGAAAAATCAAAGTCTTTCAATAAAAACCATTCGTTTTCGCCTTCGGAGCGTATTTCGTGCAAAAGCCCGATTTTGCCGGTCTCGAACATTCCGCGTATCTCCTCTCCGGAGAACGGGCCGCTCTCAATGCCTTTCCACTTTATGAAGAAGTTGGACATCTATTTCCCCGCGGCTTCGGAAAGAATCTTCGCGCTCGGCACGGTCTCGGAAAAGACGGGGCTCAGCGGCAGCGCGGCCCCCGGGGAGGCGATGCGCCCGAACCCCTTTTTCGAGACTCCCCAAAGGGCCCCCTGCGGGTCTTTGAAGAGGCGCGGCTTCCCGTTTTCAAGCACTATCCCCACGAGCTCCATCGGCGAAGATTCAGCGATTTCAACGGCTTTCGCGCGGGTTTTCGCCTCAGCCTCAAAATCCGGCAGCAATTTGGAGTAGAGTTCGGATTTTAGGAATTTGAGCTTGGAGTCCTTTTCGAAAATCCAAGAGTAGTCGAACATTCCGGAAGTGTTTTTGAGAACCTTTTCGGCGTGCTCGCGCGCGCTCGGCGAGAACGCAAACCCCGTCGCTATGGGGTCTGCTTTCAGTTTGCCGATTATCACGCGTTCGAGATACGCCTTGAACGCGGGGTTTACGTTGGAATTGGCCGCCATTCCGAGCGCCGAAAGGAGCGACTTTGAAGCGGCCGTCTTGAAGACCTCCGCCCCTACGAGAGATTCCGGAGAAAGCGCGCCTCCCGCGAGCAGATCCCCCTGGGGGTCGCGTCCCCGCGTCTGGCTCTTCATGTAGCGCGTTGAAGAAACGCCGCCGCCAAAGGATATTTCGCTCGCCTCCTGAACGGTGGTGTAGCCGCCGTTCCACCTCTGCGTGCGCTCCGAGACCGGCGCAATCGTATAGACGGGCGTTCCGGACTCCGTGGAATATTTATAGAGGCTGGTAAGCGCCTTGCTCTCGGGGAGAGCGGCCTTTTCGGCGGAGAACGCGTCGCCGAGCCGCGCTATCGCGTCGAGGTCGGCGAACTCCGCCGCCTGCCCCGCCTTGATATTCCGGACGGCGGAAAAAATCGGCGCGAGCTTTCTGGCGAAATCCGCGGGCACCGTCCCGTCTGAGGAGAGCATTTCAAGCGCGGCGGCATAGTCGTATGGATTCCTCGCCGCGAGCAGGGCGTCGCGCAATATCCCGAATTTTTCGTATCTGGAACGCGCCGCGGAAATTTTCGCCGCTATCTCGTCGAACCTGTCGGTGTCTATTTTGTGCGGCTTGAAGTTTTCCGACACGTCGCCGAGTATCGGCCTCAAAGCCTTCAATACCCTTTCCTCGCGCGCCGCAAGCTTCGGGAGCTCCGAAGAAAAGTTTTCGTAGTCGGCGAGAACCGCCTCGTACTCTTCGAGCAGCTCCCGCGTGCGGTCGGCGAGCGCGATTTTCCGGCTCTCGGCGGCGTCTTTGAGCCTCTTTGAGAGCGCGTCGAGCTTCTCCCTGAGCTCCGTGCGCTTGGCGGGAGGGAGAACCGCGATGTCGGGCGCGAGCGACGAGAGCGAAGCGGAAGCCTCGTCAAACGCCGACGACGGGGCGGTTTTGAAATCGGTTTCCTCCACGGAGCGCAGAGCGCGGGATATTCTCGAAATCTCCGCAATTTCAGCCCCGGCCGACTCCCTTATTTTTGCGAGCCTCGCCGAATACCTCGGGGAATCCCTCAAATCCGGATTCGCCGCCTCGAATTTTTCGACAGCTCCAAGCCTCGCGTCGGAAGCCTCGAGCCGCTCTATCGACGCCAGCAGCGAATCCGCCTCCGCGAGCCGCCTGTTTTCCTCCCACGACGAATACGCCCACGCCGAAATCCCCGCGGCGAGCGCGAGCGCCGCCGCCGCCGAAACGCCGGCGGCAATGCGGTTTCTCGCGGCGGCCCGCCGGAGGGAGGCTATGCGCGCGTCGAGCTTTCCGGCGAGCTCGGCGTCCATGCGGCCGAGCGCATCGGCTTTGAGCGCGCGGAGCCTGCGCAGGGCCGACGCGGCCGACCCGCCCGACGGGTGTTCGAGCTCGATGGAAATGAGATTCCTCGCGCGCGCGGCTTTTTCGGACGCAAGTTTTTCGGCGTGCATTTTGGCGGACTCCGCCGAGCACCTGTCCACGACCGCCCTCTCGGAGTCGCTCAAATCGGCATCGTTGGAAAATATGCTCAGTTCCGAAAGAAGGGTTATAGCCTCCTCCCAGTCGCGCGACGGGTCGATTTCGGAAAGCTTCGAGATTATCTCCGACTTCCTTTCGGCGGCACGCCGCTCCTCGAGGAGCTTCCGCATTTCCTGCGCCCGCGCCCAGACGGGATTGCCCGCCAGCGCATCAGCGTCGGGGTCGAGGCGGGCGCACAGCGAGAGGATTTTTTCGGAATCTCCGGAGTCGAGCGCAGCCGATAGCGCGGGCAGCGTCCCGAGCGCGACTTTCCTGCGCAGCTTTTCGCACTCGCGCGCGGCCTCGGCGTCGTAGGAGTTTATCTTGACGATTGTCCTGATGACCGAAAGCGCCGCGGGGTAGTCGCGCAGGCGCATCGCCCGCCGGAAATCCCTGTAAAGCGGGTGGGTTTGCGTGATTCCCTTTGAATAGAGAGACTGCACCAGCCCTATGCGCTCCTCGTCGAAAGGCGGCGGGACGGGATAGTCTTCCGACGCGCAAAGATCCCTCCACTGGGCGAGCTCCGGAAACACGAGCGCGTTGAGCGAATCCAGAAGCACGCTCGACTCCGCCACTTGCAGCGCGGGATATTCCCTGCCGGCGCGTATGAGCGCAACGACCCTTTCGAGATGCTCGTTGGCGTCCGAGCACATGCGGCAATACTCCGCCGCGAGAGCGCGCTTCTGTTGTTCCCCCGCGGACGACGAACCGCCGAGAATCGACTGTATCTTTACGATTAAAAGCTGTGGAGTCATTTACTTCCTGATTTTTTCGTTCAAAGATTTCCAAGTTTTCATGCGCTCGTCAAGGCGCGGAACGCCCGGGATATCGAGCGCCCGCCGCGCTTTGAAAACGTTTTCTATGGCTTTCGAATAATCCTCCTGCGATGCCGACGGCAGCGAGAACACCCGCGCCGAAAAATCCATCAGCGAGTCCGCCCGATAGCCGATGTCGCTCAAAATCTTTTTGCGGTACGACGGGTCGTTTTTCGCGTGCTCAGACGCGTCCCACAGCGAGACTGCCCGCTGGAATTCGCACCTTTCTATATCCCCCCTGACGGCGTCGCGCGTCTCCGAGAGGGTTCCGGAGGTTCCGCCCGCCCGCGGCGCGGAAGACGCCGGATTGGAGATGGCGGAAGCCCCGAGCGCAACCCCGCAGGAATCCGCTTCGCTTTCAGTACCGAAGAACGCGAAAACCGCCGCAACCCCCGCCGCCGCAACCGCGCACGAAGCTGCTATCATCGGCTTCCACGCCGCTGCGGAACCGCGCTTCGGAACGTCCACGACCTTGAACTTTCTCCTGCCAAGGTCCGGGCCTGAAACTTTCAAATTGAACTTTTCCCTGTTGTTCATCTCCCCCGTGCGCGCGTACTCCGCGGCCCTGCCGTCGGGCACCGGAGGGCATTCGCGCGACACGAGGTCTACGCCGCCCGAAAACTCGACGGAATCCGCCGCGCGCCATAGGAAATCGCGCGGATTTTCGGAGGCGTTGAAATGCGTGGTGAAAGATATCTCCCAGGAGCGCGCGGGATCGGTGAAGAGCTGGAGGCTTTCGGAATAAAGTTTCAGAAGCTCTCCCGCGTCGGAAGCGCGCGCGCGCACTTTCGCCGGCGCGGAAGCCAGAAGGGCCGCCTTGCCGGCGTCGCCGAAAACGGACTCCCACTCCCGCGCGGGCAGGCCCACCGAATTGCGAATTTCCCCTATTCCCTCCGGCGGCCCCACGAAACGCGGCGCGCCGTCCCAGGAATCGAGCCACCCGCCCCATCCGCCGAGAATTTCCGCGGCGTTTGCGCGCATTGACACCGCCTCGGACTCCGAGAGGAGAACGTGGTGCGCGATAAAGTTGTTGCGGTTGGTATAGTCGGTTCCCGCGTCCCTTATGCGCGAGAGCAAATGCCACTTCTGCGAGCCGACGCCCAGAATCCTGTGCGAATACACGGCTCCCGACGGGATTTCGTAGACGCTGCACCTCTCGACCGCCGCCGCGAGTTTTTCGGGCATGCCGGAAGTGCGCGCGACCGTCGAAAAGCCCGTGCGCCCCGTCGTGAGGGAGACGGGGGAACTCGTGAATATCAGTTGGAAGGCCATGTCAGCGCGTCGGTATCAGATTTGTCGTCTGCGAGAGCGCCCAAACCGTCGGGATTTCGACGTCTATCGGGTTGAGCTTTTCAGGAATCGGGGCGATTTTTCCGGCACACTCGCCGAGGGTGAGCATCTCGGGAGAGTGCCCCAGCGCGCTTAGCGCAAAATACCTGACGTTGGAGGATATCGTCTGCGCGCCCGAGGGGATTGAAGGATCTATGGACAGCATGAACCTGCGCAGCTTTTCGCTGTTTGAATCGACAACCGAGAGGTCGAGACAGCCGTCGCGGATCGGGTTTTCGAGCGGCTCCGGAAGGAGGTCGCGCCAGATGTCGCACTTGCCGATTATTATCGCAATCGGCGTGTCTATGCGCTTGGAGGGCTCTATCGAAAGAATCCTCTTTATGCGGACCTCCATTTCGGAAAGAATGGTATCCTGCTGGTCTATGCGCCCGCCAATGCTCAGCTGCGGGTCGGGCCGGTTGCCGATCAGCCGCTTGAAGCTGCGGTTGGATACGGGGTCGAAGAGGAAAAATATCGCCGAAGAGCTCGCCACGTGCATCGCCCCGGGCGACTCCTCTATGTCGAGCCCGGGCTCGAAGTGCTCGCCGGCGTTGTCGTAGAAGATTATCGAGGTCTCCGCCATTCCGTCGGCCGACAGCGAATACGTCATCGGCTTTGGCAGCGCAACCATTTTGCCGAAGCGCGGGTAGCGCTCGTACATCGCCCCTTCAAGCGCGGTTTTCGCGAGAATCGCGTCCTCCGGCCTCTTTGCGGAAAACAGCCGGTTCTTCATTTGCGTCAGCAGCATGTTTCCGGACGGGTCGAGGTCTTTGAGCGTTATCCCGAAGTTCCGGTAAAGCGAGCCTTGAAGCTCTTTGATAAGGACGCTCAAATAATAGGACTTCCCCGCGCTCGGGGCGCCCACGATGGAGAATATCTTGCTGTCGAGTTCAAGGTAGCCGGGCGGCAGACGCCTGCGGCAGTGCGGACACGCGATGTCGGGCGCGGGCATTCCGGCGGGGTCGAGCGGCACGCCGTCCTCGTTGAAGGAAGTCGGCAAAAACCTGAGCATTTCGTCGGGGCCGAGAACGGGGTCGCCCCTAAGACTCTCGTGCACGGCGATGCTCATGGCGTCGCCCACGTCGAATTTCAGCCAACACAGCGGGCAGGTCACCGCCTGCGCGGACTCCGGCAGGAGAGGCACTGAAACGTTTTCCCCCGCCCCGCCCGTCTTGAATACGGACGAGAACATGAAACCCGTCTCAAAACCCTTCGGGCAAATCGCTATCCCCGTGCCGTCGAGACCCCTGTTGAGCACGGAAGGCCTGATTCTGCCGAACGGCACCTCGTCCTCTATTCGCCCGTTTTCGGCGTAGAACACGAGCCACCGGGAAACGTCCATGCGTTTGGCGCGCCCGAACGCCTCGCCGTCCGAAATCAGATAGAAGAGCCTCTCGCCGATTTGGAGCGTCGCAACGCCCCCAAGTTCAAATCCCTCCCCGGGCTCTACGCCATTTATGAGAAATTCCCCCCTCTGCGCCACTTTCGCTTCGAGGGCGCCGGTTTTGGACGGCGAAACCTCAAATTCAAAGTCCGCGCCGCCTATTTTAAGGGCGCAGTCGTCGCCGCCGCCGACTTTGGCGGGGAATTTGGAGGTTTCGGCAAAAGATGCGTCGGAACAGTCAACCAGCGCAAGAAAATTTTTTGAAGGCTTTACGAATTTAAACATACTTCTTTCGTGCTTTTCGTTTATTTCAGCGAAAAAACGGCTCTTAGGCAAACCTTTTTTGAAAAAATCGGACACCCGTCCGGCGCGATTTCCTCAAAAAAAATGAGAAAAACGCCGTCAAATTGCTCAATTCGACAAAAAACTTGAAAAAACCGAAAATTTTACGATATACAAATTATCAGAAATAAAATGACTTGCAATCCTTGGTTCAAAGCCCTTAAATTTTTTTTAAATAATTTGCAAATATTTGAACCAAATGCCAAATGTGCTTGTCAGAATTGGAACTGACAATCATATTACAAAAAGAAAGGCGGGCATATGAATGCCGCGATAGAAACCTCAAATTCCGACAAGCTGCTGACAAAATTAAAGAACGGCGACGACTGCGCCTTCAGCGAACTGGTTGAGACGCATTGGGAAAAAATATACAACCGCGCAAACAGTCTTCTCAGCAACCATCAAGATGCCGAAGAGGTAGCCCAAGACACCTTTCTGAGAGCCAGAAAAAGCATAGGCAATTTCAGGGGCGACTGCTCCATATCGACTTGGCTCTACCACATAGCCACGAACCTGGCCAGAAACAAGCATTGGTACTGGTGGCGCAGAAAGCGCTCGGAATCCGTTTCGCTCGAATCCTCCGTAGGAGAACGAGGACATGAGGCTATGCGACGTAATAGCCGAAGAATGCGACTCCCCGGCAGATGAGGCCGAATCCAACGAATTCGCCAAAACACTTCCCGCCGCCATCGCCGCGCTTCCCGAAAAATACGCCGGCGTAATCAGGCTGCGCGTGGCTCGCGATTTAAGCTACGAGGAAATCGCCGCCGAATTGGGGATAAGCGTCGGAACCGTCAAAAGCAGGCTCTCCCGCGCGAGGGAATTTCTCAGGGTGGAACTCGAAAAACGGGCGTAAACGCCCTTTTCGCGGCCAGTGAAGATTTCCAGGGAAAAATTCGAGGAGCTTGTCTCCGTCTATTTGGACGACGAGACGACCTCCGCGGAGAAGCGTTTGCTTTCCAAATGCGTGCGCCGCGACCGCGAAATGGCGCGCATATTCCACAGAGAGTGCAAAATCCACGCCGCCGCATGTAAAATCTACGGGCGCGAACCGCGCCTTGCCGCCCTCGATGGCATTCCCGACCCCCTGATGCCGCCGAAAAAATATCTCGACCCTTCGGCAAAGTCGGAATGGGCTGTTGTCGCGATGTTGTCTGCGGCGGCCGCTGCAATGTTTATATGCGGGACTGCGACAATATTTTCAAACTCCCGGGAAAATTCCGAAAACGCAAAGGGCAAGGGCGAAATCCCGCCGCAGACGGCGGCGTACCCGGATATGGGAAAATATTTTACGGGGAAAATGAAAATCGACACAGCCCCCGACGGCTCCGCCGCGGGAATACTGGAATACAGGCGCTGAGCATCGCCCCGCCAGCCGGCGGAACGGCAATGCGGCGCAAAGGCTCCCCGCCCTGCGAAAAATATCCGCAAAGGCAATTTCGGCTGGTTCCTCCCGTACGCTAAATTCCCGCAAAAACGGACCGACGTCATTCCGGCCGAGCAAATTCTTCCGCAATCTCCGAAACGCGCACGCCGAACTTGCGCAGCTGCGCGCGCGAAAGCGCAACCGCCGCCAAACCGCCGCAAAATAGCGCCCATATCAGCGCCGCACTCCGGAAATCCGGCTCTTCCCCTCCGGAAACGGCCGCGAAAACCGATTCCCGAATTTGCCGGCAGGCGCGCGCGTCGGCGACTTTCAGAACCTCCCTCCCGAAAAACCCGAACTGCCTCGCCGTTGCCAACGCAGACTTTTCAAGCAATTCATCTACGCAAATGCGCTCGAGTTCCGGCGCAATTTTTTCGAGCTCCCGCGCGGCGTCAGGCAGAACCGCGCACCCCGCGGCGGCCGCGGCGGACTTTTCAAAAACCCTCCCGCGGAAACCGTTTGACTTCCGGAGACGGAATTTCTCCGGACCGGCCGGAAGCAATCCCGCCACTGACAAATCCGCGGCGGCCGCCGCCCCATAGGCGCGCGCAAGCGAGCCGTCCGAAGCGTCCGCCGCTGCAAAGTTTCCGTCTGAAAGCGCCAGCAGTATTACCTTTTCAAGGGTCGAATACATGCGCCTTTGTTCTTCCCCGCGAGCAATGTTTGTCAAGAATTTTTGGGGAAACGCGACAAATAGCTTGCATAAAAAATTTTTTGGGGGATAAATTCCAGAATCGCAACTTTTTTGGCTCGGCCTGAAAATAAGGCTTGCATGCGAGCAAAATAGGCGTTTATTTGTTCGCTTTTTGACAATTTTAACACAATGAAAGCTACAATTAAAATACAGGGAAAACAGCTCACAGTAAAAGAGGGCGACATTCTTTTCGTGAACCGTTTTGCGGGCACGAACGCCGGCGACACAGTCGAGATCAAGGACGTTCTGATGGTCGGCGAAGGCGAAAACGCCAAGTTCGGCGCGCCCCTCGTCGAGGGAGCGAGCGTTTCTGCCAAGATCCTCGAAAACAAGCGCGGAAAGAAAGTGGTAATCATAAAAAAGCACCGCAGGAAGCGCTACGAGCGCAAGCGCGGCCATCGCCAGGAGCTTTCCGTAATAAAAATTGAAGCCATCAAGGCGTAATAGAAAGGATCCGTACAAATGGCACATAAAAAGGGACAGGGAACTTCGAGAAACGGGCGCGACTCCAACGCCCAGCGCCGCGGCGTCAAAAAATACGGCGGCGAATATGTCTTGGCGGGCAACATTATCCTCCGCCAGTGCGGAACGAAAATCCACCCCGGACAGAATGTCGGCATGGGCAGGGACTACACGCTGTTCGCCCTTGCGGACGGCATAGTAAAATGGGACGGCGCTCACAGAAAAGTCTCCGTTGCCGTTTCCGAATAAAAGCAAATATTTTACCTGCAAACCCGCCCGCGCAAAACGGACGGGTTTTTTTATTTTTCAAAAAAATTCCGAATTGCCCCGCAGTCCGCGCCGGCAGAACGGCGTCCGGACAATTTGAAAACGGGAAATGGCGGAAAAAATGAAGTAAAATTACGGGAATTTAAGTGCATTGGGGCGGATTCGGCTTTCGGATTTGAGCTTGGAAACTTTTTGCGCGCCGGCATACTTGAATGAAACAGGATTCGGAACGCTCTCCGCCCCGCCGGAGTTCCGCAGACACATCATCTCTGCCGAATTGAAAACAAAAACCCACGCAATAGGATTGCAAGGGCTTTGAGACGGGTTTGCGGCGCCTTTATTTGCGCGCGGGCGCCGTTTGAAAACTCTACCGTTGAAACCAATCGGGAACGGGTCAGTTGCGGACTATGTTCATTAGAACGGGAGGGTTTCGGAAATTCCGGCACATATGCGGATTTGCCCGAAATTCAGCCATTCGATAAGAAATACCTGTCAAATACGGTCGGAGAGGCCGTCGGGAGTTGTCCCTGAAAGGGCCGCAAGAACTTCGCCCGCCAAATATATGGAGCCTGTCGAGACTATCGTCTCTCCGGCTCCGGCGTACGGGCACTGGCGCCCCGGCCTGAAAACTTCGCCGACTTCGCACTCCTCTATCGGCACGCCGCAGTCGCCGACGCATTTTTTCAAGGCTTCAAAATTCAGCGCGCGCGGCTCATGGGGAACGAGGAGCAGGATCTTTTTCGCGTATTTGGATATGACTTTGAAAAGCGGAACCGCCCGTTCCTCGCCGAGAACGCCGACGGCTATTACCGGCTTTTCGCCGCCGAGCGAGCGCAGGTTGCATTCCAAAGTCCGCGCGCCCTCCTCGTTGTGGGAGGAATCGAGAATGAGGGTCGCGCCGTTTGCGAGCGGTATCTTCTGCCACCGCGCCGCCCACGATACGTCGAGCAGCGCCCGCCGCGCCGAATTTTCGTCTATGAGGGAAAATATTTTGGCGGATTCCCCCCTGTCGGCGCGCCCTCGCAAAATGCGCGCGCAAAGGAGCGCGACCGCCGCATTGCGGCGCTGGAATTTTCCGAAAAGGGACGTTTCGGGAAGGGAATTTTCGTCCGGAAAATAGTCGCGGACATCGTAAAACGGCGCGCCAGTCTCCTCCGCCCTCGCGCGTATGACGGCAAACGCCCCGTCGGGCACGAACCCGCACACGACGGGAACGGATTTTTTTATTATGCCCGCCTTTTCCGCAGCGATTTTTTCGCAGGTGCCGCCCAAAAGCGCCGTGTGGTCAAGGCCGATGGAAGTTATCGCGCAGATGTCGGGGCTGACTATGTTCGTGGAGTCCAACCGCCCGCCGAGCCCGACCTCCACAACGGCGGCGTCCACCTTAGCCTCGGCAAACGCGCAAAATGCAAGGAGCGTCATATACTCGAAAAACGACGGATACGCCGCCTTGTCGGAAGGGTCGAAAATTTTGTCGGCAATTTCCCTGAGGGAGCGTATGCGAAGCAGGATTTCCGCGCGCGAAAGCTCCCTGCGGTTTATCTGGACTCTTTCGCCGATGTTTACGAGATGCGGGGAGGTGAACATGCCCGTATTTGCGCCGCCGGCGCGCAGAATGCGCTCTATCATGGCGCACACGGAACCCTTGCCGTTCGTACCCGCCACATGGATTACCGGATATTTCAGGTGCGGGTTCCCGAACGCCTCCGCAAACTTCCGGATCCTGTCCAGCGAGAATTTCGACCCCGCGTTGCGCAGGTCGCAAACGAAGTCGAGGGCGGATTGGAAGTCGGCAAGACGGCCGCGCTCTGTCGGTATTTCAGGCATAATCAAACGCGCAACTCAACCACCGGCCGCGCGATTTGTAAAGAAGAATGATGCCCCGAAACAAAATGGGCTTTCAATTTGTCAAAAAAACCGAATAATAAAAGTTATGAAGAAAGTCCTGCTCATCAACGGAAGCCCGAATGAAAACGGCTGCACCGCCCTCGCGCTCGAAGAGGTTGCGGCGGAGCTAAAAAGGCGCGGAATCGAATGCGAAACAAGGAACATAGGCAAGAAGCCCGTCGCCGGCTGCATAGCGTGCGGGTCATGCCGCAAAACCGGAAAGTGCATTTTCAACGACGCCGTAAACGAGATTCTCGCCTCCGCGGACGAATACGCCGCCCTCGTCGTCGGCTCGCCCGTATACTATGCGGGGGCGTCGGGGCAGATATGCGCCCTGCTCGACCGCCTGTTTTACGCGGGCGGCGGGCGCTGGGAGGGCAAAATCGGCGCGTGCGTAGTCTCCTGCCGCAGAGGGGGCGCAACGGCTGCGTTCGACAGGCTGAACAAATATTTTCTGATGAGCAATATGCCGGTCGCCCCGTCGCAGTACTGGAACCAGATTCACGGCAACACGCGCGAAGAGGCGGCGCAAGACGCCGAGGGTTTGCAGACCATGCGGACGCTTGGCGATAACATCGCGTGGATGATGAAATCCTTTGAAGCCGCCGAAAGGGCGGGCGTCCGCATTCCGGAGCGCGAAGAGCGCGTGCGCACGAATTTTATAAGATAGCCACCCGACGCTATCCGAGAGATCGGGCGGCCACTTTTTTCCCGACGGCTTCGCCCATGGCCGCCGCGTTGCCCGTGACGCGATAGCTCGCGTGCGGAATAAAACCGCCGCTTATGCAGCGCCCCGCCATATACAAGTTGGAAAAATCCGCGCTTTCAAGGGCGCGCATGGGAATATCGTAGGGCTTGGACTTCATTCCGCCGTCGGAAAACGCGCTCGAAGACGCGTCCAATCCGTGTATGTCCGTCCAATATTCGACGCGGCATACGGCGTCTTTGAAGCGCGCTCCCCGCGCGACGTCTTCGGCGGTTATTTCGTATTTTCCCCTGAGCCTGCGCCCTTCGCGGATGCCCAAATGCGGGGCGGTCAGCGCAAGCCTCATATTTTTCCACACCCCTCCCAGGGCGCGGAGCGCGGCCGCCATTTTGTTGATTTCGGCCCGCGCCGCGACTGTGTGCGCCGTATACATTCCGGCATCGTCGCACGGAACGGCGAATTCGTGGTTGACCATGAAAACGGTCCACCCGTCCCTGATTTGAAAGAGAGACGGCGACGAATAACTCGGCGACATTCCCGCCGCCGCTATTTGCGCCTTGAAATTCTCGCGGCTGCGCGGAGAACCTATCAGGCCGGCGGCTTTCAGCTGCGCCGTTTCGAGTCCGGAGACTATGGCAAATAATGTAGCCGGCTGGCACTTGCCGTCCCCATTTCCAACCGAAAAATCCGCGCCGGCATAGGCACCGACATCGCCGTTTCCCGTTGCGTCTACAAAGGTTTTCGCCCGCCAGATTTCCCTGCCGGACACGCTCTCCGTCTCGATAGATTCTATTTTTCCGCCCTGCGCATTCACGGCGCAAACCCGCGTATAAAGGCGGACGTTTACTCCCGCCGCCGCGCAGAAAGAGTCCAACGCAAATTTCATGGCTTCGGGATCGTACAGGCTGGGGGAATCCTGCGCGCCGGTTTTGTCAAGGGCTGCGAGCAGCTCGCGCAAAAGCCCGCCCTTGTTGCGCCAATCGAGAATCAGGCATACGAGCCCCGACGTCCAAATGCCGCCGAGGCACCCCTGTTGTTCAATCAGGGCTGTATTCGCCCCCGTTCTCGCGGAAGCGACAGCCGCCGCCCACCCCGCGGGGCCGCCCCCGCATACAATTACGTCAAATTCGCGGGCGGATTTGACACTTTGATTTTCTTTGCCGGCAAAAAGAAATTGCGGGCAAACCGCCGCCGCCGAAGCGGACAAAGTCCGCCCTATCATCTCGCGCCTTTTCATAAGGGCAAAAATACGAGAGGGATCTTAAACTGCAACAGTTTTTCCGTTTCGGCGCGCTATTTTCCGCCAAGCTCCGCTCGGAGGGCTTCAAGCTCCTCCCAGCGCGCCATCAGCCTCTCGTCTTCGGCGCGGATTTGTTCGAGGCGCGCGTTTATTTCGGCTATGGAGGATGCGTTGGCGATGACGAATTCGGAGTCCGCGAGCTTTTCGGAAATCTCCGCCGCCTCCGCTTCGAGCGCCTCTATGAGCCCGGGGATTTTTTCAAGCTCTTCGCGCTCCCTGTTGGAGAGCTTAGAGCGGCGTTTGGGCTGCACGGCGGCGGGGCTGCGTTCGGCGGGCTTTTCCGCGCTCTCCGCGGCTCTGCGCGCGCGGAATTTCTCCCACTCGTCGTATCCGCCGACTATCTCGGCAATCTCCCCGTTCCCGCAGAAGCAAAACGCGCCGCTTACGATGTTGTTCAAAAACTCCCTGTCGTGCGAGACTATCAGAATCGTGCCCGGGAAGGATACGAGAACGCTCTCGAGGATTTCTATGGTCTCGATGTCGAGGTCGTTCGTGGGCTCGTCGAGTACGAGCAGATTGGCGGGGGCGGAAAATATTTTCGCGAGCATCAGGCGGTTCTTCTCTCCCCCCGAAAGCGAACCTATTTGTGTCATCATACGCGCAGGGTCAAAGAGAAAGCTTTGCAGGTAGCCCGCGACATACCGCCGCTGCCCGTTGACCGCCACGTATTCGGAGCCTCCGCCTATGAACTCGAATGGCGTGGAATTCGGGTCGAGCTCCGCGCGCAGCTGGTCGAAGTACGCGACTTTCACGCCCGCGCCGGCGAATACCCCGCCCGAATCTGGACTAATCCTGCCGAGAATGGCGTTCAGCAAAGTCGTCTTCCCCGCCCCGTTGCGCCCTATTATGCCGATTTTGTCGCCGCGGTAAACCGTAGCCGAAAAGTTTTTCACAATCGGCTCCCCGCCGTAGGACACCGTAAGGTTTTTGACCTCCAAAACCTTCTGCCCGCTCTCGGAAAACTCCTGCGCCCGGAGCTCCGCAAGCCCCGCGCGCGACACCCTCGAAGCCCTGATTTTCCTCAGCCGCATGAGCTCCTTGACGCGCCCCTCGTTGCGGGTGCGCCGCGCCTTAACGCCCTGCCTCAGCCACGCCTCCTCCCTGGCGAGCTTCTTGTCGAATTCGGCCTCCTCCCTCTCGCGGGCGGCGAGCAGCTCGTCGCGGCGCGCCGTGAATTTGTCGAAGCCGCAGTCGAAAGAGATCAGCTTTCCCCTGTCCACCTCCGCAACCCTCGTCGAAAGGGCGCGGAGAAAGCTCCTGTCGTGCGAGACGAACACGGCAGTCTTGCCGCAGCCCTTCAAAAATTTTTCGAGCCATACGGCGGAGTCTATGTCGAGATGGTTGGTTGGCTCGTCGAGCAGAAGCAGGCCCGGGTCGGAGACGAGCCCCGCCCCGAGAAGCGCGCGGCGCCGAAGCCCCGCGGAGGCCTCGGAAACGTCGAGCGACGGGTCGAGCTCCAACCGGTCGGCGGTCTCCAGAATCTTCACGTCGGCTGCCCACACATCGGAATCCCCAAGTCCGGCGACGCCCGTTTCCGATTCCGCCGCGGCGGCGTTCTCCCTTCGCAGGGCGGCGAGCCTTCCGGCCTCCCCGAGACCCGCCGCGAGAACGGCGTAGACGCTGCCGCGCAGGCCCGTCGGAACCTCCTGCGGCAGATAGGCGACCGAGAGATTTCTGGCGCGCTCGACAAGTCCGGAATCCGGCAGAACCGCGCCCGCCATAATTTTAAGCAGCGTCGTTTTCCCGCACCCGTTGCGGCCTATGAGCGACATGCGGTCGCCCGCCTCCACATTCAAATCGGCGGCGTCGAGCAATACGCGGTCCCCGTACCTCAGCGAAACCCTGTTGAGAGAAAGCAGTCCCATAAGCGGAAAAACCTAAGGGCGGCGGCGCGCGGAATCAACGCAAATCTGGCGCGGCGGCGGGAAACTCCGGCGCGGAAGCGCGCCCCCGAAAAACGGCGCGGCTGACGGCAAAAATTTTGTTGTAGCGCGGCGGCGGCGGGTGCATACTTTCCGCAATAATTTTATGCCGCATTTGAAAAACAAAAACGATTCGCAAAAATGAAAGCAGGAGAACTCTTCGATTTGCCGACTTCGCTTGAAAGGTTCTCCGAATTTTTCACGCCCGACATGTCGCCCTGGGAATGGGTCGGCAACATCAAAAACGCGCTCGCGAGCGTCGACTTTTCGTCGCTCGACTCAAAGAGCGACATACCCGACGGCGTGACTGTGCGCGGCGACGTCTACATACACCCGTCCGCCAAGCTGCCCGCCTACGCGGAAATCAACGGCCCGGCGTGGATAGGCGCAAACGTCGAAATGCGCATAGGCTGCTTCATACGCGGAAGCGTGATCATCGGCGACGGGTGCGTGGTCGGCAACTCGTGCGAATACAAAAACAGCCTGCTCCTGGAAAAGGTCCAGACCCCCCACTACAATTATGTCGGCGACTCGGTGCTCGGCAACCGCGCGCATTTGGGCGCCGGCGTGATATGCGCAAACCTGCGCCTCGACAAGGGCAACGTGATGGTCACCCTTCCCGAAGGCCGCGTGAACTCAAACATGCGCAAGCTCGGCGCGATGCTCGCCGACGACGCCGAGGCCGGCTGCAACGCCGTCCTCCAACCGGGTTCTATTCTCATGAAGCGCTCCATCGTCCTGTCCTGCATGGCGTTCAAGGGATACCTTGAAGAAAACACCATGGTGGGCGAAAAGCTCCAGCTCAAAAAGATGCCGCGCTTCGGCTTCTAAACAACCCGCTTACCCGTCTCCAACGCAAACGACAACCAAAAGATTATGGAAATATCTGTAGTAATCCCCGTCTACAACGAGGAGGGCAATCTCGCCTCCCTCTTCAAAAGGCTCTGCAAATCCATGGACGAAATCGGAAGGCCGTGGGAGGCCATCTTCGTGAACGACGGCAGCCGCGACGCCTCCGGAGAGCTGCTTCGCCAATACCAGAAGGAGCGTCCCGACGTCGTCAGGATAATAGATTTCAACGGCAATTTCGGGCAGCACACGGCGATAGTCGCTGGCTTCGAGCGCGCCAAGGGCGACACCGTCGTCACCATAGACGCCGACCTCCAAAACCCGCCCGAGGAAATCCATAAGCTCATCGAGAAAATCGACGAGGGCTACGACGCCGTGGGCGCGTACAGAAAGAAGCGCGAGGACACCTTTTTCAGAAAGTACGCCTCCAAGCTCGTAAACTTCGCGCGCGACAAAATGACGAGCATCAGAATGAAGGACCAGGGCTGCATGCTGCGCGCCTACAAGCGGAAAATCGTGGACGGCATAATACAAACCAACGAGCGCTCCCTCTTCATTCCCGCGCTCGCCTATACGCTCGCGTCGAACCCGACGGAAGTCGAGGTCGAGCACGCCGAAAGGCTCGCGGGGGAATCGAAATACAGCCTCTACAAGCTAATCCGCCTGAACTTCGACCTCATAACGGGCTTTACGCTCGTGCCGCTGCAAGTGTTCACCATCGGAGGATTCATAGCGAGCCTGGGTTCGCTCGCGCTGGTCGCGATACTTCTTTTCAGGAGGTTTTTCCTCGGCTCGGAAGCCGAGGGGCTGTTTACGTTGTTCGCGATTCTGTTCTTCCTCATCAGCGTGGCGATTGTCGGCATAGGGCTCATCGGCGAATATGTAGGCAGGATATACCAGGTTGTCCAGGCCCGGCCCAAATATATAATAAAAGAGACGATAGGCTTCGATGGAAAATAGGCCGCGCATTCTGTTTTTCGGATTCAGCGACGTCGGGTACAGATGCCTGAAACTGCTGCTCGACAAGGGTTGCGATGTCATAGGCGTCTTTACGCACGACGCCGACCCGCACGAGGCCCATTGGTTCCAAACGCCCGAAAGCCTCGCAAAAGAAAATTTCATACGCGTATTCAAGCCCGACACGTTGAAGACGGAAAAATGGTTCCGGAAAGTCAGGTATATGAAACCCGACCTCATTCTGTCGCTATACTACCGAAACTTCATACCGGAGGAGATTTTTTCCCTGGCGCGGCTCGGGGCGTACAACATGCACGGCTCATACCTGCCGGCCTACCGCGGGCGCGCGCCTCTCAACTGGTCTATAATAAACGGAGAGGACCACTGCGGCGTAACCCTTCACACGATCGAAAAAAAATTCGACGCGGGCGAAATTGTCGACCGTGAGAAAGTCGCATTCGGCCCCGACGAATACGTGGGAGACATCCAGCCGAGGGTATCGGCGGCGGCTGTGCGCGTCCTCGAAAGATCCCTACCCTCGCTGCTTGCGGGCGCCCCCAGGCTGGAAAAACAGGACGAATCTAAAGCGTCGTATTTCGGCAAACGCGCGCCGGAGGACGGGCGGATAGACTTCTCAAAATCCGCGCGGGAAGTCTTCAACCTCGTAAGGGGCGTGAGCAGGCCGTTTCCGGGAGCGTTCGCGGAAATCGGCGGCAGGCGGTACACCATTTGGCGCGCAAAGCCGTTGGAGGATTTCAAAGGGGGCCGCGCCGGCGAAATAGTATCCCGCGAGCCGTTTATCATCGCCTGCGGAAAGGGCGCGCTGGAAGTTTCCGAATGCGACGAATCGCCCGCGCGGGAATAAGTTTCCATATTTCCGCGCGCCGCCATAGCGCGCCATTCATTTCGCATTTTCCGCTTGCCGCGCGGTAAGCCCGCTGCCGATTCCGCGCGCGCCGCGCATTTTAACGGGCGGCGAGGCTGAAAGCGCAGCGGCCGATTCCGAACCGCGCCGCAGCCTCGGGCAGGCGGAAACTCCGCCTCGCTATCCGAGCATTGATTCGTACAATCCCTCAACGGCCCTCGCCGCCTCGGCGATTTCCGAATAATCTTTCGAGCCGCTTTCGAGCGCGCCCTTTATCAGCTTTCCCTCGCGGGCGACGAGCTCGTCGTGGAGCGGGAAATATTCGTCGAACAGAAAATACGAAAACCTGACGAGCCTCTCGTCGCCGAACGCGAGCCGCTGGAGCTTGGAGCCGTGCGAAGAGTAGGCGTCCACCGCCAGGGACTTCCCGCCGAGCACGGCGTCTTTGATGTCGGGAAAATCGCAAGATTTGGCGAACACGATCGTATATCCCGTGCCCTGCAAATCGACGGAGTGGGCGTCGGTGCAGCCGATTACCGGCTTGCCGGCGCAATGCCTGGGATAGTGGCACAGGGCCCGCGCGAGCGCGATGTCGGCGCATGTCGAGTTCACTAGCTCGTATGCGTCAAATTTTTTGCGGCCGGCAATCAGGTCGAGCATCCGGCTTTCCATATGCGTATATTTCCCCTTTTTCGGCGCCGCCTCCCAGAAGGGATGGTTGAAGACTGCGATTCCCCCGAGCCTGCGGATGAAGTCGAACTCCGCCTCCGCCACGGCGACATTGCGGCGCACAACCGCAGAAGCGTCCGCCGGAAGGGTTTTCTCAATCTCGGCGACGAGGGCGTCGAATTCCCCGCGGTTCTTTTTGACGTATTCCGTCAGGCTCTGCGAGCCTCCGAAATTTTGAATGTGCGCGTGCGAATAATGGCATTCTTCGGCGTTAAAAAACGACATAGACGTCGGAAAGCGCGAGAATTTGCGCTTCATGTCCTCGGAAGTGGAATAGACGCTGTGGTCGGATATTGCCTGGTAGTCGAGCCCGACTTCGTAGCAGCGCAAGGCGACTTCCTCCGGCGAGTTTTTCCCGTCCGAATTTGTGGAGTGTATGTGGCTGTCACCCTTGAACGGCCTAAGCGCGTAGATGTCCTCCCCAAGCGCGTAGACGGGGACGGAAGCGACGAAGCTTTCGTTCCCGCCGCGCTTTTTGTCCTTAACGACGAAAGTATAGCGGCACTCTTTTTTAAAGTCGGCGTCAATGGCAAACGCCCCGTTTTCTTCGCGATATTTTGCGGGGAAATCCCTCGCCCACGGGAAAGAGTCCGACTTTCCGTCCCACGCTGCGTCGCCGTAGAGTATTGAAACCGAAAGCGATGACAGCTTGCCGGCATATTTTTCCGGAGGGCGAAGGGTGAGTTTTGCCCTGCCCGTTTTGAATATGCGCGCGGAGGGGACAAATCCGCCGCCAAAACTTTCCGATTTCGTTTTATTTTTTCCGTCGGCTCCCTTTGCCGGAACGCCCGCCGCGAAAGCGGGGGAAGCTCCGATGACGGCTATGCTCTTTATGAATGTTTTTCTGTCCATAACAGGTCAATTTTTGCTTACAATATTGTAAAAAATCAAGATTTTTTGCGCAACTCCCATTCCCTGAACCTCTCCGAGTACTTCAAGGGAACCCGCGCCTCAACATCCACGCCTCCGTCCGCGTATTTCTGCGACGCCACAGACGCCCGCGAGTGCAGCAGCGCGAGGCTGGCGTATTGCGAATGGGGGATAAAAAGCCTCATATATACGGAAGTTTCCCCGACGGCCTCCCCGAGGCGCGCGACCAGCTCCCCAATCCCCCTGCCGGTGCGCGCCGAGATCTCAACCGCGTCGGGGAAGTCGAGCGACAGCGCGTACCGCCACGCCCCGTCGGGCGCAATGTCGATTTTGTTGAACACCGTGAGCGTCCTCTTTTCGTCCGCGCCCAGCTCCTTCAAAACCCCGAGAGTGGTGCGCGCGTGCTCCGGAGCGTCGGGGTTTGAAACGTCTATGACGTGCACCAGAAAATCCGAAAGGGCAGCCTCTTCGAGGGTAGCCTTAAACGCCTCTACAAACCTGTGCGGAAGCTTGCGGACAAATCCGACAGTGTCGGTCAAAAGCAGCGGAGAGCCGTCGGGGAGGTCTATCCGCCGCGTCGCGGGGTCGAGGGTCGCGAACAGCTTGTCTTCGGAAAGCAGGGAGGAGTCCGTAAGGCGGTTTATGAGCGACGACTTCCCCGCGTTGGTGTAGCCGACTATCGCCGCCGTCGGGAACGGCGCCCTCTCGCGCCGCTTGCGCTGCGTGGCGCGCACCGTGCGCACCCGAGCGAGCTCCGTTTTCAGCCGCGCGATTCTCTCGCGGACGCCGCGGCGGTCGAGTTCGAGCTGGCTCTCTCCGCCGCCGCGCTGGGTGACGCCCCCACCCCGCTGCCTGTCGAGATGGCTCCACGCCTTTCTGAGCCTCGGCAGCGAATACTCCAATTTTGCGAGCTCCACTTGCAGCCTCGCCTCCTTCGTGCGGGCGCGGGAGGCGAAGATGTCGAGTATGACCTCCTGGCGCGTGACGATTTCCATTCCGGACTTTTCCTCCCAGTTGCGCTGCTGGGCGGGTGTGAGCTCGTCGTCGAAAATTATAACTCCGGCGCGGGCCGACTCCGCAGCGGCGATTATCTCCGCGCACTTGCCCTCGCCCGCCACAAACGCGGGATTGTAATTGCGCACCTTCACCGCCTCCAAACCGGCGACCTCAATGCCGAGATTGGAAACGAGCTCCGCGAGTTCTCCGAGCAAAACTCCCGTATCGCTTTCCCCTCCGCGCCCTCCGGAAAATTCGAACCCCACCAAAAACGCCCTCTTCGGCCGGCCGCCCTCCGGATTCCGACAATCACCCTGCATATGTGCAAAATTCTGCGCATATCCGCAGCGGGCGCAAGCGTTAAAAACGCGGAAACTGCGCGGCAAAATTTGCTTGCCCAAAATACGGCGCGGAAATAAAGTCGGCGGCTTAATTTCAAATCGTTTAAAGGATACGCAATGAAACCCAAAAAAGTCGGAATTCTAACGGCGGGCGGGCTCGCCCCGTGCCTCTCGAGCGCAATAGGCGGGCTCATCGAACGCTACACCGAAATAGACCCCTCCATTGAAATAATCTGCTACCTCGGCGGATACAAGGGGCTCCTGCTCGGACAAAGCATAAAGGTGGACGACAAAATGCGCGCCCAGGCGCACATTCTGCACAGGTACGGCGGCTCGCCCATAGGCAACTCGCGCGTGAAGCTCACCAACGTCAAGGACTGCGTGAAGCGCGGCCTCGTCAAGGAGGGCGAAGACCCCCAGAAGGTCGCCGCCGACCAGCTCGTAAAGGACAAGGTTGACATCCTCCACACCATCGGCGGGGACGACACCAATACCGCCGCCGCGGATCTTGCGAAATTCCTGAAAGAAAACAATTACGAGCTCACCGTAATCGGGCTGCCCAAGACCATAGACAACGACGTCTACCCGATACGCCAGAGCCTCGGCGCGTGGACTGCCGCCGAAGAGGGCGCAAAATTCTTCCGTAACGTCGTATCCGAAAACGGCGCCAACCCGCGCATGCTGATAATCCACGAAGTCATGGGGCGCAACTGCGGGTGGCTCACCGCCGCGACCGCCGCCGAGTACCGCAAGCTTCTCTCGCAGGGCGAATTCGCCGACGGGCTCGGGCTCACGAAAATGCGCCGCGACGTCCACGCCGTCTACATTCCCGAGATGGAGCTCGACATCGCCAAGGAAGCCGCGCGCCTGAAAAAAATCATGGACGAAAACGACTGCGTGAACATCTTCATCTCCGAGGGCGCGGGCGTAAAGACCATCGTCGCCGAAATGGAGGCAAAGGGCGAGGAAGTTCCCCGCGACGCTTTCGGGCACGTCAAACTCGACGCGGTAAACCCCGGCAAATGGTTCGGCAAGCAGTTTGCGGAAATGCTCGGCGCGGAGAAGGTGCTCGTCCAGAAGAGCGGGTATTTCGCGAGGGCGGCAGCCGCCAACGTTGACGACCTGCGTCTCATCAAGAGCTGCACCGACCTCGCCGTAGAATGCGCAATGAAGCGCGAAGGCGGCGTTATCGGGCATGACGAGGACGCCGAAAACGTCCTGCGCGCCATAGAATTTGAAAGAATCAAGGGCGGCAAACCCTTCAACGTCAAATTCGACTGGTTCCGGAAGCTGCTCAAAGACATCGGGCAGGCGTAATTCCGGTTCCGCCGATCGCAAAAAAAGCGGGTTCTCGCATACCCGCTTTTTTTTGCGCCCTTCCGAAACGCAGCAATATTCCGGAAAAACCTTCTCGCATCGGCAGGAGCCTTGTGGAGGGGCGAGAATTTTTGCGCCCCTTTTCGGGGTTATTTCCCAAATTTCAAAATTTTGTAGAATCCGCCGGAATCCCGCAGTTCCTCCTTGAAGCCGAGCTCTATCGGGCGCGCTTCGCCTTTGGGAGAGGTCTTTTTGAGCAATACCGAAACCGCGTATTCTCCGGAAGGCAAATCCCCGACGGGAATCGCGTACGTTTCGGAAACGGGGGTATCGGGCTCCCATTTGCGGTTGTCGGCGGAAGCTATCGGAAACACGCGCTCAAACTTGCCGTCGCAACTGCGGATTTTGACGAAGAGGGCGTAGCGCTTAAAGGCGTGCGCCATTCCGCGGTTTTCCCATTCCAATGTAAGCCTCCCCGTCTTCGGGTCGAAATCAGCAGAATTTATAAAATACCAGTACCCGACTTTGTTTGCCATCTCCCTCAAAAATTCGGGATTGTCCCTTGCGTACTCATCGGCGTATCCGTGGTAGCCCAGATATGTGCAGTGTGCGCGCTTCAATGCGCGGCGCAACGCGGCCGCGCCCTCCTCCGATCCGTTCCTGCCTTTCCATGAACCGCTTTTGAGGGTTGATTTGTAATGTTCAAGCTCTATTGTGCCCGGCGCGTACGGATATATGTCGTCGAAAAACTCGGGGCGCAAAAGCGAATCTTTTCCCTTGTTGACTTTTGCAAAATAATGCCATTCCACAAGTATGGAGTCGTCGCGGTAGGCGAGGCCGTTTTTTACTACATATTTCCTGCCCTCTTCGAGATCTCCGCCGTCCAAATTGTTGCCTATCCAGTCGTCGCCTATCGTCAGCCGGCTCTTTTTATAGCAGCGCTTATATAAATCTATATGTTTCTTTATGGCTTCAAGCGGAACTTTTATATGGCTCGACGCCGAGTAGTGCCCCTCCCCCCAGTTTCCGATGCTCGCGAGCGTCATATCGACGATAAACGGCTTGCCGTCATATCTGGCGGCTATCGCCCTGTGCAGGTTTTCGAGCTTTTCCATAAACACGGGGTCGTCGATTTGCGGTTCGACGATTTCGTCCCCCCATCTCGCCTTTACGATACTGCCCTTTGCGCCCGCGTCGAAAACCCATTTCGGCGTAGCGTACTTTATTCCGGTCTCATTGCATGTTATGGAGAGGGAAACTTTTACCCCGCGCGGATACCACTTGCCAACGATGTCGTCTATCAGCGCCCAGTTGAATTTGCCCTCCTCGGGCTCCAAAAAGCTCCATGCAAAACGCAAAAACAGATGGTGCATATTGGGTATTGACGCTATCGATTCGTCGGAGCCCAAATACTTTCCGAGACTGTTGTCGTAGTAATGGTGGTACCACCCCTTGTCGGGATTGGACAGAACGCGCGCGGAATCCTGCGCGTCGCGCAGGTCTTTCGCAACGAGGGAAGCGGAAGCCGCCGCAATTACAGACATTAAAAAAAGTTTCAATTTCATATGTACCGGATATTATAAATTTGAAATCTAAAAATTTTACGGAAGCGGTCAAATTTTAAAACGCTCCAATCCAAAATCCATATATAAAAAAACCGCGGGCAACCGCCGCGGCTTTTGAAAAAACTGCAAACGCGAGCTCAATGCGAAGCCGCCTGTCTCGCCTTCGCGACGGCGTAATCCCTGTTCATCTTGGCGATGAAGTCGAGCGTTATGCCCTTGGGGCACGCGGCCTGGCACTCGCCGTAATTCGAGCAGTTGCCGAACCCGAGCTCGTCCATCTTTTCAACCATCGCTATCGTGCGGCGGTCCTTTTCGGGCGCGCCCTGCGGCAGGTAGTTGAGCTGGGAGACCTTCGCGCTCGTAAAGAGCATGGCGGAAGCGTTCGGGCATGCGGCCACGCACGCGCCGCAGCCTATGCACGCGGCGGCGTCCATAGCCTTGTCGGCAATCTCCTTGGATATGAGTATCGCGTTGGCGTCCTGCGCCGAACCCGTGCGCGCGGAAATGAAGCCGCCCGCCTGCTGGATTTCGTCGAGGGCGTCGCGCGAGACGATGAGGTCCTTTTTAATCGGGAACGGGCCCGCGCGCCACGGTTCTACGACGATTGTGTCGCCGTCTTTGAACTTGCGCATGTGCAGCTGGCAGACGGTGGTCTTCATCTCGGGGCCGTGGGGCTTGCCGTTGATGACCATCGAGCACATGCCGCAGATGCCCTCGCGGCAGTCGTGGTCGAATGCGATCGTCTCTTTGCCCTGCGCAACGAGCTGCTCGTTTAGAATGTCGAACATCTCGAGGAAGGAGCTGTCGGGGCTTACGTTGTCGACGGTGTGGGTGACAAACCTGCCCTTTTCACCGGCGTTTTTCTGAGTCCAAATTTTAAGATGTACTTTCATCTGAATTTCCCAAATTTGCGGTTTATTTGTATGAACGGACGACGGGGGCGACTTCCTCGTGCGTTATCGGCTCTTTGTTGAGAATCGGCGGCTTTCCCTCTCCGGCGTATTCCCATACGAAAGCGTAGGAATAGTCGGCGTCGTTGCGCTTGGCCTCGCCGTCGTCCGTCTGGTACTCGACGCGGAAATGCGCGCCGCAGCTTTCCCTGCGCTCGAGCGCGTCGCGAACCATGACCTCCGCAAATTCGAGGAAGTCGGCGACCCTTCCGGCCCTTTCGAGCTCGGCGTTGATCGTGTGCTCGTCTCCGACGACGCGCACGTTCTTCCAGAAATCCTCGCGTATCTGGGGAATCTTTTCGAGCGCCTTTTTGAGGCTCTCCTCCGAACGCGCCATGCCGCAGAGCTCCCACATGACTTTGCCGAGCTCCAAGTGGAAGTGGCGGGGGCTCTTGTCGCCCTTGACATCCAGAAGCTTTTTGATGCGCGCCCTGACTTCGCCCTCGGCCTCCGCAAATTCCGGACGGTCGGTGGAGATTTTCTTGGCGCCCTCCTGCGCGAGATAGTTGGGAAGCGTGTAGGGAATGACAAAATACCCGTCCGCCAGGCCCTGCATGAGCGCGGAAGCGCCCAAGCGGTTGGCGCCGTGGTCGGAGAAGTTGGCTTCGCCGAGCACGAAGAGGCCGGGAATGGTGCTTTGGAGATTGTAGTCAACCCACAGCCCGCCCATCGTGTAGTGCGACGCCGGATATATGCGCATGGGAACCTTGTAGGCGTTTTCGCCGGTAATCCTCTCGTACATTTCAAAGAGGTTGCCGTACTTTTCCTCGATAGTGTGCAGGCCGTCGCGCTTGATGGCGTCGGCGAAGTCGAGGTACACGCCCCTGCGGGAACCGTTTACCATGGGCCCAACGCCGCGGCCGTCGTCGCACGCCTCCTTGGCCGCGCGCGAAGAAATGTCGCGCGGGGCGAGGTTGCCGAAACTCGGATACTTCCTTTCAAGATAGTAGTCGCGATCCTCTTCGGGGATGTCGTTGGGGTTCTTGGCGCAGTCCTCCGCCTTCTTGGGAACCCATACGCGGCCGTCGTTGCGCAGAGACTCGCTCATGAGGGTCAGCTTGCTCTGCTGGTCGCCGTGCTGGGGAATGCAGGTCGGGTGGATCTGCGTAAAGCAGGGGTTGGCGAAGCCGGCGCCGCGCTTGTAGCACTTGAACGCCGCCGTCACGCTGCATCCCTGCGCGTTTGTGGAAAGGTAGAACACGTTGCCGTAGCCGCCAGTGCAGAGCAGAACCGCGTCGGCGGAATACCGCTCGATCTCGCCGTTGACGAGATTGCGGACGATGATGCCCTTGGCGTGCCCGTCCACGAGGACGAGGTCGAGCATTTCGCGGCGCGGATACATCTTCACCTTTTTGAGGCCGATCTGCTTTTCAAGCGCGGAATACGCGCCGAGCAGAAGCTGCTGGCCGGTCTGGCCGCGCGCGTAGAAAGTGCGGCTGACCTGCGCGCCGCCGAACGAGCGGTTTGCGAGCATCCCGCCGTACTCGCGGGCGAACGGCACGCCCTGCGCCACGCACTGGTCTATAATGTTGCCGCTGACTTCCGCCAGTCGGTAGACGTTCGCCTCGCGCGAGCGGAAGTCGCCGCCCTTTACGGTATCGTAGAAGAGGCGGTAAACGCTGTCGCCGTCGTTCTGGTAGTTCTTGGCGGCGTTGATGCCGCCCTGCGCGGCAATGGAATGCGCGCGGCGGGGGCTGTCCTGATAGCAGAAGCACTGGACATTATAGCCCTGCTCCGCCAGGCTCGCCGCGGCGGACGCGCCCGCCAGCCCGCTCCCGACCACTATCACGCTGTATTTGCGGCGGTTCGAGGGGTTTACAAGCTTGGCATGCGCCTTAAAGTTGGACCACTTCTGGGCTATCGGCCCTTCCGGAATCTTAGAATCCAAATTCATGATTTTCCTTTCCTGCTTTATTTCTTGGCTTCGGTTTTTTCGGCAACTGCGGCGGCGCATTTGGCGGCTTTGCCGGAGAGGAAGCCGTAATCGACGAATATCTTGCCGGCGCCCGCGGCTTTCTGGGCCTCAATCTGTTTGAGGATGCATTTTACGGGCAGTATCTCGCAGTCCGTGTACTTGGAGACCAACACGGCGAGCGGGTTGAGCGAAAAGCCCGCGGCTATGACGACGCAGTATGCGGCGGCAACCGCGTTGAGGCGGTACCTCCAAGCCTCGTTGCGCAGGCCGACCGACTGGAACATGCTCGAAACGCCGTGCGAGAGGTGGAAGGCTATCACAATCATGGCGAATATATAGCCGAGCGCCACCCACGGATTGGAGAATCCCATTATGAGCATCGCGTAAACGTCGTGGAGGGTTTTGCCCTCGTAAATTCCGCCCGTGGCGACCCATTCGAGAATCTTGAAGTCGGGGTCGAGGTTGAGAACCGTAAAGTGGAGGATATGCAGAACCGCGAACGCTATCACGACGGTGCCGGAGTATATCATGGTGCGGGCCGCCAGCGACGAAGAGAGCGACTTCTTGACGGCGTACTGCTGCGGGCGCGACTTGTTGTTTTCCACCACGAGCATATATGCCGTGAGGAAGTGGATTACAAAGCACGCGAGCAGCGCCAGCCTGAACCCCCAGAGAATTTCCCACGGCAACGTCTGGAGCGTGTGCGCGTATGCGTTAATCGCGTGCGGCCCGCCCTCGAACGTTTGCAGGTTGCCCAGCATGTGTATCAGGAGGAACGAGGCCAACACGAAGCCCGTTATAGCCATCAGAAACTTTTTGAGCACTGACGACAGAACCGATTTCTTTATGTTTACCATGATTGTGCGTTCGTATTGTTTTCTGTTTGGAAAATGAAGCTTTTAATAAGGCAGATCGGAGCGGGTTTTTCAACACAATTTTTGCCCCAAACGCCCCGAAAACGGGCGCCCGTGTCGCGCCCGTACGCCGGATTTTCCGCATAAAAAAGCTTCCAATCCCCTCCCCTTGCGTGCAATATCCAAAAACATGAAACTCACATACACCGACAAGACGGCCCTCGTCAGCGGGGCCGGAAGGGGCATAGGCAGGGAAATTGCGTTGGAGCTCGCGCAGGCGGGCTGCGCCGTAATATGCGTGAGCCGTAACGAATCCTCGTGCGGGGCGGTCGCGGAGGAGATACGCAAAGCCGGAGGAAAGGCCGAAAGCTTCGCATTCGACGTCTCCGACGCCGCCCAGACAAAAGAAAAATGCGCCGAAATTCTCAAAAAATACGGCGCCGTGGACATCCTCGTAAACAACGCCGGCATAACGCGCGACAACCTCCTGATGCGCATGACCGACGAAGAATGGAACGACGTGATCTCCACAAACCTCTCGTCGTGCTTCTACCTCTCCCGCAACCTCGTGAGGGCGATGATGGGCAAGAGATGGGGAAGAATCATCAACATAACGTCAGTCTCGGGAATAGCGGGGAATGCGGGACAGGCGAACTACTCGGCGGCGAAAGCGGGCATAATAGGCTTTACAAAGACGCTGGCGAGGGAGCTGGCGGCGCGCAACATAACGTCGAACGCGGTCGCCCCGGGCTTCATAGAAACGGACATGACGGCGAAATTGCCGGAAAACATCGTGGAGGCGGCAAAAGCGGCGATTCCGCTCAAAACCTTCGGGAAACCGGCGGATATAGCAAGGGTCTGCGCGTTCCTGGCGTCGGAGGAGGCCTCGTACATAACCGGCCAGATAATCTCCGTAAACGGCGGCCTCGTGATTTGACGAATGGTTTTGGCGCGGGGCTGCGTTGCTTCGGAATAAGCCACACCCTCACGTACTGAAAGTACGCTTCGGCCGCGGCTTTTCCTTTATATTTATGAAGGGATAGCCTTATCGCGCAGCGATAGGCGTAAGGGCGCAGCCCTTCAATGGAAGCGGCACTTCCGCCCTTGCTCTTCATCCAAAATGGATTCGCTCGCTTGGTTGCGCTGCGCGCAATCCGCGCTGTTCTCACCCCTGCGGGGTAAAATGCTGTCGCATTTTATCCTTCCCGAAAGCCTTATTTTATAGCCTCGCTGCGCTTCGGATAA
>ERZ1673738.1285-NODE-1285-length-39014-cov-78.687466_pt1 | contig 39014 bp, 30 predicted proteins | sample MGYA00580198_ERZ1673738 | MGnify/ENA primary metagenome ERZ1673738 (study PRJEB41218, sample SAMN15661784) | gut metagenome | host: Homo sapiens | place: Canada: London | collected 2015-08-20/2019-03-30 | study: EMG produced TPA metagenomics assembly of...
GGATGGCGTAGGGGAACTCCTCCACGGGAGGAATGACGGGCAGCAGGGCGCGCTCGGCCAGCGCACCGTGGCCGATCTCGCGGCGGCCGGGGCTGCGGGCGGGCTTGGCCTCACCGACGGAGTAGCCGGGGAAGTTGTAGTGGTGCATATAGCGCTTCTCGGTCTCCTCCCAGATGGTGTCCAGCTTCTGGTTGGCGGAGAGGGTATCCAGCGTGCAGACGGACAGCACCTGCGTCTGGCCGCGGGTGAACAGGCCGGAGCCGTGGACCCGGGGCAGCACGCCCACCTCGGCGTCCAGGGGACGGATCTCGTTCTTCTGGCGGCCATCCACGCGGTGACCCTCCAGCAGCCACTTCTTGACGATCATCTTCTGGAACTTGTAGGTGATCTCCTCCAGGTACTGGTCCATGTTGGGGTACTCTTCCAGGTACTTCTCGTGCCACTTCTCGATCATGGCGTTCCAGCGCTGCTCGCGGACGTTCTTGTCGTCGGTGTCCATGGCGGCCTTGGCCTCGTCCATGAAGTCGGCGGTGATCTTGTTGAACAGCTCGTAGTTGAAGTCGGCGTGGGGGTAGTCGAACTTGGGCTTGCCGATCTCGGTCACCATCTGATTGATGAGGGCGATCTGCTTCTGGTTCTCCTCGTGGGCCTGCTTGATGGCCTCGAACATCACGTCGTTGGGCACCTCGTTGGCGCCGGCCTCGATCATGACGACCTTCTTGCCGGTGGAGACGACGGTCACGTCCAGATCGCTGACCTTGCGCTGCTCGCTGTCGGGGTTGAAGACCAGCTTGCCGTCCACCAGGCCCACCTTCAGGGCGGCCACGGGGCCGTTCCAGGGAATGTCGGAGATGGCCAGGGCGGCGGAGGTGCCGATCAGCGCGGCGATCTCGGGGGAGCAGTCGTGGTCCACGGCCATGACGGTGCACATGACGGACACGTCGTTGCGGAAGTCATAGGGGAACAGGGGGCGGATGGGGCGGTCGATGACGCGGGAGGTCAGGATGCCCTTCTCGCCGGGACGGCCCTCGCGGCGGTTGAAGCTGCCGGGGATGCGGCCCACGGCGTACATCTTCTCCTCGAAGTCCACGGACAGGGGGAAGAAGTCGATGCCGTCCCGGGGACGGGGGGCGGCGGTGACGCAGCAGAGGACGCGGGTGTCGCCATAGCCCACCATGACGGCGGCGTTGGCAAGCTCGGCCAGCTTGCCGACCTCCAGCGTCAGGGGACGGCCGGCCAGGTCCATGGTGTATTTGTGATAGTGGGGGAACTGGCGCTTGGTGATGATCGTTGACATATCGTTTCTCCTTTTTTGTGAAATGGCATTCTGCCCGCGACCTATCGCCGTTAGCACTTGAAAACGCTCCGAAACCCTGAATTTCGGCGCATTTTCAACTGCTAATGGTCAATTTGTACACGGCGCAGAATGTGAAAGAAGGGTGATGCGCAAGCGCACATCACCCTGTTTCAACTTACTTACGCAGACCCAGCTTGGCGATCAGGGCACGATAACGCTCGATGTCCTTCTTGGCCAGGTAGTCCAGCAGACGACGGCGCTTACCGATCATCATCTGCATACCGCGGCGGCTGTGGAAGTCATGGGGATGGACCTTCAGGTGCGCGGTCAGCTGGTTGATACGCTCGGTGAGAATGGCCACCTGGACCTCGGGGGAGCCGGTGTCGGTCTCGTGGGTGCGATTGGCCTCGATGATAGAGGTCTTCTGATCTTTCAGCATCATAGTTGTGTTTCCACCTTTCTTGAAATACGCCCGCAGCCTGGGCCGTGGGAGAGATGGAACGCTCCGCAGGGCTAAGGCAGGGGTCGGACGCGCTTAGCGCGTACTTTGAGATGATACCACAGAAAATCACCGTTGTAAAGTGGTTTTTGCGGCATTTCCGGGGATTTTTACGCCGTTACCTGAATGGCGGCCACGGGACAGCTGTCCGCCGCCTCCTGCACGCCGATCTTCTGCGCGTCCGGGATAGGGTCCACCGTCACCCGGGCGGGCTCGCCGCTGTTCAGCGCAAACACCTCCGGGCACAGCCCCGCGCACAGTCCGCACTGGATGCACGCCTTCTCCAACACCATTGCCTGCATGGAACACACCTCCTTTTGATTGATGGAAGTATTTTCCCCGGTTTGCGGCGGGGTTATTCAGCTCTCCGCGATGTGCCGGGCGAAGGCCGCCGCCTGCGCCTCGATGCCCGGCAGCTTCACAAGGCTGCCGCGCTCATTGGCCGTTTCCAGCAGGGAGAAGCGGGGCGGGAGGTAGAAGGACTTGTTCATATTCAGGGCGGAGATCAGCTGGCGGGCCAGCAGGTCGCCGCCGGAGTAGCCGGAGACGATCAGGCCGAAGATCCGCTTGTCGTACATACGGGTCTGGCGGAACAGGGCCGTGAGCCGGTTGACACAGGCGGTCAGATTGGCAGCCAGGGCGTCGTTGTAGTTGGCGCAGAGCATGACCAGGGCGTCGCATTTCCGCACGGCGGGATAGACCTCGTCCACCATGGGGCCGCCGTAGAAGCAGCCGCCCTGCTCGCCGAAGTGGAGACAGGCGGTATAGCTGCACCCGTTGCAGTCGGCCATGGTGCCGTTGCGGAGGCAGATCTCCTGCACCTCCATGTCCGACGGAAGACCGGCCTTCACCAGCTCCCACAGGGCCAGGGTGTTGGACGTGGCGCGCTGGGAGGCGTGGAGAGCCAGCACATGGCGGATGGGGGCGGGCTTTTCCCAGCCGTTCAGGCGGGAGAGCAGCTCCGCCACGGCGGCATGGAAGGCCGTGACCTCATCGGTGCCGCCGATCTGGGCCTGGGTGCGGAAATTCCGCAGGGAACCGGTGGCCTCCACCAGTGGGCGGCCGAGGAAGCCGCAGCCCGCCTGGTTGGCGGCGAAGACCATGTCCCGGGCCACATCCTTGGTGTAGAACTCGCCCACGCCGGTGACGATGCACGCGCCGATACTGTCGGAGAGCAGGTCTGTGCTGCGGCGCAGGCGGGAGAGCATACGGTAATAGGCCATATTGCAGCCGCCCTCATCCAGCGCCACGGCGAACAGCAGACGGCGGCCGGCCAGGTCCTCCAGCCCGTCATCGGGGTCGCGGAGCTCGCTGCCCGGGGGCAGCAGGGGCGCCAGCAGGTCCCGCAGGGCGGGGCTGCGGTCGTTTTCGGGGAGCAGAACGGTGAGCATGGCGGATACCTCCGTTATTCTATGGCGTTCAGCTTGGCGCGGGTGTCGTCGATACGCTTTTGCAGGGCGGGCGGCAGGGTCAGCGGCTCCGTCTCGATGCCGGCGGGGGTCAGACGATTGCGGCATCCCATGAACACCTGGCCGTCGTAGACGGAGGAGTAGTGCCACTGCCCCCGCAGCAGGGCCAGCAGGCTCAGCGCGCCGGAGGACAGGGCCGGGGCCACATAGGGCTTGTAGCCCAGCTTACGCATCTCCAGATTGGCGTGGGCCACTTTCTCCGTCAACTCACGGGACAGGGCGTCGTCGTAGTGCGCAATGGAGTTGGCCAGCACCAGGTCCTCGCCGTGGGGGCCGAAGGCGCGGCCCTCGGTAAGGTAGGACGCGAAGCGAGGGTCCCTCCGGGCGTAATACAGGGCGCGGGCGTGCATAACGCCCAGACCGAACCCCCGGACCTGGACCGGGGACAGGCCGCTTTCACGCAGGACGGCACGGCAGAGTGGGTCCACCGGGTCGCTGACCACACAGAACAGGCCCCTGTACCGCCTGTCCCGGGCCATGCGGGCGTAGATGGACACCAGCTCCCGGTTCAGGCCGTACTGGGCCATGCGGACATCCCCCGCCGTAACGGAGGTATCCGGGATCATCCGGGAGGCGCAGAACAGGAACACGTCGCCATTGAACAGCTGCTCCGGCGCGATGATGTCCACCGGGGGCAGCGCCGCACCGTCCGGGGACTGTATCTGGTTCAGCTCGAACTCCCAGCGCTCGGAGACGCCGGGGCGCACGTCGCAGATGCCGATGGAGCCTATCACGTCGCCGCCCATGAGCCGCAGGCCCGTCAGCAGCGTGCTGCCCACATCGCCCAGGGCCAGCAGGGTGACGCGGCACTTAGACGGGATGCGCGGCAGGTTGGTATCGTTGAGATCGATCATAGTAGCTTCTCCTTTTATCTGTGCCGATGACGAGACGGCGCCGCATAGTCTTGATAAAGGTTCAGATTTTGTGTCAAGACGAGGCGCGGAGGCGCAGGCCCCCCCTTGAGGAATAGAGAATGTGCCGGATTTTGCGTCCTGCGATAGCGGGACGGCACACGTCACGCCCGTAAAAGCGATGGATTTTGCGTCCTGCCGATGACGAGGCGGCGCCGCATAGCCTTGATAAGGGTTCAGATTTTGTGTCAAGACGAGGCGCGGAGGCCCAGGCCCCCCCTTGAGGAATAGAGAATGTGCCGGATCTTGCGTCCTGCCGATGACGAGGCGGCGCCGCATAGTCTTGATAAAGGTTCAGATTTTGTGTCAAGACGAGGCGCGGAGGCGCAGGCCCCCCCTTGAGGAATAGAGAATGTGCCGGATTTTGCGTCCTGCCGATGGCAAACCGACGAAGGCGTACCGTGTGTACGTCGAGGAGATTTGACGATGGCAGGGCGGAAAAGACGGTGCATTATCTCGCAGGGCGCATACGTTTCAGAAGCTCTATATCTCCCTCCAAATACGTGCTGGCCGCGCGGCTCAGGTCGTAGGTCATGCAGCCGCCCTTGTCGGGGCAGAGGGGCAGGATGACCGCTTCGCCGAGACGACTGAGGGTGAGGTTGCGGGCATAGAGGGAACGGAATTCCGTTTCAAGAGCCAGGAGGATATCGTGGGCGTTCTCAAGGCAGCAGAGGGAGAGCTCCCAGGCGGTCTCGTCGTCCATGCCGGTGTACTCGGGGGCGGCGTAGGGCAGGATGCGGTTGACGGCGGGCTGAAGGCCGCCGGGCAGGGCCTCGCTGCGGCGGACGGTATCGCCGCCGATGAAGGGATAGAGCGTGGACTCGACGAAGCGCAGGCGCAGGTTGGGCAGGTAGTAGATGGCGTCCACGTCGTAGCCCAGCTGCTCCATGAGGTCGCGGCCCATGCCGGTGAGGTAGCCCACCAGCACCTGGTCCACGGGGGTGTTCGTCTCGGCGAGCAGCGGGGCCAGGCGGCGGATGCGCTTGCCGTCGTGGAGCATATCGTCCACGAGAATGACGGGGCGGGCAAAAGCGTGGATGGTGCGGACCTGGTCGGGCAGGGGCGAGTAGTCCGGGTAGGCTTCGATGGAATAGGTGCTTAGGTCCGGCTCGTAGACCTTGTCGGTACGCAGGGTCTTGGTGACGGTGTTGGGCACGGCCACGCCGCGGAGGATCTTGCCGTAGGGGACGCAGATATCCGGGCCGAGGACGCGGGGCGTGGTGGGCTCCGCGGGGACGCCGTTGCGGCCGGTGATACGCTGGAGCAGCCGGTGGTAGATGACGCCGGCGGACAGGCTGAGCACCAGAGATCCGGGCTGCAGCTTTGTCAGCGCCGCCTGCAGGCGGCGGTGGGCGGCGGCGATGGCGGCAAGCACCCGGGGCGAGGAGCTGAAGGGCGCCTTCACCGCGGTGTCCACGTTGCGGCTGAGGACGATGGGGCAGCGCATATCCACGGCCAGGGCTTCCGTGCTGTCACCAGCCGGGACGAAGCCCTGGAGCGTCAGCAGCTGGCGGCCGTAGCCGGAGACGGCGCCCTCCAGGGGAAGGTAGAGGGCATAGGTGAACTCACGGCTGAGGGCCAGGGTCAGCACCTCGGTGATGAGCAGCTGGCAGAGGTCGCTCTGGCGCTCGCCCCGGGGCACGAACAGCCCGCTGATGAGCAGGGTGCGGCCGCCGGCGTTCTGGCGGACCAGACCGGAGAGGGCCGGGTCGCCCAGGCGGGCGAAGAGGCGGGCGGAGTCCAGGCAGGCGTAGCTGGCCGCGCCCAGAATGGTGCCGTCGGTGTCCCGGCAGACCATCACGTCGTCGCCGCGGCTCTCGATCTGCGTCCGCAGCGCCGCGGCGGTGGGCACGGAGAGCATGGTGCGGAGGAATTTCTCCGCCGTCTCCGGCGAGACGGGCAGGAAGCTCAGGTCCTCGGTGCGGAGAACGGGCTTGTCCTGGGGCTCGCGGAGGTACAGGCCGCGGCGATAGATGAACTCCTGCACCGTGGGATCGATGAGGTTGGAGATGTCGCGGTTGGCATCCACCGCCTCGCGGATGCGGGTGGAGCTGATCTCCTCCAGCTGGGGCGGGAGCGTCAGCTCCAGCACCTTGCCGGTGATGCAGCTGTAATCCGCCGGCTCGGCGTCCGGCTCGGTGCGGCGGAAGACCACGTGGTCGAAGGTGTGGATGGAGTCCGGCGTGACGGACTTTTTGTAGGACGAGGCGTGGAGCACCACGTCGCTGCCCACCACGATGGACACACTGCGGCCCGGGAAGGCGGCGCGCAGCTCGTGGAGGTTCTCCGGGTTGGCGATGTTCACCGGGAAGTCCTCCGGGAAAATGCTGACGTGGAACACGTCGGCCACGGCCATGGCGGCGATGCGCCGGCGCAGGCGGTAGGGCTGGGTCTTTTTGGACCAGGAGAACTCGTCAATGGCCAGCAGGACCTCGAAGCCCTGGTCGCGGATGGCCCGGACGATGCCCTTGTGGGACAGAGTGAAGGGGTCGAAGGTACCGGGGAAGAAGGCCACGGGGCGGGGCGCGCCGAAGTCAAAGCCCTTGTGGAACAGGCGCTCCTCGGTGATGAAGCGGTAGAGCTTGCCCAGCATGGCGGCCCGGTAGTAGAACGTCAGGCCCTCGCCGGGGAATTCGTCCTGGGCGGAGAGCAGCTTGCGCTGGGTGAGCATAAAGGCGCGGCGCTTTTCGTGGCGGCCCAGCTCTCCGGAGCCGAAGACCCGGCGGCCCAACACGAACAGGGCCTCCTGCCGGGTGGCGCCGTCAATGCCGCTGAGGCCCCGCATCAGCAGGCCCAGCAGCCGTTCACGGCGGCGGCGGTAGGCGTCGTCCGTCTCCGGGAAGCGGGAGCGATAGGCATCGTACGCCTCATAGATGACGCCCACGGTATCCAGCACGGAGGCGGTAACGCGGCTGTCGGAGGAGCTGAGGTTCACGCGGAGGTCGTCCAGCACCTCATCCAGCTCCGCCGGGGGCAGCCACAGGGCAAAACGGCCCAGGTAGTCGGGGATATACTTGGTGAACTCCTGCTGGCCCAGCTCCAGGCCGCGGCACAGCTCCACCGCCACCTCGTTGCGCTGGTCGGCCGTCAGGCGGGGCGCCAGGGCCAGCAGGGCGTTGCCGGCGCTGTGGCGGACGGTGACGCGGTCGCTGACCTTGATGAGATTGGACAGGTGGGTGGCGATATGGAGGGCGGGGCTTTTGCCGCTGCGGGCAAAGTCCGTCAGCAGGCGCAGGTTGCCCTGCTTGGTGATCCACGGCGTGGCGGTCTTCAGGTTGTCCAGGAAGATCTCGGAGACCACGTCCTCCGGCAGAAGAAGGGGCGCGCCCTGAGAGAGCACATCCTGCTTGAGATAGCGCAGGGTGCCGCTGTCGCCGTCGGGGACGGCGGTCACGGCCTCCAGCGCGCGGCCGTCCTCCGGGTACAGGCGGGCGAGACGGTCCAGCAACAGCACGGCGGCCATGCGGATGGTCAGGTCCTTACGCAGGGACAGGGCGGCGGCAAAGTCCGTCATCTGCCGGGCGCGGCTGGCCGTATAGGCCGTATCCGGCAGGGCGGCGGCGGTATCCAGCAGCTGGAAGGCGGTGTAGTCGTCCAGATCCTCCGGCCTGCGGTAGTAGGCGAACACCGGGGCCAGGAAGCGCTCCTCCCGGCCGGGGCAGTGGCTCAGCAGGGAGCCGACAGCGAATTTCAGGGTATAGCCGATCCAGCGGCGGTGCTGGGGCATGAGCTTATGGTCGGGATACAGTATCTTGTCCAGATAGAGCCTCCACTGGTCCACGTCGGTGATGGCCCGGGGGCCCGGGCGGATGTCGGCGGGGCGCTCCTTGGCGTAGCCGGCGTGGAAACCAGCGATGATCTCGCCCAGCAGCGCCGCCGCCTGACGGCGGATATCGCCCTCGCGGTGCATCAGCAGCTCGTAGAGGAACGTCAGGGTCTGGACCTTCTGTGGGATATGCAGATAGAGGGAGTAGGACTCCATCACCGCCAGATAAGCGCGGAGACGGCGCCAATCCGTCTCGCCGCGGGCCTCCTCCAGCAGACGGGCGAAGCTGCGCTGATCGGTGAGGCGATGCATCAGCTCCATATTGTGGCCCACGCAGCGGAGCGTCAGGGCGCGGAGGGCCTCGTCGTCGGTCATAAGGGCGGTGTGCTTCTCCGGCAGCGGGGGCGTATCGCCGCCGGACATGGTGACATCCACGCCGCGGCTGACCATGAACTGCTCGAAGTCCTCCAGCCGGGCGTAGACCCGGGTATAGCGCTTCTGCTTCTCGCCGTCCACGTCATCCAGCTTATCCAGGATCACCTGAAAGGCCTGAGCCAGGGTGGAGATACGTGTGATCTCCCGGCCCTGCGCATCGTGGAGCTGCTTGACGCGGAAGTCGGCGTAGATCAGCAGCAGCGCCTCCACGGAGAGGTAGTCGGGCTCCAGGTCCCAGACGGAGTGGTTGGCGGCCACGTGGCCGATATCGGTCATCCGGCGGCGGCGGAACCACTGGTCGGTGTAGAAATAGTGCAGGTAGGGCACGCGCTCGCCGGGGCGGCAGCCGAACTTGCCCAGATCGTGGCCGGCGGCGGCGCCGGAGACCAGGGCCACGTCCACGGCCACGCCGCTTTTCCGCAGGGCGCGGGCGGCGGTGACGGCGATGTGGTGGACACCGGCGATATGCTCAAGGGTGCGGTAGGGCGTGGTCTCCAGACCCAAACGCATCAGCTCATAGACGAACTCCCGCCTCCACAGGCGCAGGAAGCGCTGATAGGACGGGGCACAGGGACTGCCGGCCAGCTCATCATCGGTCAGGAAATCGAAGGTCCAGGCCGGGTCGTGGGGCAGCAGCTCCGCCTCGGCGGCAAACAGCACCTGCAGCACCGACAGCAGGAACACCGCACCGGGGGCGAAGGGCTCCGCATCGGTCTTTTCCGGGTAGAGCAGGCGGCGGGCATAGTCATAGGCATAGGCCAGCCAGCCCTCGGACGGTTCGCCGGGGCACAGCACCTCCAGCTCCGGGCGGCAGAGGGCCAGCACGTCGGCGCAGCGGAGGCGCGCGCCGCTGAACAGCCCGGTGAAGCGCTGCATATAGCCCTCGCTCTCGAGGGTGCGGAGCAGGGCGCCCCCGGGGGCAAAATAGTCCGCGGCGGGACGGTCGGAAAGGCGGCGGCGCAGGGCCAGATCCATCTGGCGGATACGTTTTTTGTTCATGGCAAAACCTCCTGCCGGTGGTATCGTACGCGGGCCGTGTCCGCCGAAAGGCGCCCGTACACCGGTAAGATGTCCGGGATGGACACGGCACACCATAATAATAGGACACTCCCCCGCACGCTGTCAATATTCCGCGGGGCGTTTTGCCACCGTTTTGATACGGAACCTTAGTAAGGTCTTAAGCGTGTGTTCACGATTTGTTCACATTTTGAGGGGCAGGCGCATGATATGATATTGTCGGGGGCAGCGGCGGAACGGAATGACAATTTCTGCCGTCTAAGTAAATAGGAAAATCATCCCGCGGGCGCGCGGGAAGGAAAAAGGAGAACACGACATGAAAAAAGCGGCTTTTGTACTGGCGCTGGTGATGCTGCTGGGCTGTGTGTCCGGCTGCGGCGCAGCGGAGGGCGAGGCCTCCGTGCAGTCGGTGTCTATGATCTGCGGGCTGGGGTCCGTAGGTCTGGCGGACCGGTTCGCAGGCATCGTCAGCCCGCTGGGCGAGACGACCATCAAGAAAAACGACGCCATGACCATCGACACCATCAAGGTGAAGGTGGGCGACAGCGTGAAAAAGGGCGACGTGCTTCTGACCTATGACCTCAGCCAGATCCGCACCGACCTGGAGATGGCCCAGCTGGAGCTGGAGCAGCTGAACGCCACGCTGGAGGACCAGCAGGCGGAGCTGGAGCGTATACAGAAGCTGATGGACAGCACCTATGACGACGCCACCAAGCGGCAGTACGCCCTGGATCTGCGGGAGCAGAACGTGAAGGTGCTGGAGACGAAGGCCAACATCGCCACCAAGAAAAAGGACATTGAGAAGCTGAAGGCCAACACCGCCGACAGCACCGTCAAGTCCCCGGTGGACGGCGAGGTGCAGTCCCTGAACCCGGACGGCGGCACGGACAACTCCGGCAACGCCCTGCCGTTCATGACCATCGTGGAGACGGGCGGCTTCCGCATCAAGGGCTATGTGAATGAAAACAACGCCAGCGTGCTGACCGAGGGCACGGCGGTGGTCATCCGTTCCCGGGTCAGCGACCAGACGTGGAAGGGCAGCATCAGCTCCATCGACTGGAACAACGCCCAGCAGAGCCGCAGCGACTACGGCGACAGCGACACCGCCATGTCCAGCAAGTATCCCTTCTACGTGACGCTGGACGGCGACGGCGAGGGCCTGCTGATGGGCCAGCACGTGTACATAGAGCCGGACTACGGTCAGGAGGACACCCAGGACGAGAGCCTGATCAACCTGCCCAGCTACTTCATCAACGACGCCGAGGGCAAGCCCTGGGTGTGGGCTCAGAACAGCAATGGCAAGCTGGAAAAGCGGAGCGTCACCCTGGGCGAGTACAACACGGAGACGGACACCTATCCCGTGACGGACGGCCTGACGGCGGAGGACTACATCGCCTATCCCGACGACAGCCTGAAGGCGGGCATGACGTGCATCACCTATGACGACGCCACCTTTGACCCCAGCGCCAGCGGCGGCGAGGTATACCCCGAGGGCGGCGGTGAAAAAATCGACGAAAACGTGCCCATGGACGGCATGGACGGCGGCGATATGCCCGCTGAGAACGACACCGTCACGGACGACGGCGGCACCGCAGCCGTGATTCCCGGCGGCGCGGCCGCCTCCGCGTCAGCGGTCATTCCGCCGATGGAGGGCTGAGCATGATTTTGGAAATGCGCGATATATGCAAGGACTATCCCATGGGAAAGTCCGTGGCACATATCCTGAAAAACGTGAACCTTGACGTGGAGGAGGGGGAATACCTGGCTATCATGGGTCCCTCCGGCAGCGGCAAGACCACGCTGATGAACCTGATCGGGTGTCTGGACGTGCCCACCAGCGGCAGCTATCTGCTGGGCGGACGGGACGTGACCACCTGCAACAACAAGCAGCTGGCGGAGGTGCGGAACAAGGAGCTGGGCTTCGTGTTCCAGAGCTTCAACCTGCTGCCGAAGCTGACGGCGCTGGAAAACGTGGCGCTGCCCCTGCTGTACGGCGGGGTGAAGAAGGCGGAACGCCTGGAACGGGCCCGGGCCGCGCTGGAGACGGTGGGGCTTTCCGACCGGGTGGAGCACCGGCCGGACCAGCTGTCCGGCGGACAGTGCCAGCGGGTGGCCATCGCACGGGCCATCGTGGGCAATCCGAAGCTGCTGCTGGCCGACGAGCCCACCGGCGCGCTGGACAGCGCAAGCGGCGCGGCGGTGATGGAGCTGTTTCAGCAGCTGCATGACGGCGGCTCCACCATCATCATGATCACCCACGACCATTCCATCGCCAACCACGCCGCCAAGGTCATGACCATACGGGACGGCGTACTGTCGGGAGGTGACGACTATGAGTGAGAAGCTGACGCTGCGGGAAAAGCTGCATATCGGCGAAAAGCGCCCCGACGGCGAGAAGCCGCGCATGAGCAAGAAGCTGAAAAAGGGCATTATCGCCGCCGCCTGCGTGGTGGGCGTGTGCGGCGCGGTGTGGGGCGGACTGACCATCGCCCGGAACGCCCAGCGGGGCGACGTGAACGTATACGCCGTCAACGAGTGCGCCATGACCGACTACTGGGGGGACACCTCCAACACCAGCGGCATGGTGACCACGGACAAATTGCAGAAGATCTACATCTCCCAGAGCCAGACGGTGAAGAAGGTGTGGGTCAAGGAGGGCGACAGCGTCAAGAAGGGCACGGTGCTGGTGAGCTATGACTCCACCCTGACACAGGCCACCGTGGAGCGCGCCAAGATCGACTATGACCGGCAGACGGAGAACCTGGAGGTCATGAAAAACGAGCTGGAGCTGCTGAAGAAGGCGAAGAACAAGGAGACGCTGCAGGCGGAGTATGACAAGCTGCAGAAGGATCTGGCGGAGGAGATCGCCAAGCTGGATAAGGAGGGCGGATACAAGCCCGACAAGCCTATCGAGGAGGGCAATCTCGAGGTAAAGGGCGCCACCGGCAACAGCGAAAACGCGCCGCTGTACTACCAGATCATGTCCACCACGCCGCTGAACGACAAGACACTGAGGGACATCCTGACGGCGCTGGAACGGCCCACGCCGGATAGCAAGACCACCACGGTGAGCACCTATGTGGTGCTGGTGTACCGCGAGGGCGACAAGGAGGGCGGCGAGCCCGTCAGCCGGGGGCTGGTGATCACGGAGACCTTTACGCCGGACAGCACCGGCGAGACGCCTACCACGCCCGGTGAGGGCGGCGAGACGTCCACCACGCCCGGCGAGGGCGGCGGCGAGAGCGGCTCCGGCACGGTGAAGCTGTCCTTCCGGTTCTGCGACCTGACGGGGTATGTGGACCCGGAGCGCACCTACAGCAGCGACAAGTACAAGGAGCTGACCAGGAAGATCGCCCAGGTGCAGGAGCTGCTGGAGTCCTCCATGACCCAGTTGGAGATCAACAAGGCCATTCTGGAGAAGGCTCAGGCGGTAAAGGAGCAGGAGGTCAACCTGAAGGTGGCGAAGCTGAAGCTGGACAAGAAGCTGGCGGAGCTGGGCGACGGCAACGTGTACGCGGAGTTCGACGGCACGGTGAAGGCCGTGCGGGACCCGGACGCGGCCTATAACAACAGCGAGGCCGTGGTGGAGCTGTCCGGCGGCGGCGGATATTACGTCACCGGCACCCTCAGCGAGATGGATCTGGGCAGCGTGCAGGTGGGCGACAGCGTATCCATCAGCAGCTGGATGACCGGAGCGGCCTGCGAGGGCACCATCGTGTCCATCGACGACTATCCCACCAGCAACGGCAACAACTGGGGCGACGGCAACAGTAACGTGTCCTACTACCCCTTCAAGGTGTTTGTCACCGAGGACGCGAATTTGCAGCCCAATGACTATGTGGATATACAGTACCAGAAGGACACCAGCGCGGAAGAAAGCGGCAGCTCACTGTATCTGCAGAGTATGTTCATCCGGACCGACAACGGCAAGAGCTATGTGATGGCCCGGGGCGAGGACGGCAGACTGGAGCAGCGGTGGGTGCAGACCGGCCGGGATCTGTGGGGCAGCTACACCCAGATACGGGGCGGGCTGACCATCGACGACTACGTGGCGTTCCCCTATGGACGCGACGTGGTGGAGGGTGCCCACACCCAGGAGGCCACGACCGACCAGCTGTACAACTACGGCATATAAAGGAGGCGGGATAACCATATGTTGGAAAATATAAATCTCGCCTTTCAGGGCGTGTGGAGCCACAAGCTGCGGTCGTTTCTGACCATGCTGGGCATTATTATCGGTATCGCCGCGATCATCACCATCGTGTCCACCATTCAGGGCACCAACGAGCAGATCAAGCAGAACCTGATCGGCGCGGGCAACAACGTGGTGCGGGTGACCATCGGCGCCACGGACAGCCAAAACTATTTCGACCTGAACTACTCGGCGCTGCCGGAGGGTATCGACCCAGTGACCCGGGAGATGCGGGATGAGATGGAGAAGCTGGGCAGCGTGTCGCTGGTGAGTATGTACTACTCCCGGGATTGGTGCGACAACGTGTACGTGGGCAATACGGCGTTCAGCGGGTCGCTGTACGGCGTGGACGACCACTATCTGACGGCCGTGGACTACGCGGTGAACTACGGACGCTCCTTCACGGCGGCGGACTATGAGAACCGGCGGAATGTGGCGCTGATCGACGCGAAGTCGGCAAAGTCGCTGTTCCAGGGCGAGAACCCCATCGGCGGCACCATCGAGATCAACGGGATGCCGTTCACCGTGGTGGGTGTGGTGTCCTCCCGGTCCAGCAGCGGACCGGTGATCAACAACTTTAAGGATTATCAGATGTACGCCGGCAGCACAGCGGGGACCATTTTCATCCCGGACGTGTGCTGGTCGGTGCCGTACCGGTATGATGAGCCCCAGTACGCGGCGGTGCGGGCCACCAGCACCAACGACATGACCGCCGCCGGCGACAATGTGGCCAAGTATCTGAACGAGAACGCCATCCGGACCACGAAGTACAAGTACGAGTCCAAGGATCTCCTCCAGCAGGCCAGCGACCTGCAAAGCCTGTCGGAGTCCACCAACAAGCAGCTGATCTGGATCGCCGCCATCTCGCTGGTGGTGGGCGGCATCGGCGTGATGAACATCATGCTGGTGTCCGTCACCGAGCGCACCCGCGAGATCGGATTGAAGATCGCCATCGGCGCGCAGCAGAGCCGCATCCTCTGGCAATTCCTGACGGAGGCGGCGGTGCTGACCAGCATGGGCGGCATACTGGGCGTGGCCACAGGCATCGGCCTGGCGGAGATGATGTCCCACATCATGGGGACACCGGTGGCCATCAGCGTACCGGCGTGCATCATCGCGGTGGCCTTCTCCATGGTCATCGGCGTGGTGTTCGGCCTGGTGCCGGCCATGAAGGCATCGAAGCTGAACCCCATTGAAGCCCTGCGGAGAGAATGATACGCAGAAAGAAAAGACCGGCTTTCGCCGGTCTTTTTCTCTGTCTGCTCCCGGCGAAGACACAGCGAAAGCAGAAAACAGCCCCCGGCAGGGGGCTGTTTCTTTATTTACTGCGGCAGCTCGCCGGGGGCGACCAGGATGATCTTGTCGGCCCGGTCATAGTCGCTGTACGCCTCCTTGGTGCTGCGGAGGAGCGTACCGTCGCCGGCGTAGACGTTGCGGTAGGTCTGGACGGCGTAGCCGTTGTGGCCGTACTGCTCCACCTCGGTGGTGCCGGGGGCCACGGACTCGGACTCCTGATAGACCGTCTTGCGCTCGGAGTAGGAGAGGAACTGGTTGGTCATCTCCACATAGTGGTCGTCGGTCTTGGTGCCCAGCAGGGTTATGGTCAGCTGGTTCGTCTCGTCGTTGTAGCTGGTGGTGATCTTGATGGGGTAGTTGGTGCTGTTGCGGAAGGCAAAGTCCGGGCCGCCCCAGCTGACCGTGGCATCACAGCCCGTGACGGGCATATAGCCGGGATCGAACATATGGGCGTAGCGCAGGACGATCTGCAGGTCCGCCATGAGGGCGGAATAGTACAGCGTGGAGGATACCTGGCAAATACCGCCGCCGATGGAGGTAACGGTCTTGCCGCCGGAGTAGGCGGCGGCGGGCTGGAAGCCCCGGGCCTCGGTGCGCTGGCCCACAGTGGCGTTGTACCAGAACTCCTCGCCGGGGTTATAGATACGGCCGTTGATGGCGGCGGAGGCCAGCTTGATGTTCTGGCGGCGGCCCCAGGGGCCGGCGCAGGTGGTGGTGCAGGTGCCGATCACGTCCCGGAACATGGCCTGCTCCAACTCCTCGGTGGCGGCGGGCGGGAACTGCACCTGGGCGTCAGCCAGGAATTCCTCGCCCGGCTGGGCGGCGTCCAGTTGCTTTTGCACCGTCTCCACATCGAACTGTACGCCCACGCGGGACTGGGTGGGCTTGCCGGTGGATTTGTCGCAGATGGCGGCGGCCATGGTGCCGGCGATCTCGTCGTGGAGCGCCTGCACGTCCATGGGCGCGGCGGTGCGGGCCGCGAACACGCATTCCACGGACCGGGCTGCCGCGGACAGGTCGCGGCTCTCGAAGCGCTGCGCCAACTCGGCGCGCAGCGCCGCCGCGTCCAGCTTCTCGCCGTCCTGCGGCTTGGTGATGTACAGGCCCTCACCCTCCGCCAGCCGGTAGCCGCCGTCCGTTACGGTGCAGCCCACGGTGTCGGACAGCTGTTCACAGGCGGCGGTAAGCTTCGTCTCGTCCACGTCCAGCTGGGGCGTGACATCCACGGCCCTGAACCAGCTCTCGATAAAGCGCCAGCCGCCGCGGAGGAACGCGGTCACATCGCTGCCCCAGCCCCGGTCCTGCACGTCGCAGCCGGCAGCCTTGGAGACATAGACGGGCAGAACGGTGACGCCCAGGTCGGAAAGGGTGGTGCTGCCGATCTCCTGCCCGTCACGGGTCAGGCGGATGGTCATGCCGTCCAGCAGGGCACTCCCCTGCTCCGTCCAGCGCTGCTCGGCCTCCTGCGCCGACAGGCCGGACATATCCATGCCCAGCACGGAGGTGTTGGGAAACGCCGTGTGGGAATACAGCGCGTTGGCGGCCACACAGCAGCCCGCGTAGGCCAGCACCAGCACCGCCGCGGCGATGCCGATGATCAGTCCGGCTCTTTTGCCGGGGGTCTTGGGAGGCTTTTCTTCCGGGGCCGCGCGCTTGCCGGCCGTCTCCGGCGCGGGATCGGCGGTAACAGAGGACATATTCAACTCGTTGCTCATGGTGTCCCCTCCTTTGTATCATCAGGTTTGGGCAATACCGGCAAAATGCCGTGCCGTTACTGCATTGTATCACGGTTTGTCAAGGAATGGGTTACAAAAGCGTTACGACACATCTTTCTGCGGCTTTGCGCGGGGGATGGTGACGGTGAGGCAGATGGCGTCCTCCGTGTCCCGGCGGGAGACTTTGGCGCCGACGCCGGCGGTCTGCATGAGCCTGACGCCCCGGTCCACGCTGTTGAGAAACAGCCGGACGTCCTTGATGATATACGCGCTGCGGCGGCGGGGCTGCGTCGTCTGGTTCTGTGTGACCAGACGATCTATGTAGGCCTCGGCATCGGCGACGTTCATCTGGTTTTTGCCGATATGCTCGACGGCGGCAAGGCGCTGGTCCGGGTCCTCCAGACGCAGGAGGGCACGGGCGTGGCGCTCGGTCAGGCCGTAGTGGTGCAGAGCCTCCGCCACCGGCTCCTCCAACCGGAGCAGCCGCAGCTTGTTGGCCACGGCGGACTGGCTGCGGCCCAGCCTTTCCGCCGCCTGCTGCTGGCTGAGGCCGTAGCGGCGGAGCAGGCGGGCGATGGCGGCCGCCTCCTCCATGTAGTCCAGGTCGCGGCGCTGGAGGTTCTCGATCAGGGCCAGCAGGGCGGCGTCCTCCTCATCCACCCGGGCCAGCAGACAGGGCACCTGCCGCAGCCCGGCGATCCGCGCCGCCCGCCAGCGGCGCTCGCCGGCCACCAGCTCGTAGACAGCGCCCTGCTGCCGGACGGTGATGGGCTGCAGAATGCCGTAGGCGGCGATGCTGGCCGCCAGCTCCTGCAAACTCTCCGAGTCGAACCGGCGGCGGGGCTGCTGGGGGTTGGGACGGATATCGTTGATGGGTATGTATCGCACACGGGCAGAGAGGAAATCGGTCTTCTGGTCTTTTTTCATGGCGGTCGCCTCCTTTTTTCGCCTATTGTACGGCGGGAGGCCTGTCGAAAGCGGGCGAAGACCGTCGGGAAATAAAAAAATGCACCCGCCCCTGTCGGGACGGGTGCGGCGGTCACTGCTTTGTGCGGATATCCTCGCCGAAGAAGGGCAGGATCTGGTAGGCGCCCTCGATGCGGGAGAGGATGGGCGCGCCATAGCGATGGCCCAGCTCGTCCGGGGCCAGGTTGGTGCTGATGATGGTGGACCTGCCGGAGAGCATACGGCCGTTGACGATCTGATAGAGGGCGCTCTGGACAAAGGCGGTGGTCATCTCGGTGCCCAGGTCGTCCAGGATCAGCAGGTCGCAGCTCTCACAGCGGCGGACGTCGGCATCGCTGACCTCGTCGGGACGGAATTTGGCGTCCTCATAGCGGGAGAAAACGCTGATCGCGGTGTCGTAGACCACGGAGAAGCCGGCGTCGCTGACCTCCCGGGCGATGCAGGCGGAGAGGAACGTCTTGCCCAGGCCGGTGCCGCCGGAGAGCAGCAGGCTGCCGCTGCCCCGGGAGAACTGGCGGGCAAAGTCCCGGCAGACGTCGAAGTTGCGCTCCATGTTGGCCCGGGGCGAAACGCCGTAGCTGTCCCACACGGCGCTGTCGTACAGGTCGAAGCGGAAGGTGTCGAACCGGGCCTCGCCCAGCGGCAGGAGCCGGGAGAGCTCCGCCAGCTGCTCGCGGGCATAGTACTGCTTCAGGCAGGCGCAGACGCCGGACCGGGTATAGCCGGTGTCTCCGCAGAGGGAGCAGGCGGGCTTGTCCTCCAGGTAGTCGGCGGGATAGCCCATGTCCTCCAGCAGGGCGGCGCGCTCGCGCTGCAGGGAGAGATTTTCGTCCCGCAGGACCCGCAGGGCGGGCAGCGGGTCCTCGCCCTTTTTGGCGGCGGCGGCCACGATACGGCTCATGGTGGTGCGGAGGGTGCGGTCGATGTCCCGCAGGCGGGGCTGGCGGGCAAAGACCTCCCGGCGGCGCTGGTCCAGCTCGGCCTCCCGGCGCTGGCGGGCCTGGTCAAAGCGGGCAATGGCCCGCTGCATGATGATACCGTCGTATGACATACTCTCACCTCTTGATATAGCGGCGCATCCAGGCGTCCTTGTCCCCGGCGGGGGCGGCGGACTTACCGGCGGCAGCGGGCCGCTTGCCGGCCGCCTCGCCCTCCTCTACCTGGCGGGGCGTATGCCAGCCGGCGTCGTGCCAGCGGCGCAGGATGCCGTTAAGATAGCGCCAGTTCAGGTCCTTCTTGTAGAACACCGTGCGCTCATAGGCCAGAGCCACCGTCTCCGGCGGGAAGCCCATGTCCATCCACTGGTCGATGTAGCGGCGTTCGGCCTCCACCGGCGGCCTGTTAAGAATTCGTAAATTCGACAAATAGGAAGTGTACTTCCTGTTGCGCTCTGCCCATTTTTTCAGGTATACCGCGGCAGAATTCTGGTCAAATATGCCAAGCTGTGCCCAGCGATAGCCCTCTTTTTCCACTTGGCGCATGGTTGGTCGTCTGCCCTCGCCCCACTGGCTGCGAGCCCGTTCGACACAGTGGCACACCAGGAGATAGATCACGTCGGCGGGCATACCCAAATCATCGTAAAGACCGGCCAATATCTGCAAGTCGGCGGTGCGGAGCTTCTTGCCCAGCTGCTGCTCCGTCTGGGGCACCAGCAGGCGGAAGCCCTCGTTGTCCGTCAGCAGTCCGGCGATGTCCTGGGCGGTGTAGACCGGGCGTTCGTCCGCCGGATCGGGCGGTGCCTGGCGGGCCGGTCGAGGCAGCAGGTCCAGGTCCTGAAGGGCCTTCTCCGCCGCGTCGATCCGCAGGCGGCTGATGGGCAGGACCTTTTCCAGCTCCTCCGGCGTGACGCCCCGGCCGAAGCGGCGCAGGGCCAGATACAGCAGGGCGGCGTCGCCCTGCCCGCTTTGCAGCAGCTTGTCGGCCGCGTCGGCGGGCAGCGTCAGCTGCTCCTGCCTGTTCCGAAGTATATAGCCGTCCATGGCGATGACCTCCCCTCTCATTCGTGCTCTCCATTCTACACGAAAAAGGGGTCGGCGTAAAGCGGGGCGGGACAACTTTTTACAAATTTCCGCTTTTCGCCAAAATAGACTTTTCTCCGGCGGGTTTTGTGGTATAATGCTATTTGTATAAGTATATATACCCAACGAAATGAATTAAGGAGGGTTTTGGCATGGCGAACCGGGTAACGATGTCTATCTGCGGCACGGAGTACATCCTCGTAGCGGAGGAGGACGCCGCCTACATGGAGAAGATCGGCAGCATGGTGGATGCGGAGATGCAGAAGCTGATGGACAGCGCCCACATGAGCCGTGACGCGGCGGCGGTGCTGGCGGCAGTCAATCTGGCGGACCAGCTCACCAAGGCGCAGGAGGGCGCGGAAAATCTGCGCCGGCAGGTGAAGACCTATCTGGACGAGGCCAGCCGCGCTAAGAACGAGGCGGCGGAGCTGCGCCGGAAGCTGCAGAACGCCCAGAACCAGAATAACCGCCGGTGATGATGGAGCTTTTGGCCCCCGCGGGGGGATATGAGGCACTGACCGCCGCGGTGCAGAACGGCGCGGACGCGGTGTATATGGGCTTCGGTGCGTTCAACGCGCGGCGGAGCGCGAAAAACTTTACCGACGAGGAATTCGCGTCGGCGGTGCGGTATTGCCATCTGCGGGGCGTGCGGGTCTTTTTGACCCTGAACACCCTGCTGACCGACCGGGAGCTGCCCGGAGCGGCCGCGGCGCTGCGGAAGGCCAGCGCCATGGGCGTGGACGCGGTGCTGGTGCAGGACTGGGGCCTGCTGACCCTGGCAAAGGAGATCGTGCCGGACCTGCCTCTTCACGCCAGCACGCAGATGAGCCTGTTCACGCTGGGCGGCGCCAATGCGGCCGCGGCGTTGGGCATGGAGCGCGTGGTGCTGGCCCGGGAGCTGGACCGGGACGAGGTACGGGAGATCTGCGCCGGCTGCGGCGCGGAGATCGAGGTGTTCGGCCACGGGGCGCTGTGTATGTGCTACTCCGGCCAGTGCGAGATGAGCGCCGTGCTGGGACAGCGCAGCGGCAACCGGGGCGCCTGCGCCCAGCCCTGCCGTCTGCCCTACGGCGTGAACGGCCCCTGCCGGGACGCGCATCCCCTGAGCCTGAAGGACGCCAACCTGTCCGCCTATCTGCGGGATATGGCGTCTATGGGCGTGGCCTGCCTGAAGCTGGAGGGACGACTGAAGCGGCCGGAATACGTGGCCGTGGTAACGGGCATCTACCGCTGCCTGCTGGACGAAAGGCGGCTGCCCACGGCGAAGGAATCCGCCGCGCTGGAGCAGGCCTTCTCCCGCAGCGGCTTCACCGACGGCTATTGGCTGGGCAGGAAGGGCAAGGCCATGTTCGGCACCCGGCCGGAGAACGTGCCGGAGCCAAAGGAGCTGTTCGCCCGCGCCCGCGAGACATACGAAAACGGAAAAGAGAACCGAAAGATACCTGTGAACCTCCGTCTGACGGTGCGCCGGGGCGAACCGGTGCGGCTGGGCGGCGCGTGCGCCGTCCGGAACGGCGTGACCATAGCCTTAGCCACGGGCGATGCGCCGGAGGAAGCCCGGACCCGGGCGGTGACGGCGGAGGAGCTGCGGCAGCGGCTGACCAAGACCGGCGGCACGGTGTTCGCGGCGGATCAGATCGAAATAGAGCTGGACGAGGGGCTGATGGTGTCCGCCAGCGCGGTGAACGCGCTGCGGCGGGAGCTGCTGGACGAGCTGGCGGATCGGCGGATGGACACTCCGAAGCGCCGGGAGCTGCCCGCCTCTCCCCTGCCGGAGGCCCCGGCGGGCGCGGCGGAGCTGGACTTTACCGTGTCCATCAGCAGGCCCGATCAGCTGACGGCCGAGCTGCTGGCGGAACGGCCCGCCATCGTGTATATCCCGGCGGAGCTGCTGGATAAGATGGACCTGATGCCCTATACCGGGCAGGCGGAGTTCTGCGCGGTGCTGCCCCGGATATTCCGCACGGCGGACGAACCGGTGTTCCGGGATATTCTGCAGCGGCACCCGGAGGTCGCCTCCGCGGCCATCGGCAACCTGGGCCATCTGGCCATCGTGAAGGGACTGGGCAAAACGCTCCGCGGCGACTTCGGCCTGAACGTGTACAACAGCCGGGCGGTGCGCTTCTGGCAGGAGCAGGGGCTGTCGTCCGTGACGGCCAGCTTTGAGCTGCGGTGGCAGCAGGTGCGGGACCTGGGAAAATATGCGGACTGCGAGGCCCTTGTCTATGGCCGCCTGCCGCTGATGATCACCGAAAACTGCGTGACGAAGAACAGCGTGGGCTGCGCCCATGGGGCGGGCAGCGTGCTGACCGACCGGCGGGGCGAGCAGTTCCCGGTGCTGTGCGCCTACGGGTGCCGGTGCGAGATCGAGAACGGAAAGACACTGGTGCTGGCGGACAAGCCGGAGGTGTTCCGGTGCGGCCTGCGGTACGGACGCCTGCGGTTTACCACAGAGACGGCGGCGGAGTGCGCGGCGCTTCTCCGCGCCCACAGGGCCGGGACCGTCACCGCCGACGACAACAGCACACGCGGGCTGTTCTACCGGGGCGTAGAGTAAAACAAATGGTATAACACTCGTTATAATTTACAAACCGTATTCAATTTCAGGAGAAAAAGGTGTTACTATGGAGCTGAAGATCAAAGCCCTGTCCCCCAAGATCGGGACGGAGATACCCCTCCCCCGCTTTGCCACCGCCGGCGCGGCCTGCATGGACCTGTGTGCCTGCATCGACGAGGCGGTGACGCTGGCAGCCGGGGAACGGCGGCTGGTGCCCACCGGCATCGCCATCGCCCTGCCGTCGGCGGACTATGCGGCGCTGGTGTTCGCCCGCAGCGGGCTGGGCATCAAGAAGGGCGTGTGCCTTTCCAACGGCGTGGGCGTCATCGACAGCGACTACCGGGGCGAGATCGGCGTGGGGCTGGTAAACCTGGGAAGCGAACCGTACACGGTGCAGCCCGGGGACCGGATCGCCCAGCTGATGGTGGTACCGGTGGTGCAGCCCACGGTGACGGTGGCGGAGGACCTGGACGAGACGGACCGGGGCGCCGGCGGCTTCGGCTCCACAGGCAGGTGACGTATATGGCAAAGATCGTGCTGGCCTCCGGGTCCCCCCGGCGGCAGGAGCTTTTGCGTCGGATGGGCATCACCGACTTTACCGTCCGGGTGCCGGAGGTGGAGGAATACTTCCCCGCCGGGCTGACGCCGGAGGAGACGGTGTGCTACATCTCCCGGGAGAAATCCCAGGCGGTGGCGTCCGACGCGGACGAGATCGTCATCACGGCGGATACGATGGTGTTTCTGGACGACAAGAAGCTGGGCAAGCCCGCCGACGAGGCGGAGGCCCTGCAAATGCTGACGGCCCTGCAGAGTCGGCGCCACACCGTCTGTACCGGTGTGACGGTGCGGCAGGGGGAGAAAGCCCTGACCCGCGCCCAGCACACGGACGTGTATTTCCGTCCGGCCACACAGCGGGAGCTGAAGGCCTACATCGCCGGGGGCGAGCCCATGGACAAGGCCGGGGCCTACGGCGTACAGGGACAGGGCGCGCTGCTGGTAGAGCGCATCGACGGCGACTTTTTCAACGTGATGGGGCTGCCGGTGGTGCTGCTGGCGGAGATGCTGGGCGAATTCGGGATACAGCTGCTGGGATAATGCCCCTTTCGCTCCCTCTGAGAGGGTGCGCTGCCGCCTCCCCTGCCGGGGGAGACTTCAGAGAGGAACAAACGACACATGAAGCGATTTTTTACGAAAACGGGAATATGGCTGCTGGCCGCGGCGGCCACCATCGCGGTGATGCTGTGCGTGGTGTCGGCCCTGAGCTCCGGAACGGGGCTGCTGCACAACGCCCTGGGCGTGATCGCCTCGCCCTTCCGGGCGGCGGGTTCCGCCGTGGCGGGCTGGGTCGGCGGCATCAGCCAGCGGTTTGAGGACGTGGAGACCCTGCAGCAGGAGAACGACGAGCTGCGGCAGCAGATCGCGGAGCTGGAGGAGCAGCTGCGGCAGATGGAGCCGGCGGCGACCGAGAATAAAGAGCTGCGCCAGCTGCTGGGCCTGCGGCAGCAGCGCAGCGACCTGGTGTTCGAGGCGGCCCGCGTCACCCAGCGCGACGTGTCCAACTGGGCCAGCACGCTGGTGCTGGACCGGGGCAGTCAGCACGGTGTGGCCATAGGCGACTGCGCGGTGGACAGCGCCGGGAACCTGGTGGGTGTGGTCACAGACGTGGGCCTGAACTGGTGCCGGCTGTCCACGGTGCTGGACACGGACTCCCAGTTTGGTGCACGGGTATTCCGCACCGGCGAGACGGCGGTGGCCGGCGGTGACCTGGCGCTGATGGCCGAGGGCCGGCTGCGGCTGCAATACCTCAGCGACAGCGCGAGCCTGATCAAGGGCGATGTGATCGTCACGTCCGGACTGGGCGGCTACTATCCCGCCGGGCTGGTCATCGGCACGGTGGAGTCCGTGCAGACGGATGACGGCGGGCTGGCGCGGTACGCGGTGCTCTCGCCCAAGTGCGATGTGGCGGCGATACAGGAGATGTTTATTATCACGGATTTTGACGTGATCCAATGACGGAGGACGGCTATGACACGGCGGGCGATACTGCTGAAGTGGATATTGTACTGTCTGTGCGCGCTGGCGCTGGCACTGCTGCAGGGGCTGGTGCTGGTATACGTGCGGGTATGGGGCGTGCACCCGTTCCTGCTGCCGGCCATCGCGGTGATACCGGCCACGCTGGAGCGCAACGAGCAGGCGCTGCTGTACGCGGTATTTTTCGGGCTGGCGTGCGACCTTCTCTCGCCGGTGGCGGGCCTGCCGTGCTTTTACGCGCTGGCGTTCCTCATCGGCGCAGCCATTGCCTGGCTGCTGAGCGGACAGGTCATCATGGCGGGCGTGGTGTGCTCGCTGGTGGTGACAGGCGTATGTATGCTGCTCTGCGGGCTGCTGCACATGGCGGTGCTGGTGGGACAGAGCGGCGCGGGGCTGACCGCGGCGGGCCTGCTGCTGGGCAGGGAGCTTTTGGTATCGCTGCCCTTCGCGGCGGCGGCGCACCCGCTGTTCCGGTGGGCACAGCGGCGGACACTGAGCGAATGACCATAGGAGAACCAAGCTATGATGAAAAATCCTCACCCCTCCCGGCGGCGGGTGTATGTGCTGCTGGGGTTTTTCTGTGCGTTTCTGGTGCTGTTTTTTGCGGTGCTGTATGACGCACAGGTGGTGCACGGCAGCGAAAATCGGGCCAGATCCATCACCAGCAACACCGCCAGCGAAACGGTGACCGCCTCCCGGGGCATCATCACCGACCGGAATGGCAAGGTGCTGGTGAGCAACCGGCTGGCCTATACGCTGGTGGTAGACAAGAGCAGCTTCGGCAAGGACGAGGCCGCGCTGAACGACGCCATCTGGCAGCTGATACAGCTGTGTCAGGAGCAGGGCGTCACATGGAACGACACCCTGCCCATGACCACAGGGTCCTCTCCCCAGCTGACCAGCAAAAGCCTGAACGAGAGCTTCCGGGAGTATCTGGACGACAACAAGCTGCCCACGGACGGCGGCAGCGCGGAAGTGCTGGCCGCCATGCGGAAGCTCTACAAGGTCGATGACAGCTATACCGACGCGCAGGCGCGTCTGATCGTGGGCGTGCGGTATGAACTGGACGGGCGCAGCAGCTACACCTTTGCCGAGGATGTATCCACGGAGCTGCTGGGCCGCATCACCGACGGAAAGTACCGGGGCGTGACCATCAAGACAGCGGCGGCGCGGGTGTACAACACCAAGCTGGCGGCGCACATTCTGGGCACCGTGGGCGCCATATGGCAGGAGGAGTGGCGCAGCGACGAGAGCACCGGCTATGTGGGCTACGCCGACAAGGGCTACAATATGAATGACCTGGTGGGCAAGGACGGCGTGGAGAAGGCCTTTGAGGAATATCTCCACGGCAAGGACGGCAAGCGGCTCATCACCACCGACGAGAACGGCAAGATCACCGGCGAGCTGTACACCCGGGAGCCCCAGCCCGGCGGCACCGTGGCGCTGACCATCGACATCGACCTGCAGCAGGTGGTGGAGGACACGCTGGCCAGTACCATTCAGGGCATGATCGACAAGGACAGCAACGAGCGCGGCGGCGCGGCGGCGGTCATCCAGGTCGGCACCGGCGAGGTACTGGCCATGGCCAGCTACCCCACCTACGATCTGGAGACGTTCAACCAGGACTATGATGAGCTGGTGAAGGACGAACGCCTGCCCATGTTCAACCGGGCCACCCAGGGCGTGTACGCCCCCGGCTCCACCTTCAAGCTGTGCACGTCCGTGGCAGCGCTGGAGGAGGGCATCATCACCCCCAGTACGATCATTGAGGACAAGGGTATCTACACCTACTATGTGGACCCGCAGCCCATGTGCTGGATCTGGCGGCAGGCCCACACCACCCACGGGCGCATCAACGTCAGTCAGGCCATCGTGGACTCCTGCAACTACTTCTACTACGAGGTGGGCCGGTTGACAGGCATCAAGAAGCTGGACGAATACGCCACAGCCTTCGGCCTGGGGCAGTCCACGGGCATTGAGATCGGTGACGTCAGCGGCGTGCTGGCCTCCCCGGGGTGGGCGGAGGCCCACGACCGGGAGTGGACCGACGGCCAGACCATCACGGCAGCCATCGGCCAGTCCTACAACCTGTTCACCCCCCTGCAGCTGGCCAACTATGTGGCTACGCTGGTATCCGGCGGCGAGCACTATGAGGCGCATCTTCTGAAAAACGTAAAATCTTATGATAATTCACGAGTTATCGGCGTATATGGCAAGGGGCCGCTGAACGACCTGAACATCTCGGACAGCACCATGGCGGCGGTGACCAAGGGTATGCACGATCTGACCTACGACTCCCTGCGGAGCGCCTTTTCCCGCTGTGTGGTGGAGGCCGGCGCCAAGACCGGCTCGGCCCAGGTGGGTACGGATATCGCCAACGGCACCTTTGTGGCCTACGCCCCCTATGACGATCCGGAGATCGCCATCGCCATCGTGGTGGAGAAGGGCGGCAGCGGCAGTCTGCTGGCCAATGCGGCCGTGGACATCATCAACGCCTGGTTCACCCGGGATGGCACCGGCGCCACCGCCGCCGGCGAGGACGCGCTGATGCGGTAAATCTGTTATAGAGACAAGAGGCACACATGGGACCCTATTTCAATTCGAGAGACAAACATTATAAAGACCCCTTCGGCGCCGTCCCCTGCGGCGCCGAAGTGCGCTTTGCGCTGGCGGACGACACCTACTACGGCTGCGAGCTGCTGGTGCTCCGGGAGTTCGCAGGTACGGAGGACACGTGCGCCCTGCCGCCGGCGGAGGGCGGCTTCGCCGGCACATACACCGCACCGGCTGACGGTGAGCTGTGCTGGTACTGCTTCCGGCTGACGGACGTGGACGGGCGCTGCGTGTGGTACGGCAAAAATGGCGTGCAGGACGCGCCGGAGAAGGCGGCACGCTGGCAGCTGACGGTATACGAGCCCTCCCCCGCCCCGGACTGGTTCGGGCGCGGCGTGACGTACCAGATCTTCCCGGATCGGTTCCGCCGTGTATCCATGCCGGACGTGAGCCATATGCCCGGGCACCGGTGGCTGCACCGCGGCTGGAACGAGCAGCCGGTGTTCCTTCCGAACGAGCACGGGCAGATCACCAACCGCGACTTCTTCGGCGGCTCGCTGCAGGGCATCACGGAGAAGCTGGACTATCTGGCGGGCCTGGGTGTGACGACACTGTATCTGAACCCCATTTTTGAGGCCGCCAGCAACCACCGCTACGACACCGGCGACTATCGGGCCATCGACCCGCTGCTGGGCACGGAGACGGACTTCCGCGCTCTGTGCGCCGCCGCCCATCAGCGTGGGATGCGTGTGATACTGGACGGCGTGTTCAACCATACCGGCAGCAACAGCCGGTACTTCAACGCCGAGGGCTACTATCCGGAGCCGGGGGCGGCCCAGAGCCAGAATTCAGAGTATTACAACTGGTACAGCTTCCACCCGTGGCCGTCGGACTACGACGCCTGGTGGGGCGTGAAGACCCTACCCGCCGTCAATGAGGTGCAGCCGGCTTACCGTGACTTCATCTTCGGCAATCAGGACAGCGTGGTCCGGCATTGGCTGCGCTGCGGCGCGGACGGCTGGCGGCTGGATGTGGCCGACGAGCTGCCCGGCGACTTTATCGAGGGCATCCGCTCGGCCATCGACGCGGAAAAGCCCGGGGCTTACCTGCTGGGTGAGGTCTGGGAGGACGGCAGCAACAAGATCGCCTACTCCCAACGGCGCAGATACCTGCTGGGCCGCCAGGTCCACGGCCTGATGAACTACCCCTTCCGCACGGCCCTGCTGAACTGGCTGGCCGGCGGCGACGCCGCGGTCTTCCGCGACAGCATGGAGACGATTCGTGAGAACTACCCGCCCTTCGCCTTCTATGGCGCCATGAACTTCCTGGGCACCCACGACACAGCGCGCATTCTGACGCTGCTGGGCGCGGAGGGCACACCGAAAACCAAGGCGGAGCGTGCGGCGTACCGCCTCTCCCCCACTGAGCTGGCCCGGGGCCTGGCAAAGCTCCGTCTGGCGGGAATGCTGCTCTACAGCTTCCCCGGCTCTCCCACCCTCTTCTACGGCGATGAGGCCGGCGTGCAGGGCTTCGAGGATCCGCTGAACCGGGGCGCCTTCCCCTGGGGCAGCGAGGACGCGGCGCTGACGGACTTCTTCCGCACTCTGGGACAGCTGCGGCGAACGCGGGAGAGCCTGCGCTCGGGCGCCCTGCGCTATCTGCTGGCCCGAGGCGGCGCTCTGGCCATCGAGCGTGAGCGCGGAGGCGAGCGCACGGTAACGGCGCTGAACGCAGGCCCCTCTCCCCTGCCGGTGGCGGTGGATTGGGACCGGCCCACCGTACAGGACGCAGTGACTGGACAGCGATTTCTGGTCATCGACGGGAAAGCACATCTAACATTGCCGCCGCTGAACGGCGTGATACTGATATGAGGAATGGGGCGGCTGTTTCACGTGAAACAGCCGCCCTGTTTTTGTCCCTTTATGTTTCACGTGAAACAAAAGGGCGAAAATTTGCATTTTCCCTCTTGAAACCCTCCATGCAGGTGGTATATACTATCATAATGAACTCAGACAGAAAGAGGAATTTGCTGTGGCGAAAATCATTGCGATCGTAAATCAGAAGGGCGGCGTGGGCAAGACCACCACCTGCGTGAACCTGGCCGCTGCCGTAAAAGCCGCTGGCAAGCGGGTGCTGCTGTGCGATTTTGACCCCCAGGCCAACGCCACCAGCGGCATGGGCGTGGACAAGACCACCAGCAACGGCGTCTACGATGCGCTCATCAACGGCGCAGAGACGGCCCAGCTGATCGTGACCACGCCCTATGGCGACGTGCTGCCAAGCAGCAAGGCGCTGGCCGGCGCCGGCGTGGAGATGATCAGCATGGATGACCGGCAGTTCCTGCTGAAGGCCGCGCTGCGGCAGGTGGCGGACAGCTATGATTTCATCTTCATCGACTGTCCGCCCTCGCTGGAGCTGCTGACGCTGAACGCACTGTGCGCCGCCAACAGTCTGCTGGTCCCGGTGCAGGGCGAGTATTACGCGCTGGAGGGACTCAGCGACCTGATGAACACCGTGCGTATCGTGCGGCGCAGCATGAACCCGGGGCTGGACATCGAGGGCGTGCTGCTGACCATGTTCGATGGCCGCACTAACCTGTCCATTCAGGTGGCCCAGGAGCTGAAGCGGTTTTTTGCCGGGAAGGTGTACAGCACCGTGATCCCGCGGAACGTGCGGCTCAGCGAAGCGCCCAGCCACGGCAAGCCCATCACCGCCTATGACAAGACCTGCCGGGGCGCGGACGCATACACGGCGCTGGCGGCGGAATTTTTGCGGAAGAACAACTGCTGAAAGGAGACGCGGTATGGCGAACACAAAAGGTCTGGGCAAGGGACTGAGCGCACTGCTGGGTGATGACGTCATCGCCGCCAAGGACGAGCGCGCCTCCTCCCTGCTGCTGCCCATCAGCCAGGTGGAGAGCTGCTCCACCCAGCCCAGAAAGAGCTTTGAGCCGGAGGCCCTCAGTGACCTGGCGGACTCCATCCGGATACACGGCATCATCCAGCCGCTGACCGTGCGGAAGCTGCAATCCGGCTACTATCAGATCATCGCCGGTGAACGGCGGTGGCGGGCGGCGCGGATGGCCGGGCTGACACAGGTTCCTGTGGTGGTCATCGAGGCCGACGACCGCAAGGCCATGGAGCTGGCCATGATCGAAAACCTCCAGCGAGAGGATCTGAACCCCATTGAAGAGGCCGAGGGCTACCGGGTGCTGACGGAGCAGTACGGCATGACCCAGGACGAGTGCGCGCAGCGGGTGGGAAAGTCCCGCCCCACCGTGGCCAACGCCCTGCGCCTGCTGGGGCTGACCGAGCCGGTGCGGGCCATGGTAGAGGACGGACGGCTTTCCGCCGGACACGCCCGCGCCCTGTTGACGCTGGGCAGCAAACAGCAGCAGGCCGCCGCGGAGACCGTGGTCAAGGACGCCCTCTCTGTCCGGCAGACGGAGCTGCTGGTGAAAAAACTCACCGCCGAGAAAAAAGAAAAGCCCCAAAAGGACGCGCTTTCCGTCAATTATGTTGAGGAGGCCGCCCGTGAGCTGGGCGAAAAGCTGGGCCGCCCCTGCCGCATCGTCAACGGCAAAAAGAAGGGGCGCATCGAGCTGGAATACTACGGCACCGAGGACCTGAACGCCCTGCTGGAGGCTCTGGAGAAGCTGGGAAAGCGATAAGCGTTTCACGTGAAACATCATCGAATAGAGGTATAGAATATGCTTGACATCAAGTTTATCCGGGAGAACCCGGACCTGGTAAAGGAGAATATCCGCAAGAAGTTCCAGAACGCCAAGCTGCCCCTGGTGGACGAGGTCATCGCCCTGGACAGCGAGCGCCGCGAGGCCATCAACGAGGGCGAGGCCCTGAAGGCCGAGCGCAACAAACTATCCAAGGCCAACGGTCCCCTGTTCGGCAGGCTGAAAAAGTGCGCCGACGAGGCGGAGAAGGCCGCCCTTCAGGCGGAGATCGATGCCAACAACGCCGCCGTAAAGGCCAACGCCGAGCGCATGACCCGTCTGGAAGAGAAGAAGGCCAACGCCGAGGCCGCCATGAACAAGCTGCTGCTGGTCATCCCCCAGATGATCGACGAGTCCGTGCCCATCGGCCCGGACGACAGCTGCAACGTAGAGGTGGAGCGCTTCGGCGAGCCCAAGACCCCGGACTTCCCCATCCCCTACCACACGGAGATCATGGAGCGCTTTGACGGCGTGGATATGGACGCTGCCGCCCGTGTATCCGGCAACGGCTTCTATTACCTGATGGGCGACATCGCGCGGCTGCACTCCGCCGTCACCGCCTATGGCCGTGACTTTATGATCGACAAGGGCTTCACCTACTGCATCCCGCCGTTTATGATCCACGGCAACGTGGTGGAGGGCGTGATGAGCCAGACGGATATGGACGCCATGATGTACAAGATCGAGGGCGAGGACCTGTACCTGATCGGCACCAGCGAGCACTCCATGATCGGCAAGTTCATCGACCAGATCCTGCCGGAGGACAAGCTGCCCCAGACGCTGACCTCCTACTCCCCCTGCTTCCGCAAAGAGAAGGGCGCCCACGGCATCGAGGAGCGTGGCGTGTACCGCATCCACCAGTTTGAAAAGCAGGAGATGATCGTGGTCTGCAAGCCCGAGGACTCCAAGGCCTGGTACGAGAAGATGTGGCGCTACTCCGTGGAGCTGTTCCGCAGCCTGGATATCCCTGTGCGGCAGCTGGAGTGCTGCTCCGGCGACCTGGCGGACCTGAAGTGCAAGTCCTGCGACATCGAGGCCTGGTCCCCCCGGCAGCAAAAGTACTTCGAGGTGTGCTCCTGCTCCAATCTGGGCGACGCCCAGGCCCGCCGCCTGAAGATCCGCGTCCGCGGCGAGGACGGCAAACTGTACCTGCCCCACACCCTGAACAACACCGTGGTAGCCCCGCCCCGTATGCTGATCGCCCTGCTGGAGAACAACCTGCAGGCGGACGGCTCCGTGCTGGTGCCCAAGGCGCTGCAGCCCTACATGGGCGGCAAGGAGCGCCTGGTACCGCTGCACTGATAGCGTATCGTAATAGTTGTCCGTAATTATACTTTTAGTATAGGAGCTTTTACACATGAAGAAGTTTTTTGCGGAATTCAAGGAATTCGCCATGCGCGGCAACGTAATGGACATGGCCGTCGGCGTGATCATCGGTACCGCGTTCGGTAAGATCACCACCTCTCTGGTGAACGATGTGTTCATGCCCCTGATCGGCCTGCTCATCGGCGGCGTGGATCTGGGACAGCTGAATATCGTGCTGAAGCCGGAGGTGCTGGACGAGGCAGGCCAGGTGGTCACCGAGGCCGTTACCCTGGGCATCGGCACGTTTCTGAGCACGGTCATTGACTTTGTTCTGGTGGCCTTCGTCATCTTCCTGATGGTCAAGACCATCAACCAGCTGCACAAGCTGGGCAAAAAGAACGAGGAGCCGCAGGAGGAGGAAGAACCGGCTCCCACCAGCGAGGAGCTGCTGACCGAGATCCGCGACCTGCTGAAGGCACAGCAGAAATGAGGGACCTCCTGACCGCCGGCCTGACGGCCCTGGACCTGGACCCCGCCGCCGCGGACAAGCTGGCGCGCTACGCCGAACTGCTGCTGGAAAAGAACAAGGTCATGAACCTCACGGCCATCACCGCGCCCCGGGACGTTGCCACCCTGCACCTACTGGACTGCGCGGCGCTGGCGGCGCAGCTGGACCTGTCCGGCAAGCGCGTCATCGACGTAGGCACCGGCGCAGGCTTTCCCGGCATGGTGCTGGCGATCTTGACGCCGGACGCCCGCTTCACGCTGCTGGACAGTCTGGGCAAGCGGGTGGACTTCCTGAAGGAGGTCCAGACGGACCTGGGCCTGAAGAATGTGACCTGCGTCCACGCCCGGGCGGAGGAATTCGCCGCGCAGTACCGGGAGCAGTTCGATCTGGCGGCCTCCCGTGCCGTGGCCCAGCTGAACGTGCTGTGCGAGCTGACGCTGCCGCTGGTAAAGGTAGGCGGACAGTTCGCCGCCATGAAGTCCGTCTCCACCGACGAGGAGATACGGCAGGCCCACAGCGCCATCGCCCAGCTGGGCGGACAGCTCTCCGGCGTCACGGACTACACTGTGCCGGAGACGGACGTGGTGCACCGCATCGTATCCATCGAAAAAACACAGCACACACCGAAGCAATTTCCCCGGGCCTTTGCCCGGATCAAAAAAGCGCCGCTGGTATAGGCGGCCCGTGAAAGGAGGAAGTCCATGGGCAAGATCATCGCCGTGGCGTCCGGCAAGGGCGGCACCGGCAAGACCACCTTCACCGCCAACGTGGCACTGGCGCTGGCCCACATGGGGCAGCGGGTGCTGTGCCTGGACTGTGACATCACCCTGCGGAACCTGGATCTGGCGCTGGGGCTCAGCGACCGGGCGCTGATGGACTTCTCCGACGTGCTGGAGGGCCGCTGCACCCTGCATGAGGCGGCGGTGCCCCATGAGCGATACCCCTCCCTCTCCCTGCTGACCGCACCCATGGCCGACCGCCCGCTGTCCCTGTCAGTGCCGAAGCTGCAGGCGCTGGCGCGTGAGATACGGGAAAGCTACGACTGGTGCCTGATCGACGCGCCCGCCGGACTGGGTCAGGGCTTCCAGATGGCAGCGTGCATGGCCGACCAGGTGATCGTCATCACCACCACGGACGTGTCCGCCATGCGGGACGCCCAGCGCACCGCCGCAGAGCTGTCCGCCTTCCCCAGCGGGACGGTGCATCTGGTGGTGGGGCGCGTGTCCAAAAAGGTGCTGCGTCAGCTGCACACCACCATCGACGACGCCATCGACGCGGCGGGCCTGCCGCTGCTGGGCGTGATACCGGAGGACCCGGACGTCCCCTACTGTCTGAACCGCGGACTGGTGCTGCGGGAGCAGAACTACTACGCCGCCCGGGCCTATGAAAACATTGCGAAACGCATCATGGGGCAGAAAACCCCGCTGATGAAGATATAAGGAAAGGAGCCCTCCATGAATATTGCATTGATGGCACACGACAACCGGAAAGAGCTGATGGTCCAGTTCTGCACCGCCTACTGCGGCATCCTGGCCAAGCACACCCTCTGCGCCACCGCCCGCACCGGCCAGCAGATCGCCGACGCTACCGGGCTGACCATACACCGCTTCCTGTCCTTCGCCCACGGCGGCGGACAGCAGATCGCCGCCCGCATCGCCTATAACGAGATCGATATGGTGCTGTGCTTCGGTGACCCCAACCAGAAAACGCCGGACGCAGACATCACGTATATTTCCCGCCTGTGCGACCAGAACAACGTGCCCTTTGCCAGCAACCTGGCCACCGCCGAGATGCTGGTGCTGGGTCTGGACCGGGGCGACCTGGACTGGCGTGACATCGTCAACCCCAAGAACAAGCCCTTTACGGCTTGACAACCATCGGCAAATCGCATACAATAAGGGATAACCGTGCAGACCTCGCAGGAGTAGCCTGTACACCGCCGCTGCAAGAGAGGTGCGCCATCGGCTGAAAGTGCACCGCGGCAAGGCACAGGTGAAGACAGCGAGTTAGCGGGGATGGAAACATCCACGGCGCGCTCCCCGTAACAGGAGCAAAAAGGGCCGCAAGGCCGAATTTGGGTGGCACCACGAAGTGTTTTACGCTCTCGTCCCAATGCAGGGACGAGAGCGTTTTTTCGTCCGCGCCGCCGACACAAACACAAAGGAGAACGCTATGCAGGCTGTTTTGGACTTCATCAACAACCACGTGCGGGACATCTTCATCCCGCTGACGGCGCTGGCGCTGCTGCGGGTCGGTATGTGCCTAGCGCAGCTGAAGCGCATGACGCACCTCCGGGAGAAAAAAGGTGCCTACCACGCCGTCCGGGGCCACTGCGAGGAGCTGGGCGTCTGGTTCGGTGCGCTGGCGGGCCTGCTGCTGCCCGTCATTGTGCCGGGTCTGTGGTACGTAGGCCTGGCGCTGGCCATAGTCGGCGGTGTCATCGGCCAGCGCATCGGCGTGAAGAAGGGCCGGGCCCTGGATAATATCTACCGCGAGGTCGCCTGGGAGCTGAAGCATGAGGCGGAGGCCGAGGCCGCCCGCGAGGCCGCCGCCCACACGCTAACGTCCGGCGCGGAGGAGCTGGCGGAGACAGACGAACAAAACGAAACCACCGAAGATAAAGGAGAGACGGAAAATGGCTGAAATGACCCCCCGGACCCTGTCCGGCTTTATGGAGCTGCTGCCCAAGCCGCAGCAGCAGATGGAGCGCATGATGGACATCCTGCGCCGCACCTATTCCCTGTACGGCTTCACCCCGCTGGACACCCCGGTGATCGAGGCGGCGGAGGTGCTGCTGGCCAAGGGCGGCGGCGAAACGGAGAAGCAGATCTACCGCTTCAACAAGGGCGACGCCGACCTGGCCCTGCGGTTTGACCTGACGGTGCCGCTGGCCAAGTATGTGGCCCTGCACTACAACGACCTGTCCTTCCCCTTCCGCCGCTACCAGATCGGCAAGGTCTACCGGGGCGAGCGCGCCCAGCGCGGCCGCTTCCGTGAGTTCTATCAGGCGGATATCGACGTGATCGGCGACGGCAAGCTGGACATCACCAACGAGGCCGAGATGCCCGCCATCATCTACCGTGCGTTCAGTGAGCTGGGGCTCAGGCGCTTCTGCATCCGGGTGAACAACCGCAAGATCCTCAACGGCTTTTATGCCATGCTGGGCCTGACAGACAAGGCCGGCGACATCATGCGTACCGTGGACAAGCTGGACAAGATCGGCGCAGAGAAGGTCCGTACCCTGCTGACCGACGAGGTGGGCGTGTCCGCCGAAAGCGCCGATGAGATCCTGAAATTCATCGCCATCACCGGCAGCAACGATCAGGTACTCTCCGCCCTGGAGGGCTACGCCGGCCGGAACGAGACGTTTGACGAGGGCCTGGACCAGCTGAAAACCGTGGTAAAACACCTGTCCGCCTTCGGCGTGCCGGAGGAGAACTTTGCCGTGGACCTGACCATTGCCCGGGGCCTGGATTACTACACCGGCACCGTGTACGAGACGGCGCTGCTGGACCACCCGGAGATCGGCTCCGTCTGCTCCGGCGGCCGGTATGACAACCTGGCGGAATACTACACCGACAAGCAGCTGCCCGGCGTGGGCATCTCCATCGGCCTGACCCGGCTGTTCTACGTGCTGGGCGAGCAGGGAATGCTCAACGGCGATCTGCCCACCGCTCCGGCGGATGTGCTGATCCTGCCCATGACCGAGGACCTGTCCGCCGCCGTCACACTGGCCACAAAGCTGCGGGACGCCGGCGTACGGACCCAGCTGTACACCGAGCAAAAAAAGTTCAAGGCCAAGATGAATTACGCCGACAAGACCGGCGTGCCCTATGTGGTGTTCCTGGGCGAGGACGAGGTGAAAAACAACGTCATCGCCTGCAAGGATATGACCAGCGGCGAGCAAACCACCCTGGACTTTGCCGCCACCCTGGCGCGGGTGCGCGACGGTCTGGCGGAGCGGAACAAGGGCAAGGTCATCGTGGAGAAGTAAGCGCCTTACCCTACGGCGCAAAGCATTTCCGGCAGACGGGTGTAGGGGGCGGCGTTTTTGATAAACGATCCGTAATAATTCAATAAGGTTATACAAAACACAATCATAAATGGGAGGAAAACAACAATGATGCAGATGCGTACACATACCTGCAATGAGCTGCGCGCCAGCGATGCGGGCAAGTCCGTGAAGATCGTGGGCTGGATGGAGAATGTCCGCGAGGTAGGCGGCAGCCTGGCCTTCGTGGTGCTGCGTGACTTCTACGGCACCACCCAGGTGGTGGTGGAGGACGAGGCCGACCTGAAGGTCATCAAGGGCCTGAACAAGGAGTCCACCATCAGCGTGGAGGGCACCGTCCGCGAGCGCGCCAGCAAGAACCCCAAGCTGCCCACCGGCGAGATCGAGGTGGTCCCCACCAAGATCGAGGTGCTGGGCCGCTGCCGCTATAACGCCCTGCCCTTCGAGATCAACCGCAGCCGCGAGGCCGACGAGACCCAGCGTCTGAAGTACCGCTATCTGGACCTGCGTAACCCGGCGGTCAAGCAGAACATCATCCTGCGCTGCCAGGTGGTGGCCGCCCTGCGCGCCGCCATGATGGAGCACGGCTTCCTGGAGATCACCACCCCCATCCTGACCGCCAGCTCCCCCGAGGGCGCCCGCGACTATCTGGTACCCGCCCGCAAGCACCCCGGCAAGTTCTACGCCCTGCCTCAGGCGCCCCAGCAGTTCAAGCAGCTGCTGATGACCTCCGGCTTCGACCGCTATTTCCAGATCGCCCCCTGCTTCCGCGACGAGGACGCCCGCGGCGACCGCTCCCCCGGCGAGTTCTATCAGCTGGATATGGAGATGGCCTTCGCCACCCAGGACGACATCTTCGCCGTGCTGGAGGACGTGCTGCCCCCCATCTTCGCCAAGTTCGGCACCTACAACGTGGCCTCCTCCGCCCCCTTCCGCCGCATCCCCTACAACACCGCCATGGAGACCTACGGCTCCGATAAGCCCGACCTGCGTATCGACCTGACCTGCAAAAACGTCAGCGAGTTGTTTGTCGCCAGCGAGTTCGAGGCCTTCAAGGGTCAGACCGTAAAGATGGTGCCCATCAGCGACTGTGCCCTGACCCGCAAGCAGGTGGAGAAGCTGCTCACCGACTGCGAGGTCCAGTCCGGCAGCAAGGCCTACTGGTTCAAGGTGGACGAAAACGGCCAGCTGGCCGGCGGCATCGCCAAGTTCGTCGCCCCGGTGGAGGCCGAGCTGGGCAAGATCATCGACCTGAAGCCGGGCACCCTGGTGCTGGCAACCGCAGGCCAATACGCCACCAAGTCCGTGGGCGTGCTTATCAAGACCTTCGGCGCCGCCTGCGAAAACCACTTCGACAAGGAGCGCTATGAGTTCTGCTGGATCGTGGACTTCCCCATGTACGAGATCGGCGACGAGTCCGGCGAGCTGGAGTTCTGCCACAACCCGTTCTCCATGCCCAACGGCGGCATGGAGGTGCTGCTGAAGGCCGAGCGCGGCGAGATCGACCCGCTGGACATCTACGCCAACCAGTACGACCTGGTGTGCAACGGCGTGGAGCTCAGCTCCGGCGCCGTCCGTAACCACGACCCCGAGATCATGATCAAGGCCTTCGAGCTGGTGCGACTGGGCGAGGAGGATGTGAAAAAGAAGTTCCCCGCCATGTACAACGCCTTCTGCTACGGTGCGCCTCCCCACGCGGGCATCGCCCCGGGCGTGGACCGCATGGTCATGCTGCTGGCCGGCGAAAGCTCCATCCGCGAGATCATCCCCTTCCCCATGAACAAGAACGCCCAGGACATCATGATGGGCGCGCCGTCCACTGTGGAGCAGAAGCAGCTGGATGAGCTGCACATCGCCATCGTGGGCGAGGTGGAGAAGGACGACTGATGGAGACCGTCAAGCTCTACTACGAAAACGCCTTTCTGCAGGACTTCACCGCCGTGGTGGAGTCCTGCGGGGCTGTGAAGGGCGGCTTTGCGGTGGTACTGGACCGCACGGCCTTCTATCCCGAGGGCGGCGGACAGCCCGCCGACCACGGCACGCTGGGGGATGCCCGGGTGCTGGACGTCCATGAGAAGGACGGCGTCGTCACCCACCTGTGCGACCGTGAGCTGCCTGTGGGCGCGGAGGTCAGCGGCCATATCGACTGGGCGCGCCGCTTCGACCATATGCAGCAGCACTCCGGCGAGCACATCGTCTCCGGTATGCTGTGCAGTGCCTTCCACTGCGACAACGTGGGCTTCCACCTGGGCGCGGATACCGTGACCATCGACTACAACGCCGACATCAGCTGGGAGCAGGTGCAGGACATCGAACGCCGCGCCAACCGGTACATCTGGGAAAACCACCCCATCCACATCTGGTATCCCTCCCCGGAGGAGCTGGCCGCCCTGCCCTACCGCAGCAAAAAAGCCCTGGAGGGGCCTGTGCGCCTTACGGAGTTCCCCGGCGCGGACCTGTGCGCCTGCTGCGGCACCCATGTGGCCGCCAGCGGCCAGGTGGGCCTGGTGAAGTTCGTGGGCTGGCAGAAATTCCGCGATGGCGTCCGGCTGGAGCTGCTGTGCGGCCAGCGAGCGCTGGACCATCTCTCCGCCTGCTGGGAACAATCCCGCCAGATCGGACAATCGCTGTCGGTAAAGCCGGAGGCGTCCTTTGCCGCCGTGGAGCGGATGCAGTCCGAGCTGCTGGCCGCCAGGGAACGCGCCGCCGGATTGGAAGCGCAGGTCTTCGCCCACAC